>Ga0335073_10000087_pt1 | contig 102371 bp, 79 predicted proteins | sample Lox_Sample_22_FD_207093 | JGI IMG/M metagenome (GOLD analysis project Ga0335073, IMG submission 207093) | Soil microbial communities from Loxahatchee National Wildlife Refuge, Florida, United States - Lox_Sample_2.2 | ecosystem: Environmental > Terrestrial > Soil > Wetlands | place: USA...
CGCCTGGCTCGGACAATTTCGGAGATTGCTGGTTCGTCATGAACATCTACTCTCCATCTACTACGCGTTCTTCTATCTTGCTTGCTTCTGGATTACGCTCCGGAGGTATTTTTGAAACACGCTCTAGGAATTGCCGGCCCGGATGGCAAGACAGAGTTCCAGAAGAACATCGAGGCCATAACAACGGAACTTGGCGAAATTCCGGCGGACTCGCGCGTTGTCGTCATCGGAATCACCGATCAAAGCTTCGCGCAACCCGACATTCTGCTCTCCGCGACAATCCCCGCCGATGCCGGTTATTTCGGGGAGCGCCTGGCCGCGGCACAGACGCTGCTCGTGCGAACTTGGAAGTCCCGAAGCGCAAAACTCGAACCGACTTATCGCCAAACTGACATCATCGGGGCCCTTCTCATCGCCAGCCAGATATTCGAGGCAGCTAGCTCCGGTCAAAAAGTGCTGATCATTTACTCCGACATGCGCCACCGAACCCCAGGCCTGAATATGGAATCAGAGAGGCACGATCCTGACTCTGGGTGGCGCAAGCTTTTCCAGGTTTCGGTAATTCCCAATCTTAGTGACGTGAAGGTCAACATTCTGGGAGTCGATGGCGCGGGAAAATCTATGCAGTACTGGCAGGGCCTGCGGCGACTTTGGACCGACTTCCTTCGCGCGAGCGGCGCGGAAGTCCGAGAATTCTCGCCTCTGCGCGGGCTCCAGGGAGCAGAAATGCCATGTTCGCCATAACCCCGCGCGTTTCCGGCTCCCCTCGGCGTTTCCGACTCCCCTCAGCGCTTCCGGCTCTGCTCCCTTCGGCGGATGGCTGCAAAAGTCCGAATGCTGCATTCCCTAATCGTGTTGCCTCCTTCGGAACGACACTTCTTGATCGATGCAACCATCAATCTGTACTTCTTCTACTGTGACACTTAGAAGACAAGATATTCTCAAAGAACGTAAGCAAGGTACTTGTCCACCGAGCAGATATCATCACAGAGATATAGGTCTTGTGATGCGAGTCACTGCTCGTTGTGATCGAGTTACAAATCACTAACATTCTTGTTGACATCCACAACCTTATGGCCATAAGGTATGCGGCCATGAGCCCACAGGAGTAGCCGGTTTGGCAGACTGTAAGTCTTACGAGCATTCCTGATGGCACTTCCCCGTTGTTAACGATCTACGCTGTTGCGCAGATCTCGCACTACGCAACAACGGTGCGGATCGGCTGTGACAGCCCAGCGAGATTTTGTGCCGCCGCCGAGGGGCTCGCCACCGAGGAGTTGCATGTCTCGTCGATGCACCGTTCTGTTTCTAAGGTTCTGTTTGTCGGCCTTCGCTAACTCGCTGGCGGCCATTTCCCCGCGTTGGACGGTGGTGCGCGTGGGGCCAGCAACCTCCACGGCCACTTTTAGTAGAAGCGTACAAGCAACAACGACCGATTTCGCTTTGGCTTTCAAGCTAGGGAGGACCGTTAAATGCTTCGCCTATCCACACTTACGCTTCTGATTGTTCTCGGTTCCCAACCCTTCTTTGGCCAGACCCCCCCGGCGAGCGACCCCCAGGCTCTGACCTTGGCAGCGCAATCCGTGGCAGCGATGACCGGTGGCTCGACTATCACTGACGTTACTCTCTCTGGTAATGCTACGTGGATTGTCGGGTCGGACACCCAGACCGGCACTGCCAGATTCATGGCTTTGGGCACTGACGAGAGCCGATTCGATGTAACACTCCCAAATGGCACCCGAACGGAAATTCGAGATGCGTCCACGGGCTTCAAACAAGGCAAGTGGATATCCGTTGATGGCTCATCAGGCCTGTTTGGTTTTGTCAATTGTTTTACCGATGCCGCTTGGTTCTTCCCGGTTTTGGGATCACTATCCGGGCCGCAAAATACGGTTCTTTCCTACGTTGGGCAAGAGACCCGGGACGGTGCTGCCGTTCAGCATCTGCAGTCGTATCTGTATCAAACCTCGGCAGTGCCTACAAGCGGTCCAAGCCTCCAGAAACTGAGTACGATGAATTTCTACCTCGATGCGACGACTCTGCTACCTGTGGCCATTACTTTCAGCGTCTACCCAGACAATAGCGAAACAGCCACTATGCCGGTGGAGATCGACTTCTCGAATTATCAGGCGCTCAACGGTGTGACGGTTCCCCTTCACATCCAGAAGTTCTCAGAAGGAAACTTAGCCTTAGATTTTCAAGTCTCCAGTGCAGCATTCAACACGGGCCTCCAAATTTCGACCTTCGCAATTAACTGAGGAAAGCACGTCCGTGGGAGAGCCAATATGTCGTGCGTTCAGAAAACTCTTGCATTTGTGATTCTCATTCTTTCACTGTGGGTAGCCGCGACAGGGCAGGTCTCGACTGGAGCACCTCCGTTCGCGAGTCTGGGCGGAGGTCCTTTTGATGTCGTAAACTTAGGGAATCTCAATGTGCACTTCTCGATTCCTATCTTCTCGAGAGCTGGCAGGGGCGCGTCACTTCGCTATTCGCTGAGCTACGACAGCTTAGTGTGGGTCCCAGCGACCGTCAACGGTGTGCAGCAGTGGCAGCCTGCATTCAACTGGGGCTGGACGGCACAGAGTGTAGTGCCAACTGGCTATCTCACCTATCTACTCTACAACCAGAAATGCGACGACGGTTCTGGACATCAGTCCACGGAGTATAGGAATTGGTTATACCATGACCAATGGGGTATTGTGCATTCATTCGGTGTCGGCCTCGGTGGCAGGCTGGTATATGACCCATACAATTGTGCTTTCCCGCCAGGCACCAAGAGCACTCTACAAGTGACTGCCACAGACGGATCTGGTATCACCCTCAACACGAGCCTCGTTGGGCAGGGCCTCGGAACTTCCACTGTAACGATGAAAAACGGAACTGTCTTCAAGCCACCTTTGAACGTGACTGGCGGCTACTCAGGCAGCTCGGCCTCACTGACGGACGCCAATGGAAATCAGGTATCCGTCAGCAGCACCTCGAACTCCGCCACTTTCACCGATACATTGGGTACGATCGCATTGACTGTATCGGGAACAAGTCCTGTCAGTTTTTCTTACACGGCTCCGTCGGGCGGGCAAGCCGAATACACATTGAATTATGTGCAATACACGGTCGAAACCAACTTCGGCGTAAGCGGCATAAGTGAATACGGTCGCCTCAGCAACGCTCTGGTTGACAATATTCAATTGCCGGACGGTAACAAGTACAGCTTTACATACGAAAAGACTCCCGGCTCATGCACTCCGCTATCAGGAACGTATTCTGCCAATTGCGTTACGGGGCGAATCGCCTCAGTGACGCTACCCGCGGGCGGAGCCGTCACATATAGCTACAGCGGTGGGACTGGCAACACAGGAATCTTCAGCGACGGCAGCACAGCAGGACTAACCCGCGTGCTCAGCCCATCCATATCCTGCAGCTCAGGTGGTTGTTGGCAATATGCCCGTACTCTGGAACACGGCACGCCGGGCACTGGGTCATCTTGGCAAACCTCCGTCACTGATCCGGCCAACAACGTCACCGTCTTGGACTTCGCGGAAGATGCTTCGACCACGGCACCGTCGTACAATCTGTACGAGACTCAGCGATTGTCATATCAGGGCAGCAGTACACTCCTTCGAACCACCATCACCTGCTACAACGCCGTCTACGCGAATTGCAACAACACCTCCAGCTATACCGTGACGTCGCCCATCACCCAGATTGATGCCTATGCAGCATTGCCGAATGGGAGCACTCGGTTGTCTGAAATTGCTTACAACTCGGTCGGGCTGGTGACCGACGATAAAGAGTACGACTATGGCGTTGCGACTGGGGCCGCACCTGGAACAAACCATCTCATCCGTGAGACGTCGACTGCCTACGCAAGTCTGGGAAACGGGATTGTGAATAAGCCTTCCAGTGTGGTCGTCAAAGACTGGACTAGCGGGACTGCCGTTACGATCGCCTCGACTTCTTACACGTACGATGGCGCGTCCGTAACGTCCACGTCGAATACGCCACAGCATGTCTCTGTCTCAGGATCGCGCGGAAATCTGACCACGATTCAAACGAAGGCAACCAGCGCGACCTCGCTTTATCGTCAGTTCACGTACTATGACACCGGCAGGCTGAACACGTCGACGGATGTGGATACGTCTAGCGCTACAACCTGCGCCAACAAACCTTCGATTTGCACGACTTACAACTACTCGTCATCGACCGCGTCCTGCGGAAACACATTCGCGACCTCAATCAGTGCGCCGCTCGGTCTTAGCCGATCTACGGTCTGGAATTGCAGCGGGGGCGTTGCAGCACAGAATACGGATGAGAACGGACAGAGCGTGAGCGCCAACTATGCCAGCGATCCGTATTTCTGGAGGCCCGCCAGTGTGACCGATCAACTGAATAATCAAACCAATCTTGCCTACACAGGCGAGACGGCGGTGGAAGCCGCATTGCAAAACTTCAACGGCGGCAATTCTGCTTCTGATTGGTTGACGACAGTTGACGGCTTTGGCAGACCGATTTTCGGCCAACGGAAGCAAAGTCCCACGTCAACAAACTACGATACAGTTGAGACCGACTACAACAACCTCGGCCAGTCTTATCGGACCACAATGCCTTATGCGGCGACGGCCAGTCCATCCAGCTCCAACCCCAGTGCGCCGGCAACCACGAGAACGTACGATGCGCTCGGGCGCGTGCTCAGCATTGTGGACGCGGATAATGGCGAAGTCTCCTACACATACACAAACAACGATGTGCTGCAAGCAGTCAGTGGCTCGCAGACCTTCCAAAAACAGTTTGAGTATGATGGCTTGGGCAGATTGACATCTGTCTGTGAAATCTCATTGACACTTCCCGGTGTGGGGACGTGCAGCCAGGGCACTGCTCAAATGGGATATTGGACGAAATACACGTATGACGCTCTGGGTCACTTGCTCACGGTCACCCAGAATGCCCAGGCGGCAAGCGGCAGCCAACAGACCAGGAGCTTTGCCTACGATATGTTGGGACGCATGACGTCGGAGTCAAACCCGGAGATCGGCAATAATGGAACGAATGGAATCGTGACCTATACGTATGACTCCATCTCCCCCTGCGCCGATGGCGTGAACTATAGCTATCCGGGGAATCTGGTGCAAAAGAAGGACAACGCCGGAGACTACACCTGCTACAAATACGACGTGCTGCACCGTGTCATACAGGCTGGCAACAGCGCGGTGTCAAACACGACCCTGCGCAAGTTTGTTTATGATTTGGAAAGCTCGTATCCGGCTGGGGTAAGCGTCACGTACGGCAAAACCCGGCTGGTGGAAGCCCAGACGGTCAACACCTCGAACCTGAACACGGTTCTGACCGACGAATTCTTCAGTTATGACAAGCGGGGCGAGATTACGGACGTTTACGAATCCACGCCACATTCGGGCGGGTATTACCATGCTCAGGCGTCGTATTGGCCTACGGGAATGATGGATTCCCTCAATCTGTATAACGCCACGCCGAGCGCAATGTTCCCGGCAATCAATTATGGTGCGAGCGACGGATCGGGGCTCGATGGAGAGGGCCGAGTCACGAAAGTCACCGCGGCATCTGGTGAATGGCCACTCAAGTGTTGCGTGACATATTCCGCGGGCAGCCCTACGGCACCCTTGGGTGCGCTGACCAGCGTGACTTACGGGTCAGGAGACGGCGACAGCTTTACTTATGACCCGAATACGGGCCGCATGGTAACGTACACGTTCACCGTCGGTGGCAATGCAGACAGCGGAAGCCTGACTTGGAATACCAATGGCACGCTGCAAAAGCTGGTCATCAATGATCAGATTCCGGGCACGTCTGACAGTCAAACGTGCACGTACGGCTATGACGACGTGCAGCGCATCTCGAACGTGACCTGCGGGACATTCTGGGTGCAGAACTTCACTTACGACGCATTCGGCAACATCACGAAGAACGTTCCTCAGGGAGATGGAGGCCAAGCCTTCCTGCCGAGCTATTGGACTTCGCCACCCACCAATCAACTTCTGTCTCTTCCCGGTGTCAGCCCGAGGTACGATGCCAATGGCAACCTGCTGACCGACAATTTGAATGCCTACACATGGGACCCAAACTGGGGCAACATGCTAACTGTGAATACCGGTTCGGCAACCGTAACTGCCCTTTACGACGCATTGGGCCGCATGGTGGAAAACAACTCGGGTGGAAATTACTCAGAGTTTATTTACAGCCCGTCGGGAGCGAAACTCGCCAAGGTTAACGGCCAAGCGTTGATTAACGCTTTCATCGCCCTGCCGGGTGGGGGCAAGGCGATCTACAATTCGTCGGGAGTGCTGGCGCACTTTCGCCATTCGGATTGGCTGGGCAGCTCCCGAGTGACCTCGACGGGGACACAGACGCTGTATTCGAGTTCGGCTTATGCGCCATTCGGCGAGCAATATGCAACCTCCGGGAATTCGGACGCGTCCTACACAGGGCAGGATTCGGACACCGTGAGCAGTTTGTACGATTTTCCGGCGCGCAGACAAAGCCCGAGCCAGGGCCGTTGGATATCACCCGATCCAGCCGGACGCGCTGTGGCGATCTTAACCAACCCCCAGTCATGGAATCGCTACGCCTACGCACTGAACAATCCCCTGGCGCTAGCTGACGCAACTGGACTGTCGCCAACCGGGCGTCGCCTACATCGAATGGACGAATGCGACGACGGCTCTAATTGCATCACATTTATCGAGAGCGGAGACGACGATGGAGGTAGCGGTGGAGATGCCGATGACGACGACGACAACAGTGGCGATGACAATAGCGGAAATAATTGCGACCCCAATGACCCAACCTGCGGAGACCCGACCGACCCCAGTGACCCGAACAAGCAGCAGATGGTCCTGGGTCTGCTGAATTCGGCCTGCAATGCGATGTATGGAGGCTTGGCGAACGGCATTCGCGATTTGGCTGCTACTCAGTACACTACCGTCGGCTCGTTTAATCCTACAGACGCAAACGGACAGCTAGCGCTCGCGAATGCACAAGCAGCCTTTGCTAATGGGTCCCCCGACCCTGCATACACGCAGTACTTTAACAATGACAACCCGCAAAATCCGCCATCGAGCACAACTTTCCTAGCTGTCACGTTCCTGCAACCGTCGTTCTATCAATTTAGTCCAGCCGATCAGATGGGGATACTCTTTCACGAGTTGAAACATGCTGCTGGCTACGGTGGCGAAATCGATCCTCCAGCGAACGCCACTCCAGACCAGGTCAACGCCTGGGATGCAAATGAATTGCAGACCAACGAGCAAAACTGTTCGCCACAACAAGTGGCGACGCAGGATTCACAAGTTGACGGCACGATCCAGTGATTGCTTCGACCTAAGGAGGAGGGATCATCATGGTAGGCGGGGTAAGAATCAGCGGGCTATTGTTGACACTCTTGTGTGTCACGTTCTTGAGTCCGGATTTTCTAGTCGGGCAGTGCTCCACGCCCATCGACAAAGAAGCTGCACCGAAGGCCGTCGTTGAAGTCTCTCTCGACAAAGCGAGCATTCATGTTGGAGAGACGCCCTTGATAACCTTTCGGATCACCAACCGAGGTTCCGTTCCATTTTATGTCCCGAGGGCAATTGAAGACTTCGATTTCCACGGGGGATTCAAGGCCATTGTCACTGGGCCGCCCAATGCGAGATGGAACTCTACGGGGGGAGCGGTGGACCATTTCCACTACATCGATGTTGCCAAGGAGATTGAGGAGTCTTGGGTTCTGTTGTGGCCCTGCGACTTCTATGGCGGAGCGAGACCACTTGCCACTGTTCCAATGTCTCCCGGCACTTATACCGTTGTTGGCCGCCGGAACCCGCCTCGACTGGGTGACGACCTGAAGGCGAAGCTGCGCAGCACTCTGAGATTTCCTGTGCTGTTGGACGCCCTTGAGTCCCAGCCGATTAGCCTTCGCGTCACGGAGTAGAGTGCTGCCCTGGTTCTGTGGCGGATTGCTCTTCCGAAACAAGTGATGAAATACCTTCGCTCCAGCCTCGCCGTTGTTGCCGTCCTCGCAGTGTCGGAACTGACCCAGGACGGACCAACGAAGGGCGTGCAGAGCATGTCCAGTCGCCCGGCTTCGGGAGCCCTAATCCTGTCGGGATATGGGATATGAGTTGCCCGTTGCCGAGACTGTGGACTTGAAGAACGGGAAACTGCACGTGCAAATCCCAGCGGTAGCCACAGCCGAACCGAAGCCATAGCCTTGCTAGTCTGACCGTCAATCAGAGTGGCTTCCGTTGGCGTTTCAGGGGGGATCAGGGATGCCATCCGTGAGCTGATTAGGGTTCGGATTGCCCCTCCTGGTTTCGCCCCCGCTGAAGCGACGAATTTTTCCTTAGCCGCCGATCCGCCGCACTTGTCTTGGAGATTTTGACTGAAGAATCGTGGAGCGCGCCAATCCGGACGAAAGGAGCGTTTTATGTGGACGAGAATTCTGTTTTTCGGCACCGCGATCACTTGGTCCGTAGGGGCGCTTTGCGCGATGGACGGTTCCCGAGCGGAAGTTCTTGGCTATGTTTCCTGCCTGTCGGACCCGCCCTCGAACCTTGCGGGCGCAGTCGTGGTGTTCCATCGCTCGGATGGAAGCAATTTCAAGGCGACTACGAACGAAGCGGGGGAGTATGACGTTTATTTAGCCCCAAGTTCTGAATACAGCGTGAGCGTAGAAAAGAAAGGGTTTTATCCGATCCACCGACCGAGCTTTCGGCCCCAAGTAGGCTCAACACTAAGATTCGATTTCACGACGGCGCCTTGCTGTGATAGGAATGTTTTCCCTCTGGTGGTTCCATCAGGCGAAACCAATCCCACGCCTGAGAGGGACGAAGATGTCCACCACGCCTCCACTGATGTATTCAATCGGTATTATCGGTATCCTTATCACGACGAAGAGACCTTTGACTTTGGCCCGAATCCAACCCATAAGTTGATGCTCGCCTTCGGAATCTTCAACCAGAAGGATGGCAAGGTTACATACGAGTCGCTCCCGGTTCCAGCGCCGCCCCCTCCAATCACTCCAAGAAACTACCTGCCCGTGACGATCAGCTTTGACACATACACGATCACAGCCACCACGGTAGTGCTGGATCGGAAGACGCGCGAACTGCGCGCCGATGGCACGGTTTGGATCGCGGACGGAAGTTCGTCGCCGCCGCGTCTGGTCTCGTGTGCCGTGGTGCGGCTGGATGATGCTGAGCCGCAGGTTCACGAATGCGAGACAGGTCCTTCGGAGCACGGTGCGTCGAAATAGTTGTTGACGACAACAGCGGGGACAACTGCGATGCATCAGACCCGAGTTGCAATCCGGACGACCCAAACGATCCGACCGACCCTAACAAGCAGCAGCTGGTGTTGGGTATGCTGAACCCAAACTGCAACCCAATATATGGTGGATTGAGTAACGGGTTGCAGGCAATCGCCGCTGCGCAGTACGTGAATGTCAGCTCTCTTCCTGCTAATCCGACCAATGACCAAGACGCGGAGGCGCAGTTTCTGTTCGCACAGGCATAGCAGGCGGGGGGATCGTACGCTGCATACACATATTCGCCTGTTATTGATTTCAGCGCGGGGTTCCCTGGAGCACCGCAGAACATCACCACATACATAGGGAACCGCTTCTACAATGCTCCCCCTGATGTTCAGACTGGCATACTCTTTCACGAACTGCTGCACGGCGTTGGCTACCCCGCTGCCAGTATCGACTTCGACTCCTATGCTGCCCAGCTGCCGCAATATACTTGCAGCAGATTGCTCCCCACAGCAGGTGCCGACGCAGGACTCCACGGTTCCGAACCAAATCCCGGATCCGAGCCGGTAAATCTGCTGTCATTGCGAAGGAGGTTGAAGGTTATGCGAGGTACTGGGTTCCGCGGCTACTGCGTCCTTGCCCTCTGTTGTGCGACTTTGCCGCTCACATCATCTAGTCAATCCCGCACCGATGTGAGCGATCAAGCGTCTGCAAAGGCAGAGGTTGCTGTGTCCCTTGTGCCGGCCAAACGCAAGGTGGGGCAGCCCGTATACGTACACTTTCAGATTACCAATACTGGCTCAATTCCTTTTTATATCCCCCCGATCATAGATGATTTCGGGCTGCTGGGCGGATTCAGTTTCCAAGTACTCCCACCGCCCGGCCAAAGGTTCCTAGGGAGCGCTCGTGCCGCAGACTGGGGACCGGGTCCCCAACGCGATATTCTACAGGTTGCCGCGACGTGGATCGTGTTGAGACACGGCGACTTTTACGGCGCGACGCGGCCCGTGGAGCAAGCTCTCTTGCCCTCGCCTGGAAAGTATAGGATTGTTGTTTGCCATAATCCCCCTATACTGAGTGATGCCGAAAAAGCCAAGCTTCGGGAGAGTCTTAAGTTCCCTGTGCTGCTCGATACGGTCAAATCCGCTCCGGCGGCTCTGGACGTTGTCAAGTAGGGCAAATCCCCAGGGCCGTTGGATATCACCCGATCCAGCCGGACGCGCTGTGGCGATCTTAACCAACCCCCAGTCATGGAATCGCTACGCCTACGCACTGAACAATCCCCTGGCGCTAGCTGACGCGACTGGACTGTCGCCAACCGGGCGTCGCCTACATCGAATGGACGAATGCGACGACGGCTCTAATTGCATCACATTTATCGAGAGCGGAGACGACGATGGAGGTAGCGGTGGAGATGCCGATGACGATGACGACAACAGTGGCGACGATAATAGCGGGGACCCGAGCCAGAACTGCGATGACCAGTGTCAAGCCGACCAAGCCCTACAAAAATGCGACCCTCGCGCTTCTAACCAATTCAAATTGCGCTGCACTAATTGGTGGCCCCTCAGCGGCAGGACAAGCGGCGGCGATAGGAGCGCTAGCGGGCCAGCTTTTCGGCAATCCCGATTCACAAATCACATTCAATGCTGGGCCGGTTGCATCGGTTTCGGAGGATGATGCTGCAGAAACCTATGGCACAACGGTCAGATTGTAAGTTACTAATACAACGCTAGTGTTGCCCGGCGCAACGATAGACCTTGGCTCAACATTCTACAGCGGGAGCAACGGTTATTTGGGCTTAAGCGACGGACAGTTTCAAGAAACAGTGGTTCTTCACGAGTTCGGTCATGCAATGCAGGACCTTAACCCGGGCTCTCCATACGGCAGCAATACCTTTATCATGCCTGACGGGGGTGATCTCCCTGGCGTGAGTACTGCGAACTCCCTGTTAATTGAAAATACATGTATAAATCAGCCGGGGAATGTGCCAACTCAGGATTCTCAGGTGGATGGGACCATACAATGAATGTGGAAGAGCGGGGCCAGAAGGGTCTTGGATTTTTATCGATGACATCAACAAGCAACAAGAAGTGCTGGACGACGCTTCCGGTCTGTACCGTCATTTGGTTGAGTCTGCTGGCAGCAGAGTGCGCTGGCGGCATGGACCGACCAATCAATGGAATCGTTAATGGTATGGTAAATGTAATGACTGGTAACACTACTAAACCTGTCGTTGGCGCAAAAATCGTCGCAAAATAATGTCTCTGGTGATCAACGCGAGTATGAGGCAACATCCGATGAACGCGGAAAATACACCATGGCCTTGCCACCAGGAACCTACGGCTTACGCATTTTCTGGACGGATGGTGGCTGCTCCGTAGTGCGCCGAGCCTCATTTGAGCTTCCTTCAGGTCGACATTTCGTCTTTGATTTTTTGGTGATAAGGTGCCCTCTATTCGAGCCGGCGAGAGAAGAGATTCTCTCTGAAGAAGAGGCGTCCGCTAGATTAAAAAAGTCAAATCCGATGGCGATCCCTTTCGACAAACAAGTCGAGCATTACCAAGAGGAACTCTTTCCAGCCGAGCCAGGACGCCGGCCCGAAATTGTCGTCTCCTTTGGAAAATATCGTAATCGGCCCGATGAAATTCGGTACTTTCCTTTACACCAAGTGCTCGCAGACCATTCGACCGTCACATCTCCTCCGCTTCCTGGTTTACCCGTGATCGTTACTGTTGATCGTTATACTCTGCGTGCCTCAGAGGTGGTCTTGGACAAGAAAACGATGGTCTTCACGGCAAAGGGGGGGCTGTCCGTTTCGGACGGACAGCACAACAGCACCGGCACTTCCGCGACGCTCTCCTTTTCCGGCGGCCTGCCAAGACTCGACATTGAGCGTTGAAGGGCGGAAGTTTCGCAGTTATGACGAAACCTTCTACAATAATTTTGAGTCGCAGGCAAAGGCGGCCTCCGCGGCCAAACCGAAGGCCGATCAGCGGGCATTCCCTTTGCGTGTCCGGTGGATTAGAAGGTCTGGGCAAGTGCTCGATTCTCTCCGGCTATCTAGTCAGGACAAAGACGCGACGAGAACGCGACGCCTGCGAAAGCTGCTGGCGGCCTCCGCCCGTTTTATCAATCACCCACTGCAGCATGTAAACCTCACGTCTTTTCAAAAGATTCCATCAGAGTTCGATATTGGATCCAGGCACAGACGGCGTGCTGGACGTAGTCGATTCGAATCTCAGTCGAGTTACGAACTCTGACAAGGACAGCACCTGGCATTCCACCTTCTTGAGGACCAGAGAGGATCTGCGCCCGCAGTAGGAAAGCGATTCCTCGGTTAGTAACGGCTTCAACTTTGTCTCTCAATTCGCCTTTCGGGAGGAACTCCAAAGCCGATAGCAGCCCTTCTAATCGAGTCGCAGCTGGGGCTGTCCTTCCCATCGAGTCAAAGGCGCCGTCTAAGCCGACAGGCGCTGAACCCCTAAACTGATCACGCACAATCGAATCGCAAATCTGAGCCGCGTGTTGCAGCAACTCTTCACGTGAGACGATCGACGTGACCATATCGGAATAAGGAAGCAGCCTGGCGGTCGCAATCAATGCCCAATGGTCGGTGGGAACTGTTGATGCCTCAACGCGACTCCTAGCTAAATAGCAAAGAGCCTTAGCGGCGGCGCCCAGCCACTCCCTGGAATGATCAGCCCTGTAAAGGGCAATCAGCCCCAGAGCCGCCTCGCCGGGATAATACAGGCTCTCCCAGTTCGGTGCGGGTCCACTTTCCGCCTGGTATTTATCTACGAAACTGCCGTCGTCCCTTTGCAAGAACAACACGAACCGCCCCAAAGATTCCAAGTCCTTCAGGGGCACGGACTTCGGATCGAGTTCTCTCACCGCGGCCAATGCGACCAGACCGAGCCCCGCTCCTCCCAACTCCGCATACTGCCGCTCCGGTTTCTCGGTCATCGGTTTCGACCACACGACCAACTGTTTCGGGAGTGGGCCCGGCCCCATGTAATTCTCGCGAAGGAATCTTGCTGCTCGGAACATTGCGTTCACCGCTTTCTCGTCCGGCTTATAATGGTTGGCAGTCGCCAGCGCGTACATCGCACCTTCGTGACGAATAATGTCGTAAGAAGAACTTTTCTGTCCGGAGCCGATTTGGACTTCGTAGGCGAACCTGCCATCCGGTCCGCACGCGCCTTCGAGATAAGCCGTTGCCAGTGCAATGGCATGATCGAGTTCGGCCCGCGAGGGCGGGCGACGCTCCGAACCCGAGGCTCCAGCGACATCCTGCCCCCTGGCGGCCCGCTGCCCAATTGCAACGAGAAGGAGAGCTAGTGCTCCCAGCCACCAGAGCGTGATGTTGCGGCTCGTAAAGTCAGAAGTTGCTGCCCGCTTCTTCATCTTCAGGTCTCACTTCCCTGACTGCATCTTTCCTAGACAGACCCAGCTTGGGGGAGTTGGGCGACAATGAAGCTTCCTGCTTGCGGTGCGCAACCTTGCGGAGAAACAATGATATATCTCGCGACTCTGGTTACGGTGTCGCAATTTGCAGTGACTTAAGCATAATAGTGTACATGAGATAAGCAAAGGCAACCGGCTAAGTCTCCGCGTGGGGGGAACAGGGAAGGTGCTGGATGGTTCGTCACAGTCGCCATGTGGGAATTGGACAGGGGTTCACGCTACTGGAACTGATCGTCGCAACGACGATTCTTCTCGTTATCACAATGATGGCGTTGCCGCTGGCACGGGTAACGATCAAACGCGAAAAGGAAAGGCAGTTGCGCCGAGCACTGTGGGAAATGCGGGATGCGATCGATCGATACAAAGATGCAGCGGACCGGGGAGCATTTCAGATCAAAGCAGACACTAATGGTTATCCGCCGGACCTGGACACTCTCGTCAAAGGCGTTGACGTTCAAGGAAAGAAAATGCGATTTCTCCGCAGGGTTCCGGTTGACCCCATGACCGGGACGATCGACTGGGGGCTTCGCTCAATGCAGGACGACGCCGATTCGGATTCCTGGGGAGGGCAGAACGTGTTTGATGTGTATACGAAGTCCGAGGGAACGGGACTCGATGGGACCAAGTATAAAGACTGGTGATTTAGGCGGTCAGTGCTCTTGGAAACTGGTCTCGGGAGCGGCGGTCGCGCTATCGCGATGTAGACGTTTCTGCGTCGGTCGGAGCACTCAGGTTCAATAAAGATCAACGACTGGAGCAGCCGCGGCCGCAACTCATTCCACAGCAATCACTTCTGATCTACACAATTCAATAGAGATCAATCAGGGCTTGAATCTGGTTCGGGACCAGGGGGTCGGAGGTTCAAATCCTCTCTCCCCGACCATCTTTTCAAGCACATAAGCGCGACTTCTGGTTTTCCGTCTACATCGGTGGTGTCGAAATTGTAGGCGGTGCCACTGCCGCGGGTGTGAGTTGCCGGTCCGAAATTCAGCCGGTTCCACGGCCTGCCGGGAAAAAGTTCAGTCCGGCGGCGGGCCTTGGTGACGGTCACTCCTCGCACCGGTCTCCGGAGATGCCGCCAGAAAGGACGCTTGTCTCGCCAACTCGTCCAGGCGTGCCAATTCTGCCTTCACGGCTGGTTCACCCTCCGCTTTGAGTTTGCGGGCCCGTACCAGCGCCTGCGCGGCAATTCGGCTGACTTCATGGAGCAGCTTGCGGATCTCCACCTCAAGCCAGCCTCGACTTTCCTGAACCCGGTTGAGGATGTCGCTCTGCACGCGGGCGGTGTTGGTCTCGATCAAGCGGGCAAGGAATTGGCGCGCGTCGTCTTGAATCAGCTTGCCGGCACCGACGAGCGGAAGCAGCACATCTGCGAGCCAGCGCAGAGGAGACGCCGGCTGCGCCAGTTCAGTGAACTCGATAAATGTGAACTGAGAGCGCACTCGAAATCCGGCTTCGGGATCGAGTGGGTGCGGCATGCGAGCCAGTTCCGGAATGCCGGCTTCTGCGAGTTTGTGCAAAAAGTCATTTCCCATCTCGACAAAACGCGTGGCGACACGCCGGTATTCTCTTTCGGCTTCCTCCTGCTCGGGCTTCAACCAGGGCGCGATGCTGTCGTGTGCGAACTGCTGAGCCGCTTTCATGATGTAACGCCGGTAGGTTGGCACGAATTTGGATGGCGTCGACCGCAGGATCTCCTCCAATTGCTCGTTGGCCTTGGGGAGAACCGACAAAAGGAACGCCTTGCGCCGGTCGACAAAAAGATCGGAAATGCGCTGTTGCTCGGCCATGAAAAGAAAGCTGAGCTCATGCATGGAACGTTCGGCCTCAGCAACGGTCTGCTTTATCGCAGTGATCCGCCGCTCGGATTCCGCAATCGGCCGCCGAAGTGCATCCTTGTGCGCGCCGATGATAGCCAGAACCTGCTCGCTCACACGCTCGAGGCCTCGCTCACAGGCTGCACGTACCAAGTGGCGTCCGGAGTCATCGACCAGAGCTTGGAGTGCGTCAACGAGGTTTCTCCAGTCACGGTCGGGGCCACGGTTCTCCGCCCGTTCCTGCGCACTGATTTCGAAGACCGGCCCAACTTCCCTGCGGAGCTTCTTATGCAGCAACTGCCTGGTAAATTTTGAGGCAGCCTCTCGTTCCGCGTCAGTCGTCCGGTCCGCTTTATTCAGGACGAGTATCAACTCCCGAACTTGTTTGCCCACAGCTTCGACGAGCGCGAGTTCTTCCCCGGCCAACGGCGGGTCCGCTCCAACCACGACGAGCGCTGCGTCGATGTGGGGAATCAACGCCTGTGTGGCAGCGGTATTGGCAGCAAACACCGAGCCAAGTCCCGGCGTGTCGACGATACACATTCCCGAAAACAGCAGCGAGCTGGGAACAAATACTTCCGCCCCCTGCACACCTTTTTGGTTTTCCGGATTCAGTTCCTCGGTGACGTAGTTTTTCAGGTCCGAGATGAGAATGTCGTGCCAGAGACCCTCGCGCGTCCGAATACGGGCTGTCAGGCGGTCGCCGAAGCGGATCACCGTAGGTACCGCAGTCACAGGAATGAATCCGGTGGGCAGAATTGGCTGCCCGATCAGCGCGTTGATCAGTGTCGACTTGCCTCGTTTGAATTGACCGACACAGGCGACGTAGAAGCGTCCTTCGGACACGCGGGTTGCCAACTCTCGCGATTCCGCCGAGACCTCCTCGGCGCCCAACTCTTCGGCAAGAGTTGCCAGGTACAACAGGCGAGATGCCCCGTCCTCCGCAGAGGGAGCTGTGTCGATGCCAACTGCGGTTTCTGTTTCGGGCACTTGATCGGTGTTCGGGTTCATCCTGCGGCCCTGGTGGCTAACCGAGAGATCTCGCTCCGTCCTGGTGTACGTAGCGGATGACTTCCACCTCGGACATTGCGATCAGTCCTTCGTCCACCATTGCATCGAGTGAGGGGATTAGAGTTTTGATCTTTTCCTCGGTGTCTATGACAGAAACCATAATCGGCCGGTCGGAAGAACGCAGGAGATGGTGCTTGTGGATGAGAGTGCTGGCACCGTATCCTTCAATGCCGCGGAAAACGGTTGCGCCGGCAATGTCCAACTCGCGGCACTTCATCACGATCGCTTCATAGAGCGGCTTGTCATTCCACCTGTCATCTTCCCCAAAGTGAATGCGCAGCATTTTTGCCTTTCCTTCCAGTCTCATATCCGCGTCTCCTGACGTCGCTCAGCTTTCTGGTAGTTGTGGCTGTACTTCACGATGTCTACGTCTGACAGCACGACAAGCCCCTGTTGCACCATCTGGTCGAGGATGGGCATGAAGGCCTGCAGTTTTTCTTCCGTGTCCACTACGGACAAGAGAATCGGGCGGTCGTGCGAAAGGCTGAGCTTCGCATCCTTGTGAATCCGCCGATTGGCGCCGTAACCGAGGATGCCACGGTAGACGGTAACACCCGCGATGTCATGGGCACGAAGGCCGCTCACGATTGCGTCATACAGCGGTTTGCCGTTCCACTTGTCGTTTTCCCCGATGTAGATGCGCATCATCTTGGCCTTGCTCTCCTGCTTCAGCGGAAGAGGTTCCGACGCCGGCTGTTTTTGCGTTCTTTCGGCGGGCTTCACGATGGTCGTGTCCTGCACTTCGATCAGGCCGCTACCCACCATCGCCTGGAGTTTGGGAAGGAGCTCTTCCACCTTTTCCGCAGTTTCAATGAACTCGACTTTCACGGGCAGCTTCGTCGCGAGGTCTACGAGGCGATCTGTGTGCAGGTGATGATCCGCGCCAAAACCGGCGATGCCGCGGGTAACAGTCGCGCCCGAGACGCCATGGAAAAACAGAAAATCCAGAATTGCAGCATAGGCAGAAGCGCCGTGATATTGCTGGTCTTCTGCCACATAAACTCCCACCTTTTTGCCTGGTCCTGGTGTGAGCACATTCTCCTCCTAGCCCTAGAATCCTATCCTTTCCACCTTTTCCGCATGGTCGACACAAAGCCTGGGCTTTGCCTTCATGGAATTGCCCTTCCGGCCATGACTCCGCCCCACACCGCAACAAAGCCGACGCAAACGCTGAGCCCGACATACAGCAGCCCCACTCCAAGTTGGCCATCCTGGATGGTACGCAGGGTTTCATATTCAAAGCTCGAAAATGTCGTATATCCTCCAATGAAGCCGATGGGGATAAGGTAGCGCCAATTCGGGCTCCAATGCGTCTTGGCTGTCAACAGCGCGAATAGGAAGCCAATCAGGAATGAGCCGCTGATGTTGACCACGAATGTGCCGTAGGGAAATCGCGTTCCCATCTTGCCGCCGATATAGCTGCCCAGCCAGAAGCGCAAGACGGAACCAAGACATCCTCCTACCCCGACCATCACGTATTTCAGCAAGTTACTTTGTTCCTTTCCAATTCAGATGATCCTATCGACGACCAGACCTCCGTCAGGTACCGACTTTTTGTTCCGGCGAGGCATTCTCCAGCGCGGCCAAGTCGCGCTCGATCCGGCCATCCTGTTCGGCCGGCGGCGCAGCATCGCCAGCGAGTCGCGCCCCTTGAGCCCGGTAGCTGGTCGCATAGGAGTCGAACTTGCGTTGCATCTGGCTCAGCGTTCGTCCCGACCAGTCGAATAACAGTGCGCGATACGCCGATAAGGATTCGTCGAGCTGATGCCCGATCCTCCCGCTCAATCGTTTCCTCATCAAAGATGTGGATAAGCTCTCCCCCAGTAAGCCGAGATAAAACGAGCGTTTCAGTTGTAGCCCCATGTGCCCCGGATCGAAGGACGGCATTTCGCGCACAACGCTGCAAAACTCACCTTCGCTGGGCGCATCGTCAACGCCCAGCACCGTGGCCGCGCTTCGAACCGTTTCAAGGAGCTTGTCAGCCATCTTATCCAGGCGTCGCCGCAGAGATTCGGTCTGTTCTTGCACCGCTCGCATGATTGCGGCTCGCACAATGGCACTTCCCGCTCCATCGTTAGCTCCTTCTTTCAGCCACGACTCAACCAGAGTGGCCGCAGCGATGCGCAAGATGCGGGAACCTGAGAACTCAAGATCGTTGGCGACGATTCTCGCGATCCTTCTCATTTCTTCCAGGCGGCCACCTGCCTTTCGCAGTTCGCCCTCCACCACCCGCAACTGCTCTACTCGCTTAGGTGAGATTTGATCCTTACGCTGCAGCCGCAGACGCAACGCCATCTCCACGGACTGTCGAAGTGCTCCGATCTTCCGCCGGATCGAACGGAGCTTCAGTTCCTGACGCTGACCGTATAAGGGAGCGATATCTTCGTCGAACCAGCGGTCCACCAGATACTTGCTTCTCGCCAGCACGCTCACGGCTCTCACAGCAAGATCCAGGCTCAGTTCCTCTTTGATGTGATCCCTGACGTAGCCAATGACGCGCGAGCGGTCTTCTGCGCTCAACAGATCCGCTTTGCTGAGCAGGACCACGGCTGGAATCGCCGCATCGTAGAGCGTCCGAATGGTCTGAAGATCATCCGGAGTCAGAGTTGACGCGGCATCGATGAGAACCACACCCAGATCGCATCGCGGCAGATAGGCCAGCGTTTCTGCGGCCCCTCTGGTAGCCAATGATCCCAAGCCCGGAGTGTCCACAAACGCGATTCCGTCGCGGAGGCGTGGTGAAGGAAGCTGCACGACGATCCGCGTGACATGCTTCGCATTCCCGGGATTAAGCTGCTCGGCCACGAACTCCGGCAACTGCGAAATATCCAATAGCTCAGGCTGTCGGTTCGCGAACCAAACATGCACGGCCGGGACTGTGGCATAAAGCAGACGCGTGGGGACGGCGGTGATCGGGGTCACCCCCACCGGGAGCACGTCAGTTCCGAGCATGGAATTCAAGAGAGACGATTTCCCTGAACTCACGCGGCCGAATATCGCGATTTCGAAGCTGTTGTCTTCCAAGCGATCGAGGATCATCGATAAAGTAGACCGGAATTCCACCATCCCATAGTCAGCAACCACCGACTCCAGCTTCTTCAACAACAACACTTCTTCTCCCGACTTTTCCAGCCGCGCCAGTCTCTCTCCGAGGTTCTCTCTTGCTCCGCCCACCAGGTAGTGATCAAGTTGCCGCACCAGACTCTGCAACTCACCAGAGATGCCGTTGAGCTCTACCGCAGCGGCAGGCGGGATCTCTCCATAACCCCGCATGTACTCGGGCTTCAGTTCCTCCGCCGCGATTTCGACGAACGCGAGATGAGAATGGAGAGAACGCGAGACCGGTATATCCGCAGGCGGACGCTTGATCCCCTGGCCGTCCAGCACGCGTACCAGCTGGGCCCGAATCTGGCCGATGTAGTCTTGGATCACCCGCCGCTGAGCGGGGCTTACGTCGCACACATATTGCGGAAATGCCCGCTTGGATGCCGACGCGTTCAGCGCGGTTTCGATCTCCGCCAGCAGCTTGTCGATATAACGGCAGGTGACGGCAACGCGGCGCTCATGATTCGAGTTGAGCAAGTTCGTCACCGTGCCATCCCTCCCTGCATCCGAAAATCGATGTACAACGGCGATATCTTGATGCGCTCCTCGCTGCGGTATTTGGGACACCGCGCCATGTCGACCATGGTGATAATGGCTCCGGGATTGCCCCCGCTGAACTCCAGCACCTTGTTCAGGAATTCGGTCACATTGGCGCCGGACAGGCGTCGGCGCCTGATCATCTCCCAGGCAAACTGCTCCGCTGTCGCGTCGTCAAAGCTCCGTATCTCATACTTCTGCGATCGATCTTCATAAAGCGGCTGAAGCAACCCCGTGTCCTCCATATGGCGGGAACGTGCGACCGCACTGACGGGCGTCGAGCCCCACGCCATGATTTCCCGAACGCTGGCTGCGAACGAGTGCGAGGGGCGTTTGACGTGGTCGAGCACGATCGCGTAATCCCCCTGGCGCACGGCATCCATCACGATTCCCCTCAATGCGACGGCCGATTTCTCTGCGATCGCGTTCTCGTTGCGAAAGGCCTTTCTGGCTCGCGGATGCTCGAGGCGGAACAATGCCAGGGCCAGGCTGCGAAACACAAGATGGATAGTGGCCGAATTCTCGCAGTAAAGAATGGCCGGGAATTCGCCTAAGGCACTGCGCAACAGCAGCGTTTTCCCGACGCCCGAGGGCCCGAAAATGAGAGATGGACGCCGCTTCGCCAGGAACTGTTTCATTCGCTGGCGCTCTTCCTGCCGGCCGAAAATAAAGTCCGACGTCATGTCCCCTTCGCGATGGCTGCTGCGCACCGGCCTTGCTTCCTGTCTCAGCCTTGATTTCTCATGGACAAAGGCGCCGAGCCGGGATGCTGCCTCAGTTTTTGCGGGAACGTTTGCCGGGGGCATGACTCCGCGACAAGTCTCCGCTTGTCAGGAGTCATCAGCTGTGCCCGGCTAAATGATGGGAACAGCGGTTTCGGTGAACTCCTTCACCGTGAATATCGTCCTTAGTACAGCAAAGACGGTCGGTGAAGTCAACAGTACCTTCGGCCTCTGAATCCCCTCACGAGGAATGAGGCAAGACGCGGTGCCACGGCGTATTTATCGTGCTGCCGTGAATGGATTTTCCCTGCCTCCTCCGTCGGCGCGACTGCGAAAATGAATGGGTATTGTGCCGTCTCGCTCAGCGAGGGCCGATTAGCAAGGCGTTCATCCGAAGGGATGGCCCGGACGCCTGGACACTTACATGGCCGTGGGGTCTTGGCTCGCAGCCAACTGGCGCAGACGGAGTGCCCGTGCACGGGCGTTCAAATCATCATAAGGGGTGCATGAGTCTCGGGGTCGGCGCTGGCAGATGATCGAAGCGACGATCCCTCCGAGACGGCTTGCGCCTATCTCAGGCTAGTCGTCTCGACCTGTTCACGACTCTTGCTGCAGCAGGACGATCCCCTGCGGGTGTGTCTCTTATGGCGAGCTGAGGAAGATGCGTCGATCGCTCGGGTCCTAGTGATCACAATCACCGCTTCAACTTTGGTCCCGCGGTATGCTGAATATGGATTCGAAGGTTCCGCTTATGGCCGTGTCGGGTTCGCAGCTGAATCGCTTCGAGCGCTTGCTATTCAAGGCGGCGTTGATTCTTGCCGGATTACTCATCCTTGCGAGACTTGGCGCGATGCTGCTACTGACGGTGCTGCGCCAGGTTCGCTGACCAATCATTTTCCGCAGCCGATATCCCAATTCCGCCGATCTGGGTCTAAAATACCCTTTTTTTCCTGAAATGCAACATCTGGGGATGACTTCTGGCTGGGGGTCCAAATGTTTCGCTCCGTCTTTATTGCGGTTGTGATTGCCTTTGCGTTGATTCTGGGCGCTTTTCTGATCAATCGTGCCCGCCCGAAAGTGGAGACAGAGCAGCCGACGGCCGCCCTGGTCCGAGCGAGTGGAAAGTGCGCAGAATGTCACCTGCGGACGCAGTACGCAGTCGTACATGAATATGAGATGAGCATGCACGCACAGAAGGGCGTGAACTGCCTCGACTGTCACCAGCCGGCTCCCGGCCAGGAAAAGAAAGATCATCACGGATTTGTCATCTCTGCCAAGCTGACCGCGGGCAACTGCCGCAGCTGCCACGAGAACATCTATCAGCAATTCCTGCGCAGCCGCCATGCTGCTCCGGCCTGGGCGGCGGTATATGGCGAGAAAGGGCTGACTTCCGAGCAGGTGAGTTTTTCCGAGACCTATCAGCCGGGCGCTACGCGCCGTCCTCCGAATGCACTGGCTGAATTGGAGGGAGTCTCAGCCAAAGCAAGTGGGTGCGAACAATGTCACAGCGTGGGCAAACCAAACTCCGACGGCACAATCGGAACCTGTACGGCCTGTCACACGCGGCACACCAGTTCGGTTCGGATCGCGAGGCTGCCAAGCACCTGCGGCCAATGCCACATGGGGCCGGATCATTCGCAGATTGAAATCTACGAAGAATCTCGCCACGGTATCCTGTTTCAGTCCCAGGAGAGAATGCTGAATCTCGACGCTCCCCCGAAGACTTTAACCACACGCGACATGTTCGTTCCGACCTGCGCTACCTGCCACATGAGTGGAATCAATGGACTCGGGGTCACCCACGATCCTTCTGAACGTTTGTCCTACTACTTAGCCAACGCGATCACTGAGAAGCGGCCGAACTATGCAATGGCGCAGGCAAAAATGAAACAGGTTTGCTCTCAGTGCCATACACCGGCACTGATTGACCGCGTGTACACCCAGGCGGAGGAGGTGGTGCAATCAACGAATCAACGCGTCCAAGCGGCGCAGGATATCGTGAATGGTCTGCGCAAAGATGGCGTGCTGACGGGTCCTCCTTTCTCGCAGCCGATCGATTTCGTCTACTTCAATTTGTGGCATTACGACGGACGCACCAGCAAGCACGGCGCTTTCATGGGTGGAGCGGATTTCGTGCAATGGCACGGCAACTATCCTATGGTGGAAAAGACTGTGGAGTTGAAGGCTATGGCCGCGGATCTCCGGAGAGAACATGGCCGGGGCAAGTGAGCGCTGGTGGAACGATCCCGAGCTGTGGGTCGAGGCCTTCGCCATCCTGAATATCGGTTTTCTAACGTTTGATATTTATTTGGCGCACTCAGTCAACCAGTTTCGTAACCACGCCGAGTACATCCCGTTGTTCTTTTCAGCAACGGCGCCGCTAGTCCTGGTTGTTGCTTCGATCGAACGAAAACGCCACCGGGCGTTCTGGAAGTTTCTGGGGCATCTTGTCGGATGGGCAGCGATCATTGTCGGATTGACCGGTGTGATCTTGCACCTGCAAAGCAGTTTCTTCTATGACCGGACGTTACGAAGTCTCACCTATTCCGCTCCCTTTGCTGCGCCTCTTGCCTATGCCGGGCTCGGGTTTTTGTTGGTAATGAATCGCATGGTCGACCCAGAGTCCATCGAGTGGGCGCAGTGGATATTGCTATTCACGATGGGCGGATTTATCGGCAACTTCGTTTTCAGTCTCGCGGATCACGCCGAGAACGGCTTCTTCTTCAAAGTCGAATGGGTCCCGGTCAGCGCGAGCGCAATCGCCATCGGATTCCTGTGCGTCCCGCTCCTCACCCGGGTATCGAGAGCATTTGTCGATCTGCTCGCCGCGATCCTGGTGCTTGAGGCCGGAGTGGGGCTTTGGGGTTTCGTGTTGCACACAACCGCGAATCTCGAGGGGCCTTCCATCCATGCCTTCGATAACTTCATCTACGGGGCGCCGCCGATGGCGCCGCTGCTTTTTCCGAACCTGATGGTACTCGGCATCATCGGGCTGTGGCAGCTGCGAAACAAGCAGATTCTCGAACCCGTGGCGGCGTCCAAACAGAAAGCTTGACGGTGACGTGGCCGTTCCTAGCCTCAGTCGGGGTATAGGAGGCTAGCAACGAATACGAGTGTCCGAACCATTCTGTTGACCGGGCGGCAAACTCACTCGTTTAAGCCGCAACAAAAAGCCCTCTCCCAGAGGGGAGAGGGCTCGCTTTTTGCTGGAAATGTGTCTCTTAGTCGTCCAGGTCAGCGGTTGTGGGTGGCGGATTGTTGAAGTCGCTCGGAGGACGGACGGTCTTCTCGCCGGGGTAGGGGCGAGTAAACCCGGTCGACAGGTACCAATTCAGATGGTTGACCGTGTCCGGATCCTCGGAGTCGGGCTTGGTTAATTTGCCGGAGAAAATCTGCGCTTTCTTCTGGAGCCAGGCCACGCGGAGCGCTTTCACCTTGGGGCTGTTGGCTGAGTTGGAGGCAGTTGCCGAGACGCCGTCGTCGAGCGGAACCTGGTTCGGCACATGCTTCCACGGCTTGAAGTTGTCCGTGGGCGGCTCGCCCTTGACGAAAGCCGTCCGCATGGGCGAGGCCACGAGATCGAACTGGTTCATCGGCGGCAAACCGAGAATTTGCTCGATCGTACGAGTCATGTTGACCTGGGTGTAATAGGTGTGGTCGGCGGCTCCGAACTGCACCACGTACGGGCTGACGATATAGCCTGGGCTACGATGCCCGTCGACGTGATCGACGCCGTTCTGCGCGTCATCCTCTTCGACGAAGATCGCCGAGGTTGACCACACATTGCTGTGGCTGATGTAGTCGATAATCCGTCCGACCGCGAGGTCGTTATCGGCCTGTTCGGCGTCCGGAGTGGGCGGGCCGCCGGTGTGATCGCACATAATCCAAAGGATGCTCAGTGCAGGTACCCGGCCGGCCTTGACGTCACTCTGGAAGTCCTGCAGCCAAAGATCGACGCGGAACTGGTCGGGAATGCCCAAATCGAATTGCGGGAAGTTCGAAATGAGGTGTTGATACACGGCCGGAACAGAGGACTCTGCCTGGACCGTGTTCTGATAAAACAGCGTCGCTTCCTTTCCCGCCTCGAAGTTCTGCGCGTCGGTGTAGAACTGGCTCCAGGTCGGCTCACTGGTCGACCCGTCCGGCTGCAGGAATGTATCGTTCTCGACGTATTCGCCGTAGATCTTTACCGGCAGACCGGCGGCCGCGGCTTCGGAGAACAGGAAGCCCTTGTTCTGGTACGCAAGCGCATCGCCGGCATTGCCTCCGGGATAACTGCGCACCCAATCCGGCGACTGGATGTCATCGGCATAAGGCGCCATGCCCTCAGTGATCCACTGGTGACCGTCGGCCGACTGTCGGCTCGGGTCGTAGAAGTTGTCGAACAGCGGGAAACGCTTCACCAGCTGATGCACGTTCGGGGTGTCTTTGCCACCGAACACAGCCAAGGTGGGATCACCGTTGCCAGCCGTGACGTCGCCCAAGACCTGATCATAAGTGCGGTTCTCGCGGATGATCAGGAACACATGCTTGATCAGCGACGGATCGCCGATCTTGCTCGGGATCGCCACCGGCTTGGCATGCGGGTTGCCACCGGCAGCCGACTGGATGTTTTGGATCAGATCCCAGTGGTTGTTCTGAAGGACCTGCGCCGTCATCGTCGACAGGATTCCGCTATCGGGCACGGGGACGATACTGATGGTGCCGTTGTCCTGGTGAGTGTTGTAGTCGGTGACGCCGTAGTCCGTCTCAAACGAATAACGGGTGCCGATGCCCTTGTCGTTGGCAACCAGGAGCACGTTATCGGTCTTGTCGAGCACGACCGAGCTCGGCGCATAGGCGACCGGGATCAAGCCGATCACCGGATTCTGCGCGCCCTTGGTGAGGTTGACCACCGCAATCGCGTTGGCATTATAGAGCGCGACGTACGCTAGGCTCTTGCTGACATCAACGGCGATCGAATTGGGCGCAGCGCCGTAGGCCGGCCGGTTTTCGCCCGGAACCGCGATCGGCAGCCCAAGGTCGATCGTCCACGCGACTTCATTCCTGGTCGTGTCGATGACTGAAATGGTGTCGCTGTAGGTATTGGCCACCAATAATCGGTGTCCGTAGAAGGCCATCCCGGTCGGGTGCAGACCAGTGGAGATGGTCGCGGTGACCTTCATCGAAGGCAGATCGACGACCGAAACAGTACCAGTGATCGCGGCGCCAACTACCGGGTCGGCGACAATTTCGGTACCGGCGGAGTTGACCTGGAAGTCTGCCTCGGTAGCCGCCCTGCCGCCCTCGTTGCTGACATAAGCAGTGGTTCCCGTGCGATCGATCACGATGCTGTGGGGCGCGTTGCCCACGCGAATCTCCTTCCCCTGCTTCGGGGGATTCGCGGCCAGATTGATCTTGGTGAGGGTATCATTCTGGTTGAGCAGAGCATAGGCGCTCCTTCCATCCTCGGAGAGCGCAACGCCGCCGGGATAAGAAGTGCTTGGACTATAGAACGAGCCGCAGGGGTTGGCATAAGATGCGGGCGGACTATTCGGGAAGCAAGAGATGAAAGAATTATTCGGTGGGACGCTGACCTGTGCGTCATCTTCCAGCAAGCCGTCGGAATCGACCTTGGCTATCGTGACATTACTGCTGTCCTGGCTAAACACCAGGTACTTGCCGTCGGCCGAATAAGCGATGCCGCTGTAGCTGCCGCTCGAATCATGCCCGAGGGCGAGGTAGTTCTGCAGGACAACGCCAGTCCTGGTGTCGAATACCTCGACAGCCTCCGACGCGCCCAGGGTGAGGACGGCGGCTGTGTGCGTGCGGTGATTGGGATTGAGCGCGATCGCTTTTGCGCGGACTCGAATGCCGAGATCGACCTGGCTGCCAGCCGGGGTGATGACCTGACCAGAGCTGACGACCCACGATCCGTTCGGCTGTGGGCCGGTAACGTAGGTCGGGTACGGTTTGGACTGCGCTGCGGCCATTGCCGGGAAGCTCAGTCCAGCCGCGACGATACCAGCGAGCGGACGCAAACGGTTGATCCGACGCTTATTTCGAGAGTAACTTCGAGATTTTCGCGACATGTACAGTTCTCCTCATTGAATTTCCTTCGTCACGCAACCGGTGCCGGCCGTGCGACATTAGGAGTAGAAATTCGATCGCACGCCCCTGGACCTCCCAGTCGCCAACGTAGCAGAGCATCTGTGACGGCTTAATGACAGCGGAGTGAAAATTCCGTCATATGCGCAGGACTTTTCTTCTCGGATTGGAGACAGGCTCGCTTCCAAAAACACGGAAGTGAAATAAGTTGGCTCCATATTCCTCCCGCGCGGCGTTTCCCCTGGCCGTGGTTTTCGTCCCGGTTACGGCCGGCTGATGGTTGCATTCGGCTGCGGGCTGTCGTCGACCAGCGCGCGCAGCGCGCCCAGCCACGGTTCGTAGCGTCGCCAACGCGCGACGGAGGTGCGATAAATCGGCTGGCGCGTTTGCCACTTGCTGGGAGTCTTCACCGATCGCGCATTGGATTCAGGGCGAAGACAGGCATCGTTCCACGCGAGCCCGCAGGCGGCGATGATCCTGCGGATGACGCATTCCGGGGCGCCAGTCAGATCCTCGTAATCGACCTCAATGAAGCGATCCGACGGCAACACGCTCCGCCAGTGATCGGTGAGCCGCTGGTAGCTGCGGAAATACGCGACCAGTTCGGCGCCTCCGGTTGGAAAAGGCAGGCTCGGATGGAAATGGGTTTGATGGATCGACAGTGCTGTGTCGACAGGAGCGCGGCGGCAATGGACGATGAGTGCGTGCGGAAATGCCAGGTGGATCAAGCCTGCCCAAAGGAAGTTGAAGGGCATCTTGTCGGTCACTCGCGCTGCCCTCGGAGCGATGGAGCGCAACAGGCGGAGGTAGTCTGCCGCCGCAGTGGCGAGAAAAACCCTCTCGTCCCCAGCCGTAGCGGAGCCGTGCCAGGCCGCCCCACGCTGGTTCCAGAACCTTAACTCACCGCCGGCTCCGACCTGGGGATGCATGGAGATAATCTGCTCGACCAGCGTTGTTCCGGACCGCGGCATGCCAAGGATCAGGACTGGGGTTGGATCGGGGCTGCCAAGTTGGGCTGCCCGCGCGATCACCTCAGGGGTGTAGCGGGCAATCAAACGGTCGATTTCGGTGGAGAACGCGGCCGAATCGAAGGAAGCTGAGGCCCGGCGCACTCCATCCGCGCGATCGAAATGCCTCATGGCCAACGCATAATCGCCAAGATCGTCCGCGGCCTTGCCGATTGCGAGATGAAGCCGCAGTCGCTGTGCTGCTTCCAGCCCCGGTGTGGCTAGGGCGGTCTCCATTCGTGGAAGCAGACCCTCGTCGGCGCTTGTGACTGGGCGACACCGGACCAGATCGTAATAGCATCCTGCCAGCAACGGTGCGATGGCGATGGCGCGTTCGAAGCATGCATGGGCCTCATCGAAACGGCCGTACTCCGAGAGCAGATCCCCCAGCAGATCGTAGGCCAACGCGTTCATTGGATCGGCCACGAGCGTCTCGCGCAGCACCTGCTCGGCTTCTTGACCACGATCCTCGATCAGCAGCGCGCGCGCCTTTCCAAGCCGGCCGAAGCTGGACTTGCCACCGGTTGCGGCGGCGCGGCGAAGACAACCGATGGCTGCTTCCCGATGGCCCAGTATGTATATCGCTGCGCCGGCCCGGAACCACGCCTCGGTCAGGGAGGGCCGCAGGTGAGTGGCGCGCTCGTAGGCAGCGATTGCCCCACGCATATCGCCCACCTTCTCCAGGGCAATTCCGAGGCGGAAATGAGCGTCGGCGTAGCCAGGGTCGGCGGTAATGGCCCGTTGCAGCGCCGCGACGGCGTCCGGTATACGGCCGACTTCCAGGCAAGCGAGGCCCAAATCGTGGTGAATGAAGGAGTTAGACGGCTGCAGCAGTGCTGCATCGCGTAACGGCGCGATCGCATCGGCGGGCCGACCGGCTCTCAGCCATTTTGTGGCCAACGCCAGCAGTGGGGCCACCTGCTCCTGCACGATTGGATTGGGTGACTGTGACATCGTGAGGATCCTGGCACTAAGAAGTGAACGCCAGCACCCGAACAGACCCGCGAACTCAGCTGCTGAAAAACCAAAAACCCTTGAGCGCAAAGGCGGAGAGTATGCATTCGACCCTCCCACTTCGCGCATCAGATCGTTGTGAGAAAACGGTGCGACAGAAGGGTATCGACTGGCTGTTAATCGTCTGTCACGGAATTATGAACGCTCTGTGAAAAGCTCAGCGGGCCCGGCGGGCAATGGCTCGACGCTGTCGATCCCGCGGATCAGTACTATTTTGATAAGGAGGAACACATGGTGGCATGGGACCGCGTGACCCGCGATGAGGTGTTGCGCGCGATACACGAGTACGACAGGCTGGGCCCGGAGCAGTTCTTCTCCGAACATGGTTTCGCCCCTACCACGACGTACGAACTAGTGTGCAGTGGACGCCGGTACCCTCCGAAGGCGGTCTTAGGCGTTGCGTACGAGTTTGCCACGGGGAAACAGCTGGACTCCGGTGACTTCGAAGGTGGAAAGAGTGGCGCAGTAAAGGTGCTGGGAAAACTCGGCTTCACGGTCGAGAAGAAACAAAAACGAGCCAGCTGACCGGGCGTGCGCCCCTGCTAGCCCATGCTCTGCTGCACACCGTCTATAAGTGCACCAGCCCGCGTTGAAGGGCGGTGACAACGGCTTGCGTGCGATCGCTCACATTCAGCCGCATCAGAATCGTACTCACGTGACTCTTTACCGTCGCTTCGGTAATGCCGAGCGCGTTCCCGATGTCTTTATTCGTTCTGCCGGCCACCAGCAGCTTCAGAACTTCCAACTCGCGCGAACTCAGATCGGAATCTGGCATTCGGCTGGCCAGAGCGTCGGCTACGGTAGGCGGTAAGAATCGCTTTCCTGCATGCACGCGTTCGATGGCCGTGACCAACGTCTGATACGGCATGCCCTTGATGATGTAGCCGTGCGCGCCGGCTTCAAGCGCTCGATGAATGTCCTCATCTCCATCGTACGTGGTCACGACGATGAAGCGTGCCCCGGGCCAGCTTGTTCGGATGGATATGATTGCTTCCACGCCTCCCATTTTGCCGGGCAGCCGTAAATCCATGAGGGTCACGTCCGGTTTGTTGCGGCGAAACAGGTCGACTGCCTCCTCACCTGTTCCTGCCTGAGCGACCACGGTCATATCCGGTCGGGCATTGATGATTGCCCCGATGCCAACCCGGATGAGCGGATGGTCATCCACAACCATGACCCGGATCTTCTCCGTCGCAGTCACCATTTCATCTCCGTTACGTTTCTTCTCGGGTCGACAGCCTGGCGCGGCACTTCCATGACGAGCTCGGTCCCGGCTCCGACCCGGCTATGAACGCTGAACTTTCCGCCGACGCGTTCCACTCTTTCGCGAATCCCGATGAGACCATAGTGCCCGTCGGGCGACGCCGAGAGAACCTGCGAGTCAAAACCCAGCCCGTCGTCGTTGATGCGGAGAAGGCAGCGTTCTTCGTCGAACTCCGCACTCAACGCAACCTTCTTCGGATCGCCGTGACGCAGGGCGTTATAGAGGGCTTCTCGAGCCACCATCAATACATCATGCAGCGTCGACTGATCGAAGGCGAACTGCTTTCCTGAAACTCGGCACTCGATCGGGACTTCAAACTCCTCGCTGATTTGATCGGCCATTCTCTCCAATTGCGGACCGATCTCCGCGGGCGGAGCTTGCCGCAGATTCCAGACCGCCTTCCGCGCTTCGTCGATCGTGGATCGCAACTGCGTGCGTGCGTAATCCAGCAGATCCTTTCCACTGCCGCTATGCGGCTCTCCCAGGCTGGAATGTGCTTCCAGAAGCGCCGAAACTCCCACGCAGCCTTGTATGAGCGTGTCATGCATCTCGCGCGCGAGCCGATTGCGTTCTTTCAAAACAGCCGCAAACCGGGCGCGCAATTGTCCCATCCGCAATTGGTATATGCCCCAGGTTGCGGCGGCGGTGACGAGGATGCACAGACCCACAAACCAGGCGGTACGATAGAAGCGCGGCAACTGCACGATGCCAATGGACACCTGCGCCACTTGTCCGGGATTATTCATCTCGAACGCAGCAACGCGAAAATGATAGTGCCCGGGAGAAAGATTCGTGTAATAGGCCGACCTCGCCGTCGAGGCGTCACTCCATTGCTTGTCGAAGCCCTCGAGCATATAGCGAAAGCGAACGCGCTCCTGCGAGCGCAGCAGAACAACGCTGAAATCCACTTCGAGCTTGGCATTGTCGGGTCCTAGTTCCACCTCGGGCATCGAAGATAGCGGTCGCCCGTCGGCGATGACTCGATCAATGACGATCGGGGCCGGTTCCGACGGATGCGGCTGGTCAATCGAGATGCGCACCGGGCCCTTGCTGGTGGGAAACCACACCTCGCCTCCAGGAGTGAGAATCCCGGCGGGCTTTTCACCACCGTACATTTGAATGGTCTCCAGACCCTCGGAGACACCGTACAGTGTGACGGCGATAGGCTGCGAAGGATGATCGGAGACGGCATCCAATTGACGACGGTTGACCGCGGAAATGCCTTGTGGCCCGCTCATCCACAGGGTTCCATTGCGATCCTCCAGCAACTCGTACACGCCGTTGCTGGCCAAACCCTGCGCGGTCGTGAAGCGCGTCAATCTTTGGAACCGCCAGCGGTACAGTCCACCGGTGCGAGTGCCGAACCACATGCCGCCATCCGGATCTTCGTGGATCGCCCACACTCTTTCATTCTTGAGTCCTTCGGTCGCTGCGTCGGAGAGGAACTGCTCGCCGCGCACATGGCTGACACCGCGATCGGTTCCAATCCAGATATCTCCGTTGTGATCTTCGAGGATCGATCGAATGCTGAAATAACACAGTCCGTCTCCCACCTGATAATTCGTAATGCGGGCGCGGCTCCAGCGGCTGACGCCTTCATCCGTTCCGATCCAGACGCTGCCGTCTCTTGCCTGCAGGATGGCCCGAACAAAGTTGTTCACCAGTCCGTTCTCAGTCGAATAGTGAACCAGGCGGTTGCCGGCCTCTCGATAGATTCCTCGGCCCTCAGTTCCAAGCCAAAGCGAACCTTCGCGATCGCGAAAGACGTTTCGCACTCGCACGCCGGCGAGTTCCGGGATCCGGTACGGTGCCGCGCGGCCATTATGAAAACGGAAGAGATTGACGGCTGCGACCCAGATATCGCCATTGTGATCCTGATATACAGTTTCGGCGTCAGAGTCTGCGCTGTCCGGCAGAGGTACGGTTCGGACCGGGGACTTGCTCAGACGCACCATCCCGGCCTGGGTCCCGATCCATATGTTCCGCTCCGCATCTTCCAACAGATTAAGAAGTGTGTTGCTCGGCAGAATCAGGGCGAAAGCCTCGTCAAATCGATCGCCGCGGAAGGTGTACAGTCCATGCCCGATGCTGCCGATCCATAGCGTCCCATCCGAGGTTTGACGGAGAAAGCGCACGGTTCCGGCGATTTCAGGCACCGGCTCGAAACGAGTCTTTCCAGGTGTCAGTCTCTGGAGTCCTGAGACAGTGCCCACCCAGACTGTTCCGTCCAGGGTTTCGAGAATGCTCTTGACGCGGTTTCGGCTGGCCTCTCCAGTCAGCCGGTACTCAGCATAGGACCTGCCATAGAAGCGCAACAGGCGGGAGCCACCGACCCATAGCCCGCCATGCGAATCCTCATCGATCGCGTGCACCGCGAGGCCGGGGATGACATTTTGATTGTCCACGCGACTGAGGCGCTCGTTGTTCAGAAGAAACAACCCGCTATCCGTACCGACCCAGATTCTTCCCAGATGGTCCTGGTAGACGGTGCGAACAAAATCGTTGTTCAGCCCATCACTCGCGTTGAAGGAGCGGAAAGCCCCATTGCGATAGCGAATCAGTCCGCCGCCCTCGAGACCGATCCAGAGAGTATTGTCCCGCGACACAGTCAGGCAGAAAACGTTGTTCTCGAGGAACGCGGGAGTGTTCTCTCGGTCGAAGACGAGGAATCGTTCGCCGTCAAAGCGAACGAGTCCGCCCGTGGTGCCGATCCAGAGGTAGCGGTCCGCGGTCTGCGCGAAGGCCTGCACGACTTGCTCGGGCAGGCCGTCCTGCATCTTCCAGATACGTTGGGAGTAGGAAGCAGGGAGTTCGTTGGGGCGAGTTTGCGCGGCGCAAGACGCTGCCAGCAGAAAGAAAGCCAAAAGCGGGCGCCAATGCGGTGTCTGTCTTACTGCTGACCCGTAGTCCAGAGAGCCATCCATTCGACTTTGTTACCCTGCCGGTCCCGGAGGAGTAATGGGTGCAGGATCCCGACCGCTGATGTTACTACGCATTCCGCACGCAGCAATATGCGGACGCGATCGCGGAACGGAGTGAAAAAACGTCCGGGTTTTGGTTCTCCGGGCGCGTGTCCGCGTTAGAAGTAGAACTTGAGCGCCATCTGCATAATGCGATGGCCGAACTTCTGGCTCATAACGCCAGCCTGGGTCAGTCCCGCAGACTGCGCGCTCGCTGCCGTTCCGTTCACCGGAGTCACGCCGAAATCGTTGTAGATCATGTGCAGCCCGGGATCGGCGGTTCCTGCTCCTCCGAAGGGGTTGTAATCGGTGAATCCGTAGATCGGGTGGTTCAGGAAGTTGAACGCCTCTGCGCGAAACTGCAGACTTTTCGATTCCGTGATCTTGAACGTCTTGAAGATCGACAGATCGCTGTCGTTAAACCATGGCCCGTGGATGTAGGGAATAGAGTAGCTTCCATTATTTCCAACCGTAGGCGACTGGAAGCAGGCTGCGTTAAAGATCTGATGAGCGGCCAGATGCGCTGTCGGATTGCAAATCACCAGCGGGACCGGAGTCTCATCCGGAGTGCCCAGGATGTAGCGACCGCCGTTTTGCCCAGCCAGAGCGCATTCGCCTGATGTCAGGCAACCGCCTGGGCCGCCGGTTCCGCTCATCGAAATGCTGTATCCTCCCGGGAAACTGCTGGGCAGCGTGAGCAGCGGTGCGCCGCTGGCGAACTGCGTGATGCCGCTGATCTGCCAGCCGTCTAATACTCCGTTCACCACAGCGTGATTGCCCAGATGATTCCTGCTCACAGCCGGAAGGGCAAGGAGATAGGCGAAGTTCAACTGCTGCGTCCGGTCCCAGGGGAGCGGACCGTAGGTTCTGCCCAGATCGAATGAATCGGCAGAGTTGTATCCCAGGCCTTTGCTGAAGGTATACGAAACCCAGTAATTCAGCAGTCCTTTGCCGCGACGGGCTGTGAGCTGAAACGAGTTGTAGTTGGAGTTGAGAACATGCGCTGCCGGATAAATACCGGCGATATTCTGATAGGGCCGATAAGCGAGGTATTGCTCCATCCAGGTTCCCGGCCAGTTCTGGCCCATTTCTGCGCTGCCTTCGGCGATAGGGTTTGTGTCCGGCCAACCGACCATGTGTTGACTCATGTTGCCCACGTAGGCCAGTGACAGCAACGTGGTCGCCGGAAGCTGCCGCTGAAGAGTGAGGTTATAGGAATACGTCCGGGGCATCTTACTCTCACTTGCAATGGCGACATTGGGCCACGGAAGCGCCGCCGAAGGCGCAATCGAACTCAAGCCGGAGAGAGTTACAGTGGTCGCAGGCCAGGAGGGAGTGAAGTAGTCGAACGTCTGCAGCGGCGGGTTCTGCACCAGCTTAAAGCCGGCCGAAATGCCCTCGTCGCGGAAGAAGTTCGTGCCGAATCCGCCGCGAAGCACAGTTTTCCCATCGCCCGAGACGTCAAGCGAGAATCCAACGGACGGCAAGAACTGGAAACTGACCGGTTTGTATCCGGATAAGGGCACCGTCGGATCGATGGCATGGGTCTCGATACCCGTGTAATCCGAGATGGCCGCTGACGGATCATATTTCGCCGGGTTGAAGATGGCAATGTCTCCCTGCTTGTTGTTCCACCAGCCGAGGTGATCGACGCGCGCGCCATAGTTGAAGGTGAGGCGCCGATTTACCTTCCAGTCATCTTGAACAAAGAAGTCATATTCGTTGGCGTAGAAATCCAGCAACACCGTCTGGGTGCCTTGCGAGAACATCGAAACGTTCCCCAGAAGCAGGTCGGCGTAAGGATTTGTCGTCAGTGAGTTCCAGGAGGCCAGCGTGATTGCGCCCTGGTCGAGATAGCTGTTGTCGCCGGTGCGCTGATTCCAGGTTTCGTGGCTCCAGTAGAAACCGGCTTTCAACAGGTGCGTGCCCATCTGCTTGGAAATATTTTCGGAGAGAGTGTAGGTCCACTTGGGAGTGTTCTGGTTCGGAATCACCCCGCCTTCGTTGAAGAAGTTCGCTACACCGGTCGTGGTAACGTCGCCGCCCACGTTCGGGATGACGCCGAGTCCATTGTTGAAAACGCCGAAGTAGGGGTAGCCGAGCGCCGAGGCGGAAACGGCCTGCGGGTCGGTCAACCAGTTGCCGTAGAACAAGTGGCTGGCGGTGAAATTCAGCTCGTTGGTCAGCGTGGGAGTGAAGACATTTGTGAGATTCGCCGCGACAGAGTGCGAAGTATTTTTCCCGACTACGTTACCCGGATACGGATTCTGGGGCCAGGTTTGCCACAGGCCATAGGGAAACGGAATGGTTTCCGCCTCGTGGTTGTAGCGTGCCGAAAGATGAGTGTTTGCGCTGGCGGCATAATCGATCTTGACCAGCTGCTGGGTCCGGGGCTGAGGGTTCACGATGTCGGTGATGTAGTTGAAACCGCCGGTCTGCGTCGGATCGGCGTTGGGCAGATGATAAAGATTCATCAGAACCTGGCCCCCAGTATCGATCTGCGACGTATCGACTTTGCCGGTGGCTGTCTGGTCGCAGTAACTGGGAAGACTGCCTGGCGTGCCCTGGCAAATCGGATTCCCGACAATACCGCCCATTTTCGATAACGCGGTCAGATAGGCAAGGTCGCTGAAATCGCCGGTCCGCATGTCGGCAGTTGGCACAACCGTCTTCTTAACTCCCAGGTCGACACCCTGCCGCATCCACTCAAACAGCCCGAAGAAGAATAGTTTGTCCCGATTGTGGTTGAAGTTCGTTCCGGGGAATAGAACCGGGCCGCCGATCGTAAATCCGGGATATTGGTATCGGCTGTCGGGACGTGCGAGCCCGAGATAATTGTTCTGCCAGTCATTCGCATTCATGCTGCCGTCGCGAATGCTGTAATACCCGGATCCGTGAAACTCCTTCGTCCCCGACTTGGTCACACTGGACATCACGATGGGCCCGTTCGGATTTTCTGCCGAGAACGCCGCGGTTTCGACCTTCACCTCCTGCACCGCTTCGACATTGGGCGTTACCATCGCGCCGCCGTTGAATCCGTGGTCGATGACGCTGCCGCCATCGCTGACGACCGCCATCTGGTCGAAGCGCGTGCCATTAACCGTGTACGCGCCGGCGCCGCTATTGAATGCGGCCGTTTCACCGTTGTAAGGTCCATTCCAGCCGCCGCTGTTCTGAGCCCCCGGAAGGAGCTTCACTAATTCCACCGCATTGCGGCCTACGATCGCGAGGTTGTCCACCTGCTTGTCCGTCAGCGTATAGGACACGTCGCCAGAACTGACGGGAATGACATCCGTCGGCGCTCCTGAAACCCGCACCTCCTCGGTGGTTCCGGCGGCCTTCAATGCAATCTTTTTGAGATCGATCTGATCGTCGATGTGCAATACGATCCCGGTCTGCACGAATGACGAGAATCCCTTGCTTTCGACTCTGAGGTCATAGGTTCCAACCGGAATGCCCACAAACGAGAAGAAGCCGACGTCGTTGGCCTCCGTTGTTCGGGAAATGTTGCTCGACCGGAGGATCAGTTGAATTTTGGCGCCTGGGACAACTGCGCCTGATGAATCGTAGACCGTTCCGGTCAGAGTACAGGTGCCGCTCCCCTGTGCAACGGCGTTCGCGGACCACACCGCAAGACTTAAGAAAACCAGGCTGACGAAAACCCGCTTCATCCAATTGTTGGGCATGTTTCACCTCGGAGCATCGCGGCTCTGTGCCGACCAGATCGAAACAGACGAGAAGCTATCCTCGCCCCTGGCCGGTCAAAATGTAACTCCATGCCATCGGCCCGCGAATCCGTCTAAAGTAGGAATCCCGCTGATATTCCCTTCCAGGTCCCAAAGGGGTCAACGAACTCCAATCAAACGCAATTCCCGGGCTCGACGGGACAGAGTGCGGAACATCTCCTAACAGGCAGCAGGAAAACTGTTTTTCTGACCAGCAAGCGTACCTCAGCGGCTAAAAGCGCCCTTTCAGAACACAAAAACGGAGGGTTTTTCTGCAGTCTGCCACGGTCAGGTATTATCGGCGGGAGTACCGGTCGAAAGCTGTGATCACAGGCAACACATTTCCTTGTTGATCGAAAAAACCACGCACAGCAAGATCTCCCTGGACGGCAGGCTCCCACCAGAAAACTCCCTTGCCATGGCCACCCGGAGTAGCCCTTACCGCGCGATCCAACTCGTCCAGGAAGCTGCGCTGACCCTCCGGTGATTCCGGAAACGGCGCCGGCTTATTCCGGTAGTTTCCCGGGCGCCAATTGTAGGCGGCCTCCACCACGATGATGTCTTTGTTGTACGTCTTAGCCATAAAGTCGAGGTTCCGGCGCAAATCGTTCAGATCCCCGTGCCACCATGGATAATACGACTGCCCTATCACATCGTAGGAAACACCGTAAGAGTTCAGCCTGTCAAAAAAGTTCTTAGTCGCCTCGACATCGCATGACCGTTCGATGTGAATCATGATCGTGGGACGACGCCCTTGGCCGCGTCCTGCATCCACGCCCCTGATTCCCGCGGAAACAAGTTCGGCAAAGTGATCCCAGTTCTCCGGAAGCCTGCCGTCGGGCCACAGCATGCCATTGGTGATCTCGTTGCCGATCTGGACCATGTCTGGGGGCACACCGGCATCCCGGAAAGCCGCTATGGTATCTCGCGTGTATTCGAAAACCGATTGCACAAGCTGCGCGTGCGACTCGCCTACCCATGCTTTTGGGATCGGCTGCTTCCCGGGATCCGCCCAATCATCCGCATAATGAAAATCGAGCAAAAATCTGAACCCAAGCTTCTTTGCATCCTTGGCTTCGGCGATGGTGTAGGTGAGATTGTTCGGAAGATCGGCCGGTGAGTGAAAAAGGCGCAGCCGAATCCAGTTGTAGCCATGATCTTTGAGGATTTCGAGGACAGGCTTGGCAGTGCCATTCTCCTTGAACACAGCGCCGTTCTGCTCGGCCTGCCTTAAGAAGGATACATCCGCGCCGATTGCGTATTCCTGGCCATAAGCGTTTTTGCCAACAAACAGCGCCAGCACAAATGCAACGATACGGACAGCGTTTCTGCTTTCACCAGCGATCAAGTTGTTCTCCGCCGCTCCAACTTTAGGCGGATTACTATCCTCAGCTCAAGTGCTAGATTCCTTTCACGGAGCCGCGATGAATACGACACCGTTGAGAACGCGTCGGATCTGCCTCGCGCCGAGAGTTTTTCTAGCCGTGATAGTCGCCTTGGGTCTTGTCCTTCCCGGTAATGGGCAGGTTTCTTCCTCAACGGTCGTCATCGATGCCAGCGTCCCAGCATCTCCTCCCAAACCGCTCCCTTTCCCTGTAGGCGGGCCATCTCCCACCGGCCATGCTGTCAGCGCCAATGACCGCTATCTCACCCTCGACGGGAGACCCTGGTTTCCGTTGATGGGCGAGTTTCATTACACCCGCTATCCCGAGGGGGATTGGGAAAAGGAAGTTCTCAAGATGAAAGCGGCGGGGATTCAAGTCGTTTCCACGTATGTCTTCTGGATTCACCATGAAGAAGTGGAAGGCCAGTTCGATTGGACCGGACGGCGCAATCTACGCGGCTTTGTGGAGCTTTGCGCCAAGAACGGGCTTTACGTCTGGATTCGGATCGGCCCGTGGGATCACGGTGAGGTTCGCAACGGCGGTTTCCCGGATTGGCTGATCGACAAGGCCTCAACCCGCGAGAACAATCCTGTGTATCTGGAATACGTGCGCCGCTTCGATAGCCAGATCGCGAAGCAGGTGCAGGGGCTTTTCTGGAAGGATGGCGGGCCCATCATTGGAGTTCAACTCGAAAATGAATACAGCGCACGGGGGCCGGGCAAAGGCGAGGACCACATTCTCGAGTTGCGCCGGATCGCACGCGACGCTGGGCTCGACGCTCCCTTCTACACCATCACAGGCTGGGACAACGCGGTCATCCCCTCGCGCGACGTGCTCCCTCTCTTCGGAGGATACGCCGACGGTTTCTGGTGGAGGAGCCTGACTGACCTACCGCCGTCAGCGAACTACTTTTTCACGAAAATTCGCTGTGAAGAAAACGTTGGCGACGATCTTCAGTCCAAGCGCCCCGACATCGACCGAGTGGACACTCATTACCCCTACTTGACGGCCGAGATGGGTGCCGGCATGGCGTCTTCCTATCACCGCCGCCCTGTCGTCAGCGCCGACGATACAGCAGCCATGGAGATTGTGAAACTGGGATCGGGCGTCGTCGGCTACGGCTACTACATGTTTCACGGCGGTACGAACCCCGATGGGATAAAGAGCACCCTGCAGGAATCCCAAGCTACTGGATATATCAATGATCTGCCGGTCAAGACCTACGACTTTCAAGCCCCTCTGGGCGAATTCGGGCAGGAGCATCCTTCCTACCGCGTTCTCAAGACGCTGCACCTCTTCCTCAATGATTTCGGCAGCCAACTGGCGGCGATGACGCCATATTTTCCAGAAAATGTGCCGCAAACCAGGCAAGATCTCGCGACACCGCGAGTGGCGGCGCGCATTGAGGAACAGCATGGATTTGTTTTCATCAACAATCACGAACGAGCGCGCCAGTTGCCGGCTAAGAATGATTTCCAGATCCAACTCAGGCTGCCGTCGGGCGTGGTGCAGTTGCCGCGCACTCCCACCCGGATCCCAGGCGACGCGTACACGATCTGGCCCGTTAACTTAGACCTCGGCCCCACCACGCTGAGGTACGCCACGGCGCAACTCCTCTGCAGGTTGGCCGAGCCTCGAACCTATGTGTTCTTCGCCTGGCCGGGCATCCCGCCTGAGCTGGTCTTCGAAGATAAACCAGGCACTTTGATTGAAACTTTCACCGGAAGGATTCTCCGGGAACCCGGAATCATCTATGTCGACGGCATCACGCCCGGAACGCAAGCGTCGATACGCCTGACCTCAGATGGCGGAACCATCACCAACATTGTTGTGCTCTCCCGCGAGCAAGCGCTGAATCTGTGGAAGGTGGAAGTCGGTGGCAAAGACCGACTGATTCTTTCGCCGGCCGACTTGTATTTGAAGAGCGACCGCCTCCACCTGGTGGCCTTGGATCCATCCGCGCTCAAGGCGGGATTCTTCCCAGGACTTGAGCATCCGCCCACGGATTGGAGTGCCGCCACGGAAGACGGTATGTTTCAGACCTACGCCGCACATGTGCCGAAGGTCGTGGTGCCAGTGGAATATCAGAAGACGATGGAAGCGGGTACCGGCCCGGTATTAAAGATGAAGAACGAAGTGGCCATGGCGCCCGACGACGGAGCTTTTTCCCAGGCAGCCCAATGGACGATCACCGTACACCCGGTGAACTCTGAGTCTGTGGACAATATATTCCTGAAGCTGCGGTATGAAGGTGACGTCGGACGCCTCTACGCCGAGGGCAAGCTTCTGACCGACAATTTCTATAACGGTTCCGCCTGGTGGATCGGCATGGACCGAATCCCCCCGGAAGAATGGAACCGATTGCAATTGCAGGTCCTGCCGCTTCGAGACGGTGCGCCCCTCTATATGCCCAAGGAAGCGTGGCCGACAATTCCTGCAGGCGGGAGAATAGCGACGCTCAACGGCATTGAGGCCGCCGCTGAGTATGACGTTTCCCTGGAATTCAAACGGTAGCGCTCTTCAGCTTCTCGATCGCGAGTGTGCCACTCCGTCGTTGCGGGTCAGTGAACCGTCGGCGGACCTGGTGTTCCATCCGACCATTTAGCGACCAAGACGAGAAAGATGGTCGCCCGCTCCTCCGGATCATTCGTCGCTATGACCGGTGAGCCGGGGAGATCGGCTCCCCAGGTTTTCCCCGCATCCGCGGGAGCCAGAAACATCAGATGGGGATGCCAGCTCTTACCATCATCATTTAAGTATTGTTCCTTTGACATCATGTAGCACATCCCCCAAGGCTCCAGCGGAGGCAGCTCCTTCTTGTCAAGTGCGGAGGCGGTCGCCTCGACGATTTCCGCTTTCGACTTTCCGGCCAGCACGAGTTTGGTCTTCATCAGGTAGATGGTTGTAAAGCTCCTTGCCGCAGGCGGATTAAAACAAATGGGAGCACGGACCTTGGGATTCCAGAAGTCCGGAGCGTCGGTGGCCGCGCCCCAGGATCGTTCCACCAGGCAGAGAAAGCCATTATTGCCCTTCGCCACAGTTGTGTAGCCCTGCCGTCCTAACACCATTACTTCGGCTCCGTCCGAGATGGAGGCTGGGGCCGCGCTTCGAGCCAACGCGATCTCGGAGTTCTCATCCGATATCAAATACTGATCGAGGGGAGCCATCGCCGGATAAGGATTGCTCCCTGCCTGCGCCCGTGCCTCACAAGTGAGGCTAAGGAAGGCAGCACACGCCGTGAGTACCAATGCAAAGACTCCGAACGGTTTCTTGTCCACAGAACCCTCCGTCTTTTCTGTTTCAGATGCAGGCCGCCCATGCGGAGATGACCGGACCGGAAGGTGCATTGCAGGGCATACCTGATTCTTGCCTCGGAATCGACACAATGAGGGTGCTCCAGTCTTGCGTTTTTGACAAGCGCAGACCGTCGCAGCCGCGGCCGGGATGCACTTCACTGCGACAATGGTGGATGGACGACGAATAGCCGGTAACCGCGCGCCGGCAGCTCCAGCCGGAGCTTGGAGTCCATGATGACTGCCACTTCACCCGTGCCAAGGGCAGAAAATCCGGCTGCGTTGACGGCGGCGGCGTCCACTTCGATGACAGCGGGTTGCGGCTGGAAGTTGAAGACGGCGAGCAGCCTTTCGGAGCCGTCAGCGCTGGTTCGGACGAAGGCATAGAATTTGCCGTCGTCATTCGTGGGTACACGCCGGCGAAGGCTGTTTTGATAGAGCGCTGGATGCTGCGACTTTGCTTTCAGCAGCGCCGGAATTCCAGAGGCCGGTTCCTGCTTCTCATCGGCGCGGCCGCAATAACAAAGTAGGTCTCCGGAGGCGGCGAGCAGAGCTTCCACAAATTGTTGCTGCTGCTCGTCGTGCATAACGGGCACAGTCACGTAAAGAGAGCCGCCGACGGCCACAACCCTGTCGTGATAGCTTCTCAGAGCGGCCTCTAACAAACCCGGGTCTGACTTGATGACGCTGGCTCTGAGCGGATCGTTGTTTTTTTCCCACCAAACGCCCAATCCGTAGTCCTGAAGGTTGGTCCAATGCCCGTCGGTAATCCAACCCGCCGAATCGTCACCGTGGAATGCGCCGGCACCTTCGGGCTGGGAGAACTTGCTTCCGCCATAGCTTTGGATCACGTCGGTGATGTGCCGGTTCCCTTTATCCCACGAGTAACCGACATACCAATTCACGGCATCAATGATCATTCCGTCGAGACCCGTATCCATCCAGAAGCGGACGACTTTGTCCGCTTCGTCGGGCCAGTCGTTCCCTGCCCAATTGTATTGCGGCAGGTGGGTCGGATTGCCGTGAGCGTCCTTGCCAGGCCACTTTGTCCAGTAGGCGTGCTGGCAGCGATCATCCCACTGCCAGAACTCATTTCTGGCAGCATCATAGTTTGGCTGATTGGGCCGAAGCAGGAAATAGCTGTTTCCGCGAACCGGAGGCGGAGCGTGGGTCGTATCGCTCCAAAGGAACAATCGAGACTCGCGCGTGTCTCGCGCGGCTCGCACGTCTGAGCATCCCTTGAGAAACTGCGGATCGTATGTACTGCTGTATCCGAGATTGTCGAAGGTGATGACTGACATGCCCAGGCTATGGATCCGTTGTACTAGCTGGCGGAAGTCGTCTATGGTTCCGACACTTGGATCAAGCTGAAACCGGTTGATCGCGTCGAGGCCGTCGTAGCTGTTGCCGCTTTCGGCCGGAGCGAAGATCTCCATGGCGTCAATGCCTTGTTCCTTCCAGTGACGTAACTGCTCTTCTGATGTTTTGGGGTCGAGCGACAGATGCTCAAACTTCCAGAACTGGGTGTTCGGCTTCAGGGTTACGCGACGGATCGCAGCGGCAGAATCAAACCACGGAAGGGTTCTGGGCGCGCGGGTGGAATCACCTGTTGGTGAGCCCGCTGACAGCATTTGTGCGGACGACGAGCGCCGCGCAGAGATGGGTAGAAAAAAGCATCCGACAAAGGCCGCGAATGCAGCGAGCGTCTTCTTATTTGACAAGGCGCCTCCTCACTCGTTCGTTGTAACGGTCTCTCGGAGGCCGCCGGCGATCCTTGCCTCGCGCTGTTCCATAAAGCGTTCGACCTCGTCGGCCGACGGCATCGACGATTGGGCTCCAGCGCGTGTCACCGAGAGTGCTGCAACCGCGGACGCGAATCGGGCGCTGTCTCGGACCGTGTACTCGCGCATCAGGCCGACGGCGAATCCCGCGTTGAAAGCGTCGCCCGCAGCCGTGGTATCGACAGCGTCGACCGCAAATGCCGGAATGTGCTCTTTCGGGTGGTTGCCTTCTGCGATGATGCAACCGTTCAACCCCAACTTCAGCAGAACATTCTTGACTCCGTACGTGAGCAAGGTATCTGCCGCGGCATCGGTAGCTTCCACGGTCGTTATTCTTCCGAGCAGGATCTGAGTCTCCGTTTCATTGGGCGTGATCCAGCAGATTCTGCGCAGCAGACTTCGGGGCAGTTCCCGCGCAGGTGCGGGATCGAGGATCAATGGGATATTGCGGCGCTCCGCGATTTCAGCCAGACAGGTAACCGTTTCCAGAGGAATTTCCAGTTGTGCGAGGAGGATTCCGGCGCGCTCAATGAGTGGAATCGCTTTTTCCAATTGCGCCGGGTCGACCAGACCGTTCGCCCCGGGCGCGACCACGATGGTGTTTTCGCCGCGACCGCCCGTCGTGATCAGAGCCGTGCCCGAGGGACCATCCACGGTAGTTACGCAGGAGGTGTCAACCCCAGCTGCCTCCAGACCGCCTCGCAGCTGTGCTCCGAAGGTATCGCTCCCAACACAGCCAACGATCGCAACCGGACACCCCAGCCTGGCGGCCGCCACCGCCTGGTTAGCTCCCTTGCCGCCTTGAAAGCTGTGAAAGTCTCGGCCGGCAATGGTCTCGCCGATCTGAGGTAAGCGATCGGCGCGCGCGACCAGATCGAGATTGATGCTCCCGACAACTACGATGGGTCTCTTCATGGTCACGGTCCGAGCGCAACCACTTTCGCGGCAGCCTCATCGCCCCCAAGGATCAGGATGGCATTTGGGCTCTAGAACACGATCTTGGCCGCGAGCTCAATGATGCGTCCCTCGCGGCTGCCGGTGACCTGCCCGAATGGTCCGGTGTATCCATTCAACTGGGTGCTTATGGCGTTCCATTGCGTGTGATTGAAGGCGTTATACATATCCGCGCGAATTTCGGCGTGGAGACGTTCGTAGAAATCAATGTTCTTGGCCAGAGAGATATCCCAGTTATTCTGTCCCGGGCCCCGCACGATACCTGGGGAGGCCGTTCCCTGAACATTATTTGGGGGCACGACGAACGCGCTGGTATCAAAGTATTCGGCAAACGTCCGCTTGGAGTGCGGGAGATTCGGATTATGCAGCATATTGAGATTTCCGAGTCCGTTGTAGGCGGCGAAGTCATTTGCCTGGTTGCCCTCTCCGTTGTAAACGGTCAGAGCATCTCCGGATTCGAAAGTTGCGATTTCCGAGATGTGCCAGTCGCCGAGAGCAGGCCGCAAATAGCTCGGGAGACGTTGGGCATACTTTGGCGCATAAGTGGTCTGGATCAATAAACGATGACGGTGCGAGTAGGTTTCTTCACCGTACGATCGGATGATGCTTTGCGGATAGTTGTAGCCAGTATCCTGGGTCCCCTGTCCGATAATGCCGCGGTCCCCCAGCGTTTTTGAATAGGTGTAGTGCGCGAGAATCTGCAAGCCATTGGTCATCTGGCGCTGAAACTTGATGATGCCTGCGTTGTAGTTGCTGTTCAGGCCTGGCCTTTGCAGATAAATGTCGCCAAACCTGCCGGAGTTGAATGGCCTCGCGGCGTTGTAGTCATCGATAGAGGCCCATCCTGTCTGGTAGGGCGCGGCGTTGATGTCGACGAAATACCAACCATTCCTGCCCTCTGCACCGATGTAGGAGAGAGTGATCGCCGAGTTGCGCGAAACCTGCCGCTCAACATCCAGCAGGTAGCGGTGGATGTAGGGCGTTCGGAACGAGTCTTGCCGGTCGGCGTAAAAGACGGTTTGATAAGCCCCATCGCCGTAGTAACCCTGGCCGGGTCCGGTCGCCGACGGAAACGTTCCCAGGGGCACTTGCGGGGATGTGGGAAAGACCTGAGACATGCTGGCGTCTTGCGGCGTGGAGTTGTCGATTTCATCACCAACAAATCCTCCGGGAACGCCGCCGTAAAGAGCGGCGAGCAGGACATTCGATATCTGGCTGGCTCCGGAGTTGTAGTAGAGGCCGTACCCCGCGCGCACGACAGTATTTGGATCGACCTGCAGGGCCACGCTCAATCTCGGGGCGAAGTCGTGCTTGGGGGCGGAAGCATAGTGCTTCGGCAGATCGGGCGCGATCCCCGGGATCGAGATCGTGTCGGTCGACGTGTCATAAATGCCGCAGCAAGCATTGTTGGTAGCGAAAATCGGTATCGGTAATTCGTACCGCAGGCCGTAACTGACTGTCAGCCTTTGACTGACCTTCAGCTTATCGTTGAAGTAGGCGCCGTAGTAGGGAATCACCACGTTGGGTTCCGGAGCAAACGGTCCTCCGGAAGTGTAGTCGTAACGCTGATGGATGACGGAGGGCAAACCCAAGAGCACGTCGGCGAAGGCGTCGCCCCCGACTCCCTGGTTCGCGGTGAAAATCTGGGGGCCGTTGCCGCAATACGCGCCCGGAGCAGGAGCGCAGCCAAACGCTACGTAGCGAACGTTATCGAAATCCTCCTCGCCCTTGCGAAGGTAGGTGAAGCCGAAAGTCATGCTGTGACGCCCGCGGATCCAGTTCACATTGTCGGAGAATTGCCGTGAGTTGTTCGAAGCGAGGAAATATTCGTCATATCCAACACTGGGCTGGTTGAACAGCTCGCCATAGTTGAAGATGTTCAAGCCGAGGATGCCCGCGTTGCCGCCCGTCCCCGTGTTCTGGAAGATCGAGTTAAATGGGTTGGAGGAGCCATTGGCGAAGGCGATTTCGCCGGGACTCAAGGTCAACAGAGCGCCGCTGCCGATGGCAAAGATGAACTCGTTGGTCAGGTGCTCGTTGAATACATGAGCTTCATCGACGGTTACGACGTGCGATTTGTCGCTGACGTCCGCAACACTCAGATTGGGCACCAACCCGCCGGAATTGTTCGGAATGCCGCTATATTGCGACCAGGCGACAAAGACGCTGTCTTTTTGAGAGATGCGGTAATCGAAGCGGCTGTCCCAGTGATAGGGGTCAACGGCCTGTCGCGATGAGTACTGATAATTGGCGCCGGCATTTGCTAATGTCGGCGCCAAGTTTGCGTGGGGGAAAAGACCGATAATGCCGTTGATTTGCGAACTCGCCGTCGTGGAGTTAAAGAGCCCGGCAGCAACGAGGTCATTGTTCGGGATAGCGTTGCCGGTGCTGGGATCGTAGATCTGCCCGGCAGGATTGGAGCAGATTCCATTCGAATCGAAAGTGCCGCCATTGATCGGACCGGTGCAGTCTTCCGCGAAATCCCCTCCCCGCTCGGCATCGGAGGGAACGATCGCGAGGTTATTCGGCCCGGTCAGGGAATGTGGATTGCGCTCGTAGTTGACGAAGAAAAACGCGCGGTTCTTGAGGTTGAGAACCTTCGGGATGTAGATCGGCCCCCCAAGATTGCCTCCGTACTGGTTGAAACGATATGCGCTCTTGGTCAGCAACCCCTGAGCCTTGTTGATCGGCACCAGAGCATTGAGGGCGTCATTTTCGAAGAAATCGTAGACCTCGCCGTGGAACATGTTGGTGCCGGCCTTGGTAGTGGCGTTAAGGTTGGTAAAGTCGCGGCCATATTCCGCTGAAAAATCTGCCAGGCCAACTTTCACCTCTCCAATAGCCTCCGCTGACGGTTGGAAACTACTGCCGCTCTCATAGTTCTCGTTGGCATTCACGCCGTTGACGTAATAGCCGTTGTCGCGGGAGCCTTCTGCGTCGCCGCCGGCGGTGTAATCGGCGCCGCCGGATGTATAGGAGGCGCCGACCTCGAATGTGCCGCCGAGATTGATGTTCACTCGAGGCGAGGTGCTGACGCCTGGAGTGAGTTCGGTCAGCGCTGTCCAGTTGCGGCCGTTCATCGGCACATTCGCAATCTGCTCCTGGCTGATGTTCTGGTCGTAATCCGCGGATTCGGTCTGCAGCAGCGGCGCAGCGGTCGTTACCTCCACTTGCTCCGAAACCGCTCCCACACGAAGCTGGAAGTCATAGCGAACGGCGGACTGGGGTGAAACTGAGAGCGACTCCGAGATCTCTTTCTTGAACCCCGGCGATTCCACTGAGACTTGATAAGTGCCGGGTAGAAGCTGCGAGAACTCATAGTGCCCAGTCGCATCGGTCACGGCCGAATACGCCTGATTGCGCTGCAGGTCGAGCAGCTTTACGGATGCGTTCTGCACGACCGCCCCCGATGCTTCGGTCACCACGCCGCTGATCGTGCCGCGCTGAGAAAACTGCCCGAATAAGGGAAGGGCCGGAAGCAACAGAATCGACAGCAGAAGGGTGAACCGCAACACGGGGGTTCGCATGAATGTCTCCTTGGACGGCGGGTACGCTCCCGAGGTGATCTGTTTGAAACGTTTCAAAAACGAGCTACACTTTACTCTTGCGGCTTTTGCCTTGTCAAGAATTAAGACCGCGGGGCGAATTGCCTCTTCCGCCGCGGCACATCGCCACGGCTGCGGGCCGGAGGCTGGTCGCAGGGAGGTGCCACCGAATTGCGTCTCTTCAGTTCGGTTGGGAGCAGCACTTTTCTTGGCGCGGAGCGCAGGCCGTCGATTCGTTCCAGCAGCAGCCGGGCCGCGGTTGCACCCACCTGATAACCTGGCTGATAGACCGAAGTCAGCGAGGGATCGGTGAGATTCGTGAACTCCAGGCTGTCGAAGCCGGCGATCGACACATCCTCGGGACAACGCAGGCCCAATTCCCGGGCGGCTTGAAGAGCGCCGAAGGCCATCAGGTCGTTGCAGGCGAAAATCGCGGTCGGGCGAGGCAACATGCGCAAGAGCCGAACCGCTGCCTGATAACCACTCGGCGTATCGAACCCTGCCTCCTGGACAAATTCCGGACCCGCCGAGAGATCGGCCTCGCTCAATGCCCGCGTAAAACCTTTCAATCGCTCGGCCGCATTGTGCAATTTGAGTGGTCCGGTAATCACCGCCAGTCGCTGATGGCCCATCTGGATCAGATGGCGAGTTGCCAGATACGAGCCTTCCTCATTGGCAACCAGGACAGCATCGCCTTTCCACCCGTCGGGGACACGGTCGATGCAGACGACCGGCACCGAGGCCGAGGTGTACGCCCGAAGGTGATTGGCGATATCCGCGCTCGCCGCCGGAATGATGAGCAATCCGGCGATGTGATAGGAGCGTAACTCGCGGACGTACGAAGCTTCCTTGGATGGATCGTTGTCGGCATTACAGAGAATGACGCGAAACGAGCGCTTGTAGGCGACGTCTTCGACCCCCCGCACCACGCCCGGGAAGAACGGATTCGTGATGTCGGGGATGACCATCCCGAGCATGCTGGTCTGGTTTCGCCGTAATCCGCGGGCGAGGGCACTGGGCTGGTAGCCGAGGCTGCGAATCGCTTCCAGGACGCGGTCGCGCAGTTTTGGCTTAACCGCCGCCGTCTCGTTGATCACATGCGAAACCGTGCCAATCGATACGCCGGCTCGCGCCGCAATCTGGCGCATCGTTACAGGTCGAGTCATGAGAGTGCTTACGGGCGAGGCTCATCGGAACCTTGTCTTCAAACTCGGCAACGTCGATGAATGCCCGGATCTCCTGTTCCAACCGGGACAGAAAATCCATTCGCCCTATACTACTTCACAATCGGGCACCAGCCGCACATCATTGCGCGTCGACCACGCAACGGAATCCAAGCGCCCCGGAGCGATCCATGCTGGGCGACATCAGCAGCAGCTTGCCGTGCTCATTCAGCGGGTAAGCTTGCGGAAAATACCAGATCGAGCCTTGCGGCTGATAGTAGCTGCCTCCGCGAAGAATCCCGCCGCGCGTGTGCTCGTCGACGAACTCTTCGGTCCACTGCCAGACGTTGCCTACCATGTCCATGACGCCGAAAGGACTGGCTCCCTTCGGATGCGCGTCAACCGGGTCGGGCCCGCGCATTGTCCGGGACTGGTCCGGGACCGGAACTGCCGAAGCATCCCACTCGTTGCCCCAGGGATAGAGCCGCGAATCGGTTCCCTGTGCGGCATATTGCCACTCCCATTCGTGAGGCAAGCGCTTCCCTGCCCAACTCGCATACGCTCGCGCGTCTTCCTGTGAGACCCACGTTACCGGCCGGTTATCCCAGCCGTCGGGGTAATTCCCATCCTTCCAGTCACGCAGGAAATTCAGGTCATCCTCGGGATGATAATGAGTCGCGTCGATAAACTTCTTGAATTCCGCGTTGGTGACCGGATACTTGTCGATATAGAAAGAGTCGATGTGCATCCTGTGTTCGTGAAACCTTCGCGGTGAATCTTCCCAGGGATATTGAACATCCACGCCTGCGTCATCGAACCCCTCAATCTCGATCCCGGCCACGCGGAAAAGAAAGTCCGCCTCCGGGATCCTGATCATTCCGGAAGGCGCAGTGGCCGCGGCTTTTGTGGCCTGAATCGGAACGATCTGCTGAGGCAGCACCTTCCACTCATGCGAGTAACTGTCCAAAGGCGTGGAGGTGAGGGCCTTCATGGAGGACATCAGGGACGCCATTTTTTGATCCGGCGAACTACTCGTCGCAAGCACGGCTCCGTACCCGTGGGCTTCGAGGCCGAAGGTCAGGACAGCTTTGCCGTTCGCTCGAACCTGGGGCTTCAGTTCCGCACCATGATAAAGATCGAAGTAGCGAACGCTTTCAGTCGCCGGAACCTCCATCTGGTCGCCTTCGACGTCATACTCGTTGCGGTTCACGATCGTCCAAACTGTTTGCCCGCCCAGCGGCCAGCGGCTGGCATAGACGCCATAGCGCAGCATGGGATACATCGGCTCCCAATCCTTACTGACCAGGAATGACGCAACTGCGCGCTCAATTGTGGCCACGCGGCGTGTGGCTTCCGCGTCGCGCGGAGTGATTCCGTTCCAGATGCCCCAGATATTCTCCCAGCTTTCCCAACCCACTCCGTTGAAGAAAGCGAACTGCAGGTCGTCGGTCTTGTCGCGATTCCAGCGGTGGGAGATGTTGACCATATGCCGCGGTTCCAGCCATTTGTACTTGTCGACCATCGGCACGAACGGAAACTGGTATTGCCCCCAGGTCATCACATTCCAGGCCAGTGCTTCATCGGCGGGGCCGCCTTCCGGTTCGAAGGCAAGAGGATGGCCGACTTGGTCCGCGGCGGTAGAGAAGGCGAGAGGAACTCCGTCTTGGGTGTCGCCGTTGATTCCGTCCGCGCCGATCTCCGCCATTAAACTGGCGATGGCGTCCGGCCACGACATTCCCGGATCTCTCGTGCCTTGATCCCACATCATCATCGGGAAGAGCACGCGCACGCGCCGCCGGTGAAAATCGGCAATCATCTGCTTTACGCCGGGAATGCCTCCCGGCATCGATCGGATCATGTCGTGCTGGTTGCGGTTGTCGATGCCCATGTTGGGATAAGTCGGCCAAATCAGCACAGCATCAATTCCTCCATAACGTTTTCCCAGATCGTCGAGGTAACGATCCACCGTGTACTTGCCCGCAACCGGATCGTAGAAGTAGCGATCCTCGACCATCATTTGCGGCTGCACGAAAGAGGATTGAGTCCACTTCAGCGCGGGCAGGTCATAACGCGAGCCGTCATAGCCGATGCGAATCCTGCGCTCGCTCCGCCAGTGGGTAATATCGGCCAGCCACGCCTGGTGCTCTAAGGGAGAGCACGGCTTCGATCCGCCTTCCCACAGGCCCTTCATCATCAGGCATTCCGGCGTGGGGATCTGCTGTCCCTCAGGGCGGTAACTCGTAGTCTGCGCAATGGCAAAAGAGCTGATCGCAAGTATGACTTCCACGATCGCAGGCAATCTCGGTTTCATCGGACGACTCCTTTTGACAAACGATGACACCGCCCAGGAATATAAAACGTTTCAAAATCATTGTCTACTCGCTTGACACACGAGCCTGCACTCGCTAGGCTCCGAACTCGTAAGCCTGACTGCAGGCCGAACGAGGCGGAAGAATGAATCGATCAGGAATGTCTGGGCGAGCGAAGTTCAACTGGCGGCTGCTCCTGGCGGCTTGGACTGCGTTGAATCTGATTGCCGCGCGCGCAGCTAGCGCGGCCGAGAGCTATGAGGTAACCGTTGAGCACAACGTGGCCGCAACAATGCGCGATGGCATTACATTGCGAGCGGACATTTGCCGTCCCAAAGCGGATGGTAAATTCCCCGTGCTTCTCACGCGCACTCCATACGATAAAAGAGAAGAGATTGACTTTTGTCTGAAGGGGGCGGCCCGCGGATACGTCGTAATCGCGCAGGACGTCCGCGGGAGGTATGCCTCTGAGGGGGACTGGTATCCGTTCAAGTACGAATCACAGGATGGTTATGACACGGTCGAATGGGCGGCGACACTTCCCTATTCGAACGGAAGAATCGGCATGTACGGCGGCTCATACGTGGGCGCGACGCAGTATCTGGCAGCGATCGCGCAACCGCCGCACTTGGCTGGAATCTGTCCGAACTTCACGGCGTCGAATTACCACGACGGATGGACCTATCAGGGCGGCGCTTTCGAGCAATGGTTCAACGAATCGTGGACCACCGGTCTGGCAATGGACACCCTCGACCGCCATGCCCGCACTGATAGCGACCCGGTGAACTGGACTGGGAAACTGCCGCTGCTGTCCTACCCGATTCTCGAAGCACCTGCGACAGAACTCGCCCCCTATTTCACCGATTGGCTGAAACATCCCAAGTACGACGACTATTGGAAACGGTGGTCGATCGAAGATCACTACCGAAAGATCCAGGTTCCCGTGTTCAGCCTGGGCGCCTGGTACGACATCTTTCTCGGCGGGACGTTGAGGAATTACGTCCGCCTCCAGAAGGAAGCGGGCACGGAAGCTGCGCGTCGCGGTCAGCGGCTCATGATTTATGTGGGAGGGCATGCCGGGGGCTGGGCGAATTCAAAAGTAGGCGCCGTCGATTTCGGGGAAAGACTGCCGTTCGATCTAGGAGATGCAACACTGCGCTGGTACGACAGCCTGCTGAAGGGAGCCGCGAATGGCATCAATCAGGAGAAACCGGTGAAGATCTTCGTGATGGGGACGAATGAGTGGCGAGACGAGGAGGACTGGCCGCTCCAGCGGGCCAAGACCACCCGCTATTACCTCCACTCGACGAAGGCAGCAAACGGTCTTGCGGGAGATGGAGCGCTCAGCGAGGTGGCGCCCGCAGAAGAGAAACCGGATCGATACGTCTACGATCCCGAAAACGCGGTGCCGACGATCGGGGGTCCGCTTTGCTGCGGGCCGCTGCCGACCGGCATCGGTCCTGAGGATCAACGCCCCGCGGAAACGCGCGATGATGTGCTCGTGTTTTCGACTCCCGCGTTTACCCAAAACACAGAAGTCACCGGGCCGGTTGCCCTCGACCTCTATGTGAGCACTTCGGCGGTCGACACCGACTTTACCGGAAAGCTGGTCGATGTGTGGCCAAACGGATTTGCTCAGAACCTGACGGAAGGTATCCTCCGCCTGCGTTACCGTGATTCCCAGGAGAAACCGGAATTTGCGAATCCCGGCGAGGTCTATCACATCAGCCTGGACCTGTGGGCGACCAGTAACGTCTTCCTGACTGGACACAAGCTGAGACTCGAGGTTTCCAGCAGCAACTTTCCGCGCTTTGACCGGAACCTCAACACTGGCGAAGAGCAGGCGCGCGGGACGCATATGACCCAGGCGACGAATGTCATTTACCACGACCGGTCCCGGCCTTCGGCTCTGATCCTGCCGATCGTGCCTTAGGTGTGCGGGCCGTTCTTTTGGGCGGGACTATCGCAGTATCGCGTGCGTGATCCCTTGCCACCAAGCGGGATCGATCCGCCACGCGTACACGGCGAGACTCTGCACAACGATCATCGGGGCCAGCGCATAGAGATAGACCTTGTTGACGCGCCCCTCGACCAGCCAATCCCGCACCATGCCGAGAACGATGAGAAAGTCCAATGCCGGATAGAAGAGGTTGTGATTGAACCAGAAATCGAATCGGCCGATCGCAGCGTCCATCAGTTCGCAACTGGCGACGAAGACAAGCCGCCGATGATATTCCGGCCTCTTTCTCCAATAGATCGCCATGGCCATGCATGAGCCGAAGATGATCATGTCGCCGAAGGGAATCGACAGGAACGCGTCAGCGCCCTTCTGATGGAGCACGGAGCCGTCGAAGCGGGCCATCACGATGGCGATGGTGACTCCGAGGACGGTCATCCCCGCAGCCAGGGTGGCTCCAAACCAGCCGAGCAGCCGATGTACGCTCACATGCCGCGTGCGCACCAGAGCCGACTGCACGATGAAGAAGACGACCCATGTCGAAAAAGCAGTGCCGTGGAACCACAGAAGCAGTGGCCTCGGCGGGTTGGCGTGAAAAAGGTTGGTGTTGACGGTGCGGCTGAATCCCCACACCACCAGCCCGGCCATGACCAGCGACATGCAGAAATAGAAATACCGGCTCAGGAATATCTTGAGCTGGTTCGTTGTGCTTGCCGCCGTCTCTATACGAGTAGTGAACCCCGGATTTCCAATTGCCACCGAACCCTCCCCTAGAACGCCGCAACTTCCAGTCCTTGCGAGCGTGTTGGCGGGCCATTGTACGACGTTGCATCTTGAAAACCTATAGCCCGTATTGCATAACCCCAACCGAGAGAGATCTGACAGTCCGTCGACCTGGCGCCATTCGCAATCGCCGCAGGCCTGTTCGGTTAAATGGACTGACCCCTAAGACTCGGCAGGCACTGTTTCAGAGTCTTACCGGCCTCATTTTTAGGCAGGGACCGCAGGACGACAATCTTCTTGGGAATTAATGCAGGTGGCAGGTGCTGCTTGCAGAAGGCGTGAACAACCGCTGCGGCATCGCCGGACTGAGGGTTTCGCGGGACCACAAAGGCGCCGACCGCTTCTCCGAGTACTTCATCGCGAACTCCGACCACGGCAACCTCAAGCAAGTCGCGGCATTCCAGGATTTGGTCTTCGATCTGCCGGCAACTGATTCTCTTTCCGCCGCATTTCAGGAAGTCCTTGGCCCGATCCACGATGTAGAGGAAGCCGTCGCTATCGACGGTCGCGATGTCCCCAGTGTGAAGCTTTCCATGGCGGAAGGTGGCTGCGGTTTCTTGCGGGGCGCGCCAATAGCCGAGAGCAACGTTCTCTCCTTCAGCTACGATTTCGCCTGGATGTCCCGGCGGCACTTCGCTCCCGGCATCGTCGACGACTCGAAGGGTAACCCCCGGGATGGCCTTTCCGATCGAGCCGGGCCGCGTGGCCAACTCCTGGGCGGGCAGAAAAGACAGCCGGGCTGTGGCCTCCGTCTGGCCATACATCAGGAGAATCTGAGTCTGTGGTAGCGCCTCTCGCAGCTCGCGCACAAATGGAGGCGCAAGGTGGCCGCCCGCCTGTTGTACATAGCGCAACGCAGGGAACGATCGCTGCGCCAGCTTCGATCGGCGCAACAAGATCTGAAAATGGCTGGGGACGCCCGCAAAACCTGTACACTGCGTCGTCTGCATGCGCTGCAAGACAACCTCAGGGTACATAAAGCGTAAATCCACCACCAGACTTCCGCCTACTCGCAAGTGCGTATGCAACAGAGAGGTTCCGAAGCAGTAATGAAATGGCAGCACCGCCATCGTGCGGTCCTGCTCGGTCAGGCTCAGGGATTCGATTATCGACTCAGTGTTCGCGGTGATATTGCGGTGCGAAATCATCACACCGCGCGGTTGTCCGGTCGAGCCCGACGTGAACATGATCGCCGCCAAATCGCCGGGAAGAATCTCGGAGGCTGGAAACGGTGTGCTTGATTCCCGCCGCGATACGTCTGTCATATCTGAGTGCGAGAGAAAGCTCTGCGCTGACTCGATGGCGGAATCAGTCATCAGATGCATGCCGCAAAATGAAGCCGCATTCTTCACCGCGTATCGGGCCTGCACTGCCGCAAGCCGTGCTTCGGTAACGTGGAGAACGTAGTCGAGAACCCGGGCGGGAAGGCTGGGCGGCAACGGCACGCAAACCAGTCCGGCACGCAGGAGTCCGAGGTAAACGGCGACCCAGAAGAACGAGTTGTCGCTGATCAGGACAACGCGGTCGCCTTTGCGCAGGCCAAGCTGATCGCAGAAGCTGGCTACACCTTGAGACGCAGTCGCTAGCTCTGCGTAGCTGTAGTTTCTCTCTACGAACTGCAACGCAATTCGCTCGGGAGGCTTGCCTGCCAGAAGGAAATCCGCCACATTCGCGGTGGCAGCTGCGGTTTCAGTAGCTACCCACGCATGGGTCATCAGTGATGCCTTCGACCTCTTTGACCAGCAGCGGCGCGGAACGCAAGTAGCGGGCAGCCGCGCGTTTGGACTCAATGATCGCGTACACGCGCTCGACCTGTTCTTCATCCAGATTCACGATCGGTGCCAACGCGGCGGCAGGAATCGCATGGTTCCTGCCGTAGAGGCAGAGGTCCATCCTGTCGAGGGGCAGGGAAAAGTAGAACTCCTCCTGCGATTGCTCGAGCGAATACGTGTCGGTCGTTGGAGGACGGCGTTGGATTTCTTCGGGGACCCCTAGCCAGGCCGCCAGCTGATAGACCTGCGACTTATAAAGATGCGCGATCGGCTTGAAGTCCGCGGCGCCGTCGCCGTTCTTCACAAAGAAGCCCTGATCGTATTCCAGCCGGTTGGGAGTGCCGGCCACGGCATATTGCAGCAGGTCAGCGTAGTAGTACTCCATCATCTTGCGCGTCCGCTGCTTGAAATTAGTTGCGGCGACAATGCCCAGGTAGGCTCCGGGATTAAGCCGTACTTTCCGGGTTTCGCGGGCAGGAGATTGCACGATGACGGAGAAGAGGGAATACCGGCTGCCATCGGGCAGACTGGGCAGGACGATCTTGGACTTGTAGCCGGGACCGTAATCCGGAACGGATTTGCGGATCGCTTCATCCCTCCGTTCATAGCAGCCCGCCGCCCGCAGAACCGCGCTGATATCTTCGAGCGCCCAATGAATGCCCAGGGACTCGGCGACCCTCCGGCCCAGCCGCAGACTGTCTTCGGAGGAGTCAGCCTCCGGCGTGAACAAGGCGAGGACGCGCTCCCTCCCGAGAGCCCGCGTGCACAGGAACGCGACCACCGCGCTGTCGATGCCGCCCGACACGCCTACCACCGCTCCCTTACGCTTCAGTTGTCGAAACACGAGATCGCGGATACCATCGACGATCTGTTCCGTTTCCTTGACCGGATCGAGACGCAGAATCTCAGGAGACAGCGCAGACACGGTGCTCATACGTTCTCTCCCATGGCCGCTTCGGAGGGCGCTCCGGCATCGAACAGTCCATCTGTCTTGCGACTCAGATAGGCCACGACGCTTCGTATGGAATCGAGGTTTTCGGGAATCAGCTCTTCGTCGGCCACGGCGATCCCGTAAGTTTCCTCGAGAAAAGTCACCAACTGCAGGACGCCGGTGGAGTCAACAATGCCCTCGTTCAAGAAAGAGTCGGCGTCCCCGAGCGCGCGGTCCTGCCCATACAAGAAATTCGAGATGATGAATTCGCGGACCTGCATCGAGACGATGCCTTCATTCAACATGTGTTTAACCTCTGTTCATGGATAAATGAGTTGTCATTCTGTCGGTTTGCTGGCTCTGACGAGCAGAAATCCTTGCCAGAGTTTCCAAAAGCCGCTCAGCCACAGCACGCCGTCCTGCTTCATTCAGGTGGCCTCCGTCGCTGGAGAATTCCGGCGCGAGCGCATAGATTTTGTCCTGCCCTTGCCAGAAGAGACAGCGCGAACCATCCGCGCGAGTGGATTCTGCTCCTGCCAGATCGAAAATGGGGTCCGTACCCCGGTACTCCTGCGCTAATAAGCCGTTGAACTGGTTTCTCTTCACATCGAGATCCCGGACTGTCGCCCTCCCAAGCCGGCGCTTGATCCAGCTCTTCACGTCCCCTTCGGCGACCGTGAGCGGAACTGTGACGTGTACGATCGCAAGCCACGGATATCGGGCTTTTAATGCGGAGACGTTCCGGCGATATCCCTGGAAGACGCTCTCGACGTTCGTTGAAGAATCGATGTCGGCGTAGCAATACTTGTACAGGACCACCGTTCCGGGGAGTCCTCCACCCCGGTTGATCACGGAAGAAAACGCTTCGTCTTTTGAGTGGGTATCCCCGTTACGGCCGATCTCGAATTCGATCAATGCGGGACCCGAAACGCTGGCCGGGTCGGATGAGTGGACAATTCGAATCTTCAGCCGCGGATCTTCGCGCATCACTTCGTCGACTCCAAGCAGGATGTTATTCCCGACCGATTGGTGACCGAAGAAGACTCTCATTGCGTTCAGACTGGCAATCTGCTGGTCGGTCAGGGTAAATGGGGTTGGAGCTTCGGTATTCACCGCGGGTCTCCTTTCACAGGCGGGAATCGCCAGAACGATCAGCCAGAGGGCGACGACCCGCGCCGATGTCCAGGCAGTTCGAAACGCCGCGGGAGAGTGCGGTCCGCTCATGTGTCAAACCTCGTCGCGTGCAGTTCGGCAGGTGTTCGAGAGAACTCCGAGGGGTCCTGGTGATACATGAATTCCTCGAGCAGAAGCTGAGTGGACAAAATGCCGACCACAGCCATGTTGTCGCGCACGCTTGTCGGACGATGCGAGGCGAACTTGGCAGCCAGAACGGAGACAGCTTTGAAGTCAAAGATGCCGTGCTTTCGGAGGGAGTCCGGCGACAGCAGCTCCCGTGCATAGTTGCAACCTCTGCTGAAGAAGCTCACCCCATCAGGCGCCCGATACGGCTGCTTGTAGCGCTTCTCGATCGAAGCAGGAATCAAACCATGAGCCACGCGCTTCAGCAGATGCTTCTGGTCGAGCACCTTCATCTTGAGGCGCGGAGAGAGCCTGGCGGCAAAATCGACTACCCGGTGATCGAGAAATGGATAGCGCGACTCCACCGAATGCGCCATGGCCATTCGATCACCCTGCGAAGAAAGGATGTAACCGGGCAGAAGGTATTTAGCCTCAAGGTATTCCGCCTGATTGAACGAATCCCACGAACCATAAGCTGGCGGAAGCTGCTGTGCGATCTCCTCAAACGGATCCGCGAACTTCATTTCTGCCCGGGCGGCGTGCGAGAGAAAGCACCCTAACTTGCGTGTCAGCTCCCAGCGCGGAAGGTGAGAGAACCATGGGCTGGCAAGCTCTTCGGGACTGACATGGAAGAAGTTTTTCAGATATGAAGGTGATTGCCTCTGCATCGTATCCATGTACGGATAGAGTCGTTTCAGCAACAGCGGGCGCAGGCGCGAGGATGGTTGTCTGCCCCAGAAGCGTCGGATCTTGGCTTCCTTGAAGATGTCATACCCACCCAGAATCTCGTCTGCTCCCTCACCCGTCAGCACGACTTTGAAGCCGCGCTCGTGAACTAACCGGGAAAGCAGAAACAGCGGCGCCGGAGCAGTTCGCAGGATGGGCTGTTCGCTGTGCCAGACGACGCGAGGAAACACGTCCGCAATGTCATCGTCCGCGCACCGCGTCTCGCTATGGTGGGTGTGCAGGAACGCGCTGGCGTCGCGCTGAAAGATGCTCTCATCAAACTCGGGGTCTTCGAAGCCCACCGAATATGTGTACAGGTTGTCGCCGATGACCGCCTTCGCCAGAGCGGCAATGAGAGTGGAATCGAGTCCACCGCTCAAGTAGGCGCCGACCGGCACATCCGACCTTAGCCGGATTCGAGTGGCGTCCTGGAGCAAGGCCAGCAACTCGTCAGCCAGTTGCTTCTCCTTATCGTCCGCATCACTAGAAGGGGCGTAGCGCAAATCCCAGTATTGCCATATGCGGAGATCCCCATTCTCCAACGTGAGTGAGTGCCCGGGTGGAAGTTGCCATATATTGCGAAAGGCAGTGCGCGGCGGAAGAACAAACCAGAACGTGAAAACCTGTTCGAGAGCCTGCAGATCCAGACCAAGGCTGACGTCCGGACATCGCAACAAGGCCTTGATTTCGGAAGCGAACAGGAAGCGGTTAGCAGTTCTCGTATAGAAAAGAGGCCTTACACCCAGCCGATCACGTGAGACAAAGAGCTTGTGCCGGTCTCCATCCCAGATAGCGAAGGCCCATTGCCCGTTGAGGCGATGCACGCAGTCTTCACCCTCTTCCTGGTAGAGGTGAAGGATCACTTCGGTGTCTGAGCGCGTCGTGAACGTATGACCTTTGCTGATCAGCTCTTCCCGCAGCTCGATATAGTTGAAGATCTCGCCGTTGAAAGTGACCCGGAGACGGCCGTTGGCCAAAGCCATCGGTTGATGGCCGCCTTCGAGGTCAATGATGCTTAAGCGGGCGTGAGCCAGACCCATCTCATCGGCGACGACCATCTCCTGCGCATCGGGGCCGCGATGCAACAGAGCGGCTGTCATGTCGGCGAGCGTCTCCCGATCAGCACGTCGGCCGTGTGATTCGACGATGCCAGCGATGCCGCACATTTGCTGTTCCGGCCTTGGGGAGGATGAGTTGCTCTTTCCGAGCGGGGGAGAAAGCGCCTGCGATTTCCGGCTGCTGAGAGCTTTCCGAAGAAAGCTATACCTAGTGAATTCGATTTGAGTTTGCCTGATATGCCTGAGGTTTTCTGTGACGCCGGTCACAACGACCGCGACCCTTCAACTAGGGTCGAGAATCGGGAGCCATCCTTTTTTCTCTGTGGTATCAATGACTTCCAGTTTGAGATTGTGGGCCGCAAAGAAAAAGGCGATGTCATGATCGCAGAAGGCCTCGCCCGGCTCAGGCTTCACCGTCAACCTGGCGCCTTTTTGCTGCAGTGCCGGTATCTCCTCCTGAAGCTTGTCGCATCGGAAGCAGAGGTGATGCAAGCCGCCGCCCTTGTTGGCGAAGTCGGTAACTGGAGAACTCCGCTCCGAAGGCTCAATCAATTTGACGGTCAACGAGTCTGGCTTGGCCAGGAAGACAACCTTAACCTTCTGGCGCGTATTGGTCACGATGTCCGAATTCCGCCTGTATCCGAACAGAGTTTCCCACTGCTGGATTCCTTTCTCCAGCGACGGCACCACAATCCCGATGTGATCAATAATCATCTCGGCCTTGTCAGCGGCTGACCTCCGCAGACTTGTCATCAAGGTTGCGCGCCAGCGTTGGGGTTGGCTCTGGTGCGCCCGCAATGGGAGCTTCCTGCGGCTTGGCCGTTTCCGTGCGCACTGAGCCAAGCACCCATGTTCCTTTCGCAGGATCGAATTGTTTTACGATTCTGGCCGGATTGCCCGAGAGCACCGAGTAGGCAGGCGCGCTGCGGGTTACGACGGCATTGGCCGCGATGACACAATTGCGCCCAATGGTCAGTTCTCCGCCGTCGCAGATGATCGCTGCCCCGTGTCCGATCCACGTGCCGGCTCCGATTCGAATGGTGCCTCCGGATGCGTACTCTTGTTCTTTAATCGGCCGGGTGATGTCCGCATAGCTGTGCCCTCGATCCTGCACCAGCACGGAGGCGGCAAAGAGCACATTCTCCTCAATATGAATGTGATTGGCGGCAGAAATATGGCAGCGCCGGGCGATGAAGCAATGGTCTCCGATAATGAGCGCGGGTCGCGACTCATTGGCCGGCGAGGGATGGGCGTGCAGCCACGTGTCCTTGTGAACAGTGATGACGTTCCCCAGCGACATCAAGCCGGTATTGTGCAAGTCGCAGGTGTAGTGGATCGATACTCCTTGCCCGAGGGAGGCAAACGGGTGAGTCGCGCGAACCCAGAGTGTGTAGAGCTTGGTCAGCACTCGGGGAATGAGTTGCAGAGGATCGTCAAACCCAATGCGGCCTCGTGGGGAATCCGCAGACACCAGTCTCTCCTTTTCCGGGAACTGGACAGCGACTTAAGACACATCGGCCCTTAAGCCCTGGGGGCCGGTGGACACGCGTAACTTATCGTTGGGGTGGTTTCCTTGCTGTGATCGCAGTCACGTGCGTTAGCAGGCAGATAAGCCTATTTGGGGATCTCGGCTCTGCCTGCGATGCGGAATTTGCCGATTTGAGAGGACGAGGTTTCCGGTTGCGAGCCACCCAGTGCGACCGTGTATTCGCCCGGCAAGATCGCGCGATTGCCTTGGGCATCGACGTGTCCTAAAGAGCGTGGTTCAATCACCAGGCTGACGTGGGTTGATTCCCCTGGCGTCAAATGCACGCGCCGGAAGCCCACCAACTCGCGGAGAGGAGTTTCTGAGGATTTGGGCGGTATCAGATAAAGCTCGACGACCTCATCCCCGGCCGTAGAGCCCGTGTTTTTGACCTCGCCCTTGATCGTCACCGGCTCACCGGCTTTGACCTCTGCCGGCACAACAAGGTTGCTGTAGGCAAAGCTTGTATAGCTGAGCCCGAAGCCGAATCCGTAGAGCGGTTCGGCTGCCAGATAACGATAGGTGCGGCCCTGCATTGAGTAATCTTCAAACGGAGGAACCTGCTTCAGCGATGAATAGAAGGTGAGCGGGAGACGTCCTGCCGGATCATTGTCGCCAGCCAGCGTTTCAGCAATGGCCGTTCCTCCCTCTTCGCCGGGATACCAGGCCTCGAGAATCGCCTTGGCGTGCTGCTGCGCCCAGTTGACCGCCAGAGCGCTGCCGTTCTGCAGGACGACGATCAGCGGCTTGCCGGTAGTGGCGAGCGCTTTCAAAAGATCTTCCTGCACCTCCGGTAGGTAGATCGACGTACGATCGCCGCCGCTGAAACCGGCCAGCTTGATCGGCATCTCCTCTCCCTCGAGTGAAGGCGAGAGGCCGACAAAGGCAACCGTCACATCCGACTGTTGAGCAGCGGCGACGGCCTGGCCGCGCAGGACGACGGCCGGGGCTTGCCAGGTGAGGTCAATGCCGGCGCTCCCGGTGTGGTGAAAATACTCCAGACGGATGGGATGCGGCTGGGCGTCCCTGAAGTGCACAGGAGCTTCGATAACCTCGCCGCGCTCACCGGTTCTCCCGCTGTTACTTTGCACCAGCAGGTTTCCATCGAGATAGAGCTTGAATCCTTCCGCGTTCTCGCACGCGTAGCAATAGTTGACGCGAACCCCAAGCTTGTAGGCGCCGGGCGCCGGCGGAACGAAGCTGCCGCTCCAGCGCACGGAATAGTTGTTGCGCTGCAAGCCCTCGACTGGAATTACTTTGTCCCAGTTGAAGTTGATGTTTCGGTCGGTGCGGGTGAGAACGGGGGCCCCGCTCAAGTCCGGTGAGCTGAAGTATTCCGCGGTGAGGCCATCGCCAGAGCCCCCGGCGGGGTGAAGCGCGGTGTGCGCAATCGGCACGGCGAAGCCTTCGACAAGGCTCGCACCCTGCGCATAAGCGATGTGTGCCGAGGGAAATCGCTTTTCGATTCCCACGACCGGATAGACCGGCGCGGGTGGCGGTCCGTTGTAGTTTCCCTGCAGGGACTGGACCAGCTCCGCCGTGGGGCCGACCACCGCAATGCGTCCGAGATCAGCTTTCAGCGGCAGGACGTGATCCTCGTTCTTTAGCAGCACCATAGATTCGCGTGCGGCACGGAGCGAAAGTTGGCGGTGCTCCGGCGAGTTCACCTCGGTCATGGGGATCTCGCCATAGGCATAACTCGCCGGCGGATCGAACATGCCGAGTTTGAACCGGGCGCGGAACAAACGACGCAGTGCGTTGTCGAGATCGGCTTCGCTGATCAGGTTCTGATGAACCGCGTTGACCAACGCCGGGAACGCTTGTCCCTCACCGAATCCGCATTCAAGATCGGTGCCGGCTTTCACCGCATCCGCCGCGGCATGCGCCATGTCTCTTGCGTAGTGATGGCCGCTGTACACATCCGCTACTGCCGCGCAATCGCTGACCACATAGCCATCGAAATTCCATGCGCTCCTCAGGTGATCACGCAGGAGCATCGTGTTCGCACAGGCGGGTGCGCCATCGATCGCGTTGTAGGCACACATTACCGATTGCGCGTGGGCTTCGGTTACTGCCGCGCGGAAAGCCGGCAGGTAAGTATCCTCGAGGTCGTGGGGAGAGACGTCGACATTGAAACCGTGGCGCAGCGGTTCGGGGCCGCTGTGCACGGCGAAATGCTTTGGGGTGGAGATTACCCTGAAATACGTCGGATCAGTTCCCTGCATGCCGCTGACGAAAGCAACCGCCATGCGGCCGGTGAGAAAGGGATCTTCCCCATAGGTTTCCTGCCCGCGTCCCCAGCGCGGGTCGCGGAAAATGTTAACGTTTGGCGCCCAGAAAGTTAGACCAAAAAACATCTCGTGATGATCGTTCCGCATGGCGTCGTCATACTTGGCGCGGGCCTCGATCGAAACGGTCTCCCCCATGGCATGAACAAGCCCTGTATCCCACGTGGCCGCCATCCCAATCACTTGGGGAAAATTCGTGGCATAGCCGGCGAAGGCAACGCCGTGCAGGCCTTCGTTCCACCAGTCATATTTCGGAACATTGAGCCGCGGGATAGCGGGCGCATGATCCCGCATCTGCGAAACCTTCTCTTCTAACGTCATGCGGGAGATCAGATCGTCGACACGCTGCTCCAGGGGCAGTGTGGGGTTCATGTATGGCAAAGCGGGCGTCGTCGTTTCCTGCTGCGTATGCGCGGGAAGCGGGACAAGCGCCATGGCGGCAAGGAACAGCAAAAAAGAAGAAACTGAAGGAACGCGGAGACGTGCCATGAGAAGACCCGGTCCTGTGGATGAGATAGGAAAACGACCAGTCATTCTATACGCAGCCGCAACCCGATTGCATCGCCCGGGATCGCTTGGTCATGGAATGGGGTGGATGAGCTGTTTCAAGGCTCGCATGCCGACGCGGCCCGGCACTCGGCGGCAATCCTTACTGCTAATTCTTCGGCTGCCTGTCGCACGATAGGCGAAATGCCGGTGAGAGGTTCGAACTGCTCAGCCTCGATGCCGTAAACGCGCAACCGCCGCGGAAGCTTCCCCAAGGTTCGAGCTATTTCAACCGCCGCAGCCACGCCGAGGCCATGCGTCGACACAGACTGCTGGGGGGGAAGGTTCGTTTCCGATGCGTTCCACTCGTGGATCGTGCCGGGGCGCCCTCCGGTGATTACCGCGTCGACAACAATCACATCTGAGATTCCTTGCCACTTCTCTAGAAGGTGCGAAGCTTCTCCCGTACAAATCTCAGCCGTAATGGCGCGTCTCTTGAGGCGCTGGGCGACGATCGCGCCGGCGCCATCGTCCCCACGATCCGGATTTCCGCAACAAAGGATGAGCATTACTCGAAAGCGCGTTCGATGTGGAGCGTGAGGAAGTGCGTGGCGCAGGAGATGCAGGGATCATAGTTGCGCACCGCCTGTTCACACTTCCAGGTGGCCTCTTCCTGCGGCCAGGCCACGAGCTGGGCGGCATACTCGCGCAGGTCATCTTCCATCCGCTTCAGGTTTTGCGAAGTCGGAGGGACAATCTTCGCGGTGAGAATAAGCCCTTGCTCGCTGAAGGCGTAGCGATGATACAGGATGCCCCGTGGAGCCTCGGTGATGGCATGACCTACCCCGGCGCGGCTGCTGACTTCACATTTGGGAACGGCCGGCGGCTCATACTCGCGGATAATCCGCAACGCTTCGTTGCAGGCAAAAACCAGCTCCACAGCCCGCACCCCAATACTGCGAAAGGGATTCCTGACCGGAGGCTTGAGGTGAACGGCCAAGGCGGCATCCTGTGCAATTGCCGGCAGCCGGTCGAAGTTGAGATTGAATCGCGCCAGAGGGCCAACCAGGTACGAACCTCTGCCCCGGACGACCGAGTGCAGCGCATTGGAGTGCTTCACGTGCAGCTCGGTGAAGTGGTCTTCGTATTCGGCGGCATCGATATCGAGACCTCGGTTGGAAATCAGTCTTCCCTCGTTCAGCGGATATTCTTCGGGATGGCGCAGAGCCACAAATTCGTAGTCCTGCTCGAAGTTGGGGAACTCCAAAGTCCTCGTCCAGTGCAGCGTCTCCAGTGACGCCTGCAAAGCCCATTCCAGATCCGGAACGAGCTCGGACAGCTGCGCTTTCGTAGGAATCTTATAGAAACCGCCAACCGCAGCGGAAATGGGGTGGATTTCTCTGCCGCCCAGGACAGTGACAATGTGATTCCCGATTTTCTTCAGGTGCAGCGCGCGTTCCACGAGATCACGATGGTCGCGAGCCAACGCGATGACATCGGCACACTCCACGAAATCCGGGGCGTGCAACATGTAGATGTGCAGAGTGTGGCTCTCAATCCACTCGCCGCAATAAAAGAGGCGGCGCAGCTGCCGGATGGCGGGCTCAGGATGAACATTCATCCCTCTCTCCAGGGCGTGCACGGCGCTCATCTGGTAGGCGATGGGGCAGATACCGCAGATCCGCGCGGTCAGATCCGGCACTTCCGAGTAGTGCCGCCCGCGCAAGAAGGCCTCGAAAAACCGCGGTGGCTCGTAAATCTTGAGCTTGACGTCGGCCACGCGGTCGCCCGCCATCTTGATGTAGAGTGACCCTTCGCCTTCGACCCGCGCCAGTTGATCGACCTGGATCGTGCGTCCCGTCATTGCCGCTCGCACTCCTCGCTGGCCTGGCGGAATTGCCAGGCCCAGGCATTGAATCCGCGGAAGGCGCGCACAGCCTGCGCGGAGGGCTGTCCGATATAACGGAAGTGATTCGCCAGAGAGCTGGGATTGGCCGTCTCCATCGGCCCGAAGCATCCGTAGCAGCCGCGGTCATAACTGGGGCAGAGTGCACCGCACCCGGCTTGCGTTACCGGTCCCATACACGGGGTGTCACGCGTAACCGCGATGCAGATATTCCCCTTCCGCTTGCACTCGATGCACACGCTGTGGGCCGGAATGTTCGGTTTTCGGCCGGCGAGCGTGGCCGCGATCAGTTCAACCAACTGCAGCTTGTTGATGGGGCAGCCGCGCAACTCGAAGTCCACCGGCACATGCTCTGCGATCGGCGTGGACAGCTTCAGGGTAGTGATGAACTGGGGCGTCGCGTAAACCACGCGGATAAATTCATCGACATCTTTCCAGTTTCGCAGCGCCTGAATGCCGCCCGCCGTGGCGCATGCGCCCAGTGTGATCAGCGTCTTGCACTGCCGCCGCACTTCCTGAATGCGCTGCGCGTCCGAATGTGTCGTGATCGATCCCTCGACGAACCCGATGTCGTACGGCCCCTTGAGCATGGTGCGGGACGCCTCGGGGAAATACGCGATCTCTACCTGTTCGGCGACGGAAAGCAATTCGTCTTCAGCATCCAGCAGGCTGAGCTGGCAACCGTCACAAGAGGCAAACTTGAACACCGCGATTCGCGGCTTGCTCCCGGATTTCGATTTTGCTTCAGAGCTCATGTTTATCCAGCATGGAATGAATTCGTTCGTAAGGAAACACGGGTCCATCCTTGCAAATGAAGTGGGGACCGTACTGGCAATGTCCGCAGAATCCGACTCCGCACTTCATGTTGCGTTCCATCGAGACGTAGATGTCCTGGCGCTTGATTCCCTGCAGTTCCAATTCGCGCGTGGCGAATCGCATCATGATCTCCGGCCCGCAGATCATGGCGACGGAGCGGGAGGGGTGCAGGCGCGCATACTTGAACAGCGTAGTGACGACGCCGACATGGCCGTGCCAGGTGAGACCGCCGTAGTCGACCGTCGTCAGAATCTGCGTTTCGCGCTGCCGCGCCCACGCTACCAGTTCCTTGCGATAAAGAACGTCGCGAGGACTGCGCGCTCCGTAGAGGAGCACGAGACGTCCATAGCGTTCGCGGTTTTGCAGGACCTCATAGATCACTGGACGCAAAGGAGCCAGGCCGATTCCGCCGGCGACCAGGATCACGTCGCGGCCGCGAGCCACCTCCATCGGCCATCCCACTCCGAATGGCCCGCGCACCCCAATGCCGTCTCCGGCCTTGCGGCTCACGAGAGCATTCGTTGCCTTGCCGACCGACCGCACCGTGTAGACGAGCCTTCCATGTTGGGCCGGATCGCCGCTGATCGAGATCGGCAACTCGCCCACTCCGAATACCCATAACATGCTGAATTGGCCAGGAGCGAAGCGCGCATCGCTGGATCCGTCTTCTGGAGCAAGGGTAAGGGAAAACGTGTCCGAGGTTTCCTTGTCTACCCGCTGCACAACGTAAGACAGGGGGAGCATGGGATCATTCGTAAGCGGAACTGTCTCCAACGTCGCCATGTCATTCATCTCGCCGCGTAGACGTCAAGCAACTGGAAGCGGGTGGCTTGCAGCCTTCGCGACATGATCTGGGCAAAACGCTTCAGGACTTCGTAACCGAGATCGTGATTTTGCTCGCACTTGGCGCGAAGACACTTCCCGTCCAGGGCGATGGCGCGCGTGTCCTGCAATGCATGCGCATGAAAGCTCCAGATATACGGAGGCAGGAGCCAGGACCATCCGAGAATGTCGCCCTCGGACAGAGTCTCCACAGCGACAGCGCGGCTTTGAGCCGGCAAGATCTCCAGTGCGACCTTGCCGGAGCGAATGAGGTAGAAATTGTTGGCGGCTTCTCCTTCTTTGAAGATATAGTCGCCGGCTGCGAACCGGATGTTCGAGGCACACCCGGTCAACAAGCCCGTGTAGTACGATTCCAGGCCTTCAAAAAAGGGGTGTCCCGCGATAATGCGCTCAAGTGTTTCCATGGTTCTCCCCTTCCCGTAGAGCGGCGATTCCTTCCGTGATGTCAATGCCGACCGGACACCACGTAATACAGCGTCCGCAGCCTACGCATCCGACGGTCCCGAACTGATCAATCCAGGCGGCAAACTTGTGGGTCATCCATTGCCGGTAGCGCGCCACGCCGGACGCTCGCACACTGCCGCCGTGAATGTACGAGAAACTCAAGGTGAAACAGGAGTCCCAGCGGCGCCAGCGCTCAGCGCGGCTCATTGCCAGGTCACTAAGATCTTCCACGGTGGTGCAGAAGCAAGTGGGGCAGCTCATGGTGCAATTAGCGCAAGTCAGGCAACGCGCCGAGATAGTTTCCCAGCGCGGATCATCGAAAGCTTTGTAGAGAAGCTCTTTGAGGCCCTCGGTCTCCACTTTGCGGACTTGCTGTCGGGCTCCGGATTCAAGAGCTTCGGTTTCTCGCTGCAGGATTTCCGGCGTCACCGCTGCAGTCTCCAACTCGGAAAGCAGCCGGGCCCCCCGTTTGCTGCCCGGATGAACAACGAATAGGTGATCGTGCTCGCTGATAAGTTCGGTCAGAGCGAGATCGAATCCTCGTTTCGCTCGCGGGCCGGTCCCTAACGAAGCGCAGAAACACGATGACGACGAATGCGTGCACTGCACCACCACGATAAAGGCGTCTTTCCGCCGCGCCGAGTAGACGGGATCATGGTAGCGGTCGCGAGTCAGAACGCGATCCTGGATCAGGATTGCCGCCAGATCACAGGACCGAACCCCCAGAAAGGCGAACGGCCGCGGCGGGCGACTCTCGTTGTTCAGAATGCGGAAGGTTCCATTCTGCCGCTCCGCGCACCACAGAGTCGTTTCGGACGGGTGCAGATACTTCTTCCAGCTGTGCGGGCCAACGGCATAAGAGAAAAGCGCGCGGCGATCGCCCGTTTTTTTCAGACGGTAATGTCCCGGAGATTGCTCGTCAGTGAAGCCCGCGGGTAATTCGTCCGGTGACTGGACGTGATCCAGAAGAATGGCGTCGTCTCGAACGACCGGCCCGATTATGTGGAAGCCGCGATGGACAAGCGCATCGAACAATCCTGCCAGCGCACTTGCCGCCAGCAACCGCGGCTCATCGGGCTCGACCTTGCCTCGCATCATTGCAGCCTCGCCGCACGGAGAAATCCGGGCGTCGCAATGTGCAGCCTTCCAAGCGGACTCCGGCGCGTTGCCCGAAGCGTCGGGCATCCGGAAGAAGGACAGTCCAAAGAACAAGCTATCTTCCGGCACACCGTTGTGCTCGGCTGTGACACCAGTCACAACCTGCAAGTTTTTCTGCAATTCAGAAAACCGTGAGGAATTCCGTGAGTGGAGTCACAAATGACAAACTGAGGACCGGCGTGCAGCCGTGCCGGTGCGAACAACGACTGGATCGCCGAGAATCCGCAAGCGGGCGTCCGTCCGCGATTCCGCTTAGAGGACGGCTGTCGTAACCGAATTTGCCGGCAGAGAGAAAATCGCGGCGCTGTTGCCGAGCCGTAGCTCGCAGCTTCGGGCCGAACCGGAGTTCGTCAGCACTACAACGCGCCGGCCATCCGGGTTTTCGAAGGCCACGTGCTCCAAATTGGGCGTCGTGCCCTGTGACTCAATGCGCACCGCTCCACGCCGGATAAATCGCGAATAATGCCCGAAGGCCCAGAACTGGCCGCTATAGCTGAAGCTCTTGTCCCGTGCATGAATCGTGATCAAGCCACCACAGGAAAACGGGCCGATATTCGGGCGGCCCTGCTCATCGAGCGCCAGGTTCCAGCCGGTAATCGAGCGGCACCAGTTGCGCAGGACGCCGGTAAATGTGCGGCTCCATGAAGTCCAGTCCTTTGCATATTCAGGATCGGCATAATCGGGCCCGCCTTCGGTCCAGTACATCTCCACATCAGGATAGGCTTTCTGCACTCGGTCCATCCACTCGGGCTCGCCGACATAGCCGTGCCAGGCGATCGCATTAGAATACTTCCGCAGGTCGGGAGTTTCGAGTTCCGCGGCGGCTCGGCCCCAGAGGTTGTAATTGTGATCAATCAGCCAGATTTTCGTTTTGACCCCGCTGTGCTCAAACAACGGTCCAAGATTCTGGCGGACGAAGTCGACTTCGTACTCCTGCGGCCAGATGCAGGCCGGCATGCGGCCGTCCTGATCTGTGTCGACCTCATTTTGAACAGTGACTGCCTGGATGGGCACGCCCTCGGCTTCATATGCCTGGAGGAATCGTAGAAAGTAATTTGCATACGACGGCATATACTTGCGCCGCATCGAGCCTCCGAGCATCGACCCATTCGCCTTCATCCATCCCGGCGGGCTCCACGGAGAAGAGAAAAGGAAAAGATCGGGGTTCGCTTTGCGGGCTTCCCGCAGCATAGGCAGGATATATTCGCGGTCGTGATCGATAGAGAAGCGTTGGAGGTCCGGATCGGCGTCGCCTTCGTCGTAACTGTAGGCCCTCGTCGAGTAATCGCTCGATCCGACGCAAGTGCGGCAGACGCTCAGATTCATCTCCGAAGGATGAAAGAGCTTGTGAAATAAATCGGCGCGCGCTCCTGGGGAAAGTTGACTGAACATATAACAAGCCGCATCGGTAAAGGCCGCGCCAAAACCTAAAATGGGCTGAAATTTCTTATGTGGATCAAGAACGATGGATTCACTTGCCGGCTGTCCGGAGGCAGGTTGCCATGTCACCCGGCCGGCAGAGGCGAGCTTTTGATCTGCGCTCGTTACCCAAACTGAGATCGAGCCTGAGGTCTCCGAAGAGGCCAGGGCGAAAGAGTCGGATATCGGGTGGGACAGCCCGGCGGCGGTGACGAGGCCACCCAGACTCGAAACCTTCAGAAAATCGCGGCGCGAAAAATCATTCGGCATTTCTCCCCCACAGTTCGACGTGGGCCGGGCTTGGAGAAGGCCCGCGGCTGGCTTGCCGCAGGCCTTGGGCTGGCATCATCGATTAGAAGTAAATCTTCGCGCCGAGCTGCACAACACGGAAACCTCCCGGCCCGGTGTCTTGCGTGGTGGCATTCGTGGCCCAGTTGTTGTTCCTCGCGATCGAAAGAGGAGTCGTTGGATCGGCGTACTCCCAGGGCCCGTTCACTGCAAATCCATAGTTCTGCGATGTGAAGTTCGGGTGATTAAACACGTTGAAGGCTTCGAGACGAAGCTGGATATAGCGGGCCTCGTTCTTGCCGAGCGGCAGATTCTTGAACAGAGACATGTCCCAATTCTGGATGCCGCCGTACCGGAGCGTATCCCGCGAGCCGCGTACCGGAAGTCCAACTTTCGGCAGAACCGGGTTTCCGGCGGAATCGAGAGAGTAGTAGAAGGGAATATTCCCCCACATGTTTGAGCCGTCCAGGCTGCCTGACGGGAACGAATAGCCATTGTTGAGGTCGACCGGCGTGCCCGTCATTGCCTGAGTCACGCCGCTGAGCTCGTAGTTGTCGGTGATATAGGAGAGCCACTTGGGTCCGCCGAAGTGTTTGCTCAGGTTCGGCAAATCGTAAACGTAATTTACAGCGAAAACCTGGGTGCGGTCCCAGCTGGTGGCGCGATAATCGAGCTGCTCGTTCACCGGATTCTGCTCATCCTGATCGGAATCGGCGGTGGCCAGTGCCTTCGACCACGTGTATACCGCACCAAATGTCAGACCTTTGCTGAAACGCCGCTGCAGCGATGCCTGCAGCGAGTTGTAGTTGGAAGTGCCATTGAATTCGAGGAACGGAATCTGGCCGTAGCCCTTGTAAGGAACCAGGTACGCGTTGGTGTAGCTGGACCAACCGTAGGCACACCATCCGTTGAAGTTGTAGCCGGCGTCAATATATTGCTGCTGCAGGCCGGGCTGTTGTGCCGGAACTGTCCCGCTGAAGAGAGAGCAGTTTGGATCCTGGCTGGCGGCCTGGAAGGCGGTGCCGTAGGGAACCGCATTGATGTTGCGCGAGGTGACGAGATGACGTCCGAGTGTGCCCACATAGGCAATGTCGAGCGTCGTGCCGCGTCCAATCTCCTGTTGCATGCCCAGACTGAAGCTGTATACGGTCGGCACTTTGCCGTCCCTCGCAGCGCCAAGAATGTTGCCGTCTCCCTGTACGGGAATCTCCGAGGATGAGGTTGATAGAGTCGGCAGGTTGGAAATGTTGTTCGCCGCCACTGAAGGCGTTTCGACCAAGGCGGGATTGTTGAATACCGTATTGAAGATGAGATTTCCCTGCGTACGGTCGTGCGTCATACCGAAGCCGCCACGCAGGATGGTCTTGTCGCTGCCAAAGACATCGTAGGCAAAGCCGAAACGAGGCTCGGGCATAATCCCCCGGTCATCCCAGCCTCCTGCCGGGATTTGATTGCCCTTGGTGTAGAGCATGCCGTTCAGCGGATCGCCGCCATCGGCGGTGATAATCGCGCCGCTGCCGGGATCGATGGTGACGGCATTCGCCGGGTTATAAGAGCCCGGGTCGAACACCGCTACCTGGTTGCTGGCATCGTACTGCGGCGGGATCCAGACGAACCGCATGCCGTAGTCGAGAGTCAGGCGCGGAGTGATTCGCCACGTGTCCTGCACATAGAACTCGAGCTGGTTGTAGCGGAATTTTCCCACCGGACGCGCGGTGGATTGGTCGAAACTGTCAAAGTCCCCCAACAGGGCGCTCGCCAGAGGATCTCCGCACTGGTAGCCATTCGGACAAGTCGCGCCGCTGGTCGGGCCAACACCGAAATTGAATTGTCCGTTGATGTTTCCCCATGCGATCTGATCCTTGCGGCTACGTTGATAGAACAAGCCCGCCTTCATGGTATGCGTGCCGCGGACCCAGGTCAGGTTGTCGTTCACATTGATTGTGGTATTGGTCTGGTGCCAGGGAGTAGCGCCGAGATATCCGCCGCCAAAGTTCACGTTGTTCAGCCCGTTGAAACTCATGTCGGGAATTGATTGATCGGCAGAAAGCGGGTAAAGCAGCGGCAGGTCAATTCCATTCTTCCCGAGCGAGATGTTTCCGTTCGTACCTTCGGCGAGCGACAGAGTATGACTCGGGCCGATCGAGAATTCGTTGAGCACAGTTGGCGTGATCGTGCTGACCAGGTTGACCGAGACATTCCAGCCGGGATGTTTTTGAACGCATCCGCCTGGAAAATTAATCGACGAAGCGCAGGCGAAGATTCCGAATGGGCCGGGGAACGGGGTGAAGGGCGACGTGTCCGTCTCCGAATTGTGAATCCAGCGGGCGAAGATGCGATTCTTTCCGTTGATCTGATAATCGACGCGCAGGATGTCTTCGCGGCGTGGAGCTTCACCCGAAAGCGCCTGGGAAAAGTTGTAATCCTGGCCATTCACTCCGAATCCCGGAACATTCGGTGCCGGGAAGAGGTTCAGGATCTTCTGAATCTGGTTGAAGACCGCCTGCTGAGCAGACGACAGCTGAGTCGGATCGATCTTGTTGTTCGTTATACCTGGTCCGGTGATCAGGATGGGAACGCCGTTGCCGTCCGTCGATTGAGAAAAGTCTCCCTGCCGCTCGGCTGATGTGGGCGTATAGAACTCGGTCGTACCGCCGATCGGAACCAGTTGCCGGTAGAACTCCTGGCTCCAGAAAACGAACAGCTTGTCCCTTTTGATCGGTCCGCCGAACTGGTAACCGATGTAGTTGTAGCGATAGATAGCGGGTTTGTTTGGCAAGCCGCCGGCGAGCTCGTTTTGCTTGTTGAAATACTCGTTGGCGTTGAGATCTTCGTTGCGATGAAAGAAACGCCCATCACCGTGCCATTGATTCGTACCGCTCTTGGTCGTGATGGCAATCTGTCCGCCGGCGGCCTTGCCGAACTCAGCCTGATAATTCGAGGTCAGGACCTTTACTTCTTCGATCGCGTCGGTGTTGATGGTGACGTGGGTGCCGCCGTTGTTGCCGGTATCGACGTTCGAAGCGCCATCGATGGTGAACTCGTGCTCGTTGGCCCGAGTGCCGTTGATGTTGTAGGCATCCAGCCCGCCGGTGCCGGACTGGTGGGCATCGAGGGTACCTTCAATGCCCGGGACCAGCTTCAGATAGTCGAGCACGTTACGGCCATTGAGCGCGATATCGTTCAGCTGCTTGCTGGTGATCAGATCGCTGCGCTCGCCGGAATCGGCTTGTAGCTGAATCTGGCCGGCGTCAGCCGTCACCGTGATCTGGTCGGCCGTTGCCCCGACCGCCATAATCAGATCTCCAGTGTTCAGATTTCCCGCCGCAGTGAGAACGAAGCCGGAGGATTCCAATGTCTTGAAGCCCTTCGACTCGACCGTGATCTGGTAGGTCCCCGGAAGCAGGTTGGGGGCGACGAACTGGCCTGAATCCGAAGTCATTACCGTGCGCGAGAGACCGTTTGAAGGGTTGACGATGGATACGGTCGCACCTTTGATGAAGGCTCCGGTCGGATCTTTGACAGTGCCGTAGATGGTGCCCGACGTCACCTGCGCGAACATCATTCCCGTTCCGACACAAACCATCGCCAAGAAAATCATCCAGCTGGACATGCCACGCCGAGCCAAGCAGTTCATGGGTGAACCCCTCCCTTTCGTACGACAAAACGACGATCGCTCAATCTTGAATCGTTTTCTGGAATGGATCGCATCAGAAAAACTGATCATTTTAGGTCTCGCATGCAGGGAAATCTGCTATGCACATGGAATGGAGGAACCCCATACTTTCGTATAGGTCTCGGGTGGCCGCGCTTCCCCCGGGAGGTTACTCCAGGGAGATAATTCCCCGCTTCAGAGCCACGGTAGTGGCTTCCGTGCGGTCCTTGACCTCGAGCTTTTCGAGAACGTGGCTCACATGGAGCTTGACGGTGACCTCTGCGATGCTTAAGGCTCCTGCGATTTCCTTGTTTCCCAGGCCCTTGGCCACCATTCTCAGCACCTCGACCTCCCGGCTGGTCAACGGGCGGTGGGAAAGACGTTCGGCCAGCAGCGGAGCTACCGCAGGGTCCAGGTAGCGCCTGCCGTCGTGGACGTCGCGAATGGCACGCAACAACTCCTCACGTATAGAGCTCTTGAGGATGTACCCCCGGGCGCCGGCCTGTAACGAACGATAGACCTCTTCCTCGCCTGCGTGAGTGGACAGCATCAGGACGTGGGCCTCAGGGAATTCATGAATGATGGCGGCAACGGTATCGGCGCCGCTCATCCCAGGCAGCCGGACATCCATGAGCACAAGGCTCGGACGGTATTGGCGGTAGGCCACCTGCGCTTCCTCTCCGTTGGCGGCCTCGGCAACGACCTGCATATCGGCTTCGACATTTAAAGAAGAAGACAACCCCATGCGCACCATGAAATGGTCATCGACGACGAGAATGCGAATTGGCCTTTGTTCAGTCGTCACCGAACCACCTGTCCCTTGAGGGGAACTTCCACCGTGATTCTTGTTCCGCACTGCGGTTCGCTCTGCACCTCGAGAGCGCAGCCCATAGCCTGGGCTCGCTCGCGCATGTCGAGAAGTCCGAAGTGGCCGTTGCGGGCCGTCTCGTGGGGGCGGAAACCCTGCCCATCGTCGGTTACGTCGAGGCGTACTTTATCCGGATCGTAGTGCAAGGCCGTCCGCACCAAACGAGCCGAGCCATGCCTCACGGCGTTGGCTACCGCCTCCTGCCCGATGCGCAACAGGTTCATCTCGATCGCCGCCGGCAGGCGGACAGGCGTGCCCGTGACGCTAACCTGGACTCTGACGCCGTCATGCAGTGACGTGGGTTGCACGATCTGTTGCAGGGCCGAGATCAAGTCCCCTTCCTCCAGCAAATGACAGCGAAGGTCCCAAACCGAGCGCCGCGCGTCGACCATGCTGTGGCGGCTCATGTCCCGCGCCGTTTCCAGCGCTTGCCGGGCGACACCCGGAGCCCGGTGAAAACAATCTACGGCCAGATCCAATTGCATTGTGATGCCGGCCAACTCCTGTTCCAGGTTGTCGTGCAGTTCGCGCGCAATCCGGTTTCGCTCCTCGAGCACGGCACTGCTGCGAAGCTTCTGACGAATGAGTGCCATCTGCTCTCGTAGCCTGCGGCCCAGGACAACGATCCAAGCCACCACAATCAGCAGCACCCCGACCGTGAGGCCGAGCACCCAAACCGTGTGCCGGAGATTCCACCACGATGGAGTGTGCAACACCACAACATCGTCCGGAGAGCGCAGCAACAGGCGGAACGACTGAGGAACGGACCAGAGCCCACCACTCCGAACCAGGCAGATTCCCGATACCCGGACCGCACTGTTCATGGGCAGGGAGAGCGCCTCCGGGTCCGCCGGCGACAACGTTGCGTCGAACAGCGTCTGGTCCGGCTCCTGCATGAGAAGACGTATTCCATCCGGCTGCTTCTCCCGGCTCAGTAGAATTGCGTCAGTCTGAATGACTGCACCGTCATACGTCTCCCAGGGCACCGACAGGTCGAGCGAAACGGCATGAACATCTGCCCGAGAACCCACGCGGTAAAACACAGCATCTTCCAGAACCGGTGCCGATTCGCCCACGGCGGGAAAGCCGAGCGCGTCGACGACATCGCCAATGTTCACCTTGGTGTCCTGATCGGTCAGGACTCTCAGTCCCCTGCCTCCAGATTGAAGGAACAGAGCCTTTCCCGGTTGCTGATAACCGACAACACCCCGCACCCGGACACGATGCTGGATCCCTTGACCCGGCGAAAACGTCAGGAGCGACGACAGGGGCACGTCGCGCGCGTGTGCTTCCACACTGATATACCGGACGCGAGGAACGTACAGCAGCACTGAGCTCAACTGCCTTTGCGCATTGAAGAGGCTGCCGCACACTCCCTCGATCAGGACTTCGCTGTCGATCCAGGACGAGAAGTCCTGCTCCGCGGAAATGGGGACGCGCACGCTCAGTTCACCGCCCCCGGAGGCGACGCGCAGGGCGAGAGTGGTCTCTGGCCATGAAGTTCGATCGATCGAGACGGCCCTGACAATGCCCCGGAGCCGTACCCACTGGCTGTCCAGTTGGCCATCGGCAAGTTCGCTGAACGAATAGATCCGCGATCGCGGCAGCTCCCCGCGACCGAGAACGCGGGATCTGGCTTCGCGGATTACAGGGGCGAATTTCCCCGGCCCGGTGACACCCTCCACCTCGATGAGGTCACCGAAATGGTGCACGAAGTTTGCAAACCTCTTGCCTTCGACATACACTCCCGCGCTCGAATCTTGCACGAAGAAATCGGGCTCGGGGACATCATCGGTGACGACTCCACGCACGCGCACCGGGTATCCGAGAGCAGCCTGTTCTGGGCTGAGCTGCCGGATCTGGTCGGCATGAACCAGCAGCGGAAGGCTATGTTCTGAAGTTTGCGCGCACCCGGTGCGAGACAGTCCCACCCAAGACATCAAAGACAAACAGAGTGCCAGCGCCCGCAACCCTTCATGCAAATCAACGCGATTGGTGCAAGGAACGGAACCCATAAATCTTCCGCAGCGAGGCGGAACGCCTTCGACGGCCGGTGGCAAGCCTAGATTCTAGCCGAAGACCGTTCTCCACACATCCAGTCTACTTTGCAGATGGGGACTATCAGGAACTCCGGCCAACTAGGAACTTAGCAGTCGTCGCACCACTTGTCCTGCGGGAAGACTGGACAGAAGTTCGCGGACAGTCTTTTTCAGGGTCGGATGCTGCGCCTCGGGCGCAATTTCGGCGAGCGGCTCAAGGACAAACCGGCGCCGATGCATTGCGGGGTGGGGGACGACGACTCCAGGCGAATCAATGACTGATTCACCGGAGAGAAGAATGTCGATATCGATGATCCTCGGGCCTTTTGGTTGCAAACGCCGGCGCCCCATGTCCTGCTCGATGCGCAATAGCTCGGTCATCAGTTCCTGCGGCGTCTTTTCGGTTTCGATTGCTGCGGCACAATTCAGGAACCATCCCTGGGGCGCGACCTCGACTGGCTCCGTCTCATAAAACGAGGAAACACGCAGCACGCGTTCGCTGCCGCCAAGTAGAGCGATCGCCTCGCGCAAATGCTTCTGCCGCTCGCCGACATTCGAGCCCAGTGAAAGATACGCGATCTCGGACATCGTGTCGTGTTCAGTTGTACTCGGGGAGGGGAAAAAGCACAACGGGCGGCTTGCGGTAGCATGGGCGGATTACCCCGATCTGACAATCGTTCGTGTCGGGGGAGTACGTCCACTTGGTCAGGGAGAATCCGTTACCTTTGTTACTTCCGTACCGGCAACCGCGCCCCCTAGAATTGAAGGCATGACGCTGGAGTCCCTCCTGTTAAGCCAGGATCCCGATTTGGTGCGTGTGGTCCGGCCTACGCTGGAAAAGCTCTCGATCGACGTGGAAATCTGCCATGAAGCGCGGGCAGCGGCCGACATTCTCATCTCGGAGAAATTCGATGCCGTGATCGTCGATTGCGACGATCTCAAGGGTGGACTCGGCGTCCTGCAGGGACTGAGAAGCACTCCCAGCAACAAGAATTCGGTCACCTTTGCCATTCTTAACGGGAAACGGACGACGACCCAGGAAGCTTTCAGCATGGGGGCAAATTTCGTCCTGCAAAAACCGATTAGCGCTCTCAATGCCTCGCGGTGCTTTCATGCCGCGCTGAATTTCATGCTTCGCGAACGGCGGCGGTACTTCCGCCATCCGGTGAAGATGCTGGTGGAGATCGTGCTGGGCGACAAGTCTGTCCGGGCGACCAGCACCAACGTGAGCGAGAGCGGCATCGCCTTGATGCTGCGCGATGCCCTGCCCAAGGGCGCTACGCCCCGTCTGCAGTTCACCTTGCCCGAAACCAGGCACATGCTCGACCTGCACGCCGAAGTCGTATGGGCCGATGTCAAAGGCAGGGCCGGCTTCCGTTTTCACGACGTTCCCAGGCAAGCGCAAGAAGAGCTCGAGAGATGGCTCAACGACCGGCTCGAAGAAGAGATTCCCGGATCCGTTGATCGGATCGCATCGGCTGAAGCCGGGCCGGTCAACTAGCGCCTTCCCTGGAACGTATCTCGCCTAGCTCGTCGGTCTCTCCGGCGGAACCCGTTGCGGCACTTGTGCGACAGCAAATCCGTGTCATTCTGAACGATCGTCAGCAAACGATCCGAACGGGAAGGCACGAGCCGCATGTTGACCAACGATTTCCGCATTGCCCGGGTACAACGCACTCTGCGTTGGTTTGAAGAAGATGTCGCCCTACTCGATATTCGCGTCAAGGAACTGTCGCGGGAACGACAGGAATCAGCCAGGAAGTTTGCCGCCGCCGTGATCCACCAGACGCGGGCTGAGCTGGAGAGACTGCTGCGAGAACAGCCTCAAGAGAACGACGATCCGGCCCAACCTCCCTGCGAGCCCGCCGACTGAATTTCAGGAGTGTTCCAGGAATACTGATGGCGTGGTCTACAGCTGAACCCCGGCTGCCGCGTGCGCGGCGGAGACCGGCTCCGTCTCCTCGGCCTCGTCGGAGACCGTGACTTCCTCCCAGAGGGTTTTGTCGCGCAGGATGCGCGAGACGAGTGCGGTGTGCATGGCGTGACCCGCCCGGTCAGCTACAACATTGCCCAGGATCTGCTTGCCGAGCAGAGCCAGGTCACCGACAAGGTCGAGCACTTTGTGGCGGACGAACTCGTCGGGGAAACGCAACGGCCCGTTCTCAATTCCGTCACGGGTCAACACGATGCAGTTGTCGCGGGAAGCGCCTCGAATCAGTCCCATGTTGCGCATGGCCTGCTCATCCTGGCGGGCGCCAAATGTGCGGGCGGGCGCGATGTGGCGCAGATAACTTCCGTTGCTGAGCGCCACCCGGAACGTCTCTTTCCCGATTAGCGGATGCGGAAAATTGATGGAGTAGGAGACAGAGTAGGTGTCTGAAGGGTAGACCGCAATAAACTTGTTCGATTCCCGCCACTCGAGCTCACGCCGAATTCTCAGGTACTTGCGCGGTCGCCGCTGCTTGCGGATGCCAGCCCGCTGAATCATCTCGACGAACGGCTGCGCGCTGCCGTCGAGGATCGGCAGTTCGAGGTTGTCGAGTTCCACGATGGCGTTATCGATGCCCATCCCGATGAAAGCGGAGAGCAAATGCTCGGTCGTCGAAATCAGCACGCCCTTCTTCATCAGGCTGGTTGCGTAGCTGACCCGTGCCACGTTGCGGCTGACGGCCTCGATCTCAAAGCCATCAAGATCGGTGCGCCGGAAGACGATGCCGGTGCCCGAAGGGGCTGGAAGGATGCGCATCGAGACGGGAGCGCCGCTGTGAAGGCCAACGCCGCCGCACTCCGCGGCAGAGCGGATTGTCTGCTCGTGAATCAAGTCGAATGTCTATTATTGTTACGAGCAGATTACTATCGGATAAGGGGAATCCGGCTGTGGCAAAAATGCCACAGTCCGTGGCTTTGGTAACGTAGGAACCAATAAGATCACGAGACCCGAGTGATCCCGTCAAATAACTTGCAATCAATGATTTACCGGCTGTAACACGCCGGAACAACGATCACTTCTTGCCTTCCGGTTTGTTCGGGTTGTAGCCGGAGTTTGGGTCAAACATCGCCTGATTCAGCCCCTGGTTGATGGTTACTGCGAACATGAACCGCTGCGCCGACATATCCCCGTTAAACAGACGGGTGACGTTGTAGGGAGCCATTACTCCCGAGACCTGCCGGTAGTTGTCGTAGATTTCTTCTTCCAGATTCTTCTGCCGGTCCACCGGATCGCGCCACTCGAAAGATTTTTTGATCGGCAGATGCGTGTCTTGGTCGAAGTAGAGAGCGACGCTCTCGTTCTTGGAATTGATCAGGGTGACTTGCTGCGCCGGGTGCTGCGCCGCGATCGCATTGCCATCATAAAGAACCAGCACGGTGGGGTCGTTGACCCAGTTGCGGAGAATGGTGTCAAGCGAGAACTTGCGGCGGCGCAGGTAATCGACGAGATCTTTTTGCTCCATTGGATGAACGCCTTTGTAGGTGATCTCGTAGCCCTTGTCGCCGACATACAGCTCGGTCACGTCGCGTTCCTTGGTGAGCTCCACCCGCTCTTTGTCGGGGAACTCGGAGAAGCTCCAGAACAGAACGCCGTCACCGGTGGAGCGGCCATGGTGGAAGCCGTACGCGCGCCCCTGCTGCTCACGATCGCGAATGCTGAGATAAGCCTGGCCGCCCAGTGCCTGGATAGCTTGAGCGATCAGTTCTTTCGCCTTTTGCGTGTTCTCGTCGGCCAGGCTTTCTGCCGGTGCCGTAACCGGGCTTGCCGCCGAGTGTGCGGCCGCCGGAGAAGGCTGGCCCGCGGCCTGGGCGGTGGAAACCCGCTGCGAATCGGCAGCCTGAGCTTCCGCCGAGCACACCAGAACCAAGATGACAAGAAGCTGTTTCATTCCACTTGTAGGAGAGATTGCGCGCAACCAGAATTGTAGCGTTTCTTGTGGACGTTCCGCCCGCAGCAGCTAAAGCTCCTCTGCTTTCGTTGGATGCAGGAAATGAGCTCAATGACAGCCAGTTACGCCCGTTTTTCCCGCCATTCAGCCGGCCAATACGGCCCCACCATTGACGTTAAAGACCTCACCACTGATAAAGCCAGCGTGGTCAGTGCACAGGAACAGTACCGGAGCCGCGATCTCCTCCGGAGTGCCGACTCGACCGAGAGGGATGGTGCTGCGAATCGCATCACCGATTCTCGGATCCTGCAGCGCGCCTGCGCTCATGTCGGTATCCACCCAACCGGGAGCAACGCAGTTTACATAAATGCCCGAGCGCGCCAGCTCTGACGACAAACTCTTGGTCAGGCTGATGATCGCACCCTTGGTCGAAGAATAGTCGGCGTGAAAGGCCTCGCCCCGCTGCCCGCTGGTGGAGCTGATGAGCACAATGTGACCTGTTGGTTCCTTTGTTCGCGGCTGGGATTTCATCTGTGCAACCGCGTGCTTGACCAGCCCGAACACGGCATCGAGATTGATCGACAGCGTGGAACGCCATTGCTCGTCCGACATCTGCTCAATCGGCACATCCTCCGCCGGCCATACGCCGTGATTGGCGATGAGAATGTCCAGCCGGCCGAAGCGTGCGGCCGCCGCCGCGACCAAGGCGCGCCCCGCATCTGGCGTCTTCAGGTCGCTGGCGACCGCGTGGCAAACGGCAGGGCCGCACTCCTTCACCAGCGCGTCAGCCTGCTGGCGGGCGCTTCGGTAACTGAATACGACTCTTGCCCCCGCCACCGTAAACATGCGCACTGTGGCTGCGCCAATGCCGCGGGATCCTCCGGAGACAAGAGCGACTTTGCCATCGAGAGAGAGTGAAATGGACATGGGAGACTAGTGTTCCAGTTCCCCTCGAAATATGGCAAGTGATGAATGGCCGGTTCAGCGATGGTGAGGAAATTAACTGCCTGAACTCGAAGACATGCGTTCGGACTTCAGCTCGCGCAGGAGCAAACGCACCAGCATCCCGTCAAACCGGGTGCCGCTCATCTTGGCCAACTCGTCGAGGGCCTGATCGGGAGTCCGGGCAGGCGAAAGCGATTGCTCGGTTAGCATGTTGGCGTAAGCATCGGTCACGGCCAGAATGCGCGCCCACAAGGGGATCTGCTCTCCACGCAAGCCATCCGGATAACCGGATCCATCGAACCGCTCGTGATGGCGTTCGATCGCCTCGCGCATCATGGAACTGTGGGGAACAGTGCCAACAATTTCCGCTCCGACCAGGGCATGCTGACGCACGAAGCGAAATTCATCGTCCCCGAGCGGACCCGGCTTGTTGAGAATGTGCTCGGGGATAAAAACTTTGCCAACATCGTGCACTCGCGCAGCATAGACGAGGTCTGCCTTCTCTTCGGACGACAGGCCCAGAGCATGCGCCAGCACTTCGCTGTAGCGCGCCACCAGGTCGCCGTGTCCGGCAGCATGCAATTCGCGCGACTCGGCGGCCCGGCTTAGGGCCTCAATCGACTCCTTGAGCAGAGATACGTTGCAACCCTCATCGTCACTGCAGAACTTCCGCAGGGCGGACGTCAATTCCGCGAGGTCTTCCGGGCCCATGCGCTCGCGCTGCAGAAAGCCTTCAATGTAGGCGGAAATCTGCTGGCGCTGGCGGGCGAAGTCTTCGCCTTCCACGAACTCCTGCGCGGTCGACACCAGGTTGCCGCCGGAGCGTTTGGAAACGTACATGCCGGCATCGGCGACCCGGATGATGTCTTCGATGGAGAAGCCGTGCATGGGAAAGCTGGCGACCCCAAAACTGCCCGTAATGTGATGTTCGGCCAGCATAGGATCGCTGGCCAGCCACTGGCGGAGGCGCTCGGCCAGCACCTGTGCCTGTTCGGCCCCCGTTTCCGGCATAAGCACGATGAACTCGTCGCCTCCGTAGCGGGCAACAATGTTGGATTGCCGCGACTTCTGCTCCAGCAACCGTCCTACCCGCGCCAGAACCAAGTCGCCCTCAAAGTGGCCCATGGTGTCGTTGACTTCCTTGAACTTGTCGAGGTCAATGAGCACGACGGAGAACGGCCGGCCGGAGCGCGATGCCCGCTTCCACTCCGCTGACAGCGATTCCCAGAAAAAGCGCCGCGTCTTGATCCCGGTCAAGCCGTCGGTAATGGATTGTTGCTGCAGCTTCTGGAAGACGAATGCATTGTGCAGAGCCGTGGCCAACAGGTCGGCGAGCGTGTTGAGAATGAGAACATCCTGCGGCGAGAACGCGTCCTCCCGGCTGCTTTCCACATTGAGCACGCCAAGCAGCGATTCCGCGTAAGTGATGGGAATGCACAGGATCGCCCGCGCATCAGGAAGGATGCCCTTGAGATTTCCCGGCAATGCATTCTGGACCAGCGCGCGCTCGCCGGTGCGCGCTACCCGCCCGAGAATGCCGGTTCCGAGCGGGATGCGTTTGCCCATGGCATGCGCCGTCGCTCCCGCCTCTGCCTTGATTTCGATCTCTTTCGTGCCGTAGTCGAGCAGTCCGATCCCGATGTGATCGAAGCTGAAATTCTTCTGAATCTCGCCCACAATCTGTCCCAGCATGTGGACCGGATCGTCGCTCGAAATGGCGGTACGGGAAATGTTGTTCAGGAAAGCCAGTTGGCGCGACCGGCGCTGCTCTTCGGCAAACAACCGCGCGTTCTCCATCGCAACCGAGACCTGTCCGGCAGCGGTCACGAGCACGTCGAGGTCGCGTTGCTCAAAGACGAACTCGCGCTCAGGATGCATCGAAAAGATGACACCCGACGGCTTGTTCCCAACAAAAATCGGCGCGGCGATCAGACACTTGGCCGGGCGGTCGGGAATATGGCTGATGCCGAGGCGCGCGCGTGTTTTTTCCAGGTCGGAACGGATCAGCAACGGCTCGCCGGTACGGATCACATACTCGGTAAAGGCATTGCGGATTTCACGGCTGCGCTTGGGCAGGATCCGATTGTCCCGGACCTCGAGTTCGAAGCGGATTTCATCCGCGTCCTGAAATGCGATGTAGAAATGGCTGGTGTCGAAGATCTGGCCCAGCTCAACCTGGATGGTCCGCAGAATTTCATCCTGGTCGAGCCGGGAGCTGATGGCCTTGCCGATCTCGGTAAGTAGCTCGTACTCCTGGGTGCGGCGGTGAGCGTCGTGGCCGACGACGTAGTTTTCCAGCGTCAACCCCAACTGCAGCGCCAGCCCGACCATCAGGTGCGGGCCCGAGGAGCCGAAGGCCCGGCGCTCGGCGTGAGAGAACAGGATCACACCAAAGTTGTGCTCGCGCGTCTGCAACGTCACAGCCGTCAGATTCCGGACTCCGGCCTCATTCAGAATGCGCTTGAACTCCGCGAAAGCCCCGGCCGGCGCGACTGGGAAGGGCTCCCTCATCTCTGCGACATTGTGAACCGTGAAGATGCCGCCCTGGCGATAGGCCAGCTCCGAGAGATAATCGGCCGCTCCAGAGCGTTCCAGGACGTCGAGAAATTCAGCCGAGAAGCCTTGCTGCACAGAGGGCAACAGCCCGCGCCACCGTTCAATGATGCAGATGGCTGCGCGCCGCGCCGGCACTGCGCTCATCAGGCGGTCCAGCGCGGCTTTCATGCTCGGAACAAGGTCGTCGGCAAACAGCAGCTTTCGCGGATCAACGCCAAGAGTCGAAAGCGCCAGGGTATTTTCCTGCACCGCGTTGCGCTGGTTCTCAAACAGCACCATGACCATGGCGATGCCCAGAAGCATCTGGGGAACCGGCCCGAACAACCGTCCGGCGCTGCCAAATGGCTCGGCCCACGGACGTTGCCATTGAGCGACGCCCATCAGCACAGCCCAGAACGCCAGTGAGACGGCCAAAACCTGGAAGGCAAGAGAGCCGCGCCGGTGTCCATTGACATAAAAGACGGCAGAACAATAAAGAAGGATTGCTGCCAGCCCGATTCCAAGCCGGATGGCCGGCTGAACATCCGGCCGAAAAACGCCGTTGACGATATGACCGCGCAGCGTCAGCCCGGCCAGAGTGATTCCCACCGCGGCTACCGCCGCGTCATACCAGCGGAAACGATAAGAAGCGCGCATCAATCGCGTGGAAATGAAGATGCACAGCGCCATCGCCACCAGAAACAGTTCGCCGAGAAAAAAGGCGTATGGGGAAGAGTGCAAGGCGTCCAGCACATAATGCAGACAATAGAAAGCCCATGCCAGCTGCCAGGCGCGGAAGTACGCCTGCCGGCTCTGCTCGTGCAGATACGTAAACACGAAAAACAGGAGCAGCGAGACGAACCCTGGGATTACAGCCGTTGGAATGACGACATTATTCATGGCTGCTGCCGAAACCTACCAGGACAAATTCCGCACGAGGTCTACCAGCGTGTTCCAGGGAGAAGTGGTGACTTCATGTTTTCATAAGAGCCGACCGAAGACAACGAAATTTCGGTACAGGGGCGAACCATGGTTTTCAGTCCGAGTTCGTCACTCAGTGATGCAGGTTGCCGAATCGTTATGGCGCCCGGCTTGACGCTACCATAGCGTGCCCGTACCATCGAACGTTGGCCCGTCAGCGCGAGGGCTGCGTCGATCCGCGCGATACAAAGTACCCCGCGCCGCAACTCATTGACCCATGTCTGATTCCTCTCTGGTTTCCAAGCCGCGAGTGCGCTTTGCTCCCTCTCCCACGGGATTCCTGCATGTAGGAAGTGCCCGCACCTTCATTTTCAACTGGCTCTATGCACGCCGCAATAACGGAACCATGATTCTGCGGCTCGACGATACCGATGTGGAACGGAACACCGAGGCCTCGGTGAACTCGATTTTTGAGGGGCTCAAGTGGCTGGGATTGGGGTGGGATGAAGAATATAAGCAGTCGGAGCGGCTCGATCTGCACCGCAAGGTCGCATGGTCCATTTTCGAGAAGCGATTGGCCTACCGCGACTTCACTCCTGCCCACACCGGCGACAGCGAAAAATCCGGCCCCCAAGGCACGTGGCTGTTCAACTCTGACATGCGCGAACTTTCCCCCGAAGCGAGCGATCGCCGCGCCGCCGCCGGTGAGCCATTCGCTCTGCGCTTTCGCGTCCCGCGCGAAGGACAGGTCGTCCGCTTCACCGATGCGGTTTACGGCGAGCAGATGAAGGCAACCGCCGACATCGAAGACTTTGCTCTGCTCCGCTCCGACGGCATGCCGACCTACCATCTGGCCTCCTGCGCCGACGACGCCGATCTCCGCATCAGCCATATCATTCGCGGCCAGGACCACCTTTCCAACACCTTCAAGCACATCCTGATTTTCGAGGCCGCCGGTTACGCGCCGCCGCAATTCGCGCATCTCCCGCTGCTGGTCGCGCCCGACGGTACCAAGCTCTCCAAGCGCCGCCACGGCCCCGTCGTCAGCGTTACCACCTACCGCGATGCCGGATTCCTCTTCGAAGCCTTCATCAATTTCCTCTGCCTGCTCGGCTGGTCTCCGAAGGACGACCGAACAAAGATGAGCCTGCAGGAACTCGTCGACGCCTTTTCCCTTGAAGGCATTAACCGCGCGAATGCAGTAGTCAATTTCAAAGAGCCAGCGACAACGCCCGAAGAAACCTTCGATCCCAAGGCCATCTGGCTCAACGCCGAGCACATCCGCGGCCTGACGATCGAAGACCTGAGCGCGCGCCTGCTGCCGGTCGTGCGCGAACAGTATCCGAACGTGGCGCCAGAAGAAATGCTGCGCATCACGCCGCTCATTCGCGAGCGCATCAAGCTGCTGCGCGAAGTCCTCACCTCTGCGGATTTTTTCTTCCTCGACCAACTTCCCCCCTATGACCCGGCCGAACTGATCCCGCAAAAAGGAGATGCGGCCATGGCGAAGAAAGTTCTCGAGAAAGCGCAAGCCGTTCTGCCCAATGTCGAGTTCAAGCACGACCCGCTCGATCAGGCGCTGCGCGCCGCCGCGCTGGAGCTCGGCCTCAAACCCGGACAGATGTTCCAACCCATCCGCGTCGCCGTCTGCGGCCGCAAAAACGCCCCCCCGCTTTTTGAAACTCTCGAAGTATTGGGAAAGGACAAAACGCTGGCCAGGATTGGGTTCGCCGTTTCAAGGGTCTCCCAATAATTTTGTTGCATCGCAGGAAGTTTGTCGCTGATCTATAGGACGGCAGCACTGCGATAACGCCTTCCCATCTCATTTCTCGAAGTTAACCAGGCGAGGTCCTCATGAAAGCCGTTCAAATTTCCAGGCCCGGCGGTAATTTCGAAGTTGTCGAACGCCCCATTCCCGAGCCCGGACGCGGCCAGGTCCGCATCAAGGTCGAAGCCTGCGGCATCTGCCACAGCGACGCGCTCGTGAAGGAAGGTCACTGGCCCGGCATCCAGTATCCCCGCGTTCCCGGACACGAAATTGCCGGCCGGATCGATGCCGCCGGCCCCGAGGTCACGCAATGGAAGCCCGGTCAGCGTGTCGGCGTTGGCTGGCATGGCGGCCACTGTTTCGTCTGCGATCCCTGCCGCCGTGGTGATTTCATCAATTGCAAAGTGGAAAGAATCACCGCCATTTCCTACGACGGCGGCTATCAGGAATACATGATTGCACAGGCGGAAGCGGTAGCGCTGATGCCCGACGACCTGCCGGCCGACGAAGCCGCTCCGCTGCTATGTGCGGGTATTACCGTCTTCAACGCGCTGCGCAATTCCGGAGCGCGAGCCGGCGATCTGGTGGCCGTCCAAGGCATCGGGGGCCTCGGCCATCTCGGCATTCAATACGCGCGCCAGATGGGCTTTCGCACCATCGCCATCGGACGGGGCGGCGACAAGCATCCTCTTGCGAAGAAACTTGGAGCGCACCTATACATCGACACCACGGCGGGCGACCCGGCGCAGGCGCTGCAGAAACTAGGCGGAGCCCAGATCATTCTCGCCACTGCTCCCGATTCCAAATCGATGTCCGCGATTTTCAACGGTCTCGGCCCGAGAGGAACACTAATGGTGATCGGCGCGGGGATGGAGGGACTGAACATCACGCCGCTCCAGCTTATCCCGGGAAGCAAGGGTATTCGCGGATGGGCGTCCGGAACCGCCCGCGATTCGCAGGACACCCTCGAATTCAGCGCGCTCAGCGGTGTACGACCGATGATCGAACGTTATCCGCTCGAAAAAGCCGCCGAAGCCTACGAACAGATGATCAGCGGGCGGGCGCGCTTCCGCGTCGTGCTGACGACGGGTGGATAGCAGGCTCGTCCGAAAAATGCGTCATCCCGAGGGCAGCTGTTGTTGAGGCGTAGCGCGGAACCGTGCGCGCTGTGACAGCCTGGCAGCACGCGAGATCTCCCGCCGCGCTGTAGCAGCGCGCGCAGCATCGGGCGTCCGGCGAAGTAACAGCTTTCTATTGTGCCCTCGCGTTCCCCGGTTCCGGCACATTCAGGTTTTGCGACTTCCACACCATGGCGTCGTGAATGCGATGGCGTCCGCTGGGGTGGTCATAGAAAATCCACTCTTCCACCGGCCCCGGGCTCATCTTCCGATACTCGCCAAGATGGATCGCCGCCTGCGCGAAGCCATCCGGCTGGCGGCTGGCGTTCAACCCGAACATATCGGCCTCATGCTCCTGCGTGCGCGTGAAGGTATTCATCACGGGCGTGACCACAAATCCAAACGTCACCGCAAACAGGATCACCAACGGAATAATGGCGGTGTCGCCGTGGCCGCGAATCTGCCACCTCTCGCCCCAACGCGCCAGCGCCCCCTCGAGGACCCATCGCAGGAGCGAAAAAAAGATCACGATCACGATCGACAAAAACAGAATGCCGTTATAGATGTGATCGAGCACGTAGTGCCCCATTTCGTGCCCCATGACGGCCTGAATTTCTTCGGGAGAGCCGCGCCGTAGCAGGTTGTCGTTCAAGGTGATGCGCATGGTCTTGCCGAATCCGCTCACATTGGCGCTCATGCGGGTAGACTGCCGCGAGGCATCGATTTCGTACACATCTTTTGCGGGAATGCCATTCGCCCGCGCCAGGCGCAGGATCGGCACCGTGATCTGGGGATCCTTCAGCAGCTTCGGCGTATTGAAGATCGGGACCAGGTAGACCGGAGCAATCAGGACCACGACGATGGTGAAGAGGATGCAGACTGCCGATCCCCAAATCCACCAGTTGCGCGATAAACGCCGGACCAGGCCGAACAGCACCATCACCAGAATGCCGCCCAGCACAAGATCGACGCCCAGCTCCTTCAGTTGATCGCCCATCCATGGGCCGAAGGTCTGCGTCGCCAGCCCGTACTTGTGCTCGCGAAAGTAGTCTTCATAGACGCTCATCGGGAAGAACAAGATGGTGGTTGCGATCAGATACTCGACCCAATAAATGAGTGTCTGCAGCGGTTTGAAGCGCGTGATGCGCTCGGCCAGATTCCGCATGCCAGCCGACCAGCGCAGATTCAGCAGAATCAGCATGACCACTGCAGCATAGAGAAAATCCCACAGGATCAGCCAATATCCACCTTCAAAATAGGCATCGGATCGCGCCTTCGCCTCCGGCGGAATCAGCGCAAGATAGGCATCGGTTGCGGTCTCGGCATTGAAATTCGGCGATGCCTGCGCTCCCGGCGGCACGCTGGTGATGGTGGGCATGGCGGTGCCGGGAAGTTGCCCGGGCGTCGAATCGGCGGCAGCAAAGCACCACGCAGCGGAAAGCAGAAGCGGAACAATGAGAAACAGACGATGGCGCATAAGTCCCCCTCGGCGGAACGGGGTAGTATACGCAGGCGGAGGCGTCCCGGTTCAAATCCGAATCCCGATCCCGGGCTTCCCGGGGATTGACACAATGTACTTTGTATCATAAAGTACTCGCATGATCGATCCCGCCGAGCCGTTCCTGTGCCCCATCCCCAAGCGCTGGATCCCGCCCGAAATGCTCCAGGCCCCCTCGCTGGACCTGAATCAGCCATCCGCCCCGGTCGAGCCGCGGTACGCGTTGCTCATCAACCCTTTCTATCCCAAAGACGCCAACGCCAGCTTCGGCAAGCACGTGCTCACACCGACTCTCGCGCTCACCAGCTTCGCCGCGACCACGCCCGCCGAGTGGCGGGTCGGATACTGGGACGAAAATCTGCTCGACGGCCGTCCTCCGTTCGATCCCATGCCGCAGGTCGTCGGCATCACGGTGCATCTCACCTTCGCCCGCCGCGCATACGAACTTGCCGGCTGGTATCGCGCCCGCGGATCAAAGGTCATCTTCGGTGGCCTGCATGTTCTCTCCTGTCCCGACGAATGCGCGCCGCACGCCGACGCGCTCGCGCTCGGAGACGGCGTCCAACTCTGGCCGCGCATCCTGCGCGATATCGAAGCCAACACCCTTCAGCCCCGCTACGTTGCCACTTACGAAAACGACTACTGCGACGATCCTCCGCCCCGCCGCTCCATCCTGCCCCGGCACAGCTTTCTCACCACGACCAGCCTTATCGCCACCCGCGGTTGTCACAACCGCTGCGGATTCTGCTATCTCGCCACCGACGGTCTGCGCATGCCCTATCGCATGAAGCATCCTCAGCAGATTGCCTCTGAGTTCCTGGAAAACGATCAGCCCTACGCCGTTTTCATCGACAACAATCTCGGTTCGCGCCGCGACTACCTGCACGCGCTGTGCGCTGCCCTGCGTCCGCTCAACAAAATCTGGAGCGCCGCCGTCACCATCGACGTCACCGACGATCCCTCGCTCATCCGTAACATGGCCCTGGCCGGATGCACCGGCGTCTTCATCGGATTCGAATCGCTCTCCGACCACAATCTTGCCGACTCGCACAAGAAAACTCCGAAGACCTCCGACTATGCGCGGCGCGTACGCATCCTTCATGACTACGGAATTCAGGTGAATGGCTCATTCGTTCTCGGCTTCGACCACGATCGCAAAGACGTCTTCGCCCGCACCGCCGAATGGATCGAACAGAACCGCCTCGAGTGCGCGACCTTTCACATTCTCACGCCCTATCCCGCCACGCCGCTCTTTCGCCAGATGGAAGCCGAAGGCCGCCTGCTCCACAAAAGCTGGACTCTCTACGACACCGGCCACGCCGTCTTCCGTCCCCGCCACATGACTCCGGAGGAACTCGAACTAGGCTATGCCTGGATCTACCAGCGCCTCTTCTCCCACGCTTCGATCTGGCGACGCCGGCCCGTGCAACTCCCCGCCGTTCCCCTCTACCTCGCCATGTCGTACCTCTACAAGCGCTCGAACCGCTTTTGGCATCTGCTGATCAAGCACGATCTGGTCAATCCGGTATGGACGCCGCTGGTCGAGATGACCCGCTGGCGGCATGTGCGCTACCGCCGGACCCTGGCAATGGGAACAACTGGCGCCGCGGTCGGACAGGTTGTGTCCGCCGGGGTTTAGGGCTGGATCAACTACCTGACTGCGGCTCGGTACCTCGGAAATACTGGGCTGCATCGGAACGAAGAAGGATGTAGGCGATGCCGGCAGTTACAAGAATATGAACCGCCAATCCATGAAACGGCGGGACTGCGGTCAGCACTACGTGAAATGCCGTCCAGGCCAGCGCCAGCCATCGCGCCCAGTTGTGTCCCCGAAGCATAAAGATCCCGGCTATCACCGCTAACGCTTCCGTGAATTCGACCAAGAAAGCATCCTTCTGCAAGCGCAGCAGGTCAGGGGAGTGATACAGAAAGGCGAGCACTCCGATCACAATGTAGAGCCACGCGACCCCGGTCACCGAAAATGGACGGTCATTCGAATTCACGCCAGTTCGCAACCTTTCCGATGATTGCAGTCTGATCTGTTTATCCGGCTTCTCGTGGGAAAAGTCTCGCAGATTCTCTGAAAAAGTTCTTGACAAACTATACTGTTCAATATACAGTATGTGTAGTACACTATATGTCAAACGGTACAGCAGGTCCGGAAGTCTTTGAAAACCTTAGGCTAGAACTCCGCCGCGGTTGCCTGACTCTGGCTGTCCTGACCCAGCTCCAGACTGAGCGCTACGGATACACGCTGCGTAAAGCCTTAGCTGATGACGGCCTGGAAATCGACGAAAGCACGCTTTATCCGCTACTGAGACGTCTCGAAAGCCAAGGACTGCTCGTCAGCGAGTGGCGCGAAGAAGACAAGCGCAACAAACGCTTCTACCGGCTTTCCTCCGAGGGGAGGCTAATCCTGGACCAGTTGTTGACCGAATGGCAACGGATGAACGCAACGCTGAACAAGATTCTGCAAGAGGCCCGACCATGCATAAAGTGAAGAATCCCAATGAACTCGTCGAGCGATATCTCCAGGCGGTTCGCTTCTGGCTGCCCAAAACGAAAAACGAAGAGGGCCTGATCGCTGAATTTGGCGACGATCTGCGCTCGCAGATCGAAGCGCGCGAAGCCGAACTCGGTCGTTCCCTGAATGAAGAAGAGGTTGGCGCAATCCTGAAACGCTGCGGCGCTCCCATGTTCGTTGCCAGCCGGCTAGGTCCGAAGCAGAGCCTGATCGGCCCGGCGCTGTTTCCCATCTACCGGTTTGTCCTGAAGATGGTTGTGATATGGGTCCTGATTCCCGTATTCCTGATCGTCCTCGCCCCCATCAACATTGTGAAAGCCGGCGGGCCATGGGCCTCCGCTTTGGCCGCAACTCTCGGCGGTTTGTGGTCGGCCGCCTTCGTCGCCGCGGGAGTCATCACCCTCGTCTTCGCGGTGCTCGAGCGTACTCATGCTCTGGACGAGATTGAGTCCAAGTGGGATCCCAGCACGTTGCCTCCGCTGGAAAAGCCCGAGAAGAAGCCCACTCCCCTGCAGAACGCCGCCGAATTCGCTTTTGGGTTCTTTGGCCTCATCTGGCTGTTGCTGCTGCCGGCCTATCCGTTCCTGATTATGGGACCGGGAGCGGTTTTCCTGCAGGCATCTCCGCTGATCCACACCCTTTACCCGCTGCTTGTGGCAGTGGCAGCGCTGAGCGTGTTGCGCACCGGACTGATTCTCGCCCGTCCCCGATGGAACCAGTTCACGATCTGGAGCGAGCTGGCGCACAAGGTTGTCACCTTCGTGTTCCTGTCCTTCGTTCTTCGCTTCGTGGAAGCGTTGCCGGCGGCGAACTGGCATCCTTTCGTTATGCCGTCCCAGAGCATGGCCGCATCGGCGCAATCCGTGAAGGTGGCCGCGATCGTGAACGTCTCGATTCTTGTTGGGCTGCTGATCGGGTGGTTCACGACGGGGATCGCCACCATCGTGCACGCCTGGCAAATGATCCAGCGCAAGCGGGACAGCAGGAACCAGCCGCAGCCGGCCGCATCGTTGCACGCCCACTAGTTCCCGGAGTGATTTCAGTCCCTTCGACAGGCGGGACGTCTGCGTCCGTCCTCGCATCGCTTTGCGGTAAGATCAAAGAACCATGAATCCGTCGACTACCGAGGCAAAAATGAGTGCCGATGCCGCCCCGGAATCCCGTCCGTCAAATTTTCTTCGCGACAAAATCATCGAAGACCTCAATAGCGGTAAATACAACGGCCGCGTCCAGACCCGCTTTCCTCCTGAGCCCAATGGATACCTGCACATCGGCCACGCCAAGGCTATCTGCATCGACTTTGGGCTCGCCGAAGAATTCGGCGGCAAGACCAATCTCCGTTTCGACGACACCAACCCCGAAAAAGAAGATGTCGAGTACGTCGAATCGATCAAGGAAGATGTCCAGTGGCTCGGCTACCGCTGGGACGGCCTTTACTACGCCTCCGACTATTTCGAGCAGCTCTACCAGTGGGCGATTCAGCTGATCAAAGACGGCCAAGCCTATGTCGACGATCTCTCCGCTGAAGAAATTCGCAAACATCGCGGTACTCTGACCGAGCCGGGCAAAGACAGCCCATATCGCAATCGATCGGTCGAAGAGAATCTGAATCTATTCGAGCGCATGCGCGGCGGCGAATTTCCCGACGGCTCCAGGGTTTTACGAGCCAAGATCGACATGACCTCGCCCAACCTGAATATGCGCGACCCGGTCATGTATCGCATTCTGCACGCCGAGCATCACCGCACCGGCAACAAGTGGCCGATTTATCCCATGTACGACTTTGCGCATGGCCAGTCGGATTCGCTCGAGAAGATCACCTATTCAATGTGTTCGCTCGAATTCGCCGATCACCAGCCGCTCTACAACTGGTTTATCGAGCAGCTCGGGATCTTCCCTTCGCAGCAGATTGAATTCGACCGGCTCAGCCTGACCTACACCGTCATGTCGAAGCGCCTGCTGCGCCGCATGGTCGAAGAAGGACGTGTCCGCGGCTGGGACGATCCCCGCATGCCCACGCTGGGCGGTCTGCGCCGCCGCGGCTGCACACCCGAAGCGATTCGCAACTTCGTCGCCGCGGTCGGCGTCTCGCGTACCAACGGCATCGTCGATCTGGCCATGCTCGAACACTTTGTCCGCGAAGATCTGAACAAGCGCGCGCCGCGGGTGATGGCGGTTCTGCGCCCGCTGAAAATCGTCATCGACAACTATCCCGAGAATCAGGTCGAAGAGATGGACGCGCAGAATAATCCCGAAGACGCGAATGCCGGCTCGCGCAAGGTTCCGTTTTCGCGCGAGCTCTGCATCGAGCAGGACGATTTCCGCGCAGTCCCTCCGCCGAAATATTTTCGTCTCTCGCCCGGCAAAGAAGTTCGCCTGCGCTATGGCTACTTCATCACCGCCAAGAGCGTCGTGAAAAACCACAAGGGAGAAGTCGTCGAAGTTCACTGCACGTACGATCCCGCCACGCGCGGCGGCAACGCTCCCGACGGGCGCAAAGTGAAATCGACCATTCACTGGGTCTCAGCCGCCCACGCCGTCGATGCCGAAGTCCGCATTTACGAAAACCTGTTCACCAAGGCCGATCCGATGGACGTTCCCGAAGGCCACGACTTTATCGAGAATCTGAATCCAAACTCGCTTGAAGTGATCGAGCATGCCAAGCTGGAACCGTCGCTCGCAAATGCGAAAGCGGGTGATCGTTACCAGTTCGAGCGCCTCGGATACTTTGCGGTCGATCCCGACTCCAAGCCCGGCGCGCTGGTCTTCGACCGCACCGTCGCGCTGAAAGACACATGGGCGAAAGTAGAGAGGAAGCAAGGGAAAGGCTGAGCCGGCGACTTGATCGGATGCGATTAGGAAGGGTTTTCTTCGGTCTCCCTAATTCGTCGTAGTTCCAGAATCGTTCATCAGCAAAAACTTATGCGAACTCAGCCCAAAACGCAAAACCCCGAGCGCGTCTTCCGCTCGGGGTCAGCACGTCAGCCTGTCAAGCCCAATACGATTGTCAAAATGCACGAACTAGAAGCCAAGGTTACTTGAAGAATCCGCCTGTCGGAGACTCCTCTTCAGATTCCCCTACCAAACCAGGGAATGCTAACGAGATTCGAACCCGCACTTTCACGCTTGACGGGCTGACGTGCTGCGAATTACACCACGAGCCCATGCCGTCGAGAATAATCCGTCAGCCGCGCCATGAGCTTACTGCTTAGCGTAGAATTCTGTGGCGCTGTCCCAATCCGGAAAACTTATGCACGCCACCTTCCTTCCCGCCTTCTTCGAATTTTCCCGCACGGTCGTGTCGATGTCGGCGGCCGGCATCGTCCTTATCGTCATCGGAATGCTGGCGGCGCGACGCGATCTGGCCGAAGCCCGCGGCTTCGAGAAGTTCGTCGCCTTGGGCAATCTCTGTTTCGCCATGCCGCTGGCAGTATTCGGCGCAGAGCATCTCTCGGCCGCCAAAGGCATTGCGCAGCTCGTGCCCAAATTCATGCCCTGGCACCTGTTCTGGGCCTATTTCGTGGGCCTGGCGCTGGTCGCCGCCTCGCTGAGCATTGCCACGAAGATTGAAGCGCGCTGGTCGGGACTGCTGTTCGGCATCATGATGTTTCTCTTCGTGGCAATGATGGATCTGCCCGGCACACTGGCACACATCCACAACCGGTTCAGCTGGGTGCTCATGTGCCGCGAGATGTCGTTCGGCGCCGGCGGCTGGTGCATCGCGTCCGCCGCGATGGAGCGCTCACGCAAGCAGGGCTCGGGCTTGCTCTTCACCGTGGGCCGCATTGTCATCGGCGCGGTAGCGATCTTTTACGGTGTCGAGCACTTTCTCTATCCGCTTCACGTTCCCGGAGTTCCGCTGGAAATGATCATGCCCGCCTGGATTCCCGCTCGCACCCTTATCAGCTATTTCACCGGCGCGCTTCTGGTCATCGCGGGGGCGTCGATTCTATTCACAAGAAGAGTGCGGCCCGCTGCCACTTATCTCGGCACCTGGATTTTTCTGATCGTCCTGTTCATTTATGGACCAATCCTGATTTCGTCGTTGCTGGCTCCGGGCACCGACGTCAAGGTGGAAGGGCTTAACTACTTCGCTGACACGCTGCTGTATGCGGGAACGATTCTCGGCCTCGCCAGTGCCGCTTCACCGACGGACTAGGACAGCGTCTCGACCAGGAACTGAGGAATCCGCGAGAACCGCAGTCTAGTGGACGTGCGGGCTTTGCGCGGGATTGTGCCGCGGTCCGGGCGGTTCTTTCACCACCTTCACATCAAAACTCACGGGCAGAGTTTTCGGCGGGAAACATTGGGCGTTGTCGCAGGCCTGGTAGCGCAGCATGCCGTGCATGACGTACTTCCCCGGCACTACGGAATGCAGTGGATGCACGGCCAGGGAAATCGTGAAATCTCCGCTGTATACGCTGAGGGTTTCGTCCGGAGAGAACGGAAAAACCAGATCCTGCCCGGCCGGATAATTGATTCCGCCGAGAATGATGTCTGTGGGCAGATCCATCCGCAAAGTCGTTGGAATCAGAAATTCCGACTTCGGCGTGTTGGAGTTGATATGAAAACCATGTAGGACGCGGAAATTCAGATTGACCTTGGTTTGCGTGGCACGCTCTGCCGTGACCAGCGGAACCGGCGCGACAGTAACCGAAGGCGCTCGCCCCGCGGCATTGGCCGGGGGCGCAATGGGAGTATAGGTGACGGTGGAATCCTGATTGGATTGCGCTGCGCACGCGATCGCAAGCAAGGCGAACAGCAGGGCAGCTCCAAATGTGCGCGCCATGGAATTCACCAACCCCAATTCTAGAGCGGTTCCAGCCCGACTTTCTATTGTCACTTCTGGGACTCAAGAGCGGCCGTCGCCGCCGGGGACTGCGACGGTCCAGGCTGGGCATCGAGTGCCTTCCTGATCGCATCTTCGATCTCACCCCTGCCTCTCAGCCCGATGATTTTGTCGACAATCTTTCCGTCGCGGCTGATAAAAAAGCTCTCCGGCAGTGCCGGCACGCCGCCGTATTCGTCACCGACCGCCTCTTTTCCAATCAGAACCGGATAGTTGACGCCCATATCCTTGGCGAATTTCGCAATCTCGTCTTTGCCGGAGTCATCCATAGCGACGCCGACGATCTGCAGCCCCTTCGGGCCGTACTCATTCTGCAGTTCGACAAACCACGGCATTTCGATTTTGCACGGCCCGCACCAGGTCGCCCAGAAATTCAAAAGCACTGCCTTGCCGCGGAAATCGGACAATTTCATGTTTTTGCCATCGAGCGATTCGAGGGTAAAGTCCGGTGCCGCGGTCTGTGATGCGAGACCGAGCGGATGCGTGGGACCAGAGCGGCGCGCCATGTGGAAGCCGAAAAAAAGCATTCCGGAAACGACTATCGCTGCGACCACCAGGGCCAGCGGACTGCGATTTCCGGCGGGCGGCGGAGGCGCCCCGTTCAAGTCGTTGTTTCCGCCATCGCTCGGCGGAACCGGCGGGATTTCGGGCGTTGACATGCTTAGAACCTCACAAATCGTTGGATGCCCATTACAGCGCGAAGCGGTTCAGAAACGACAGCCAGCTTGAGATCAGTGTAAACCTCCCGATCACGAGCAGGATACCGAGGGCGATCATCAGGCCGCCTGACGCTACTTCCAGCGCATGCATGTGCGACCGGAAGCGGCTGTAAAACTTCAGGAAGCGCTCCATCAGAAGCGACGTCAGAAGAAATGGAACCGCCAGCCCAAGCGAGTAAACCGCCAGCAGAATGACGCCTTTCACCAGCGTGTCCTGTTCGCCCGCAATGGCCAGGATCGCCGACAGAATCGGCCCCAGGCAAGGGGTCCAGCCGAACGCGAACGCGAATCCGATCACGAACGCGCCCACCGGTGTACTGCTTCCCTTCAGGCCATGGAGGCGCGTGTCCTGGAGCAGCCATTTGATCTGGAAGATACCGGTGAGGTGGATCCCGAAAACGATGATCACCACCCCGGCCACAATCGATAGCGTGTGCTTGTATTGGGCAGCCAACTGGCCGATCTCCGTGGAAATGGCCCCCAGAGTCACGAACACCACGCTGAACCCGAGGATGAAGCCCACCGAGTTCACCATCACCCGCCGCATCAGCTGCGCCTGCGGTGATTTCAGTTCCTCGACACCGGCGCCGGAGATCAGCGAAACGTATCCGGGAACCAGTGGGAGCACGCACGGAGACAGGAAAGAAATCAACCCGGCAAAGAAGGCAGCAATCGGCAGTGGCAGGCTCGACATCGGCTTTTATTGTACCTTTTGGCGCTTCCAATGAGACGTTTGCGGCCCGATTTAGTTGCGAGCTCGGTCCGTCCGTCTTAGTGCTTCTTCGAAGCTGGCGGAGGCGAGGCGAGCGGAATTTCGGGAGTAGGAAGCTGCGCTGGCGACTCCAGCAGTTTGCGGAAGATTCCCGCAGGAACCGTGGCATAGAGGACCGCCCGGCTATCCTCTTCGCGAACCTGCAGACTGTCGAGGAACACTTTCAGGTCGGCATCGTTTGCCGGCGACCCGACCGAGGATTCCGCGCTGCGAAACATGGCCAGCAAGGCGCCCATCTTGTCGGCGATTGTCAGGGCGTCAGTGCTGTTCGCCGCCCAGGCTTCCGCCCTCACATGAAGCGCACCCGTACGCAGGGGGAAATGCAGGGGGTTGTAACTGGCGGAAATCACAATGTCGGCTGGGTTGGGGAAGACCTCGGACCATCCCACGAAACCCGGGGCCGAAGGCTCAATCCGGGCAATCGACCAGAACGGGCTGGCCAATTGCACCTGTTTGTAGTATCGGCGCAACAGCGCCGGACCGCCGAACGGAGAGGCCAGCCGCCGTGAGCGATCGACAATCCCCCGGATCACCGCCGGATCGTCGTGATTCGAAGCCGCGACCATCTCCACGTTCAGAATGGCGACGCGAAAGAGCCGGTCCTGCACCGCGATGGTAAAGATTTCAACCGAATTGTAGTTCTCGATCGATCGCGCGGTGTGCCGTAGGTATCCAGCCAGGCGTTCGCCGTTGAACTTGCCCACGAATACTTCGGAAAAGCGTGGCTCGGGCGCCGGCCCGCCGGTCCCGCCCCCCGGCCAGCTTGCCGGGTAATGGACTGCGAAGGCGACCGCGTCCAGATCGCGTTCGAAGTCAAAGCCGGTTTCGGCGATGAAACGCTCGTAGTCCGGGTCGTGGGAGACCGCGGGCAGAGGAGTCGAAGTGATCTTGCGGATCCAGCCGAAGTTGGCATAGAGGAAGCCGTCAGCACTGGGCAGAAGGCGCGCCGGTTCCGGCGGAGCGTGCTTTCGCAGTTGGACGGCGACGGTGACCGCCGCCGCGACGATGACGACCGCGAGAGCGATAGGGAGAGTGCGTCTTATTCGCATGAAATGCGGTCAGCGACAAGATGATAGCACCTGAGGCGTTCGGGGCTGCTTGGCGAGTCTACTTGGCTGTCGCATTGCCCATTGCCGATATGCGTGCTGCTGATATCGGATCAAACCTGAAGGTCGATGAGTCGCTGGTCGTGGAATCGTTCTGAGAGGTTAGGAGTTGCCGGGGATCGTCCATGACCGCCATGACTCCTCCCAGCCCGATGGAAACGTTTCCTGACTGCCGACTGTTCCCCTTCGCATCCGGCGGCGTCCGTAGCGCCTTAGCCTTGAAGCCTCAATGAGTTGCTTGCGTGGAAAAGTTGGCTTGTGTTACTTTATTAAATTGTCCCGGACATCTGGAAGGGATCCGAGGGATAAGTTTGCGCGAATGCGCAACTGTTCCCAGAGTTGCTGGCGTAGCTCAGTCGGTAGAGCATCTGATTTGTAATCAGAGGGTCGGGGGTTCGAATCCCTTCGCCAGCTCCAGAGTTGAGGCTGGTTTACGGGTGTAGGCGAAGAGCAAGCCCACAGCCGAAAATCCCACGCGTAGTTGGCGAGGGAACTCAAGAAGCGAAATTTTTCCGGCAGGCGGCGGAATCGTAGCGGCGCGACAGGTTTTTCCAACGCACTCCATTCGGAACTTTTCCGGCGTGTAGTGATCTTCGCGAAAGTCTTGCGCGAACCTTGGTTTCCCTGTTTGGCGATGGTTCACTGAAGTTTGAGTGCTGCGTCCTGTCCGCAGAGTCGGACCGGTGCTGGCGGATGCGAGACGCGGTCTGCCGGACCAGTCATGGCCGCATCGCCCGAGAGTTTCTGCACAGGTGGGTGAGTGGTTAAAGCCGACAGACTGTAAATCTGTTCCTCCTAGCGAGGTACGGAGGTTCGAATCCTCCCCTGTGCACCAGAGTTGAGCCGTTCATCGGGCGCAAGCCCGCGGACGGAATCCTGAGCGCGGTTTGCGAGGGATCAGAGAACTATGAGCCGGTTGACCGCAGCGATGCTTGCCTACGTCGGGCTTGGAGTGCTGACGTGGCTGACGATCACCGATACCAGGCTCCGGGCGGGAACACTGCTGATTCTCGGGCTGTTCGCGTTCAAAAGCTGGGTACGACGCAACGACGTGATGCATCCGGGCGGCGAGAGCGAGACGGACGAGTCCGAAGCTGAGCAAGTTTCGAAGCCGATGTAGCTCAGTTGGTAGAGCACTCCCTTGGTAAGTTGAGGCGATTGCGCGGCGTGAGGAGCGGGAGCGACGGGAGCCCGCAGCCGAAATCCCGAGCGGAGCGGCAGCGTAGTCGAGGGAGCTCGAGCAAGACGGTTAGGGCAGAGGCAGAGTTCGAGCCGATGTAGCTCAGTTGGTAGAGCACTCCCTTGGTAAGGGAGAGGTCACCAGTTCAATCCTGGTCATCGGCTCCATCAGATTTGAGTGCAGGAGTTGAAGTGCAAGACGCCTGGGGGTCGTGGATTGGGCGGTGAGGAAGCGGGAGTAACTCAGTGGTAGAGTCACAGCCTTCCAAGCTGTTGGTCGCGGGTTCGATTCCCGTCTCCCGCTCCATGGTTTAGATATGGCTTTCGAACAGGCTGCCATCAAGGTTGAGAAGACCGCAGAGTACGCCGCGCTCGAGGCGGCGATCGGGCAGGCCTACTCGCCGGGAAAGGTCGAGCAGTTCCTGAAGCGGTTGGATCGCAAGGGCGTCCGGGTTCGCGACATCGATGCGGTGCTGGCGCGGAAGGTGCTCGACGGGTTCAGCGAGCCGGCGGTGAATGCGCTGCGCCTGTATCAGGCGCTCACAGTTTCAGACCAGGCGCTGCTGCGCGAGTTTTATCTATCGAAGCTGGAAGCTGTCGAGGTCACGCTGCGGCACAGGTTCAAGAAGCTGTATCAGTACTACTGAAATAGTTTGGAAGGGCGCGCGCGTTGAGGGCGTGCCGGGCAGAGGCAAACACGGAGTTGGGGCATTAGCCCCTGAGGAACGGAAATGGCGAAAGAGAAATTTGAGCGGACCAAGCCGCACTGCAACGTCGGGACGATCGGGCACATCGATCATGGCAAGACCACGTTGACGGCGGCGATC
>Ga0335073_10000088_pt1 | contig 102326 bp, 86 predicted proteins | sample Lox_Sample_22_FD_207093 | JGI IMG/M metagenome (GOLD analysis project Ga0335073, IMG submission 207093) | Soil microbial communities from Loxahatchee National Wildlife Refuge, Florida, United States - Lox_Sample_2.2 | ecosystem: Environmental > Terrestrial > Soil > Wetlands | place: USA...
TTATCTGGTAGAGGATCAACCGGATCAGGTCGCCGAGCTAATTGAGCGATACGCATCGGTGTCGCGCTGATTCCTTCTCCTTTTGTCAAAGCCCCAGCCGCCCTCGTGGATGGTCGGCAAACCGGAAATTATCCACTTTACGGCTATCCGACATCGAGGCCCGCTAGCCACTTCGCTCTTCGCACAGATTGCTGGCGGCGACTCTGACGCTGCTGTCTGGCGGCTTCCAGCTTGCGGTCGCGTCCCGCGTGGATTTCCTGCTGACGCCCCGCCAGCGCGTCCTTCGGTGTGATGTAGCCGGTGGCGCTGTTTAGGCGGACGTTGTTGTAATACTCCACGTAGCTCTCGATCAGACGCCGAGCGGCTTTCCATCTTCCAGCGACAGCGGCGTTCCCGGCCGAATGCACTCGCTTTTCGGGGACTTGTGCCAGCGGGAGAGAGTGGCGTCTGTGATGGGTGAACAACGCGTTTGTGATGAAGATTGGGAATGAACGGGTGGGGTTTCCGGGGCTGGTAGTGTCTTGGTTCCGCAGCCTTCGACGGGTCAATGAGTGTAATCGCCTTGATAACGCCAATTGAGAAATGGGGAGGATCCATTTGTGATCAGGGCTTCAGGTGATAACTCCGTGGGTCAACGGAACCGGCACCCGCCAGGCATTCTCGGGCGCGAACCAGTTCCGCGACCTGTCGAATGTGGCCGAGATCATGAAGCGCCCCCTCGGTTCAACACCTGGGCGAGCGTGATCTCGCCGAGTTCCCGGTGTAGCGCAACACGGTGACCTGGGCCGTCCGGCAGATTGCGGGAGAAATTCGATCTCGGTCGAGCTGATCTGCGAAGGCTTTTCATCAAACGCCGACGCTGGTCCATCGGGTCTTCCAGGTTACGACCCACCTGATGACGGTGTTGGAATCAGATAGCCTTGCAGAAATAGAGAAACGCCAGATCCCCCAGCTCCCTGCTTGCCATTAAAGTTGACATTGGGCACGGTTGTATATTGTATCCCGGTGGTTAAATGGAGCCCCATCACCGACTGGCCAGCCGGCCCCGATATCGCGCCCGCTATGGCAGCGACGTTAGTAGTGATGGTGCTCGAATTGCCTAACCAACATATTCCGTAACCACCAGGTGTCTCCCCGGCGAGGTAGCACTCCATGTCGGTTATGACTAACGTCTGACCCGTTGGGATGGCCGTAAATTGGGATTGAGTGTTTACGTTCCACCACGATTTGCAGGGGCTTGACGTTAGGCTCCCTATGCAAACGAGAGCTATCTGAGTGTTATTTTTTGCCCCCGTTGCCGATTGCGCCTTCACTGTCGGACCGTGCACAGACAAAAAAACCATGATCAAAAGCCCGAAGCCCAATGCAGGTAACGCTATTTTGCTGAACTGCTTCATGTTCGTTCTCCTTCTTTGGCTTAATCTCCCGTACGGCATCAAAAAACGGCCATGATCTTACCTTGTTTCGCCTGCTTGCATATAGAGTTTTTCTAAGGACTGAGCGACCGAATGGGGCAAACTGCGAGGTGTCAACCTATGGTGCAACTGACATGCGTTCCCGGAAGCGCAAGTACCAGTCCACCCCTCTGGGCGTTGGAGTTTTGCCTCCCCGCTTGACGGAATCTAGCGCACGGCTGTGCGGAATAATCTGCCTCGGATCGGGGCACCAGCCTCGTTGTGTTAGTTGCCGACACATCTCGATAGCACTAAAAATCGGTATTGCATTACGACAGTCATTGCAGTAGGCGCGTCAGGATGAGAGATAATCCCTCAGAGGCGCCGGGAAGAGAGCATGATCGTCTACAGTTCAATCGTGGGACACGTCAATGGCCCAGTCACCTGGCAAGAAGTCGCCGCTCTCGCAATCGTGCTTGTAGTGCTCTGCTACCGCAAGCGCCGATACAAGTATTAGTTACCTTGTCCCTCGTAGCAACCCGCAACAGTCGCAAAATCTGATAGCGTCAACCATGCAGTACAATTCGCGCACAAGAAAGAATTGTGACCACAAAAACCGTACTCTTAACTCATATTCGTCATTGTGATTTTGATTGCTGCTGTTTGGTGTCTTACGCGAAACCGACAAACAGATAGCCGCCCTTCTCAGCGTGGAATATTCTCAGTCTTGCAAGGCAGCGTCGATGGTCGCCCGATGTTTGCCACGATTGACATGGGACTGCGCAATTCGCCTGAGAGGCAAGCCCTTCCGTTTTTCTTCAGCATCTCCACTCCACTCGTCAACCCAACCAGCGATGGCCTGCCTCGTCCCCGGTCGGATGCATTCGCTTTTCAGAGATTTGTGCCAGCGTTCCAGTTTTCCGTTTGACTGCGGTAGTTAGGCGAGGTTCGGACGTGGGTCATGCCCGAGACGCGAATGAACTCCTTGAAGTCGCGAGCAATGAACTGCGGGCCATTGTCGGAGATGATTCGCGGCTTCGCTTCCGGGTACTTCTCCTTGGCTCGCTGTAGGGTCACTTCGACATCAGCTTCTCGCATCGACTCCCGCAGATCCCAATGCACGAGGAAACGACTGAACCCATCCAGAATGCTGCACAAGTAATAGAACGTGCCGCACAGGTTGATGCAGGAAACGTCGATATGCCAGTGCTGATGCGGCTGCAGCGGCTGCTTGAAACCGGTTCCCCGCGCGATGGTTTGCTTTTCCACCGGGATAACAACTCCGCAGGACAAGGCCTTCACCCGGCGGGTTCGTTCAGCCGACTGGAACCGGAGCCGGCTCTTCAACATTCGCCTCGCGCAGGAACTTCGCCGCCTCTTCCGGAGGAGTGGGATTAATGTAGAAACCGGTGCCCCATTCGAATCCGGCCGTCTTGGTCAGCTTCGGCATGAACTCGATGTGCCAGTGATAGTGATCGTTAGTCGGATCCTGCACCGGCGAGCTGTGGATCACCAGATTGTAGGGTGGGTTGTCGAGAACGCGGTCCGCCCGGCTGAGCAAGTTCTTCAAGGCTCTTGCCAGATTCTCGAACATGTGCGACGACGAGTTCTCAAATGCCGATTCATGCTGCTTGGGCAGAATCCAGGTCTCAAATGGAAAGCGTGGAGCGTAGGGCGCGAGGGTGACAAAGTTTTCGTTCTCGGCCACGACGCGTACGCCACCGTCCATCTCCTGCCGGATGATGTCGCAGAATACGCAACGTTCCTTGTAGAGGAAATATTGCTTCGCGCCTTCCAGTTCCTGCGTCACATTAATGGGAAGAATCGGCAGAGCGATCAGTTGTGAGTGGGCGTGCTCGAGAGAGGCTCCTGCGGCTTCCCCGTGATTCTTGAAGATCAGGATGTATTTGAACCGCCGGTCTTTCTTCAAATCGAGGATGCGGTCGCGGAACGTCCAAAGAACATCTTCAATTCTCTTCGGAGCAAGCGTCGCCATGCTGGCATTGTGGTCGGGGGTTTCGATGATCACCTCATGCGCCCCGATGCCGTTCATGCGGTCGAACATGCCCTCAGCCTGACGGTTGAGGGTACCCTCGATACCGAGCGCCGGAAATTTGTTTGGCACAACGCGAACCGTCCATCCTGGCGTGTCGCGTTGCGGCGGCGGCCCGCCATTCGGATTGGGACGATACGCCTGGATCTCGGGAGGCGTCTTGCTCTCATTCCCATAGCAGAAGGGACAGAATCCCCCCTTGATCTTCATATTCTCGCGGACGAAATCGGTAGGGCGCTTAGCCCGGTCCGTTGAAATAATGACCCAGCGGCCAACAATCGGATCTTTTCTCAGCTCAGGCAATTACTGAATCCTTTCAGTGGGTTTGCGCAAACCTCGTATTCTACGCCGACAAGGACGCATTGCGAAACACTTCGATCTGAGGGCGGGATGAAAAACCACAATAGTATACGCTGACAATATCGATTCTCCACTGGCACGATGGTGGAAGCCGCCGCAGGTACTCTCGTGCCACCTCGGCCAGTTCCCGCCGCTTATGGCGATCGACGGCGGCCTCTGGCGGCTTCACGTCGCGCGATGTCCGCGTCTTAACCTCGATAAAACAAAGAACATCCGCGTCCCAGCCGATCAGGTCGATCTCCCCACGGGAGCGCGGAGTGCGGAAGTTGCGAGCCACGATCGAATATCCCAGCTTCCGTAAGTAGAAATACGCTTCTTCTTCACCCCATCTGCCAACGCGCTGGTGCCAAGGTCTCTGATCAACGGGCAAGAGCCATCGTCCAGCCCAATCCAACCCATGGATAATGCTTCGTGTAATACAGCCAGGGAGCATGGCGTCTAAGAATGAAGATAACGGGCAAGACGATGGCGCAGATGTGACATTGCGCACACTTTGAAACGAAAGAAGGGAGAATTTCCCGTCGGGGGAAGTGGGAAGAGCACCCGCGGAGGGTCCTCTGTCAGACAAAAAAAACAAGCCTGCGGACAAGAACCGCAGGCTCGGGTCGCCAGTCCTCCCCCGGAGGCAGCAACACAATCAAGACTCTTTTGCATGCGGAGCGCGCCCTCTCGCGCGCCCCGCATGTACTCCACGGTGACAGATCAACCGTGAAAACCCCGGCCAACATCGTCGCCCTACTGGCGCCCGCACACGGGGTGATACCAGAAACGACAGCCGTGCCGAAGTTCCCCTCGGCCAGACCAGCCCACTCTCTCCGAGGCCTGTGGGCGCCGTCAATTCACCCCTTCCGCACACCTAGTTCACGCACTAAGCCCTTCTATCCCAGACGGATACCAATAGTTATCACTCGGACAAAAGTGGGGGTGGCATGGCACGAGAGCGCGATTCTTATGTCTCGCCGCACGATGTTAGACTCCTGCGACAGGACGTTTGAGCGATGCAGTCCGCCCGACAACCCGACGCTGTGGTTCGCTTCGGAATTTTCGAGGCCGACCTACGCTCGGGCGAGCTGCGCAAGAATGGAATCAAGGTCAAGATTCAGGATCTTCCGTTCCGCGCCCTGAAGCTTTTGCTAAGCCATCCCAACGAAGTGCTCAGCCGCGAGCAGTTCCGTCAGGCGTTATGGCCCGAGGGCGTTTTTGTCGACTTCGACCACGGGATCAGCAGCGCCATCAATCGCTTGCGGGATGCGCTGGGAGATTCCGCCGACAATCCGGTATTCATTGAGACCGTAGAACGCCGCGGCTATCGCTGGATCGCTCCCACGCATGCTCCCGCGCCGGCGCCAGGCCCAAGATTGGTCAGCCCGGAAGCGGGGAGGACGTTGGGCACATTTCCCGCCTCAGCCCCGGCCAGCGCTTCGCGGCGATGGCGATGGTCCCTGGTTTTTCCGGCGGCGGCGCTGTTGCTGGCTGTCTGGAGTCTGTGGCCAAACTATCGCGCCGCACGAGCAGGCCCGGCGAAACGGCCGGCTCCGCCCAACCTATCGACCTCCGCCCGTCATGCCGCCGACACGGATGCCGAACAGTTCTACCTGAAGGGCCGCTTCTATTGGGAGAAGCGCACCCCTGACGGATTGAACAAAGCCGTGGATTACTTTACCCAGGCTATCGTCCAAGACCCGAACTACGCTCCTGCCTACGTCGGGCTTGCCGACTGTTACAACCTGATGCGCGAGTACACGCTCATGCCGGCCAGCGAAGCATATCCTCGGGCGCTGGCGGCGGCAAAAAGGGCAGTCGAACTCGATGATCAGTATTCTGAGGCGCACGCTTCTCTGGCTTTTGCGCTGTTCTGGGGAATGTGGGATGCCGCTGGTGCCGAGCGGGAATTCCGCCGCGCCATCGATCTGAATCCCTCCAACGCCGTAGCACACCACTGGTATGCAACGTACCTCTGTACCGTTGGCCGCCGCGCGGAGGCAGTGGTCGAGATCGAGCGGGCACAGGCGCTCAATCCCGGTTCGAAGTCTATTCTCGCCGACGAAGGCGACCTGCTGTGGGCAGCCGGGCACCACCAGGAAGGCGGAGCTCTGCTGAAACAGTTGGAAGCGAGCGAGCCCGATTTCGTCTCTCCTCACCGTTATCTGAAAGAAGCGTACTTCTCCACCGGAGACTATCCTCACTATCTCGAGGAATGGAGGAAAGAAGCGGTTCTGATGCGAGACAGCCCGAGTCTCAAGCTGGTTGAAACCGCCAATAAGGGTCTCGCAGCCGCGGGCGAAAAAGGCATGTTGCAAAACATGCGATCCGCCGAGAAAGAACTGTTCGAGCGCGGTCTGGTATCGCCCTACTCTCTGGCGCGGATCGACTCACTTCTTGGGAATAAACAGGAGGCTCTGCAATACCTGAAGATCGCCAGCGATAAGCACGATGAATTCTTCGTTCAATTACCGGGAGATGTCGCGTTCAAGAATTTGCATGGCGACCCTGCCTATAACGATCTCGCCGCCCGGCTCGGTTTTCCTCAGCACAACTGAGCCGATTTGCCGGGAACCACACAAAGAAAAATCCCACTTCGTCGGGAAACGAAGTGGGACAAAACACAAACTGAAAAACCTTACCCGCCCACACGCTGGATGCACTGTTCCAGCACATCCATGGCGACATCAGATTCTTCCCGGGTCACGATCAGCGGCGGACAGATCCGGATTGTGCTTGGCCCGCAACCGAGGAACAATACGCCCTTCTCAAACGCGGCTTCGACAATCTTGTCGCGCTCGGCATTGCCGTATTCTTTCGTGAGTTTGTCCTTCACGATCTCAACACCGATCATGAGTCCGCGTCCGCGCACATCGCCTACCAACCGCAGCCGCTTCGGCCAGTCGGCCATGCGCTTCATCATGTGGCCGCCCACGCTCGCCGAGTTCTCGAGCAGATGCTCGTTCTCGATGACATCAAGGGTGGCCAGCGCCGCCGCGATCGCGACCGGATTTCCACCGAACGTGGATGCGTGCGAACCGGGGACCCAGTCCATCACTTCCGCGCGAGTCATGGTGACGCCTAAAGGCATGCCCGAGGCGACGCCTTTCGCCATGCAAACGATATCAGGCTCGACGCCGGTATGCTCCACGGCAAACCACTTTCCCGTGCGGCCGATGCCGCTCTGCACTTCGTCCACGACCAGCATGATGCCGTGGCGATCGCAGATGCGGCGCAACTCCTGCATGAATATGGCCGGAGCAACCACATATCCGCCTTCGCCCTGCACCGGCTCGACGAAAATGGCTGCCACTTCCTCGGGAGGCAGAGTTGTCTTGAACAGCTTCTCCTCGATGAAGCGGGCGCAGCCGAGCGCGAAGTTGTCCGCTTCCTGAGTGCCGCCGACGCAACCGCGGTAAACATCCGGATAGCGGACGTGCGTGACGCCGGGAACGAGCGGCGCAAAACGGCGCCGCTGCTGCGGCTTCGAGGCCGTCAAGGAGAGCGCGCCCATCGTGCGGCCATGAAAGGCGCCGAAGAATGCAATCACGTTCTGGCGCTTGGTGTGGTAGCGCGCCAGCTTGAGCGCACACTCAATCGCTTCCGCGCCGGAATTTCCGTAATAAATGCGGTGCGGGCCGCGCATGGGCGCAATTTTCGACAGCCGCGCCGCGAGCTCCACCATGTTTTCGTAATAGAAATCGGTGCCCGACATGTGAATGAGTTCACCCGCCTGCTTCCGAATGGCGGCGACCACCTCGGGATGGCAGTGCCCGGTCGAAGTCACGGCGATGCCGGCGGAAAAATCGAAGAACTCGTTGCCGTCGACGTCAGTGACAACGATGCCGCGGCCGCTCTTCGCCACCATGGGGTAGGAGCGGGTATACGACGGGGAAATATACTTCTCATCGCCCTCGAGCACGCGCTTGGCGTTCGGCCCGGGCAGGGCGGTCTTGATCTTCGGTCCGTGAATGCCGGGACCAGTCGCGGTCATAGTCTTTGTCGTCATGGAATCCTCCGCAGCAACCGTCAGTAGTCAGTTGCCAGTTGTAGCTCGGTGCAGCCTCAGATTGGCGCAACTCCGGTTCAAGCGGACGCAAGCCGAGGCGAATCAGGCGGGAGGAAAGATTAATCGCTAGCGAACAGGCTGGGACGCAGGCGCGACGGCAGATTTGCCCGATAGCGCCGCGGGCACACCAGGCAGTGCAGCCAGCACTCGGGCAGATGCGAATTGGGGAAACGCGAATTGGAATTCTTCTGCAGCATCGCAAGCCGTCAACATCACTGACTGATTATAGCCGGAAGCGTTGCAAGCCGTAACCCCCCTTTGGTAACGATAAGGACCCATCATCCGTAGCGCGCAAAGGACAAGTCTTTGAGTTCCGCCCTCTTGCGCCTTAGTACGGGTCACAACCTGGGGCTGTCCTTTGCTCGATCAAGACCATTTCGCATTACCGGATCAGGGAGAACATGCGCTGGCAGAGGCCAGCAGCAACCTCAAGACTCTTCGTCCCTCGCATTCCCCTCATAAACCCTTCCTTCCTCAATTTTCCGAATCTCCCGTGCGCCGCTGTCGTCTGATATCTTTTAGTTTCCCCCTGTTTCCACGCCAATGCAGTCCGCTCAGCGCCCAAGCCGGTGGATGGTGATTCTTGCCTTCGGGCTCGTCTACCTGTTCTGGGGCTCGACGTACCTGGGCATCGACATTGCGGTGCAGACCATCCCCCCCGCGCTGATGTGCGCGTTGCGCTTTTCGATCGCAGGAACGGTGATCCTGGCGGTCTCGGCTGCCACTGGGCACCGGATTCTTTACTCGCCGCGACAACTGGCTCTGGCGGCCATCGTCGGCCTGCTGCTGTTGATGGGCGGCAATCTTACGCTTTCTTACGCAGAGCTGTCGGTCTCGTCGGGACTCGCCGCTCTAATCATTGCCATTACCCCGCTGTGGTTTCTGGTGCTCGATTCGCTTCTTCTGGGCGATCATCACATTTCCGGACGAGGCAAGGCAGGACTGGCCCTGGGAATTGTCGGGCTCCTGGTTTTGGTCTGGCCTGATCTGCAGGCGGGATCGCTGGGACGCCGCGAACTCTGGGCTTCGCTCAGCCTGGTCGGGGGATCGTTCAGCTGGGCGTTAGGTTCGGTTCTTGCCAAGCGCTGGCAGTCCGGCATGGACACTTTCAGTGCCACGGGCTGGCAGATTGTCGCGGCGGGAGTGGGGAATTTCGTCTTCGCTCTGCTCAACCGCGACCTGGCACGTGTCACCTGGACTGTTCGCGGTGTGGGAGCCGTCCTCTATTTGGTTGTCTGCGGCTCCTGGATCGGTTACACCGCGTATATCTGGCTACTGGAGCATGTGCCTACATCGAAAGTCTCGACCTATGCCTACGTAAATCCCGTCGTGGCCGTGTTTCTGGGATGGCTGATACTTCACGAGCGCGTCGACCGCTTCATTCTTGCGGGAAGTGCGATCGTCGTCGTCTCGGTGATTCTTGTTACCAGCGCGAAGGTGAACGCGAAACCAGCTTCCGAGGAACTCCCGGCGGTCGAAGCGGCGGGAGACTAAAGACCCGGTCTTCAGTGGGCGACCTCGGTCTGCGGTGGTACGGCTAAGAGCTGACTCCTAAACGGAGGCCCCGCCGGGCTTTGGCTACTGCGCGTCTTGTTCCTCCTCGTCATCAGTGACGACATCCACCACATGGCCGCGGATGGCGAACGTCTGTTTGCCGCTTGCCGCCGGTTCAAAGCTCACGCGAAGCGGGCTTCGCTGCCATGAGGGTGGCGGGCAGGCCGAGTCCGGAGCGGCGTCATCGGCAACGCCGCCCGGCAACGGCTTTTTCAGCACTGGCTTGCGCCGGGTCAGTTGTGCCACGATGGCGTAAACTTTCTGCCCATCATCGGAGACTCCGCAATACGCGACGTAATCGCGATACCAACTGCCGGCGGAATAAAAACTATCGAACTCAGGAAGGTTGATTGCCGAAACTCGTCCGCTCACCCGGTCGACGAGCAACCAGCCTCCACGCTGCCATTGCCAGCGTGCGGCAGTTTCTTGCGGCAAACTGTCATTCACGCGAAACACGCGCCGCACGACAAAGAGCCGCTCGGTCACTTCGTGCGGGGTGCCCAGCGCGTATTCCTTCACGCGGCCGTCGATGATCAATGGCCTGATCTTGATGGCCAGCGGCTTGTCGTTATCTTCGCCAGACCACTGAACAGAAGTCCACTTCCCAAACGTGACGACGTGGACTTTCGACGCGGCCCGCGCCGACGGCGCCACTACCAACGCAACCACCAAGAGGATGCCCGAGCCTCGCACCATCCATCGCATACCGCGAGAGTAGGAAGAAAGCACTCGGGAAGCAAGGTTGGCGCTCACATTCTCGAGGCCAGGGTGCCGAATTGGGAGTACCGAATTGGGAATATCGGAGCCTGCAATCGAATGCTACTGTTCAAAAAGCCGGACACGCCGCTGCGCGAACCGCAAAATGGCGGTAAAATCTTTGTTCAGCCTGCGGTTTCGTCATGAGCCTGTTTCCTCCCTCCCGGCTTGCGTCGCGGCCCGATGCGCGGACAACTTTGAGGGGGGACGCCGCTTCAGATCAATCTATGGGAGACCTTTTGCCACGCCGTCGGGCACCGCGTATCCTGGTCGTCGACGACCAGCCGAGCATTGCGGGATTGATGAGCCAGTTGCTCAGCATTCGCGGCTACGACGTGATCACCGCGACCAATGCGGAGCAGGCCGAGGCGGAAGTGCACCGCCAGTTGCCCGATCTCATCCTGTCTGATGTCATGATGCCGGGGAAATCGGGCTACGAATTTTGCCGCGGGTTGAAAGATAATCCGGCCACGCGCCTGATTCCTTTCGTCCTCATCACGGGTCTGAGCGATAGCACCGACAAAGTACGCGGCATTGAAGCCGGCGCCGACGACTTTCTGAACAAGCCGGTCCTCGCCGAAGAATTGATCGCCCGCGTGAAGTCGCTTCTGCGCCTAAAAGAATTCACCGACGAACTGGAAACCGCCGATTCTGTTCTGTGCACGCTGGGGCTCATCGTTGAAGGACGCGACCCCTACACGGAGGGCCACTGCGAACGTCTTTCGGTGCGTGCATCCGATCTCGGGCGTCATCTCGGTATGGACGAAGATTCCATCGTCGCCCTGAAGCGGGGCGGCTATCTGCACGATCTGGGCAAGATCGCCGTCCCCGATGACATCCTGAAGAAAGGCAGCGACCTTACGCCCGCCGAGTGGGAGATCATGAAACTCCATCCCATCACAGGCGAGAATATCTGCAGGCCGCTTCATTCGCTCCGGCTGGTGTTACCCATCATCCGCCACCATCACGAGCACTCGGACGGGTCGGGCTACCCCGATGGGCTCACCTCGGCAGAAATTCCTGTTCTGCCGCGGGTGCTGCAAGTTGTGGACGTTTACGACGCGCTTCGCACGGCGCGCTCCTACAAAGCGCCGCTGACGCATGAACAGGCCGCAGAGACGATGCGCGAAGAAGCGCACCGCGGCCTCTGGGACACCGAACTCGTCGCCGAATACTTCTCCATGCTGGAGCAGAAGCGCCAGGTCGCATAAGCCGATCGTAGGGTTCGGACCGGTCCTGAGATCCCAAGACAGGCTTGCGGTGATTTCTGATTTCCGAAATCCTGTTGCGACAAAGTACAATCACGGCGGTGCTTTTCTGCATCCAATTCGACGACTTAGGGCGTCGGCGGTGGCCAACCGAGAACTGAGATCTGAGAACTGCTTTTGGAGCCCACTTACAGCATCGTCATCCCGGCATATAACGAGAGTGCGCGTCTCGGCGCGTCTCTGGAGAAGGTTCTCGCTTACGTGCGCAAGCAGGGATGGAACGCCGAGATCATCGTGGTCAACGACGGTTCACGCGACACCACGGCAGAGATTGTCCGCGACTTCGCCGCCAAAAATCCGATCCTGCGCCTGGTCGAGAATCCCGGCAACCGCGGCAAGGGATACAGCGTGCGCAACGGCATGCTGAATGCGCGCGGCAGAATCGTCATTTTCAGCGATGCTGACCTATCGTCTCCGATCGAGGAGGCGACCAAGCTACTCGAGGCGCTGGAGCAGGGCGCGGATATCGCCATTGGCTCCCGCTGGCTCCGCGCCGAAACGCAGACACTGCGCCAGCCGCTACACCGTCAACTCTTTGGACGAGTCTTCAACCTGCTGCTCCGCATCACCCTCGGCCTGCACTTCAAAGACACGCAATGCGGATTCAAAGGCTTTCGTCAATCGGCCGTGCAAGCTATCTTTCCTCTGCAGAAAATCGAGCGCTGGGGCTTCGACCCTGAAATCCTCTTTCTCGCGCGCAAATTCGGCTTCAAAGTAAAGGAAGTTTCCGTGGCTTGGGGACACAGCGGCGGGGCACGCATCAATCCCGTGATCGATGGGGCGCGCATGTTTCAGGAGATGCTGCGAATTCGCTGGTATGACTTGACGGGGAAGTATGACGGCGGGGCGGCCATCCCGGCGCATGCAGCCAACACTCTGCCCGGCAGCCGCAGCCGTTAGATAAGATCCGCCGGCAAGCCGCCTTTGCGCCAGGTCGAATCCTGGTTCGCGTCCGAACTGTTGGGGGCTTCATCGAGCACAGTCTACTTATTCGAATCTCAAGCCTTGGGCGCGCTCTTCACCGCGGTCACGACTCGTTGCCCCATCTCTTCCGTGGAAATGGGCGCCTGCGTCTTGCCCGCGAGATCGGCCGTCCGCGCTCCTTTTGAAAGCACCCTGGAAACCGCGTTTTCGATGCAAGCGGCCTCCGCTTCCAGGTGAAACGAATGCCGCAGAAGCAGCGCCACCGACAGGATAGCTCCCAACGGATTCGCAATTCCTTTTCCCGCAATGTCGGGCGCTGAGCCGTGCACCGGTTCATACAATCCGACCGGCCCACCGATGCTCGCTGAAGCCAGCAGCCCGAGGGATCCGACGACTCCGCCTGCCTGATCCGACAGAATGTCGCCAAACATATTTTCGGTAAGTACCACGTCGAACTCGGCCGGCCGCTGCACCAGTGACATCGCGGCCGAATCCACATATTGATGTCCCAGCTTCACTTCGGGATAATCTTTGGCGACGCGCGTTACAACTTCCCGCCACAATCGCGAACACTCCAATACATTGGCCTTGTCGACCGAAAGAACTTTGCGTCGCCGCTTCATCGCCAGATCGAAAGCCACGCGCGCAATCCGCTCGATTTCCGATTCGCCATAGCGCATGGTGTTGACTGCAACCCGCGATCCGGCTGCTCCCTCGATCGACCGCGGCTGCCCGAAGTACGCCCCGCCGAGCAATTCGCGCACAATCATGATGTCGGTTCCGCGCACGATCTCGGCCCGGAGCGGAGAACAATCCTCCAGCGCCGGGAAGAAAAGCGCAGGCCGCAAATTGGCGTAGGCGCCGAGCTCGCGCCGAATGCGCAGCAGACCAGCCTCCGGCCGAAGATGACCCGGATTGTGGTCGAATGCCGGACTTCCAACCGCGCCCAGCAAGACGGCGGAAGAAGCAAGACAGGCCTGGATCGTATCGGCCGGCAGCGGATCGTTCGCCGCAGTGAGGGCCGCGCCGCCGATGAGTTTCGTTTGAAGTTGAAGCTGGTGGCGGAAGCCCTCGGCCACGGCCTGCAACACGTGAACGGCTTGTTCCGTGACTTCCGGGCCGATGCCGTCGCCTGGGAGGATCGTCAATTTCAGAAGCATGGGAGTAGTTGGGTAATCCGGAAACTTAGCAATTGGCTCATTGAAAAGACCGGGTAATTCTACGTCTTCGGTGGAAGGGTGTAGCTGCCGGAAGAAAATAAGGTCTTCAAATCACCCAAGGATCCCTGATTCAATGATTGAACGACTCACTGCCCTGATCGCCGCCTACACGCCCCACAAATAATCTTCCTGCTGGGTCTGCTCGTGGTGAGGATCGGCGGGGACGGGCAGAGGCAGGCCGAAGGCATTGGTCGGCTGCGCCATGGGAAACGGCTTGGGTGGTTCCGGCGCGGCGGGCGGCTCTACCGGTGATGACTGCACAGGTGACGGCCCGATCGGTGACACTTCCAACGACGGCTCGATAGACGACGGATCGACCGACGTCGCGTTCACAGCTGCGGCTTTCGCCGTGGCGATTGGCTCGATCAGGGGCGTCGCCGAGCCCGACGGCTTGTGCGTGTCGCGAATCAGTTCGAGCAGGTGATGATCGTCGACCCGCTTGATCTTGTCCGCAAGCCGCACGAAGCGGCGGTAGATGTCATCCAAGGCACGCCGGTCAAATTGATAGCCAAGCTGCTCGCAACGAATGCCGAGAGCGTGCCGTCCGGAGTGCTTGCCCAGCACCAGCTTCGAATCGGGCACGCCCACCGACTGCGGCGTCATGATTTCGTAGGTGAGCGGATTCTTCAGGACTCCATCCTGATGGATGCCTGCCTCGTGAGCGAAAGCATTGCGTCCGGTGATCGCCTTGTTCGGCTGCACCGGGACGCCGGTAATCTCGCTGAGCATTTGGCTGGAGGCAAAAATCTGGTCGCCGGCCACGCCCGTCTCGTAGGGATAGCGGTCGGGGCGTACTCGCATTGCCATCACGATCTCTTCCAGGGACGCATTTCCTGCCCGCTCGCCAATTCCGTTGATCGTGCACTCGACCTGGCGCGCCCCAGCCGAAACCGCGGCGAGCGCATTCGCGACCGCCATGCCCAAGTCGTTGTGACAGTGTGCCGAAATCGTTACCTTATCAATTCCTTTCACGCGGCGGCGGATCGTCGCAATCAACTCGGCGAACTCCGCCGGAACCGTGTATCCGACTGTGTCGGGAATGTTCAGCGTCGTCGCTCCCGCTTGCACGACCTCGTCGAGCACCCGGCAGAGAAAATCCGGATCGGTACGGGTCGCATCTTCCGGTGAGAACTCAACGTCATCGCACAACGATTTCGCGAGACGCACGGCCTCGCGGGCCTGCGCCACGCACTGATCCCGCGTGATGCGGAGCTTGTATTGCAGGTGAATGTCGGAGGTCGCCAGGAACACATGAATGCGCGGACGCGCGGCATGCTTCAGCGCTTCCCACGCGCGCTCGATATCCGGCGGACAGGCGCGAGCCAGGCCGGCGATCACGGGGCGCTTTATCACGGCGGCAATCGCCCTCACCGATTCGAAGTCGCCGTCCGAGGCAATGGGAAAGCCCGCTTCAATCACATCGACGCCCAACCGGTCGAGCTGATGAGCCAGCCGCAGTTTTTCCTGCTGGTTCATGCTGCAACCGGGGGACTGCTCTCCATCGCGGAGAGTCGTGTCGAAAATCGTGATCCGGGCTCGTTCTGCGCTCATGATCTCCTCAAAACAAGATTGATATAGATATGGTAAGGGCGTGACGCCTAGAAGCAAAACTTATAATTCTTCAGTAATCATTAGTCAAAATTGTATAATAAGTTTTGCTAATAGCAAGGCGCGATGTTATTAAGGAGTCTGCCATGGAGCTTTCGCAGCTCGAAGTTTTCCTCGCGGTCGCCCGGGAACGACGCTTCTCGCGCGCAGCCGAGAAACTTTACCGCACCCAGTCGGCGGTAAGCCAGACAATTCGCAAGCTCGAAGACGAACTAGGCGAGGCCCTGTTTGACCGCTCTTCCCGCGAGGGCGTCCTTACCGACGCTGGCAGAGTTCTCTATGAATACGCCGAAAAGCTCATCAACCTGCGCACCGAGGCCGCGGAGTCTCTGACTGAACTCCGCGAACTGCAGAAGGGCAAGCTGGTCATCGCGGCCAACGAATTCACGGTACTGTATCTGTTGCCACTCCTGGCCGAGTTTCGCCGGCTGCATCCCATGATCAAGATCACCGTGGAGCGCGCGCTGGGCAGTCACATCCCCGACGACGTCTTGCGGTACAACGCGGAATTCGGCGTGCTCTCCTACGAGCCGCAAGAGGCCGCCTTGCACTCGGTCGTCGTGTACCTTGACGAACTCGTCTTCGTCGTTCCGCCGAAACATCCGCTCGCTTCCGCCAAGGAAGTCAGCATTCGCCAGCTGGGGGCAGAGTCTTTCGTGGCCCACATCGTGTCGTCACCCTACCGCGAGAAAGTAATTCAGCTGTTCAAGACGCACAAAACGCCGCTGCATATGGATCTGGAATTACCCACGCTCCAGGCCATCAAGCAGTTCGTCGCCATGGGACACGGCGTGGCCCTGGTACCGGAAATCAGCGTCGAGACCGAGCTCGCGCGGGGAGAGCTGGTCGCGATCCCGGTCCACGAGCTGCAATTGAAGCGGAAGCTGCGGCTCATTTACCGCAAAGACGCCAACCTGTCGCACGCCGCCAGCGCATTTCTGAAAGTCAGCGAGGCGGTCGCGCGCGAACGCAAGGGACGCTATCGCTTCCAGCGCGAAAGCTAGCTCCTGGGAAGAATGAGAAAAGCAAAAGGAGCAAGGCGAACCTTGCTCCTCACGTTCAGAAAACCGGAGGCTCAGCAGTCTGCGCACACCTGCTCGTCCCGGAAGGACTCCAGAGCGGACTCGACCGAAGGATGAACCTCAATGACAGTATCGAGATTCGTGAGGTCCAGCAGCGTCCGGACAATCGTAGTAGGTCCCGCACACTTCAGGTTTGCGTTTTTCTCCTGTGCCCAGGTCTGCACGAGGGCCAGCTCTCCGATTCCCGCACTGTCCATCCTGCTCACTCCACTCAAGTCCAACACCAGCTTGTTCGCGTGTTTGAGGACGTCTCGCACGAGACGCGAGAGCGCGGCCGCCTCGTCACGATAGACGATGCGCCCATGGCAGTGCACGATCATGACGTCGCCACGGTTGCGAGTTTCTAAACTGAGCTTCAACATCGACTCCTTGTACGGTTGAAAGGCAGCCAGACTTGCCGGCTGCAGCCACATTTGCCAATTTGTGTCCATTGATTGCATGCTAACCAATAGACGCTCGCGGGCTGGTTTTGGCACCATGAAAATCTGGTAAATTTTCAGAGTAGCCTGTGATTTCCCTCGCCGCGCGCGGCCGGAAATTTTGTCAACCGGGACATCTTGGCCATCGGGTACACTGCATCTAACGAATTTCGTTGATTTGAGAGACCTTTTTGCCGGCTTCGTGGCCGGGGAGGAATAGTTCGTGTCGAAGACTGCTGCCGCAGTGCTGGCGTTCGTTTGTCTCACCATGTTCTCCATTCCGATGTCAGCACAACTGCTTGCCAACGGAAACGCCTACGCCGGAGTTTCCTACGGCCACTTCACCGACACTGTCGTCAAGCAAAGCTACAAAGGCTGGAACGGCTCGGTCGAGGATCTGCCCTTCGCTCGTTTTCCACATCTCGGCATCGTGCTCGATGGCAGCGGCTACTATCGCACCGGCGTGACTATCTACAATGTCGTCCTCGGTCCAAGGCTTTCGATCAACTACGGGAAGTGGCGCCCCTTTGTGCATGCCATGGGGGGGCTTCGGCGGATCAACTCCAATGGCTTCATCGATAACCCGGTCGCCCTCGACGCCGGGGCTGGGGCGGACTACAAACTCCCTTTCAAGAATTTTTCCTGGCGACTGCAAGGCGACTACATGCGTACTCACTACCTGAGCGCGAGCCAGAACGATTTCCGGGTTTCCACTGGAATCGTCTGGCGCTTCTGAGCGCCAACTGCGCTCCGCCAGCACTTTCCGTTTGTTGCTATCCCTTGATCCTCTCTTGGCATCAAAGAACTTCCTGCGGCACCGTGGGTTGAGGGATGTAGAAAGGAGAGTGCTCTCATGCGCAAGGCTATCTATATTTCGGTCGCAATCTTTCTGTTGGCGAGTTGGGCAAACGCGCAAGGCCCGACTTCCGGAAACGTCTTCTTCGGATACTCTTACTACAACACCGATCTGTCTTCGATCGATCGGGCCAACACCAGTGGATGGGAGGCTTCGCTGGAGGGCCGGGTATTGCCGTTCGTCGGCATCGTAGCCGATTTCGACGCTCATTATGGCTCACAGAATTTTCCGGCCATCTGCAATGGGCTCCTTCCCTATTGTCCCGCGACATTCAACGCGAATGTCACCGAGCACAACTACATGTTTGGACCTCGAGTGTCGTTCCCGGTAGGGAAGTTTCGTCCATTCGGCGAAGCGCTGTTCGGCGCCGCGCACGTGGACGCCAATGGGGTCGGTTCTGACACTTCGTTTGTGACCGCGCTTGGCGGCGGCCTCGATTACCGCCTCATTCGTCTGGTTGCCTGGCGGCTTCAGGGCGACTATGTGCAGACGCGATTCTTTGCCACCACCCAGAACAACATCCGCCTCTCAACCGGCATTGTCGTTCGCTTCTAGGCGCTGCGATTGGTTTTCAAAAGAAAGCAGGATTCAGCTGGTTGGCTGAACCCTGTTTTTGTGGCCACTACAAAACTGAGGTAAGTGAATCTGTTCGAACCGGCTTCAGGCGTGTGGGACGCTGTCGGCTTCGTTGGCCCAATATTTGTGGTCGCGCAGAAAATATTTTTCGTTCCAGTAGTTCAGCGCGGTCTTCAGGAACAGCCATCCCACCGGCAGATGTCCCATTCTCTTGAAGCGGCGATTCGTCGTGTAAACCCCGCCCCGCACAACGGCAAAGCGCTTTCGCTCCACCTGCTGGCTGAACCGGTAATCCTCCGCGAACAGAATCTGCTCGTGGAATCCGCCCAGCTGCCAGAACTTCTTCCGGTCAGCCAGCATGAACATCCCGGTCGCAAACGGACGATGCACGTACGAGAGATACTGAAACAAATCAAGGGTCGCGTAGAACAGAGTGTCGATCCAGCTTCCGTTCGTACACAAAATGTTGGTCGTCACACAGTGCAGTCCCTTACTTTGGGCCCGCTCGATGCAACGCCGGACCAGCGTGGGGTCGGCGAGTTCGACATCAGCATCCAAGAACAAAATGTAAGGAGTATCCGCCAGGGCCGCACCCTGATTCCGCCCGACCGACGGCATTCCGCCGGGGATCACGCTCACGTTCAGGCGGTCGCGAAAGGCGAGCACGACTTCCGGAGTTCCGTCCGTCGAGTTCGCGTCAGCGACCAACACTCTCGTACTCGACATCTTCGAGTAATCCTGATTCGTCAGCGACGTCAGCAAACGCGGGATCAGCTTCGCTTCGTTCTTCGCTGGAATCACGATCGTCAATTCGTTCATGGTGCTCCCGCTCGTGTCCTTCCAGTTCGCGGAACTCCTGCTCGTCGAATTCATGAATATGTACCCCCTGTTCGTCGATGATCAGATAAGTGAGCCGGGAATCGACCCACCCGCCTGAGTTGTAATAGTCGACTCCATCCTGTTGCGCGTGCGCTGCTTCGTGCGTATGTCCACAGAAAATGCGATCCGCGCCGCGGTGCCGCGCATAAGCCAGCGCACCGGAAGCCACCTTCGGCGACATCCGCAGCCAGCGTGTGTTCAATCGATCGATCATTCGCGTAATCGGTTTGCTTCTGAAATCAAGTTTCTGCAACAGCAGGTAAAGCGAAGTTCCCAGGCGGCTCAGCCGCACCCGGCTCACCTGGAATCCATCAAACTGGTGTCCGTGAATCGCAATGTGCCGCAGCCCGCGATATTCCCACGCGTAATGCTGGTAAACCTGCACGCCCACCAGGTGCGACATAATGTCGGCCAGCCCGTGATCGTGGTTCCCTTCCACCCACACGACTTCGATCTTGCGCTTCGGATTCGACAGCTTCCGGATATAGCCCAGGAACTTCCAATGTTCCTTGGTTAAGCGGGCGAAGTTCAGGTCGGCAAAAATGTCGCCCAGCAAAATCAGCCGCTCGAAGCGGGTTTGTTTGAGCAATCGCGTCGCTTCGCGGGCATGACTCGTCTCTGCACCGAGGTGCAGGTCGGAGAGGATCAGCGTGTTGTAGACAGGCAGATCCATATTTCAGTTGTAGCAGCGGAATGTTACGGGCTGATGAACAGTGCATCAATATTAGTGCAATAGTAACCAAGCATGTAAATCCTTTCTTTTCAGGTCTTCAGTCTCGATTCGAAAACAGATTTGCACGTATTTTCCTGCGAGTTAGCGCCACTCGCCCAGCCGGCGAGGCGCCGAGCACGGGCGCTTTAGCTGGAGTTTCGCCTCAGCTAGCGATGGCGGAGACCTATTTCAGCGCGCTGAATCCTGCGCATTGTTCCAGGTTCGGCGGAATCGTGCTGCCCGCGGCATTGAGGTCGGCGCGAATTACATTCTTCTCGGTCGAGCAGAACATTCGCTTGCCGGTTCGGTCGAAAACGGCCGGTGCCGCACCGACCACATAGCTCGTGTTCGCCCCGTCGGCAGCGTTTCCTCCGGTTGCGGCAAAGTTGTATCCCGACTTGATCCCGCCAGCGAGACTCTGGTCGAGCAAGCATGCCGTCGTCGCCGACTTCGTACACGGATCGTTTCCTCCCAGGTTGGCCAGGGAATCCGCGTACCCTCCATAGGCTGCCTGGTATGAAACTTCCGCCGTGTTGATGGCCCGAATCGATCCCACGGCGGAAGCCTCGTCGGCATTGATCTTTGCTTCTCTCATGCTCGTGACGGCGATCGCGGCGATAATCAGAATTACCGCGATCACGATCATCAATTCCATCAGGGTAAATCCCTTTTCACTCTTCATTGGCCAACCGTCCCCTCAGAAGCCACATTCTGCGAGGGAGAACGGTCTGCCACGGCGAACTTGCGCGAAATGGCAGATGTTTCGAGGGCAGGCAGCCGCCGGCAGAGTCTGACCCTGACCATTGATCCCGTGCAGACAGGTACCTGCGTAATGTTGACGCTGGTATATAGGAACCCTATATTCGGAGCATAGGATTCCTATACTGCTGAATCCTGATTGCGGATTCGGATACCGATTATGACCAAACGCATTCGCTCCAAAATCGCGCGGGGAAGCGGCGAACTCGCCATCCTCGCCTTGCTGGCCGAACAACCTCTTTACGGCTTCGAAATCGCCAGGCAGATCGGCGAACGCACCGCCGGTGCGTTGAAATTCACCTTGGCCTCGCTCTATCCCCTGCTCTATGAGATGGAGAAGCGCGGCTGGGTCGAGGGCCGTTGGCAGGCGAACGATGCCGGCCGCGACCGCCGCTACTATCGCCTCACGGCGGCCGGGCGCCGCCAGCTGGCCCCGCTGCGCGCCGAGTGGCGCTCGTTTTTCCAGGCTCTAGACAGCCTGGCCGGGGTGAGCCATGCCTGATTGGAAAGAACTGGTCCGTCAGCGCCTACGGTCAGTCAAACTGGCCGCAACGAATCGCGAAGAAATTGTCCGTGAGCTGGCAACTCACCTGGAAGAAGACTACGAAACCGCCCGCACCCGGGGCCTGACCGACGCGGCCGCGATCACACACACACTGCAAGAAGTGGAGGATTGGAGCGTTCTAGCCCGCGACATTCACCACGCAACTTTGGAGGACACTCTCATGAACCACCGCACAAAGAGTCTTTGGCTGCCTTCCCTCGCCAGTCTTGCCGCGGCGAGCCTGTTTCTGCTCGCACTCACCGAAATCAGCTTGCAGCCCCACTTTCTGGTGAAGTTGAATGCGGGGCTGGGACGTTCGCTCTACTTCGGATGGCTGGTCGCTCAGATCCTCTTCGGCGCGCTCGGAGCATTCCTCTCTCGTCGTGCCGGTGGGACTCGCGCCGCACGAATCGTTGCCGGCACCTTTCCCGCGTTGGTGATGTTTGGACTGTGTGCGGTCGCGATCCCGGTCAGCGCCCTTTTCGAGCCCAACGCTCTCATCTTTCGCCATCCGCTTTACGTGGCGCTTGGAGTTTTAATCTGGGCCGGGGCTCCCGCCATCACCTTGCTGCTGGGCGCCGCTCCATTCCTGCGAGAACGCCAGCGCCCCGAACCAGCTCGGGCCTGAGGTACAAGATCTGAAGCCGACTTGTTACTTCTCGGCCGGAGGCACGTACTCTTTCGGCTTGGCCGATCCCTCGCCGAAGAAAAACATCTCGAGCTGCTTGACGATGACTTCCTGATCTTCGCGCCGCGCCGGATTCAGCCGGTATTCGTTGAGCAGCATCTTGCAGTGCTCCGTCCACATGCGCCACGCTTCCTGCGAAACGTTGTCGTAGACTTTTTTCCCCAGATCATTGTCAAACGGAGGCTCGTCCAGCCCCGGCATTTCCTTCTTTAGCTTCACGCAATAAACCATGTGCGCCATAATTCCCCTCACTCACCAATCAAGGCCGTGTATCCATGCTCTCAATCAGGCCATTTCGAATTTCGTAGACATGCTGCACCATCTGATCGGCCAGCAGCTTGCCGCTTTTGTCATGGACAACCTGATGCACGTCGACGGCAATCCTGCCATCCGCCTCTGTGGTAAACCCCTGCGGCTCGACTCGGGACTGCGTCACCTCGAACTGACGTCTCCAGTATTCCCGCACTGCAGGGATGCCCCGCACGCGGCCGCCTTCCATGCGGTTCGGCCAATCCACATCAGCATGCATCAGCGCCAGAACCTTCTCGAACTCGCGCCGGTTGAACGCCTGGTAGGCTGCGCGCAAAAGTTCGATTTCCGCCGAAACTGTCCGTTGTTCCGCCATAAAAGACCCAACAGAATATCTTACACGGAGCGCGGCTCGCCATTGTCCCGATGATCGGCTCCGGCACGATTCCAGAGTGCGTCATCCCAACGCTGACGCAGTTCAGCCGGTGGGACCTGGCGGGCACGTTCAACGATCTTCCCTTCGCCCGCACCCCATTCTCCACCACATCACTGCCGCCACGCCCCATCCCATCAGCAACGGAATCAGGCTCGCCAGTCCATGCAATCCACTCAACTGTCCCAGATTGAACGCGCCATACGCGCCGGTCGATCCCGCTTCTTTCACCGTCAGCATCGACACGCGATTGACCGCCATCTGTCCTGACCAGAACGCTCCCCAGGTCGAATGAACAATCGGACAACTATCCTGCATCGACAACTGCGAAGTCGTCGAGATCACGATCAATGCGAGAAAGACCCCGCAAACAGCCAATGCCATCAGCGCACGTCGCCAGGCATCGCTCGCATGCTCCCACGCCACAACGAGGCCGATGCATAACAGGGGAATGCTCGCTCCCGCATAGCGAGGACCGAACGTCAGCCCTGCTTTCCACCAGTAGAACGACGCGCTGAACAGGAAGTAGTACGCCACAATTGCTGCCCCAACCAGCGCGGCCGGCCGATGAGGTCGCTCCTTCCACAACCGCCACAGTCCCCAGGGAGCCGCGATCAATACTGGCGAGGCAAACAATAGTCCCCGTGAGCAACCAAAGAGAAGTTTCAGCAACCGGTCCGGGTGAGGATAAGTCAATCCCATGTATCCCTGCTGCCGCATGAAGGAAAACGCATTCGGATCGTAATACGCATAGCTCGGCCGAATCGATCCAAAGGATGCATACAAATAGCCGGCCAGCACTGCCAGACAAATTCCAGCGCCGACACCCACTCCGAGGATCGCTCGCCAGCGAGCCGGCGCTCCTCGCTTCCACACCTGCGACAGCGCCAGAAACGCCAGCATCACCGAAACCGGTGCAGCCGGATACTCCGTGACCGTAGCCCATCCCGCCGCCAGCCCCACCGCCAGCCCCCATCCAAAATCTGCGCCTCCTCCAGAGCTCTCGCCCAATTTCAGCGTGCAGGCAAACGCAAAAATCACGCATGCGCCCACCAGCGCATGCGCCCAGAAAAGTCCTGCATAGGCCCACATCGGCGTCCCCACGCACATGACGAGCGCCCCGAGCCCAGCGCCCGCAGGGCTCGCCCCGAATCGCAGGCCCATAAAAAACAGGCACATTCCCGCCAGGGCAGCCGGCAAGGCGGCCGCACAAGCCGCCGCCAGATACGATAGCGCCAACTCTCCCCGATTCGACTCCGGATCGACTCCCACGATCCGCAGCGCCGTCCGCGCACCCATTGCAAATGGCACGGCAAAGAACACCAGTCCCGGCGCTTTGTCGGAATAATAGTGTCCCTGAAAGTGCGCCTCGTCCTCGGTGTTGTCGTGGTAGGAATCAATGCGCAGCGTGTGCTGCTCGACAATCGCGCGCAGCAAATCGAAGCGGGAATTCTGATTCCATCCGCCTCCCTCATAGAAATAAATAGAGGAGAAGAAAGTAACGGCCCCCAGCAGGAATGCGGCTTTCCAATGTAAAGCTGATTTGGTGGGGAGGACGCTCATCGAATTTTCCGGCGCTAGCAGCCGCCGTCGAGATCGTAGCAGGAACGAAAGAAGAACGACCGCCCTGGAAACGAGCTCTTGGAGATGGAAGCCATCGCCTTCACGCCGCCGGCCCATGCCTTCCGGCTCGCGTTTCACCGACCGAGCGCTGCGGTCAGGGCTTGCCCGCCGACGCCAGATAAGCCGCCACGATGTCTGCCGTTTCCTTATCCAGCGCGCCGCTGGGAACCGCCGACCCGGTGGAAGCGGCCATTTTTTCCTTGATCCCGATATACACCGCGCGATATGTGGTGTCGCCCAGATTCTCCACCCGGTGCTTGAACGGCGGATACCAGCGCGCCTCACCCGGCTTCGAGAACACTTCCCGCGTCTTCCCGTTTTCGTCGGTAAAGCGCAGATGCGCTTCCGTGAGCGTGACCACCACTCCTCCGGGATGATCGTGCAGCACAGACTTCTCGTGCGGCCCGTAGTAAACCGAAACCACCTGGACGTGCTCGTTCTCGAAGTCCAGCTTGTAGTGCCTCGGTTCCACCTTGGTGGGATCTTGTGCCAGCGTAAGAGCTGCCGCCAAACACACAAATACCCACGCCCCCATGAACTTTGAACGCATCGCTGCCTCCTGCCCGAGATTCTGGACGCCCGGGTTTTCTGGATTCCCGAGTTCTAGATTGAGGTGTAGAGAATCTTTCGCGACTCTACTTCCAGCCATCCCGTGTGTCAACGATTTGGGGCCGGCGACGCCCCATAGTGGTAATCGCTGGATTAGCAGGAATGTTGCGAGAAGACCTTCCCGGAGAGAAAAAAGAGAGAGGCGGAGTGGTGGGCCCACCAGGATTTGAACCTGGAACCAACAGATTATGAGTCTGCTGCTCTAACCGTTGAGCTATGGGCCCGCGAAACCCAATCTAGCATATCCGCGGGCCCAGCTCCTGGTTCTCGCTCGGCGAAATCACGGTCGACTTCTATTCTTCCTTCCCGAACTGCTTGATGTCGTCGGCAACCTCGCTGACCGCGACGGCCTCTTTCCCCTGCACGAGTTCGCGCACCTTCTCGACCACGTCCGGATTCGCCAGCGTAGTAATGTCTCCGGTATTCATGCGGTTCGAGATGGACGCCAGAACGCGCCGCATGAGTTTTCCGGAACGCGTCTTCGGCATATCGGGCACGATATGGACGTGCTTTGGCCGCGCGATCTTGCCGATGATGGTTTCGATCGCTTTGTTGACCTTCTCCACAATCGCAGGAGTGGGCTGAATTCCCGGCTGGAGTGCGATGTAGACTTCGGGCACGCGGCCTTTGATTTCGTCCACCACGGGCACGACAGCCGCTTCCGCCACTTCCGATACTGTCAGGCACGCCGATTCGATTTCTTTCGTGCCCAGCCGGTGGCCGGCCACGTTGATGACGTCATCCACGCGGCCCAGAATTCGGAAGTATCCATCGACCGCCTCCACCGCGCCATCGGCCGCGAAATAGGGCCAATCGCGCCAGTCCTTACTGTTGGGATTCTTGCAGTATTTCCGGTAGTACTGGTTGACGAAACGCTCGCGATCTCCCCAGATCGTCTGCATAATGCCCGGCCACGGATTGCGAATGCAGATGTTGCCCGCGCGTCCGGATCCTGCGGGCACGATCTCTCCCATCTCGTCGCGGATCTCCGGAAAGATTCCCGGCATGCCTGGCCCAGCGCTGCCCGGCTTCATCGGATCGAGCGCCGGTTTCGTGCTGCAGAGGAACCCGCCATTCTCCGTCTGCCACCAGGTATCGACGATGACGGCTTCGCGCTTGCCCACGGTCTCGTAATACCAGCGCCAGACCTCCGGCTCGATCGGTTCTCCCACCGTGGTCATGTGCTTGAAGTGATAGTTGTACTTGGCCGGTTCATCGTGGCCAGCCTTGCGCAGCATGCGAATCGCCGTGGGCGACGTGTGGAAGATATTGACCCCCAGGCGCTCGGCAATGCGCCATACACGGCCCGCATCCGGAAACGTCGGCACGCCTTCATAGATGACGCTGGTCGCCGCCAGGGCCAACGGGCCATAAACGATGTACGAGTGGCCGGTGATCCATCCGATGTCGGCCATGCACCAATACACATCTTCCGGGTGAATGTCCTGAATGTACTTCGAGGTTCCGGCCACATACGATAGATAGCCGCCGGTGCGATGCTGACATCCCTTGGGTTTGCCCGTGCTTCCGCTGGTGTACATCAGAAACAGCGGCGCCTCGGCATCCATGGGGACGGGAGCCACTTCTTCGCCGGAGTAGTTGGGCAGGATCTCATCGACAAAAAAATCGCGCCCTTTCACGAAGGGTGAAGCGGATGCGTTCTGCCCGGCTTGCCGTCTCCACACCAGAACCTTCTCGACCTTCTGCCCTTCCTTGCCGGCCACTTCGAGAGCAATGTCGGCGCCTGCCTTGTGGTCGAGCATCTTGCCATTCCGGTAATAGCCGTCCATCGTGATCAGGATCTGACTGCCGGAATCCGCAATGCGCAGACCGCAAGCCTCGCCACTGAAGCCCCCAAATACCACGGAGTGAATCACTCCCAGCCGGGCGCAGGCCAGCATGCTGACCGGCAACTCGGGCACCATGGGCATGTGGATGGTGACCCGATCGCCCGCTTTCAATCCGCAAAAGTCGCGCAGCAGCACGGCGAACTCATTCACCCGCACATAGAGTTCGCGATACGTCACCGAGACTGGCGCATCACCTTCCGGCTCGGGAACAAAGATCAACGCCGCCTTGTTTTTGTGCTTTGCCAGATGCCGGTCCACGCAGTTGTACGACGCGTTCAGTTTGCCGCCCACGAACCACTTCCAGAACGGCGGGTCGCTAGTGTCCAGCGTCGTGTGCCAGTACTGCTGCCAACTCAGCAGATCGGCGTATTCCCGAAAGCAATCCGGAAACTTCTCTTCGCTGAACCGGTTGAGAATCTCGGGATCGGACAGATTTGCCTGACCGACGAATTTTGAAGAAGGATAGTAATATTCCTCCTCCCGCCAATGCACCGCGATCTGGGCTTCGCTGGTCTCAATTACCTGCTGCTTCTGACGAATCTCAGCCATATCGTTATCCCTCGCTTGAAGTTGGTGTGGCTCACCGCGCACCGGGGAATGGGCGCTCGCGATTCAAAGCGCCCGCTGCACTTCCCTTCGAGCCTTTGCGCGGGAAAAGAGCCATCGTCGTCCTGCAATACATTCCGGATCCATGAACCGGAGCACCTATGCCGCTGCCGGCGCATTCCTTCCCACCGCACTTCCTTCCGGCGCGACCGGCCGCTTGGCAATGAATTCGCAGAGCAGCGCAACCGCCGCCAGAACCGCCGCCGTATAGAACGCCATCTGGTAATTGTGGTACCTGTCGAACAGGATACCGCCGATGCGTCCACCCAGAAGTCCAGCCACGCCCCAGGCAGTGAACAGCATTCCATAGTTTATGCCGACGTTCCTGGTGCCCCAGAAGTCCGCTGCTGTCGCGGCATTGACCGACAGCTGCGTACCGTAACACCAGTACACGATAAACAGCATAACGAACAAGCCCACAACATTACTGCCAACGTAGTAAAGAATCGGCATGGCCACCATCGAGATGCCAATCATCAGTCGCAACACGTTGATGCGGCCCAGGTGATCCGACATCCAGCCGGAGAGGATTCTTCCCGACGCATTGCCAACGGCTCCCACCACCAGGCCAAACGAAGCCAGCATTGTACTGGGTATTCCCACGCTTTTGGCGAAAGGCAGCAATTGGCTGATCACCATTAAACCGGCTGCGCAGCCAAACGCGTACCCCACCCACAGCAGGTAGAACGAAGGCGTTCGCAGCACTTCGCCGGGAGTGAAATCGTACGCGCTCGCCGCCGCTTTGGCAGCTGGAGCCGGCGCCCAGCCAGCAGGCCTGTAGCCGGCCGGCGGATTCTTGAGCAAGAACGAACCGAATACCGTCATCACAAAGAAAATCACGCCCAGCACTTGAAACGTGGTGCGCCATCCGAAGTGCGGAATCAAGTAGCTGGCCGCCAGCGGTCCGAAAACAGCCGATCCTGCTCCGTATCCGCCCACCGCCAGGCCCACGGCCAAGCCCCGCTTGTCCGGGAACCACTTCGACATGACAGGAATGGGTGTCGCGTAACCGAAGCCGTTGCCTAATCCCCCCAGCACACCAAAGAAAATAAAAAACTTGGTGATGCTATCGGCGTAGGCACAGCTGAAAAATCCTATGCTCACCAGGATCGCCCCTGCGAGGGAAATCTTAAAAGGTCCAAGCTTATCCTGCAGCCGGCCCGCCACAATGAACGACAGCGCGAACACCACGACCGCAATGATAAAGACGCTGGAAGTATCCGCCCGCTTCCAGTGGAATTCCTTTTCCAGCGGCGCTACGAACACGCTCCATCCGTACAGGGAACCCAGCGCCAGGTTCATGGAGATCCCGCCGACCACGTGCCACCACCGGTTGAGATGTGATTCGGTGGCCTGTAATCCAGATCCATTGTGAGTAGCCACAGTTTTTCTCCTTTTCCAAGTTGCTCGAAACCGGGAGCCCTCAATGCCCGCGATCGGGGCTCCCGCACCGCTTGGCTTTCTGTCTCGTCACCAGGAGCCAGCATTCGAAACTGGACCGGCTGTCGAGAACGCCGGCTAGAACGTAAAGATCGGACCGAACTCCGTTCGCTGATCCTTCCACTTCGTCGCCGCTTGTCCGGCAAAGTCGTAAGCTGGACCAACCTCCGGCAACAGAGTCGTCTGATACTGAGACTGCTCCAACGCGAAGGTTGCCCACGCATTCAATTTGTAATAAACCGTTGCCGCCAACAGTCTCGACTGCGAGAGCGGAAGGCCGCCGTTGCAGGCCGTTCCATCCGCCGAGCCGCATCCGAAACCGTTGGCGTGTGCCAGGTCGCTGTGCACGACCTGGTCCTTGCCGGCGTGCAGGTAGAGTTGCCAGCCGGCGTTGTGCCCCTTCGGATCAGCATGGAACCAGCGCGACAGTGGCAATCCCAGATTGACGAAGCCACCGAACGCTCCGATGGGACGCTGCTTCGCAATCACCCATGTGCCGTTCGAGCCCGAGCAAGTGCTGCCGGTTGTGATCGCAACCGAGCAGCCGACCATCATTCCGCCCGAAGCCAGGTTGACGTTGTCGACCGTCTGAACCGCCTGCACGTTAAACAATCCGGTCGTGTCGGTGAAGAATGTGTTGAGTTGGCCGGCCAGCATGAACCGCATATCTCCGCCGCGATACCCACTCGCCACCAGCGTGAACCATCGTGTTGGCAGCTGCACCGCCAGCTGATTGCCGTAGAGATTGCTGCTGTTGGTGAAGCCCCCCGGAAACTGGGCCTCCAGATCCTGCAGCACGTTCGCCGCGAGTCCTGATGCTTTCAGGTCGCCCAGCGTAGTAATCGCGGTACGCCGTCCTTCATAACCGGACCAGATCAGCTGGGCCGGCGCAACCGCCGGGGCCTTGTCCAGCTGGAATTGCAGAACCGCCCGCGCTTCCAGTTCCGGCCGCCCCGAGTCCGCTCCCTCGCGTTCCGCCTCTCCAATCTGCGCCTCAAAGCCGCCCACCGGATTCACCGTATTGAGCTTCATAATGTCTCCCGTGCTCGGCATCATCAGGGCGATTTCCGGCGTGAACTTGAAATTGCGATCGCTCGTTCCCAGTTTCTGGATCAACCCGAAGCGGAATTGCGGTGTCCGCTCCCAAATGTCACCTGAGTAGGCGCCCAGGAAAGTCGTCTCCAGAATGTTCGGCAGAGCCGTCGATCCAAACAGCGACCAGTTCTGCCCGCCTTCAAAAAAGACGCCCGTCCGGTCGGTCGCGGCATAATCCAGCCGAACAAACGCCAGACGCAACCGCGGCTGCGGATTTCGAATCGACGAGACATCGGCGTTATCCACTTCTGTGAATCCGCCCTCGAAGTCCCCTTCGATCCGGCCCGTCAACGTTAACTTTGGAGAAATGTCGAGCCACTCGAAGTTCGCACCAAACCGGCTCGACCGTGCCTTAATGTGGAACGAAGGATCTCTTGTCGGTCCCGTGCTCAGGACATCGCTCGACTGAAGGAATATGCCCGGGTAGGGGAAGTCGTCGCCATCGGGATTGCTGGAATCGTGGATCGCAGTCGCTTTGATAAATCCGTAAGGAGTTACTTTGATCGCGCCAATCTTGAAAGCCGGAATCAGTCCATCCCTGACCGGCGAATCCACCGGCAGCACTCGCAACGGAGCCACCGCTGCCACGATCGCGGGGCCGGCCGGCTTGCGCTGTTCCGCCGCCGGAGCTTGCGCTTTCGGGGTCGAGACCGCCACCGCAGCGGGAGCTGGCGTCACGGCAACCGGTTGCGCGACAGGCTGGGGGGAAACCGATGCGCTCAGATCAGCCGCGCTCAACACTCCCTTGCGGGCCAACGCGTCCACCAGTGCTTGAAACTCGGTTCCCGGTGGCGCCGCCTCAATCGACTTCGCTTCCGCCGGCGCCAACACCCCCTTCATGACCAGCACGCCCAGCAGTGCCGTAACGTTGGCATTCGTGGCGGCCGGAGTTACCTTCGGATTGGCCGCAGCCGCAGCTGGCTGCGCTCCATTGGCGGCAACCGCCGGTGCGGCCTTCGCGTCGGTGGCATCTTTGCTTCCTGCAAGAAGCGGCGTAACCGATATGACAGCAACCAGCGCACTGCAGATCCACAGATTCAACTTCACCATAGGTGTTCTCCTCATTGACCGGGAGCGACTTCGTTTCTCTTGACCGTCACCGCTCGACCTGCCTCCACCCGAGCTCGAGACTTGTCGTTTGGCATCCGATACGACCACACGTCCCGCGTTCCCGTTTTGGAACTTGAAGCGTTCCGTCCGACATCGTCTTTTCTCGGACGTAATGGGGAGTCACAGTAGAAGGGAATTGACTAGGAAGATGTGCGCATGAGCACCGTTCCATGTGATGGAAGTCACGCAGTGAGCGAATCGAACGATCGTTCGATAATATTTCTCCGGGGAAGGGACAATCGTTTCGGCATCCGTCTTTGCCGCGTTCCTGCAGGATCCGGTGAACGTCCAGAATCGTGCTGCGCGTTACCGTCTGCTACATCGCTTTTTCGTGCATCTGGCGCACGAACACATGCCTCTGTGATCGCGGTCACCATCTCACAATCGCTCTCACTGCAGCGCCATCGTGTTTTGCAGAAGGCGCCGCCGTCCAAGCCTGCCCGGAGCAGTGCCCGGTTCGCGGGAAGCTCGACATCGTCCGTCCGAGCCGCTCGCCACAAAAACAAAAGGCGTCCCATATGGGACGCCTCAAAACCCTACGCATCTTTACACTCTAAACGCCGGCGCCGCGCCCCAGCTTCCCTCCGGCCAGCTCCGCCAGCGAAGGCACCGACTCCGGCCTCGTCACTTCCCGCTCCGGCAGCGCGGTTCCGTTCCTCAAAGTCTCCACCAGCATTTCAATCGCAAGATCTGTGTTCGGACGAATAAATATCGTCGCCGCCAGCGTTCCGCTTCTCACCCACGCCTGCCCAGTCTTCGGCATTCCATCGCAGCCAGTGAATGGAATCTTCATCCACCGCGCCCGATCGCTCTCCGCGATTTCGCTGAACGCTTTTCGCGCACCGATCGCCATGCTGTCGTCCTGCGCTCCCACGAGGGCGATGTGGCTTTCCTGCGAAGTCCGCAAGCGCAGCCACGAGCTCACGGTGCGATACGCGCTCTCTTCCGTCCAGTTTGCCCGCATCGACTTCACTTGAACATTCGCCGGCTTGGTCCGGTTCATTCCGCGCGTTCGCTCCTTGGCAGCGGAGCTGTTCGCCGGCCCCTCAATGTAGAGAATGGATCCGCCATTCGGCAGCAGCGCAGCGAATTGCTGCCCCTGGATCTTGCCAACCTCTTCGTGATCTGAGCTGATGGCCAACACCGGCACCTTGTATTGCCGCCGCAACTCCAGAATGTAGTCGACTTCGTGATTCAGCACTACCCATCCAATTCCCGCCGATGCCGCCGCGCGTGCTACCTGCGGAAATGCCGTTCCGCCGGCGGGTTCGAAAATGATCGCGTCTGGCCGCGGGACCGACGCGTCTTGAATGTGGTGCAGCAACTGCTGGCTTTGCGACACGGCATCATTGTTGGCGTGAATGATCTTCACCTCCACGCCCAGGCGCCGCGCAGCCTTTTCCGCCGCCGCTGCCTGTTCCTGCTGATAATCGTTATCGTTATTAGTGAGCGAAACCAGAAAGCTGAGTCGTTTCATCGCAAGGGTCCCTGTAGCGGATCATAGTGCAAAATTAGGAATGACAAATGTGACGAGGGTAACCTTCGCTATCGCCGGGGTATTGAAAAATTCGAAGGAACAGTTGGAGAGAGTTTCGAGGGAAGGTTCCGGGCAGAAATCTCAGGCGCCGGCTGCCGTGCTCTTTGCTGCGTCCCCGAGAAATGACTTCAGATGTTCGTCCAGGCTTCCGCGATCCCCATCCGACAGATCGACGAACCGGAACGGTTGCATCCAACCTTGTGTCGCCCACATGGGAAAGAGCATCTGCGCCCTGCTTCGAATCGTAGCGCCGCCAATATGAAAGATCATCTGCACTTCAAGCTTCTCATCCAGCGGTTTCTCCAGGTGAATCACGCCGCCGGTCACCGATAGCTGATGAATGGCCGCTCTCACATCCCGACGGTTGGGGAGGCGCAACAGCACCAGCACCGATCCGCGCAGCTTGACGCGAAACGGTCGGTTGTCTCGCTTCACTTCCTCTGCAGGTGCCTCGCTTGCCGTCGAATGACTCTGTTCCACCATATGCCGTGAGTATGACAGCGGCTCGCGGCGCAAGCGACATTACGAAAGAACAACACACTGAAATTTTCCGGTGGTTTGCCGCGCCGAAGGCAGGGCGCAGATTACTTGCGTCCCGGGTGGGTTTCGTTGCCTTCAGAGAACAAATTGTAAGGCCACGATTTCTTGCTGACTTTCAGAGTCGGTACGCTGCCTGTATCGGTCATCGGGTTCGGAGCCGGCGTGCTCTGCGCCGCCGCGCTCCAGTCTTCCGGCGGATCGACGATTCCCCAAACATTTCCATGCGTGTAGAGCGACACGCCAATCAAAAACCACTTGCCGTCATCCCCCAGGGGCAGACAATTCGCGACCCGCGCTGTCACGCTTCCTCCCCCAGGAAGATCGCTCAGCATGATCGGAGTCTCGAGCTGCAGCGCCTTCGCACTGCGAAACCCGCATCCCTGTGCGCTCACGACCAGCACCAGACACTTGTCGGCAAACGGTCTCATCCGGTCCAAGCTGGTCACGCTCACCGGAATTTCCACGCGGAGCCGGGTGCTGCGCCGAGTCGCTTTGGGTGTCAGAATTTCCATGGCAGTTGGCGCTGTGAACTTTCAGGATTCGAGGCAGCGCTGCTCCTCCTTAATTGTGTCAGAATCCAGCCCGCCGGGGATGGTGACAAAAGTAATCGAGCCACCGAAACCCGCCGCGCCCTCATCGCTTCGCATTCCGCCGCGCCTGCTCCACGCCGACGCTAATTCCCTTCGCCACGGCACGCGCATATCCGGCCTTATCCATCGCCTTCATGGTCGCCGCCGCAATCCCCCCCGGCGTGGCTGCTTCATGCAAAAGATCCTCCAACGACTCTGCGCGTTCCCGCCAATACAAAATCGCGTCACTCAAGGCATGGGCCGCCGCGGTCATTGCCGCCTTGCGATTGAGTCCGACGTCCTGCGCTGCCTTGGCCAGCGACGCGAGCGCATGATAGCCATGCGTCGGCGAGTATGTCGCCGTGATCGCGTCCATCTGCCCTTCCGGCAATTCCAGAACCGGTCCGACCAATTCGAACATCGTCCGCACTCGCGCCCGGTCGCTCTTCGCCACTCCCGCGTCATAACAAAGCGGAGTCAACCCTCTTCCCATCCGGGACAGCGGACTCGGCATCGCTCTCACCCACCGCGCAGGCGGGCCGAGCCACTTCCGGAGGTTTCGCAGCGGAACTCCCGCCGCCAGGCTGACGCACAACCGCGCCGCCCCGGCATCTCCAGGCAAGGCGCCGCAAGCCACAACTTCGGCAAGCAGTTCCTTCACCGATCCCGGACGCACCGCGACAATCAGCATCTCCGCCCGCTCGACAGCCGACGTCAGATCGCGAGCAATCTCGACTCGCGACTCCTTCCGCAACGCCCGCAATTTCTCCGGATGCCGGTCGTATACCACAATCTCCCGCTCATCTTTCCCCAGTCGCCGCTCTGAGAGACGCACTCCCGCCGCCAGCGCGCCCGTAATCCGCCCCCCGCCCAGAAACACCGTAGCTCTCATCTGACTGTCATCTCGAGGTCACCGCTTTGCGAAGGATGGACCTCGGGTAAGCCGCGATCGCCGCGATCCGCCCTACGCAAGGCCCACCTGAAGCTGTTTTTTGCGGCGCAGAACCCGCGCGCATGGCTTCCATCTTATGTCGCCCTCGCTACTCAACGACTCGCCAATCCGCCAGCCGTTTCTCCGCCATCCAGCGTGAACACATGCCCGGTCGCGAACGCCGCATCGTCCGATGCCAGGTACGCGAACAGCCCCGCAATCTCTTCCGGCGTAGCATGCCGGCCCAGCGGAATCTTCCCGTTCACTTCCGCCAGCATCGCATCCGAATACTCTGCCCGCTGCATCGGCGTCATCACATATCCGGGAGCCACAGCGCACACGCGCACTTTCGGGGCCAGTTCGAGCGCCATCGATCGCGTCAGCTCGATCACTCCTGCCTTGGTCGCGTTGTAGTCCGCATAGTATGGATATCCCATTACCCCGTTTGTCGATGCCGTCTGCAGAATCACGCCGCTACCCCGCTCCCACATATGCCGCGCCGCCGTCTGCGCCACATAAAACACTCCCGTCAGATTCACGCTGACCACGCGCTCCCAATCCTCCGGCGTGATGTCGAGAAACTTGTGCCGGATGCTGATCCCCGCATTATTGATGAGCACATCGACGCCATCCATCAGCCGGATCGCCTCGGCAAATGCCGCCTCCACCTGCATCAGGTCGGTCACATCCGCAATGATCGCCTCAGAAATGCCCGCTTCGCCCAAGCTGCGCAAGTCGTGCTTGACACGCGCACAGGCGGCCGCGTCGCGATCCAGCACGCACACTCGCGATCCTTCTTCCAGAAAACGCGCCGCGGTCGCCGCCCCGATGCCCGAAGCGCCGCCCGTGATCAACACCCGCATATCCTTCAGTCCTCGCATGGAACCTCCTCACAGCGCTGTAACCCCGAGGCGCCGCTTTTGCGCCCGAAGGGCCTCGGCGAGCGGCGCGAGTCGTCCGCGTGGTTTGCGGACGAACAACCCGGGCGTGTGGCTCGCATCGTTTCTTACCCGGCTCGTACTGCAATCGTCTCTTTCACTCCGCGCAGCTGCCGCATCAACTCCCCGTCGCACGGACGGTTAATGTCATAGATCGCGTATCCCAAACTCCCGCGCGTGTCGAGCACCTGCCGCTCGATATTGATTCCGCGATCCGCGAGGATGTCATTGATTGCCCGCAAAATCCCCGGCACATTGTGATGAATATGCATGAGCCGGTGCGATCCCTCCTCGTACTCCAGATGGCAGTGCGGCAGGTTCACGCTGAGCGTCGAGTCGCCGGTCCTCACGTAATCCACCAGCTTCGCCGAGACGAACTGCCCAATGTTCTGCTGCGCTTCCTCGGTTGAGCCCCCGATGTGCGGCGTCAGAATGACATTTGGCAAACCGCGCAGCACGCCCTTGAAAGCCGCGCCCGGCTCCGGTTCCTGCGGAAAGACATCGACCGCCGCGCCCGCGACCTTGCCCGACTTCAAGCACGCAGCCAGGGCTTCGTGATCCACCACGAACCCGCGGCTCAGATTGAGGAAGCACGCGCCTTCTTTCATCGCGGCGAACTCTTCCGCGCCAAACAGGTTCTGGTTGGTCGGCTTGCCATCGACATGCAGCGTGACCACATCCGAGATCCCTAGCAGCTCGCGGAATCCCACCGCGCGAGCATTGCCTCGCGCCAGCACATGCGACACGTCGTGGAACACGACGCGCATGCCCATCGCCTCGGCCAAATCCGAGAGCTGCGACCCGATCTTCCCGTATCCCACAATACCGAGGGTCAGCCCGCGCACTTCATGCGCGCCCGCCGCTGACTTGTTCCAGACGCCGGCGTGCATCTGGGTTGACAAGGCAAAGATGCGGCGCAACAAGAGGATGACCTCTCCCATCGCGAGTTCTGCCACCGAACGCGAGTTCGAGTGCGGATCGTTGAACACCGCGACGCCGTGCTCGCAAGCCGCGGCGCGGTCGATCTTCTCGACACCAATGCAGAATGCGCCCACGGCGACGAGACCCTGGGCAGCCGCCAGTACCGCTGGCGAAACCCACGTCTTCGAGCGCACGCCCAGAATCGAGACGCCGCGGACCTTCCCGATCAGCTCGCGCTCCTCCAGCGCGGGCTTCAGCGACTCGACCTCGTATCCCGCGTCGCGGAAGACCTGGACCGCGACGGCGCTAATGTTCTCCAACAACAGTACTTTCCCGGCTACTGCCAAGCGTCCTCCTGCAGATGCGATCAAGCAAGGATTATCTCAGAGGAAAGTGCATAACATCGGCGGAGCCAGAGGGGAGCGGGCCAGAGGTCCGCTCCCCATTGTCACGCCACACGGTCACGCCCGTCACTTCTGTGGAATAGCGGGAACCGCCGGCTGAACGGGCGGAGTGGCCGGCGGCACGGATTTCAGCTTCACCAGCGACTCGTCGACGCGCTTCTTGAAGTCGCCGCGATCGGTGTGCTCCCATCCGCTAAAGTTCGAGATGACCTGCATCTCGCAAGCCGCGTCGCCCTTCGGCACGAGGGTGACGTGGTTCTGGCGCTGCAGGAACACTCCAGTCACGGTGACGTGCGCCGCGTGCTTCACGTCGTAGTCGGCATGCATCGAAGTGTCGTCGCTGGCCTTCACGTCGTAGTTGTTGTCCGGGTTGGCGAGCGTGTCTTTGACCGCGTTCCACAACTCGCCGCACGCGACCGGATACTGACTCTTATACGTCTTGGCAAACGCCGGCAGCGCCACCGCCAGCAGCATCAAGGCCATACCCACATCTCTCGCCTTGGTCTTCATGACAGGGTCCTCCTCCCGCGGACGCGCCTCCTGCAACAGCAGAAGCGAATCCGCATCTCGGTTTCCGAGACAAGGGAACGATACCTGCAGGAAGGATTTTGTCAGTGCGCATCGTCACGGCCGCCGGGGTCTGAGAGTTCAGCCGGCGCTTGCCGTGTCGGTTGCGGTCTTTCGCTCCTTCGCCGGCGGGACATCTGCACGCTGAGTCGTGGCTTGCATCGAGTGGGAGCGAATGTGAAGTTGCGACGCTTCGAAAACGGCTAAGGGTGGGGCAGCCGTTCCTTCCACGCTGGCCAATCCCCGCATTTGCGGCTCGCCAGGTCCCTCGCCCGGGTGGTGAGAACGCGAGCGCTCGGGATGACGCAGCCGCAGGATGGCCAGCGAAACGATAAGCGAGTCGCTAGATTGGGCGGCCTTTGAAGAAGTAGATGAGTTCGATGATGAGGATGACGACGACCATCAATTCGAGGACGAAGGCGCGGGACTGGTTGAATTGCTCGACCATGAAGCGGTAGAGATCTTCGGCGGTCTGAAGTTTTTCTTTGACGAGGTCTTTGTAGTCGGGGACGCCGACCTTGGCGGCGCAGAGTTTGTAGAGCCGCGCGGAGAACATATCGCTGAGAAACTTGATGGCGTTGTCAGCGCGCTCGGTGAGTTCATTGACATCGAGCAGGACGGTGTGAAGTTTGGAGGCGGCGCGCGCGGTGCGCCAGCGGGACCAGAGACCGGTGCCTCCGGAGTCGAGAAAATCATAGACGCTTTGCAGCTCGCGGGTAAGGAACTCGTCGTAGTGACGGAACTCGAGGAGCTGAGAGTTGGCGTATTGCAGGAGCTGGATGGCGGTCTCGCCGCCGGCGGCGGTGTCGTAGAGGAAAGCGGCATTCCATCCGATGACGGCGAGGTCGTTGGGATAGTAGGAAATGCGGGACTGGAGGATTTCCTGGCGCTCGCTGTCGGAAAGGGTGGCGGTTTCGCCGCGGACGATCTGGGCGATGTGGTCTCCGTGATCGTCTAGGAGATCATTGGCGGTAGAGGAGGGGGCGCCGTCGATCTCGCGGACGTGGAAGATGAAGTAGTCCTCCTGGAGCCAGGCATTTCTCGGAGCGTCGCCAGAGTCTTTGCCGTCGAAGTCCACGGGGTATGGCTTGATGAGGGCGGGCGCGGCGCGCTCGAGGCGCTGGCGGGCGATGCGGGTGGCGGTGGATTCGAAAGTAGTGTCGGAGGTCCAGCGACAGGAGAGCTGGATCAGGTCGCCCCAGGTGCCAGAAAAAGGGAGCTCGAAAACGAGGCTGATAACGCCGTAGTCGAAGTATTTAATCTGGCCTTCGAGGCGCTCACCGGTTTCGAGGGTCACGGGATCGAGGTTCACGACGACCGGGGCGCGCTGGTAGCGGACGTAAGAAGGCGCAGTGTTCTTGAGCGGGAGTTGCTGGGTGCGGGCTCCGATAATGCGGCGGAGTTCATCGAGGCGGATCTCTTCGCAGACGTCGAACTGGATCATGATGAGGACGGAACCGTGCAGGAGGCCGGGGGCGGAAGGCTGGGCCGTTGGGGCCGGAGCCTGCGATAGAGCGTCGGGAATGCCGTTGAGCACCGAAGTTGTGAGATCGCGATCCATAGGACTGTACCCAGTTGTCACGTTCTCGGCCGATGAAGTAGCAGCGAGCTGGAATGAGGCGAGCGAAGGCTTCCGCGCTCCGAGACTATTGTCCCAGAAACGGGGAGGGGTGGGTAGTGGCAGGTCAAGCTATTGATAAATAGTGACTTAATGTACGACATGTTCAGGCAAGAATGCCCGCTTGGCCTGGTCAGCGGTTGCGGGAGAGGGTCCAGAGGAGGAGGGAGCCGGCGGCGAGGGCTCCGAGGCCGAGCGAGGCGCGTTGCATGGAGGCGCGGACTTCGGCTTCGCGCTGGCGGACGGAGCGGGATTCGGGGAAGGGATCGTCGCGGTCGAGGGCGGAGGGCTGGAGGGCCATCTGGAGGACTTCGGCGAGATGGACGGCGCGGCGACTGGTGAGCTGGGCGATCTGCTCGCGGCAACTGAATCCGTCGGCAATGATAAGCCAGTCGGCGGGAGCGAGGCGGACGGCGGGCAGAAGCTCGAGCTCGCCGATGGCGGCGGAGATGTCGTACTTGTCGGCTTCGAAGCCAAAGGAGCCGGCCATGCCGCAGCATCCGGGAGCGGGCGACTGGAAGTCGATGCCGAGGCGGAGGAGGAGAGATTCCTCGGCGGTCATCTTCATGATCGACTTGTGATGGCAATGTCCGTGAAGAAGAGCACGGCGCGGGAGTTGCGGGAGGGCCGAGTCGGGTGCGAGCTTTTGTTCGAGAAATTCGCTGAGCAGGAAAGTCTGGCGCGAGAGGGCCTGGGCGCGTTCGTCGTGTGGGAAGAGGTTGATGAGTTCATCGCGGAAGACGGCGACGCAACTGGGTTCGAGTCCGACGACGGGGATGCCGGCTTCGATCTCGGGTTCGAGTTGGTCGAGAATTTCTAGGAGCAGAGATTCAGCGCGATCGAGCATGCCAAAGTCGTAGAGGGGACGTCCGCAGCAGAGGTTGGCTTGCGGGACGAGGACGCGGAAGCCGGCGGTCTCGAGGACCTCGACGGCAGCGCGCGCGGTCGCGGGGAGGAAGTAGTTGTTGAAAGTGTCGGCCCAGAGGAGGACGGGTGGGGCCTCAGAGGTTAAAGCCTCATCACCAGAAGTGGATTTGTTCGCAGCGCAGGAGGAGCCTCGCCACCCAGAATCGCGTTCCGCCGAGGGACGAATGTGTCCATGGCTGCATGTGCGGAAGAACCACTGTTTAAAAGATTCGGGAGCGAAGGCGGGAATGCGGCGTTGGGGCGGAATGTGTCCAAGAAATTTAACGATATCGCTCAGGAACGGGAGCTGCGTGGTGAGATTGACGAGCCCGGGAGCGATGGAGGCGAGGCGCGCCCAGAAATCGATGTTGCCGAAGGCGTAGGCATTGAGCGGGCGGAGGCGGCCTTCGTAATAATGGGAGAGGAATTCGGCCTTGTAAGTGGCCACATCGACGCCAACGGGACAATCGCTCTTGCATCCCTTGCAGGCGAGGCAGAGGTCGAGCGACTGCTTGACTTCATGGCTGCGCCAGCCATCGCGAATGACCTCGCCCTTTGTCATCTCCCAGAGAAGATGAGCGCGGCCGCGAGTGGAATGTTCCTCCTCATGCGTCGCGCGATAACTGGGACACATGACACCGCCTTCCTGGTGGCGGCACTTGCCGACTCCAACACAGCGCAGAGTGGCCTGCGAGAGGCTGCCGTGGTCGAGGGGAAACTGGAAGCGAGTATCGGGTTCCCAGGGAGCGTAGTTGGCGCCGAGACGGAGATTGGCGTCGAGTCTGTTGGGAGTGTTGTCAGGCAAACCAATGAGCTTGCCAGGATTCATTTTCCAGTCGGGATCCCAGGCGGATTTGAATTTGCGGAAGGCGTCCATTAGTTCGGGGCCGAACATTTTGGGAAGCAGTTCGGCGCGGGCTTGTCCGTCGCCGTGTTCGCCCGAGAGCGAACCGCCGTAGCTGACGACCAGGTCGGCAGCTTCTTCGACAAACTTGCGGAACTTGGCGACGCCGTGCTTGGATTGCAGATCGAAATTCAGACGGGTGTGGACGCAGGCGTGGCCGAAGTGTCCATAGAGCGAACCCTTGTAGCCGAAGTCAGCCATCATTTTGCGGAGATCGCGAAGATAGGCGCCGAGTTTTTCGGGAGCGACGGCAGCATCTTCCCAACCTTCCCAGTTGAAGGGCTCGCCGGGGACGTGAGAAGTGGCGCCAAGACTGGATTCGCGAACATCCCAGATACGTCTGGCTTGAGCGCCGGAATAGAGTTGGACTTTGGGCGGCGTCGAGCAGTGGCTCAGAGCGTCGATGAGGCGAAGAGCTTGAGACTCGGCGTCGGACAAGGTTTGTCCGCCGAACTCGACCATGAGCCATCCACCGCCTTCGGGGAGCAAGGCGAGTCCTTCGGAATTGATGCCCTTCGTGCGCTCGTAGTAGACGAGAAGGTCGTCGAAGCCTTCGAGGCCGATGGGCTTGTGCATCATGATTTCGGTAACGGCGTCGGCGCACTGGTAAATGTCGGGATAGGCGACGACCGCGAGAACGCGCTGCGGCGGGCTTTCGACCAGACGGCAAGTGGCTTCCAGGACGGTGACGCAAGTGCCTTCGGAACCAACGAGCGCGCGGGCGACATGGAAACCGTTCTCCGGGAGGAGGTAGTTCAGGTTGTAGCCGGAGACACGGCGCGGGATATTGGGAAACTTGTTTCGAACGAGATCGCCGTAGTGATCGGCGATTTGATGGAGGGCAGTGAGGATTTGGTCGCGGCGCGATTGGGAGCCTGATAAATCTCGGCCACTGGCGGGCGAGGGCGCCCGCTCCACGTGATCTTTGATGAAATTTTGTCCGACGGTCAGGCGGATGCCGTCGTAGGTGACGACGTCGAGGGCTTCGATATTGTCGTCGGTCTTGCCGGCCATGACGGAGTGGACGCCGCAAGAGTTGTTGCCGATCATGCCGCCAAGGGTGCAGCGGTCGTGAGTTGCGGGATCGGGGGCAAAGGTCAGGTGATGTTTCTCGGCGGCGTTGCGCAGATCATCGAGCACGACTCCGGGCTGGACGCGAGCGATGCGGCGGGCAGGGTCGATCTCGAGGATCTTCGACATGTATCGGGAAAAATCGAGAATGACGGCGACGTTACAGCACTGGCCAGCGAGAGAGGTTCCGGCACCGCGACAGAGCAGAGGCACGGCGAATTCGCGGCAGACGGAGATGGCGGCGAGGACGTCGTCGGCATCGCGGGGAAGGACGACGCCGATGGGTACCTGACGATAGTTGGAGCCGTCGGTGGCGTAGAGAGCGAGGCTGCCATTGTCGAATCGAACGTCACCACGAAGCTGGTGGCGCAGGGCATCGGCCAAGACCGCAGGGTCGATCGACGAGGATGGCGGGGCGACGGTTTCTGCGACCTTTTCTGGCATGGCCCGGTTCTTACTCGGCAGAGGCTTTCTTGGTGACGTTGGTGATTTGAAATTTCGTGTGATCGCCGATGGGCTGGACGTTCACGGTAACCATGTTCTTCTGATCGTTGGAGACGATGGTGCAATGGTTCTGGTCGGAACTGGTGGTCACGGCGTTGGGGAATTTGGATTTGTAGAAGTCGCAGACTTTGTCGAGCGGGTCGTCACTGGCAAAGATAGCGGTGACGGTGTGGATGGATCCGAAGGTCATGGAGGACGCGCCGCTTTTCTGGACTTCGGCGCCGGGATAAATGTCGACGCCCAACTCCTTGGCGACCTGTTCGGGATCGGCGGAGGTCTCCATGCTGCCGAAGGGAGTTTCGACTTTCACGTGGTCACCATTTTGGCTGACCCTGGCATTCTTCAATGCGCGATGGACGACGACGCCGCAAGTGACCATGCCGAGAATTCCGATGAGGATGATTACGCCGATGACGATCAGAATGAGTTTGAGAGTGCTGCTGCCGCCGGTGGGAGTTGCGGCGGGGACCGTGGCTGGCGGCGCTCCGGGAGGGGCGGCAGCGCCGCATTTGTTGCAGAACTTCGCATCGGGATTGAGGGTTGCGCCGCACGAATTGCAAAATGCCATAAATCGCCTCGGGTCGAGTGGAGCAGTGGCTCGACGCGCGAGTATACCGCAGAATGGTGACGAGGGCAGTGAGGCGGATTTGAGGTTGCAAAATCACAGTCCAGACCCTTCGGCTTCGGGATCAAAGGGCGTTTTCGACCCGCGTGAGATCTCTCGGTCCGCTGGTGAAAGAGCGCAGGGCTCCGGGATGACGCAACCCGGCTGTCGCTACATGGTCTGGCTAAGGCCTGAGGCGGGTGCCGTAGTCGGCCATGGAGAGCGCGAGGAGAATAAACAGAAAGAATACGGTCGAGATGACGACCAGCTTGAGCAGTTTTTCGCTTGCGCCTTTGAGATGCATGAAAAAGAGCGCAACGAGGAGCGCCTTGGCGGTGGCGATGGTGAGGGCGACGGCGGCGTTGAAGACTCCGAGATCGACTTTCGCGGCCTCGTAGGTGAGGAAAGTGCCGACGAGCAATGCTCCCCAGACCATGAAGTAGGTTGGGAGCGGCGACGATTTGGAATGTTCAGACATGCGGACCTCAATGTCGATCGATCAAATAGAGCAATGGAAACAGGTAAATCCAGACAATATCGACGAAGTGCCAGTACAGGCCGCCGATTTCGAGCGGCGTGTGATATTCGGGAGTGAAGCGCCCTTTCCAGGCCATCCACAAAAGCCAGGTGAAGATGCCAAGACCGATGATCATGTGCAGCGCATGCAGGCCAGTCATGATGAAGTAAAGGGCGAAAAAAATCTCGGCATGGCGCGGATTCGCATAGCGCACCGGACTACTTCCAGGAATCTGCTCGTGATCGAAGTTGAACGAGGCGCCGGGCACATGATGTTCTACGAACTTATCTCTGTACTCTTTGGCTTTGATGCCGAGGAAGACGCAGCCGAAGAGCATGGTCAGAACCAGCATGGCGATCAGCATGACGCGGCGGGAGGTCTGCGCGGCATAGATGGCAAGCACGACGGTCAAACTGCTGCAGATGAGGACTGCGGTGTTGGTGCCGCCGAGAAGAGCGTCGATGGATCTGCTGGCGGCGGCGAAATCGGGGAAGTACCAGCCGCGATAGATAAGATAGGCGCAGAACAGGCCGCCGAAGAACATAACTTCAGTGGCGAGGAAGATCCACATGCCGAGGTTGGCGGCGTCGCGCTGCTGCTCCTCATCAACGAAGTGATGGAGCAGGGCGGGATTGTGAGAGCCGTGAGAGGCGCTGCCCACTGTTGGGGCACCCATGGTTTGGCTATCCGGCAACGGGGACCTCCTCTTTGTGAGGCGCGTCCAACTCCTCGTAGTTGTAGGCTTCCCAGGTCACGACGGGCTCTTTATCAAAATTGAACGTGGGCGGCGGAGAAGCAGTCTTCCATTCGAGGCCGGCGGCGTTCCAGGGATTGTCAGGTGCGGGCTTGCCGTAACGCATGGACCAGAGGAAATAAATCATAGGCAGCAGGTAGCCGACGCCGAGGATGGTTGCACCGGCGGTAGAGAGCACGTTGAGCACCTGAAATTCGGGCGGATATTGATAGTAGCGGCGGGGCATGCCGACATAGCCCAGAATGAACTGCGGGAAGAACGTCAGATTGAAACCGATAAAAACGATGAGCGCAGCCAGGCGCGCCCAGCCTTCGGGATAAAGCTTGCCGGAAATCTTGGGCCACCAGAAATGCATGCCGCCGAGATATCCCATAACTGCGCCGCCGACCATGATGTAGTGGAAGTGAGCGACGACGAAGTAGGTGTCGGTGACGTGAACGTTGATGCCGAGCGCGGCGAGGAAAAGTCCGGTGAGGCCGCCGATGGTGAACAGTCCGAGGAAGCCGAAGGCGTAGAGCATAGGGGCGTCGTAATGGATCGAGCCCTTGTAGAGGGTGGCCGTCCAGTTGAAGACTTTGACGGCGGAAGGGACGGCGACGGCGTAGCTGAGAATGGAAAAGACGAGCGCGGCGTAGACGGAAATTCCGGCGACGAACATGTGATGGGCCCAGACGAGAAATCCGAAAACGGCGATGGCGATCGAAGAGAGCGCGACGAAGCTATAACCGAAGATGCGTTTGCGCGAGAAGCAGGCGATGATCTCGGTCACGACGCCCATGGAGGGCAGAATCATGATGTAGACGGCGGGATGGGAATAGAACCAGAACAGATGCTGAAACAGGAGCGGATCGCCGCCGAGTTTGGGATCGAAGATGCCGAGATGCAAAGTGCGTTCGACTGCGACCAGCACAATGGTAATGGCAAGGACCGGAGTTCCCAGAATCTGAATGATGCTGGTGGCATAGTGAGCCCAGATGAACAGCGGCAGACGAGACCAGGTCATGCCGGGAGCGCGCATGCGGTGGATGGTCACAACGAAGTTCAGGCCAGTGAGGATGGAAGAGAATCCGGCGACGAAGATGGCAAGTCCGGCTTCGACGATTTTAGTGTTGGTGAAGGCGGTGCTGAAGGGAGTGTAGAAGGTCCATCCGGTGTCGACGCCGCCCGTCAGCATGCAGTGCAACATCAGGATGCCGCCGATGATGTAGAGATACCAGCTGAGCAGGTTGATGCGCGGGAAGGCAAGATCCTTGGCGCCGACCATCATGGGCACGAGGAAATTTCCGAGCACGGCGGGGATGGAGGGAATGAGGAAGAAGAAAACCATCACCATGCCGTGTTGGGTGAAGAGCTTGTTGTAGGTGTCGGCCTGAACGAGATCGCCGGCGGGCGTGAGCAGCTCGAGGCGAATGAGGAGCGCGAAGAATCCGCCAATAAAGAAGAAGAAGGTGATCGACGCGAGATAGAGAAGGGCGATGCGCTTGTGGTCGGTGGTGAAAAGCCACGAGCCGACGCCATAATGCTTGTTCAGATAATTCTCGCGCTCGACGGGTTGAGTTGTTGCAGTTGCCATACTCATTGCACCTGACTTCCGTTAGGGGTCGAAGACTTTGCCGGCACGGCGAGAGCAGGATGGGCGCCCGGCCCGGACGCGCCGGATAAAGATTTCACGTAGGCGACGAGGGCGTTGAGCTGCTCGTCACTGACGATTCCCTGAAATGTGGGCATGACCGGCTTGAATCCGTTCACGACTTTGGCTCCGGGATCGAGGATGGATTCGCGAACGTAGTTTTCGTCGGCGACGACAGTGCGGCCATCTTCCAGGAGCACGGGCTTGCCGAAGACTCCCATCAGGTTGGGACCGCGGCCTTGGGTGTCGGTGCGATGGCAGGTGGCGCAGCCGAGCTCAGCAAAAATCTTTTCGCCAGTCGCGGAAAGCGGACCGGTCGAGCCGCCGCTCATCCAGGCCTCATATTGTGCGGGCTCCATGACGATGATGGAGCCGATCATGCCGGAGTGCTGGGTGCCGCAATATTCGGCGCAGAAGAGATGATAGGTGCCGGGCTTGGTGGCGCGGAACCAGGCGACGGTGTAACGGCCGGGCAGGACGTCTTGCTTCATGCGGAAGGCGGGCACGAAGAAGCTATGGATGACGTCTTGCGAGGTCATGATGAGCTTGACGTCGCGGCCGACGGGAACGTGAAGTTCATTGATCTCGCGCTGACCTTCGGCGTGCTCGAGTTTCCACATCCACTGCTTGGCGACGACATAGACTTCGGTTGAGTCGCGGGGAGGAGTGCGGCCTTTGAAGTAAACCACGGCGCCCCAGAGGAAGATGACCATGAAAACGCCGAGGGGAATGATCGACCAAGTCAACTCCAGGGGGATGGAACCTTCAATTTGTTCTGCGGGAACTCCGCGGCGATGGCGGTAGCGCGCGGCGAAATAAATGACGGCGGTGAAAATGAGCAGGGTCATCATTCCTGAGACGATGATCAGGAAGATGTAGAGAGCGTCGACGTTGCCCGCCGCGCTGGAGGCCCGATCCGGCCACAATGGAAAATTATCGAACATAATTTCAAAAATGTAGAAGCTAGAATTCAGAATGAAGCAGTGAAACCGAAGGATCTTACGTTTCTCCGCGTTCTGACTTCCAACTGCCGACTTCCTTTACACGCGACTCCAATCTCTGCGGCGCTGCGCGGATTTTTCGAGGCGGAACAGAATGAACAAGAAACCGCCGAGGAAAAGGATGGTGACTGCGCCTCCGAGCCGCAACATGTTGACAACGACGGCGCCGTATTTTCCCGTCTGGGGATCATAGTGATAGCAGTAGAGCAACACCTGGTCGATGGGATTGCCGATCTTGCGCTGCGAGGCCTCGACTAATCCCATGCGCAAATCTTTTGGCGGAAAATCGACGCCGTAGAAATAACGCGAGATGCGGCCCGCGGGTGTCAGGACCATGATGGCGGTCGCATGCGCGTACTGATTGCTCCGCGGATCGTACTGATACTGAAAGCCGACGGCCTTGGTGAGGGCGTTGATGGATTCCGGAGGTCCGGTGAGGAAATGCCAGCCGGAAGCGGCGCTGGGACGGCCATAGCGCTCGAGATAATCCTTCTTCTTGGCGGCGGCGATGTCGGGCGTCTCCTTCGGATTGAAGCTGACAGTGACGACGTCGAATTCCTTGCCGACGTCGAATTTCACCATCTTCATGGCGCCGGTGAGACCGGCGAGCGCCTCGCCGCACAGCATGGTGCAGTTGTAGTAGACGAGGTTGAGGATCAGAGGCTTCTTGCCGAAGTAGTCGCCGAGTTTGACGGTGTGGCCGGTATCGTCGACGAAAGTGAGGTCGGGCGGGACCTGGGCGTCAAGACGCTGCTCGATGCCGACGTTCTGCAGATACGGAGGACGGACGTTCGCGGGCGGCGAGAGGATGCCTTTCGACATGGATTGAGCCATCGCATGGCCGGCTGCAATTGTGAAGAGGATCGCGAGCAGCGAGAGCATGCGACCGTAATGATTCGTGCTGGCTGACGAATTCGTCGAGTAATGCAGGACTGGACAGCCGAGGGCGGCTGGCCCTTCATAAGCCGTTTCGAAAATCGAATTGTGATTCCGACTGCTCACTGCTTCGTTCCCTTCGCTTTGTCTAGAGCCTGTTGGGTCGCCGGCCGGCCTGTTTTTGTGAAATGGCCGTCGGCGACGGCGGTCCCGCCCTGTTCGCGCACGGGAAGGCCCCGTTGTGCGATGAGATCCATAGCGCGATCGATCGGGATGCGGACAATACCGGCTTTTTGATCGACATAGCCGTAGGTGCCAAGTGTTTGCTCTTCGTCCAAGCGGACCGAGTCGAGTTCGGTACGCTCGTCGATTTCCAGTTGTGGGCTGGGGAAATTCTGCTTCAGATAATCGCGGTAGTCGACGGGCAGATGGCGCGTGTCTTTGGGAGCGTTGGCGACCATGGGGCTGACCGGGGGCTGTTCGGCTTCCATCCGCTTCTCCAGAAAGGAATAGAGGCCGTTGACGACGAAGGCGATGATGACTCCGGCAGCGGCGAGACCGGCGAGAAAATAGAGCACACCGCCGACGCCAATGTCGCGGTGCTCATAGCTGCCGTGGGGGGCGTGCTTCGCGTGATTGGGTTCGTTCGTCATTCTTTCTTTACGCTTGATCTGTTTCTAACTAAATTGTTCTCTTAAATCGAAATTTCTTTCATCCAATTTTCTGGCCACGCTGCCGCGCGCCAACGCTTAAGTGCCTCCGTGATGGTGGGGTGGGTCGATCACTTCTCCGGCCGACGGATCGTAGGCAGGCAATAAGGGCAGCCCGCTCAGGTTGCGGAAGAAATAAGCGAGCCAGAATCCACCGATGGCGATGGGCACGACGATGTCGGCAATCGTGACGGTGAAGGTCTGCGAAAAATTCGGTTCGATGATCCAGAACAAATCGACGTAGCGCATGAGCATTAACCAGATCGCCAGCCAGACAAGCTTGCGGATGTTGCGCTTGAAGGGTCGGGAAAGGAGCATGGCAAAGGGAATCGCGAAATGGAAAAGGACAAGGACCAGAGCGATGGAGCCCCAACCTCCGGTTAAGCGCTTCATATAGAAAGTGATTTCGGTGGGCAGGTTGCCGGCCCAGATGATGAGCCACTGGGAGAAGCTGAAATAGGCCCATACCATGATGAAAGTGAGCATCCACTTGCCGTGGTCGTGGACAAAGTCGGGCTTCAGCATCTCGGACATGGGCTTGTAGTTGAAGAGGATACGCTCGACGATGACCGCGAAGCACATAGCCGAAAGCACTTCACCGATGAGAATGATCAGGCCGAAGATGGTGGAGATCCAGCTGGGATCGAGCGACATGACCCAGTCGATGGCGGCGAAGGAGATGGTGAATGCGTAGAGGATGAGGCCGGGACCGGCGACGGCTTTGAATTTCTGCGTGTTGTCGGGAGCGCCGGCGGCGTCGGTCTGCCTGGACCAGTGCGAGAGCAGGAACGAGAGAAGATTCCAGATGGCGAAATAGATGACTGCGCGGACGATGAAGCCGTTGGTGGTGAGATAGGTCTTGGTGATGTCCTCGAGATGCTCGCGGAGATGCTTGTCGGCGACGCGATCGAGCGGCTGCGCCCAGATATAAAGATGATGCATGCCGAGGATCACGGGAATAAAGAGGATCGCCAGCAGAGGCAGGGTGCGCATGGCGGCGCCAAGGATGCGGCGAATCACCATGCCCCATCCGCCGCCGGTGAGGTGACGGATCATGAGGATGGCCATCGATCCGAGTGAAACGCCGAGCCAGCACACGAAGCCGAGCAGATAGCCGCGATAGAACTCTTCGGGGCGCGCGAAGGCGAGGACGGCGGCAATGATGCCAAAGACGACGCCGACGATCAGAGATCGCTGGGCGATGGTCTTCACCACCGGCGGAGCGGTCAGATCGAGTTGTTTGATGGCCGGCGTGCTCATTGCTGGTTTTCCTTCTGTTCAGATTTGGTTGCCGGAGCGAGCACCGGCAATGTTGCTCCGGTTCCAGGTTCGCGGAATTTCGGCGGCTCCGAGGGAATCTTCTGTCCTGCAGGGACGTCGGCGAGGGTCGCGTTCTGGCTCAACTGCAGGGCACGGACGTAGGCAATGATGTTCCAGCGATCCTCGGCGGGAATCTGCGAAGCGTAGTCGGGCATGATGCCGAAGCCATTGGTGATGACGTCGAAGAAATATCCGAGAGGCGCTTTCTGCAGGCGCGCGATGTGATAGGACGGCGGCTTGCGGGAAAACCCGCGAGAGGGAACGATGCCGTTGCCGTCGCCGAGGCGGGAGTGGCAAGGAGCGCAGTAAATGTTGTAGCGCTCGCGGCCGCGGTCAAGAACTTCTTTGGTGACGGGGAACGGCATGGCGTCGCCGGGGTTGTTGCCGATTTTGCCGGTGTAGAAATAAGTGTCGGCCTGCAACTGTCCGCGGGCGACGGTGCCTTCGACGAGCGGCCGCTCGGAGCGCCGATCAGGGAAGAAATCGCTGCGCGAGAGCGGATTCTGGCGCGGCTGCACGTGCATGTCGAGGCGGCAGCCGGAGGTGAGGGCAATCACCACGATGAGGGCGAGGCCATTGGCGATTCGCGCGAGATCCCTCGCTCCTCCTGAACAACCGCTCGATTCGGGACGACGTAGGAAACGAATTGCGAGTTTAGGGAAGTGCAGCATGTTAGCTGGGCACCTCCGAGACCGAGCGCGGGGCAAGCGCTTCCAGGAATTTTCGCGTTTCGACGGCGTCGTACTTCTTGTCGGACGAGAACACAATCAAGAAGAAGCGATCTTTGGAGGCCGACGAAAATCGCGGGACGTTAAACACCGGATGGTAAGGCATGGGCAGTCCGTTGAGAGCCAGCATGCCGAAGACGGCGGAGATTCCGGCGAAAAGGATCGTCATTTCGAACGTGATGACGATGAAGGCAGGCCAGGAATGATAGGGCTTGCCGCCGATGTTGAGCGGGTAGTCGACGACGGAGATCCACCACTGCATGAGGTATCCGGACAAACCACCGACGATGCCGCCGATCAGAACCACGAGGGGAACTTCATCGTGATGAAAGCCGATTTCTTCGGCGAGACCGTCGATGGGAAAAGGACTGTAGGCGTCGATCTTCTTATAGCCGGCCTCGTGCGTCGTGCGGGCGGCATCAACGAGGGCCTGGGCGGAATCGAATTCCGCCATGACGCCGTAGATGGGATCGCGCTTAGCCATTATTCCTTCACCTCAGCTTCGGGCAGAAGGGTGCGCATTTCGAAGATCGAGATCGCCGGCAGGATGCGCAGGAACAGGAACATCAGCATGAGGAACATACCGATGGTGCCGAAGAACGTCATGAAGTCCCAGCGCGTCGGGTAGTACATGCCCCAGGAAGAATTCAGGAAATCGCGATGCAGACTGACGACGACGATGATGAAACGCTCGAGCCACATTCCGGTGAGGATCACGCCGGAAATGAAGAACAGGGCGACCGGACTGGTACGGAGCCGGCGAATCCAGAGGACCTGCGGAATAAAAATGTTGCAAGCCAGCAACGACAAGTACCAGGGCGCGTAGGGGCCGTGGAGGCGGTTCCAGAGGGTGAAGGCGTCGTAGCGATCGCCGCCATACCATCCCATGAAGGCTTCGATGCCGTAGCCGTAGGCGACGATGAGGCCGGTGGCGAGCATGACTTTTGCCGAGTTCTGCAGATGGCGCTCGGTGATGAAATCTTCGAGGCCGTAGATTTTGCGGATGGGGATGGCCAACATCAAGACCATGGCGAAGCCGGAGTAGATTGCGCCAGCGACGAAATAGGGAGGGAAGATGGTGGTGTGCCATCCGGGAACGATGCCGATGGCGAAGTCAAAGCTCACGACGGTGTGGACGGAGAGAACGAGTGGCGTAGCCAGACCCGCGAGCAAGAGGTAAGCGGTTTCGTAGCGATGCCAATGACGGGCGGAGCCGCGCCATCCGAACGAGAGCATGCCGTAGATGACTTTCAGCACAGGATTCTCGGTGCGGTCGCGGAGCGTGGCGAGGTCGGGGATGAGACCGATGAACCAGAACAGGGCCGAGATGGTGGCGTAGGTGGAGACGGCGAAGACGTCCCACATGAGCGGGCTGCGGAATTGCGGCCAGACGCGCATGGTATTGGGATAAGGAAAGAGCCAGTAGGCGAGCCACGGGCGGCCGACATGAACGGCGGGGAAAATTCCGGCGCAGGCGACCGCGAAGAGCGTCATGGCTTCGGCGAAACGGTTGATCGAGTTGCGCCAAGACTGGCGGAGTAATAAGAGGATGGCGGAGATAAGAGTCCCGGCGTGGCCGATACCGATCCACCAAACGAAGTTGACGATAGCGAATCCCCAGCCGATGGGGATGGTGACGCCCCAGATGCCGATGCCCTTGAGGAAGAGGTAACCGAGGGCGTAGAGCAGCATCATCGTGGCCATGAAGCAGATGCCGAAGCCGATGAACCATCCGTTGGAAGCGGGACGGGTCAGCACGATGGCGCTGATCTTTTCGGTGACTGTGCCGAAAGTGTGGCCGGGTTCAATGACCGGGGCGCGGTCGAGATCGGTCGCTGCTTTGTATTGCTCTGGCATTTTGTCTAGTCTGGGCTAAAGCCCCGTTCCTCTTGCTCTTTGTGCGACCCTAACTGGCTGGCCTTGCACCGCGTTCTTCCCGGCTAAGACGGTGCCCTCTCAAATCTTGCGTTACGCCTTGCGAGCGGCCGGGCCGGTGCTTCGAATTTCTGCCCGTTGCGCGGGGCGGACAGCCCCGGGCGGCCGCCCCTACATAGTTTCTTTTTCTTTTCTCCTCTACCCTTCCAACTCCGGGTTCGGGTTGCGAACCTCGGCCAAATACGTAGTGCGCGGGCGAGTATTCAATTCGCCCAGCAGGCTGTAATTGCGAGCCTGCGCCTTCAACTTCGAAACCTTACTATTGGGATCGTTGATGTTGCCAAAAATGATCGCACCCGCCGGACACGACTGCTGGCAGGCACTCTGCAGTTCGTCGCCGATGCGAATGTCTTTGCCCTCGCGAACGGAAGCGGTCTCGACATCGATGCGGCGCTCGTTAATGCGCTGGATGCAGTACGTACATTTTTCCATGACGCCGCGGCTGCGCACGCTGACATCGGGATTGCGCATCATCTTGTATTGCGGCGTGTCCCAGTCCTGGAAGAGCAGGAAGTTGAAGCGGCGCACTTTGTACGGACAGTTGTTGGAACAGTAGCGCGTGCCGACGCAGCGGTTGTACACCATGTCGTTCAGGCCTTCGGTGGAGTGATTGGTGGCGCCGACGGGGCAGACGACTTCGCAGGGCGCGTTCTCGCACTGCATGCAGGGTACGGGCTGGAAAAATGCTTTGGGATTGTCGCGGTCGCCCTCGTAGTAAGCGTCGACGCGAATCCAGTGCATGTGGCGGCCGATGACAGTTTGCTCCTTGCCGACGACGGCGATATTGTTTTCCGACTGGCAGGCCAGCATGCAGTTGTTGCAGCCGACGCAGGAGTTGAGATCGATGGCCATGCCCCAGGCGTAGGTCTCCTCTTTATAGGGATACGGAGTGTAGAGGGTGAGGCCGGGCGGGACTTCTTCCTCCTGCGCGAAGTCGGGTTCTTTCTTGTATCCGGCGAGCGTGGTCTCGCGAACCAGCGGACGCGTGGCACCGTTGGGGGTTTCCATCGACTGCATGCCCTGCGTGGAGGCGAGCTTATAGGTGTCGCCGGTCTTTTTTATCGTGACTCCAGAAGCGATCCAGGGAGCAGCGGTGGTGCGTAGCGCGTAAGCGTTGAAGCCCTGTGCGGTGCCGACACGTCCGGCGTGAGTGCGTCCGTAGCCAAGGGTGATGGTGACGGAGTTGTCGGGATGGCCGGCTTGAATCCAGACGGGGCCGGTGATTTTCTTGCCGTTGAGTTCAAGCTCGACGACGTCCTCCGTTTGGATGCCGAGACGGTCAGCCATTTTCGGGCCGATGAGGACGGCGTTGTCCCAGGTGAGCTTCGACATCGGCTTGGGAAGCTCCTGCAGCCATCCGTTGTTGGCGAACTGTCCGTCGTAGATGGTGGAGTCGCGGCGGATGTTGAGCTCGATGGTGCTTGCCGGCTGCTCGCCTCCATCGAGTTTTACCCGAACCGGGACCGGGACCTCTCTCTTGAACGCGAGCGAGGCTAACGCCGTGCCCTCGATCCAGCCATCGTGCAGCGACTTGCGCCAGAATTGTTCGAAGTCTGCGCCGGTGTGCTGTTTCTGCCAGTAGGCGCGGACGAGATCGTATCCGGTCGCGTCGGCTTGGCCGTTGAGCAACGCGACAAATTCGATGGCGCTCTTGCCGTTATAAAGAGGAGCGATCAGCGGCTGGATGATGCTGACGGTGCCATCGTAGGCGCGCGCGTCTCCCCAGGATTCCAGTTCGTGCGTCTGATTCACGTGCCAATGGCAGAGTTCCGCAGTTTCGTCGTTGTACAGACCGAGATGAACACGCAGCGGAACTTTATTGCTCTTGAGCACTTCGGCGAAATTCAGATCGGCGGGCGCGTCGTAAGCCGGATTGCCTCCGAGGATGATCAACAGATCGACCTTGCCCGCATTCATGTCGGAGACGAGATCTTTCAGCGATTCGATCTGATTGACTGGATTCGCGTCGACGGGGTCGGTATAGAAGACGGTCTTGCCGACGTTGCCGAGCTTCGCATTGATTGCGTGTGCGATCGCATGGACGTTAGGCGTTTGGTGGTCGCCCGCGACCACTACGCTCCGCTCCTTGTGCGAACCCAACTCTTCAACAACGGCATCTGGAAACCGCGCCCACTCAGCCAGGGCAACGTTTTCCGTCGGGCCCGCGCCGACCGAGTTTGCGATGGCGAAGGCAAACTTCTCAACCAGCCCAGCTTGCACCGGCAGCCGATGATCCGCCTTCGCGCCGGTTGAACTCGGCGTGCTCTCGATGACATACAGACGGTTCATGTTGCCGCTGTCGGGGTTGCGGCGGGCGGCGAAATCTCGAATGTATTTCGTGTTGCCGGGGAATCCGGCGTAGAGGAAGTCGGCGTCGAGCGAGACGATGACGTCGGCTTTCGAGAAGTCGTAGCGCGTTTCAACGGGCTGGCCGAAAACTAGCTTCGCGCCTTCGAGGACGTTGTCGCGATTGATGGGCTCCCAAACATGCCACTTGGCCTGGGGATAATTCTTCAGGAGCGTGCGCAGCTGGTCGGCGAGCGTGGGCGAGGAGATTGTGGGCGTGAGAATGCGGATGCCCGCGCCCTGCAACGGCTTTTGCGCGGCGAGCGGGCCGCGGAGGGCAGCGAGAAATCCCTGCCATGAGCGCTGATCGCCCATTGAAACCACGCTCTGCGAGCGGTCGGGATCGTACATGCCGAGCAAGGAAGCCTGGGCAAAAATGTCGGTGCCGCCGAGCGAAGCGGGATGCAGATCATTGCCTTCAATTTTGGTCGGACGGCCGAGATGGCTCTCGACCAGGAGCGGGCTGGCATAGCCGCCGAGCGTCATCGCGGTGGCGTAGTACATGGGGCGGCCGGGGATGACGTTTTCCGGTTGACGAACGTAAGGGACGATGGGCTCGAGGGGCAGACGGACGCAACCGGTCATGCCGGCGAGGCCGAGGGATGCGCCCATGACCTTGAGAAATCCCCGGCGCGAGACCGAGTCGAGCCATTCGGAAGCGCCTTTGGGAAATTCGCGGTGCAGGGCTTGCTGGAACTCCTCGCTGCCGGCGAGCTCTTCGAGCGAGCGCCAATATTGGGGGCCGGTCTTCTCTTGTTCGATCTGCGCGGCATCGTGGGCGGTGGCGAAGTCGATTTTTTCGCGGACGGCGTTGAGGTCGAGCTTCTTGCCGGGGCAGATATCTTCGCGATGGGCGGGCCGATTTTTGTTTTCAATCGTCATGCGTAAAATCGTGCTGGCGTCCCTTTCGGGACTCCGTTACATCTTGCCGAACTGCGGCTCAAAGCCGCGACCCCTCTCAAAACTCTCAGCCTCACGGCACGTCCAGCCGCGAAACTTCCGAGGCCGTTACCGATGACAGGTGCTGCAGGTCGTAATATCTTTCACGCTGCGAACGTTGTATTTCTTAAGGAGCGCACTGCCTAAATCCGTTTGATCGGTGTAGCTGGTTCCGTCGACGACGACCGGGTTCGCGCCGGTCGGCTGCTGATATCGCATGTTGAAAACCTGATCGCGAGGACGCAGATTGTCCTGCGGGGCACGATGACAGCCCAGGCACCACTCCATCTGCAAGGACTCCTGCTGATACATGAGCGGCATGGTGTCGACTGGGCCGTGACAAGTGTTGCAACCGACTCCCTTGGCGATATGAATGCTGTGATTGAAATAAACGAAGTCGGGAAGCTGGTTGACGCGCGTCCATTTGAGCGACTCACCGGAGCGATAGCTGGCGCGGACGGGCTCGAGGAGCTCCGCGTTGGTCCAGATCTGCGAATGGCAGTTCATGCAGGTCTTGGTGGGAGGAATGCCGGCGAAACTGGAAGTTTCGACCGAAGTGTGGCAGTAGCGGCAGTCGATGCCGAGCCCGGTGACGTGGTGCTGATGGCTGAAGGGAACGGGCTGCGGCTTGCGGACGCCCGCATAGGTGACATAAGGAGAACCCTGTATCTCGTAGGCAATCCAGCCGAGGGCCGCAATGGCGAAGACGGCGCCAAAAATGGTGGCCCGAGACAGAGTATTCGTACTGCGATGAAAGATCTGCGACATTCCCTTATGAATCTGGCTCTAAGAGACCCGACGGATCGCCCGCGATTCTGTTCGTCTGTTGGTTAGTTTGGTTAGTTTCACGAGGGAAAACCACCCACTGGCTTTCCGAGTTGTCTGTGAAACTGAAAATTATAAAGATTTCGAGGAAGTTTGTCGCGGATTTTTGAAAGTTTGCAGAATAAAAAATTTCGAAGCCAACCTTACTGGAAAGATGTTGAGTTTTTCAACGATGGAGAAGGCATCAGAAGTAACAACCATTCCCCACAAAGGACACGAAAGCGCACGAAGGAAATCGAAGAAGATTTCCTAACGTAAAAGATTCTTAGCGCAGGTTCATGACTAATAATTTTGGCTCGGTCATCTCTTCGATGGCGTAGCGCAGACCTTCGCGGCCGAGACCGGAATCCTTTACGCCGCCATAAGGCATGTGATCGATGCGGAACGAAGGAACGTCACCGGCGATGACGCCGCCGACCTCGAGTTCTTCGTAAGCCTGAAAAAGCAGCTTCGCATCGCGGGTGAAGACGCCGGCCTGCATGCCGAAAACGGAGTTGTTCACCTGGCGGAGGGCTTGATCAAAATCTCGATAGGGCTCGACGGTGACGACGGGACCGAAGACTTCCTGGCAATTCACTTTCATGTCGGGCTTGGTGCCGGTGAGCACGGTGGGCTCAACGATGAGCTTGTCGCGGCCGCCGCCGCAGAGCAGGCGAGCACCGGCGCGAACGGCTTCTTCGATCCAGACGGCGGTGCGGGCAGCATCGCTTTCGCGGATGAGCGGACCAACGTCGGTGGAGTCGTCGAGCGGATCGCCGACTTTGAGTTTCTTGACGCCTTCGACGAGGAGATCGGTGAATCGCCCGTAGACGGAGTGCTCGACGAAGACGCGCTGCACGGAGATGCAAGTTTGGCCGGCGTAGGCGAAGCCTCCGGTAACGCAGCGGTCGGCGGCGTAGGCGAGGTCCGCGTCGCTGTGGACGATGACGGCGGCGTTGCCGCCAAGTTCGAGGACAACTTTCTTCTTTCCGGCGCGGCGCTTGATGTCCCAGCCGACGGGAACGCTGCCGGTGAAGCTAATCAGCTTGATGCGGTCGTCGGTGACTAGCAGGCCGGCATCATCGTTGGAGAGCGGAAGAACGTTGAGGCCGCCATCGGGCCATCCCGCCTGCTGAACGCACTCGGCGAGAAGCAGTGAGCAGAGCGGGGTTTGGGGTGCCGGCTTCAAAACCATGGGGCAGCCGGCGGCGATGGCGGGCGCGACTTTGTGCGCGACGAGATTGATCGGAAAATTAAATGGCGTGATGCCGGCGACGGGTCCGAGGGGAAACCGCCGAACGATCCCCCAACGGCCGGCGGTGAACTCCTGCCAGTCGAGAGGAAGAAATTCGCCGTAGATGCGAGTGCTCTCTTCGGCGGCGACGTTGAAGGTGAAGATGGCGCGCTCGACTTCGGTGCGCGCACCTTTGATGGGCTTGCCGGCTTCCTGGGCAAGAGTGCGGGCAAACTCTTCCTTGCGCTCGGCCATGGAGGCGTAGATGCGACGCAGGACGCGCTGGCGCTCGAATGCGGGCAGGCGACGGGTGGTGCCGAATGCCTTGACGGCGGCTGCGATGGCGGCCTCGGCGTGCTCGCGACGTCCCTGAACAACGCGGGCGATGACGGTTCCGTCGTACGGTGCGCAAATATCGACGAGGTCGCCATCCTCAGACCAGTGTCCATCCACAAAAAAACCGTGCGTCGCAACGGGCGCGATCGTCATTTGTGACATGATTCTTTCCCCTGAACCCACAAAACAGACATCCTGATTATAGGACTTTTTGGTGTGGGGCAAGTGAGGAGCAACCGAAAGCCACTCAACACTGGGGCCAGAGAGGGACACACAGGGATTGCCGGAAAGGCTTTCACCACGAAGAACACAAAGTGGCACGAAGGAGGTCCCGAACAGCCTTTACAATTAGGTCGCTCTCGATGACTAGCTTCCCGACAATTGCCGAATTGGCGCAGCGGTTCCGGCGGAGGGAAATTTCTCCGGTGGAGACCACACGCGCCTGCGTAGAGAAAATTGAGAAACTGAACCCGGCGCTGAATGCGTTTATCACTGTGATGGCGGAATCGGCGTTGGCGGAAGCGCGGAGAGCGGAGGATGAGATTGGGCGCGGGGAGTGGCGCGGGCCGCTGCATGGTGTTCCGATCGCACTGAAGGACTTGATTGACACGGCAGGCGTGCGAACGACAGCGGCCAGCGGCGTATACAAGGACCGAGTCCCCCCCGAGGACGCGGAAGTGGTACGGCGATTGCGGCAGGCGGGCGCGGTGATGGTGGGGAAAAATAATCTTCATGAGTTCGCGTATGGCGGGAGTTCTCTGGTCAGCTATTTCGGCGAGGCGCACAATCCGTGGAATCGGGAGCGGATCACAGGAGGATCGTCGGGAGGGTCGGCGGCCGCGGTGGTCGCGGGGATGGCGTGCGCGGCGATTGGAACGGACACGGCGGGCTCGATTCGCGAACCGGCCGCGCTGTGCGGATGCGTGGGATTGAAGCCGACGTATGGACGGGTGCCAAGTCGGGGAGTAATTCCACTGTCAACCTCGCTCGATCACGTTGGGCCGCTGGCTGCGACGGTCGCGGATGCGGCCGTTGTTCTGCTGGCAATCGAGGGATATGACGCGGCGGACCTGACCACGTCGGATGTTCCGGTGGCGGATTATGTAGCAGCCTTGCGGGAAGATGCAAAACCGCTGCGGGTGGGAGTGCCGCGGAAATATTTCTACGACGATCTCGATGCGGAAGTGGCGGGGGCGATGGACCACGCGCTGCGCGGGATTGGGAGTCTGGTTGGCGAGGTGAAGGAAGTGCGGCTTGAGGTTCCGACCGATCGGAGTTTGCAGGCGGCGGAGTCCTACGCGTATCACGCGGAAAGAGTCGCTGCGAGCGAAGAGTTGTATCAGCCGGAGACGGTGCGACGGATTCGGTCGGGAGAAAAGATCTCGGCGGCGGAATATATCGCGCGCCGGCGGGAGCTGGAGGAAGCGCGTCGCAGGATTGGCACGGTATTCGCTAATGGGCAGGTGGATGTGCTGGTGACTCCGACGACGCCTCTGGCGGCGCCGGCAATTGCGGAGTTGAAAGCAAATCCGGAGGCCTTGCGCCCGGCGGAACTGAAATTGTTGCGGAACACGCGCCCCTTCAATGTGTGGGGATTGCCGGCGATTTCGGTCCCGTGCGGGTTCACGCAAAGTGGATTGCCGATCGGATTGCAGATTGCGGGCCCGCAGTGGCGGGAAGATCTGGTGCTGCGGCTGGCACATGCATACGAGCAGGCTACGGCGTGGCACAAGCACGCCTGTGTTCTATAATCGTCAGGGTTAAGTATCATCAACAATTTTGTTCATCAATTCTTAGTCGTCATCCTTGGTGAGACAGATGGCGGATGAGCAAGCCGGGCTGCTGGAATCCTTTCGAGTCTTCATCAAGGCCACAGAAGAAGGCGCCACAGTTCCTCCCGTGGACGAGTCTGACCTCAAGTGCCTTCACGAACTCTGCGTGGAACGGGCAAAGCGTTATTGCGGGAAAGACGGAGTCGTGAGTCTGGAAGTCATGGCGCGCGCGTGTAGCCCCGAGGCGAATTTGCCGGCCGTCTGGCTGCGCCATACTGAGCTGCGATCGATGTACCGGCAGGGCCTGCTGGCGGAATGGCAGCACGGCACCGCCTTAGACGATGTGGTGTTCCGGCTGGCCGCCGCAATTCCAATGCGCGGAATTCATCTGGATCAAGGGGCTTTCGTTCAACAGCTGCGCCCCAGACCGCAGGCGTGAATTCGTCCGCCTGAAAGCCGTTCTTCGGGGGCGGGATATCCCGATGAGTACGCATCGGATCAATGCCGCCCTCATTGCGAGGCATGCTTTCGCCGTCGCTGCTGGCTCTCCTCAAGGATTTCGGTCAAATCCGCAACCGGCCGTATCTCAATGGGTCCAAGTGCATACTTGAAGCCCGGCAGTTGTGAGACGAGCTGAACGGCATGATTGAGGTCTCGCGCCTCAAGGATCTGAATGCCGCCGAGCTGCTCCTTGGTTTCGGCATAGGGGCCGTCGGTTGTCGCGACTTTGCCGTTTTTCCAGTACAGAGTCAATGCGGTCTCCGGAGGCTGAAGAGCTAGTTCGGCAACAAGATGTCCGTCGGCGCGCAGATGTTCATTGTGCTCGAAGCATTCGTCGAACACCGCGTGTCGCTCCTCCTCGGTCATACCTTCAAATGTCCCTGGCTTGATGTATCCCAAACAGATGTATTTCATTGTTCTTCTCCTCGTTCTTTTCCCCTAGAGCCATCGGCGCAGCCTTGCGCTGGATCGTTCATCCGATAGTCGTCGGCACAGAAGAATTATTTTCAGTTCCTGTTACGATCTTGCCAGGACGATATGCGTCGTCTTGGATGAAGGAACGCGCTCGACGCAACGGTGGCCGAGCGACAGCAGATCGAGGCCCGTGAACAAAGACTCTCCGGATCCCAGCAGGACGGGCGACTGCGCCAGGTGCAATTCATCAACCAAGCCAGCCCGCAGGTAGGCTCGAACCGTGGCGACTCCGCCAGCGAGTTGCACGTCTTTGCCGTTTGCTGCGGCCCTGGCGCGTTGCAAGGCGACTTCGATTCCATCGGTGACGAAATGGAACGCGGTGCCGCCTTGCATAGCGAGCGACGTGCGTGCATGATGCGTTAGCACGAACACATCGCAATGAAAGGGCGGATTGTCGCCCCACCAGCCCTTCCAGTCGTCGTTGGCCCATGGGCCGCGGACGGGGCCGAACATGTTCCTTCCTATTATCAAAGCGCCGACATTCTCAAATCCGCGAGCGGCGAAGTAGTCGTCAATGCCCGCTACACCGTCCCGCTCGCCAAAGAAATGGTCCGGTACATTCGCAGTCCAGTCCGGGTTGTGCATCCTCCGAAACGTGCGCGTCGGGAAGAACCATTCCCCCAGAGCCATGCCGCCGATGCCCATCGGATGATCCAGGCTCCCGTGATCGGGGCCGGCGCTGTAGCCATCGAGCGAAATGCCGAAGTTTTGTACTCTAAGTTTTTGCATGCGTAGAATCCTTACCGCCGCCTTACTTAAAAACTAAGCGCTCGAACACTGGACCTTGCTTCCGCCGGGTCCTTGTTCCGAAGCCGGGCGGAAAAGAATCTCGCGCAACTCGCCCGACGCGCGGCAGGCGACGGCACCTTTGCGCGCCCACGCCAGCGCCTCGTCCATATCAGCGGCTTCAAGTATCCAGAAACCGCCTATATGCTCCTTGGTCTCGGTGTACGGCCCGTCGGTGACGAGCACCTTGCCGTCGGGCTGTCTCCGAAGCGACTTGGCGTTGCCGGCCGGGGAAAGGCCCCAGGCCAACTTCCTCGCGCCGGCAGCAATCATTTCGCGGTTGAGTGCGTGTATCTCCTCCATCATCGCTTCGGTTTCGACGGACGGGCCGTAGTCGTCGGGATGGTAGATAGCTGGCATGACTGTCTCCCCATTTTCTACGACTCAGAGAGCCGTAGCTCATCGTTCTGCTATCAGATAGTCGTTCGGGAGACCGAAAATCGACAGCTACTCCATTTTTTAATTTCAGCTTTTCCTATTTCAGCTGCCGAATCCGCTCTTGCAGGAATTGCCGCTCTGGTTCCTGTTGGGTCAGCGCCAGAGCCTTCTCATACGAAGCCCGGGCCTCGGTTGTCCTGCCGAGCCTGCGGTACAGATCTGCACGGGCTGAATGCGCCAGGTAATAATTTGCCAATTCGCCATGTTCCAACACCGCGTCGATATGCGTCAGACCGACCTCTGGACCATCGCGCATGGCAATGGCCACGGCCCGATTGAGCTGTACAACTGGGGAAGGTTGAATTCGCACCAATCGGTTGTAAAGCGCAACAATCTGCCGCCAGTCGGTCGCAGCGGCCGATTCCGCCTCCGCGTGAACGGCCGCAATGGCAGCTTGCAGTGTGTAAGCACCAAAGCGACGCGACCGCAGGGCTCTCTCCACCAATGCCACTCCCTCCGCGATCTGCTCCCGGTTCCAGAGCGAGCGATCCTGGTCCCCCAGCAAAATCAGCTCTCCGGCCGGAGAGGTTCTCGCGGCCCGACGGGATTCCTGGAGCAACATCAGGGAAAGCAGCCCCATGATTTCCGGACCCATGACTTCCGGCTCTGGCTGGAGTTCGGCCAGCAACCGTCCCAGTCGAATCGCTTCGCCGGTTAGCTCGGCCCGCGTGACCTCCGCTCCCGCCGCCGCCGAATAGCCCTCGTTAAAGACGAGATAGACGACCTGAAGCACCGCGTCCAGCCGCTCCGGCAATTCCTCGGGCGTCGGCACCTCGTATGGAATCGGCGTCTCTCGAATCTTTGCCTTGGCGCGTACGATGCGTTGGGCGAGCGTCGCTGGCGTCACGAGAAACGCTCGGGCAATCTCCTCCGTGGTCAGGCCGCACACCTCGCGCAGGGTGAGCGCAACGCGCGCTTCCGGCGCTAGAGATGGATGACAGCAGGTAAAAATCAGGCGCAGCCGTTCGTCTTCAAGGCAATCATCCTCGGGGCGGCCCTCTTCATTCTTATTGGAGCTCTCCGCCGAACTCGACTGCGCTTCGAGATATCGCACGAGCTCATCTTGAGACGCATCAAATCTTGCCCGTCGACGGAGGGTGTTAATCGCTTTGAATCGGGCCGTCGAAATCAACCATGGTCGCGGGTTGACGGGTACCCCACTGCTCGGCCACTGGACGAGCGCAGCTGCAAAGGCTTCGTGCATCGCCTCCTCGGCAAGATCCAAATCGCCAAGCAAGCGGATCAGAGTTGCCAGGATTCGTCCCGAATCCACGCGATAAAGGGAGTCGAGAAACTCGGATATCTGCTCATGTATCTGCGCAGGGGAACGCTCGGACATGACGACGACCTTAGCAAACCGGCTATCCCGAATCAATTTGGCAAACAGCAGATCGAGGCAGAGAGATCGAGGCAAAGTGTCCAGATCGCGACTCTGAAATCTGAACGACGGAACGCTTTCCTCACTGACTCAAATCGGTTGCCGCAAAATCGTCAATGCGGTCATTTGAGCACACCGGGTCCATGACTTTCGTTACCACCACAACGAGTTACTCCTGCCTGCAAGCTGCGGCGGTCTGCGAGACTGGGGAAGGACACGTTTGCGATTTCGCCGCGAAGCATGATGCGGTGAATCTCAAGTTGTTGGAGGCCTGGGAGCAACTGTGAGCATTGAAACAATAGAGACGACCGTGGAGGTTGCCGCGCCGAAGGATTGGGCGGAGCTGCCGGAACCGGCCACGGTTGCGGCTCGAGGTACGAACTGGTACTTCTGCTTTTTTTTCGTTTCCGGATTCTGCAGCATTCTCTATGAGCTGATCTGGCTTCGCCTCGCAATGGCGCAGTTTGGAGTCACGACGGCGATGGTTTCGATCGTGCTGTCGAGCTTCATGGCGGGATTGGGCATCGGGTCGATGGGCGCGGGGCGGCTGGTGCGAAAGTACGCGGAGCGACTGACGTTTCCGCCGCTGCATCTTTACGCCGTCACCGAGATACTGATTGGCTGCTCGGCGGTGATCGTTCCGCTGGAATTGCTGGCCGGGCGGTTCGCGCTGGAACACGTTGGCGCGAGCTTGTCTTTGTCGTCGGGCGGCTACTATGTCGCTGCAGGGGTGTGGGTGGCGTGCACGCTGATTCCGTGGTGCGCGTGCATGGGCGCGACGATTCCGCTGGGAATGTTTGCGATCCGCTGCGATGAGCGGCGGAGGGCGCGAGCGTCTTCGTCTTCTTCGGGAATATTGTCTCGACAGTCTTCTTCTCGACAGTCTTTCTCTCAACGATCGTTCAGCTTTCTCTATCTGGCAAATGTGCTGGGAGCGGTGGCGGGAACTCTGGTTCCGCTGGCGCTGATTGAACTGTGGGGCTTCAGCGGCACGCTGCAATTTGGAATGGTGCTGAATGTCTTGATCTGCGGCGCCGCGCTTCGACTCGCCAACAAGCAAGGCCCAGAGGCAAGCGTCAGCGACAAGAGTTCGCATGACTTTGACGAGAGTGAGCGAGATGGCGTCAGCATGCCGTCGCGTGCGTTGCGCGGGATGCTGGGGAATGGAACTCTCTGGCTGCTCTTCGCCACCGGGCTCACGAGCATGGGGATGGAGGTGGTCTGGACACGGCTCTACACGGTGTACGTCGGAACGCTGGTGTATTCGTTCGCAATGATCCTGGGAGTTTATCTGGCGGCGACGTTTGTGGGATCGAAAGTCTATCGCTGGTGGAGTCGCCGGCACAGTAGCGATGGACCGCTGGTGTGGCTGCTGGTGTGGCTGGCGGCCCTGATTCCGCTACTCACCGCGGACTCGCGCTTCGGAATTTCGGCGCGGCTGCGCGTGCCGGTGGGAATTGCGGCATTCAGCGGGCTGCTGGGATTTCTGACTCCGAAGCTGGTCGATCGCTTCTCCGAAGGCGACCCGGACTGCGCGGGATTTGGCTACGCGGTGAACGTGGCCGGGTGCATTCTCGGGCCACTGGTTGCAGGATTCATGTTGCTGCCTTACTTCGATGAGCGCTATGCGCTGGTGATGCTGGCGCTTCCCTGGCTGGCAGTGGGGTTATCTCTTGCGATCTTCCGACAGGCGGGCTCCGGAAAGAAATTTCGCGTGGGGTTCGCAATCGCTATCACGGCGATTTTGTTGGCATCGCTGGCATTGATTCTTCGTACGCAGAGCTACGTGCAGCAACTTCCGGGAGCACAGGTGCGGCGGGACAGCACAGCGACGGTCATTGCCTCGGGCCAGGGAATGAACAAACAACTTTATGTGAATGGCGTAAGCATGACAGTCCTGACACCGATCACAAAAATGATGGCAGCGATGCCGCTGGCGTTCCTGGATCATGCTCCGCAAAATGCGCTGGTGATTTGCTTCGGCATGGGTACGACCCACCGGTCGATGTTGTCGTGGGGAATTGATTCGACGGCGGTGGACCTTGTGCCCAGCGTGCCCGCGCTTTTCTGGTACTTTCACGCTGACGCTCCACAGCTGGTGAAGTCGACGCGTTCGCACATCGTGGTGGATGATGGGCGGCGTTTTCTGGAGCGGACCAACGCGCGATATGACGTGATCGTGATCGATCCACCGCCCCCAATTGGAGCGGCGGGCTCGAGCCTGCTGTATTCTCGCGAGTTTTATGCGGCGGCGAAAAAGAGGTTGCGGCCTGACGGCATCGTGGAACAATGGTACCCGGGCGTGGATCGGACGACGACGGCATCGGTCGCGCGGGCGTTGAAAGAGTCGTTTCCTTACGTGCGAGCATTTGGGTCCTTCGAAGGATGGGGCATTCACTATCTTGCCAGCCGAGAGCCGATCCCGAATCGATCGGCAGCCGAACTGGCGGAACGCGTGCCGCCAGGCGCAGCCGCGGACTTGGTGGAGTGGGGACCGTACCCGACGCCCGAACAGCAGTTCGCAGCGGTGCTGAAGAATGAGATTCCGGTCGACGTGCTGATCGGTGTCAATAAGGATGCTCCCGCGCTACAAGACGATCGCCCAATCAACGAGTACGGGCTGCTGCGGGCGCTACACCTCTGGGCGCACTGATTGGCCGCAGCCGAGAGTGCGGCATGGGCGGCAGCTGTGGGAAGAAACGCAGCACTCATCACAAAACTTTACCCGCCAGCGAAGCGCAGGGCACAACATGCCTGTCCCTTTCGTGTTCGATTCATCAGAATCGAAAATCGTTGACTGTCGAGCCGTCTGACAAATGAACGGAGCGAATCATGAGCAAGGCCGCGAGAGCTAATCTCTTGTGTATCTCAGCATGTCTTCTCGCGCTGAGCGGCTGCACGTCGATGAAAGTGCGGCTGGGATGGAAGGTTTATCTCGACAAGACGCCGATTGCGTCCATCGAGGCCAGCTTGCCGAAGGGGCCAGGAATGGCGCCGGGGGCGAAATCTCCGCTGGTGGTTGCGGTAACCGAACCGACCGGCAAAACGCTACTGACGGAAGGCAAGGGCGGGGGAAAAGTGATGTGGAAAGATTTGCAGGTCACGGCGAGTGTCGTAACGGTGAATCAGAAAGGTGTTTTGTCTCTGTCGCGGGATCCGCGGGTCAGTGACGGGAAGGTAGGGCACATCACAGTTACAGTACCAAGCCATCCCGATATGAAGGCAGAGCTTGATATTCCTTTTAGATATGACGTGGCCTTTGTGTCGAATTTTTCCGGAGCCACGGGATCGAGCGGTATGAATGGTACGGATGGATCGGACGGCGCGCCCGGCAGCACGGGCTCGATGGATCCAAACAGTCCGTCGGCCGGCGGAGATGGAGGGAACGGAACGGATGGGTCGAATGGCGAGGACGGAGGGAACGGAGGAGATGCACCGCCGGTGCAGGTGCAAGTGGCGCTTCAGGCGGGGAGTCACCCGCTTCTTCAGGTGAGGGTAGCCGCTGCAGGGCACAAGAGACTGTACTTGGTAGATCCGCAGGGGGGCACACTGTCGGTGAAAGCGGATGGGGGCGCCGGTGGTTCTGGGGGAAGAGGCGGCCGAGGCGGGCACGGGGGCTCCGGCGGGATAGGATCGCCCAGTGGATCGAACGGACGAGACGGCTCGGATGGAAGAAGCGGGATAGATGGGAGTCCGGGGAGAGGTGGGCTGATCACGGTGACGTACGACCCGCAGGTCAAGACATTTCTGGGTACGATTCATCTTTCGCACCAGAATGGGCCCGCGCCGGTGTTCAAGGAAGAAACCGTGGCTGCGCTGTGGTGAGATGGCAGTCTGGGGCAGTCTAGTCCACCGTGCGCACGTCGTCTGGCAACATGAGGACGAATTCGCATTTGCCAGTGGCGATGGAGCAGGAGAGCGTGCCACGGCGGAGAACTTTCAACGGAGTGTCGTCGGGGAAGGTCAGATGATAGTCGGCGGTGCGGAGCGCTTCGGTGTAGGACTTCAACTTTTCGTCTCCGCTGACAAACTTCACGGCATCGACCTTAGCGCTCGAACCGGCACCACGGCTTAGCAGGACGAAGAAATCGGCGTTGCTGTTGACGCGGGCCTTGCCGAGATCGATGGTACTGAGACGCTGGAGTTCGGCTCTGTAGTGGGCGATGGCGGCGTCGGCCTTGGCGTCTCCTCCGACGAGCGAAGCTAAGCGAGTGTGCGTTTCAGGAGTGGGACGTAAGCCGCTCATGGACAAAGCGTAGGTTTGCAGAGCGCGATCTTTTTCGCCACGTTTCTCGTAGATCTGCCCAAGATGATCGCCGACTTCGGCGTGATGCCCGAGCCCCCAGGCAGCGGTAACATATTTTTCCGCCTGATCGAGATCGCCTTCGCTGAAATGCACCCAGCCCAGAGTGTCCCAGTAAGCGATGAGCGAGGAAACTAGGGGAAGGTCTTGCTGCGTAAGACGGTCGAGCGAGATGTTGCGCAGAGCGGCGGCGGTAGCGGAGACGGCAGATTCGGCGTACTGCTGGGCTCGATCGAGGTGAGATTTTTTCAGCGAGAGCTGGTAGGCGATATTGTTCCAGACGAGTGGAGTGGCGGCGAGCTCGACGGCATGATCGAAGGCGGCGAGCGCCTTGTCATCCTGACTGAGGTTGAGGTAGGCATCGCCGAGGCTCACTTGTAAGTCGGCGCTGTCGGGCGTGAGGGAGGCGGCCTTTTCGAGCTCGACGACGGCTTCGCTGTACTTGTGCCATTCGGCGTACATCACGCCGAGATTCGCGTGAGCGAACTTGTCGAGCGGATTGTTCTCGAGTTGCTTGTTGAAGGCTTTGACCGCTTCGTCGTACTTGCGATCGTTCCAGTAGACACGGCCGAGATTGTTATATGCGTAGTCGTCGTAGGGGTTGACTTCGATCTGCTGCTGGAACGCAGCAATCGCCTGATCGTTCTGGCGCATCTGGAAATAAACGAGGCCGAGATTGTTCCAGGCGTACTTGCTTTTGGGATCGACCTCGGTGGCGCGTTTCAAGAGGACGGCGGCGAGGGGCAAGTTGCCGGCGTCCATGGCCGCGCGGCCGCTCTCGACGAGATCGTCGGCCTTCATGTCCGACGGCGGGACGGGTGCTCCGGCGACAGAGCTTTCGACGGAAAGTTGCTGCGCGAGATCCGCGCCGACGGCGCGGCGAAAGGATTCGTAATCGGCGGCGCGAGCGGCGGGGAGTTCATCCTGGCGAAGAGTCAGTTTGCGGCCGGCGGTAAAAACACCGTTCTCGATCTTGTAGGTGGCGTCGTACTCCGCATAGTCACGCTTGAGCGAGAAGGCGAGCGGAAGCTGCGCCGTATATTTGGCGGGCAGCTGCAGTTTGATGGTGTAGGAATATTCGGCCTTCGGGCCGAGCTTCAAAGGCTCGGCATCCGCGTCGCTGTCGTCGTCATCGACTTCGGGCAAATTGAACTGCACGAGGGGCAAAAGAATTTCCGTCTTCTTCTTCGACCAATCCAGAAAATTCACTTTGGAAACGTCATAGGAAAGGGCGAAGGGCTCGCGCGTGGCCGCCGGGTCGCTGACTTTAAGATTGGAGACATCACCTCCGAAACTGGAGTTGACGTTTTCGACGACGCGCTGCCAATTGGCTTCCGGAACGCGGCGAAAGATGGAGCGCAGGAGTAACTCTTCATCGCCGCGGAAGGTGTAGTGCACATGCGCTTCGAGTTTGCCGATATCGTTGATCTTGCCATCGATCTCGGAGATTTCGGTGTCGGGCATGGGAGTATCGGCGGGGGTGTTCTCGAGATGAGGAGCGACGGGCGATGGCGGGTCGGCGGGAGGGATCACCAGGGCTTGTTTGTTGCGCAGCGTGTAGGCCAGCAGGCGGAAGGGCGCGACCTCGCTGGTGGTGTCCATCCAGACTTCTTCTTTTGTGCCGTGGTTGTCACGCGGCAACATGGTGATGACGTGGTCGAACTGTGCGGGCGAAGGGACATCGGGATCGAGCTTGCGGCTGGAGTTGATGAGCACCGACGACGCGTGGAGGCCTTCCGCTTCAAGCAGCGAGGCGAGCAACGTGTGCTTGTCTTTGCAGTCGCCGTATTGATTGTTAAGGACGTCGGTAGCGGCATGCGGCTGGTAGCGGCCGACGCCGAGCGACAGGCTGACATAGCGAAAATTCTTGGCGACGAAATCGTAGAGTGCTTCCGTCTTCTCGAGATCGGTGTTGAGCCCCTTGGTCAACTCTTCGGCCTTGGCACGAACTTCGGGCGAGGGAGCGCGGCGGTCTTTTTCGAGACTGGCATACCAGCGGCCAACCTGCTCCCAGTTTTCGAAGGTCGTCAATTGAATGTCGGGTTCGTCGTCTTCGGGATGATGCTTCTTTTTCTTGTCCGTATCTTTGGCCTTATCGTCATCTTCGCGTTCGAGATGAGAACTGGACCAGTGATAAAGGCGGCGGCCATTCTGCTCGGTAATCTTGGGGTCCATCCCCGCTCTGTTTTTCAGTTTGAGGGAGCGGGCGACGGGGACGTCAACGTCGACGGTTTCATCGAGAACGATGTTGCTCTTGTCGAATTCGTAGTCGGTCCAGAATTGCCCCGGGGCCAGCGGAGTGTGAATCACGGTGACGAGATCGTATTCAAGGACGTCGCCGGGGCGCAGGCCGGGAACGGTGACGTGCTTCTGGCGGTAGTCGGTATAGACGGGAGCGTCGTGTTCGATGGGAGCGCTGAGGTCTTGCACGGCGTCGTCGCCCGCCTTGACGGCGCTGCCATCTTTTTGGAGAACGCGAACGTAAGGAATTTCAAGACGCTCGTTGGCGGAGTTGTAGCCGAACTGAAGCTGTCCCCACTGCTGCACGCCGGCTTCACTCTGCACACGGATTCTGGCGGTCGTCTCTTTGCGGCCAGTGCCGTCGGCGTCGAAGCGATAGCGCGTGTGCATCTGCTCGATGACGAAAGATTCCTGGGCATAGTCCTGAGCCTTGGCGGCGAGTTTCGATACGTCCTGTTTGGCGGCGGGAGTGTCTGGTTTCGTCGATCGGGCTGCCGCGCCGGGAGTGGTCGTCGATGGCGCCGGAGCGGACTGCGAAGCTGCGGCGGCGGCGAGCAAAGACGCCGAAAGAAAGATAAGGAAGCAATGACGCATATCAGGGATGGATCCTATTATCCCATGTTGGGGTGACTGCGTAGAGGATGCTCGATCAACGTTGAACCAGAGGGTCCGCGGAGGAAGTGACGGAGAAGGGAGCGAAGAACCTGTCATTCCACGAAAAGGACGGCAGTGCGGGGAAGGCGGCAATGCGATTATCATCATATGCAAATTACTTTTCACTATAATCCTGTGATTTGAATCACATTTTTCTGCCCCGCGAAGCGAATTCCGGGATAAAATCGCGTCCAGATAGTCTTGTTTCGCCGTGTAGCGAAGCAGGCGTGACGCATAACGTACTTGCGCCACGATCTTTCCGTCGGAGGTTTTGCATGGAAGATCGGGCCCCTGTAGTTTCCTCAGCTGAGCCGTCGTCCAGTTCCACTTCCATCACCAGACATCATGAAGGCCGCGGAGCGTGGGTGCTGACAGCCTACGGGATCTGTGGTTTAACGTTGTTCGGAGTTCTGGCTTACTTCTTCTCGGACTTTATCGCCCACTAGTCCGGGCCCGCAGTGGCGAACGGGCGTGCGCGCCCGCGGAACGCCGTGGGGTTGTATCTAGCCCCGTCTGGAATCTGTTCAGAATTTCAGTGCTGCCCTGCCGGATGCCGGTGCCCCGCTTTGAACGTGCTACAATGAGCGGCCTTAGGAAGTGTTGTTCCAACGCTTCGGTAGCGCACCCCACTCAAGGACAACAAGACTCGCTGTGGCCAAGCCTCCCACGTCCAGTGCTACGCCGATCACCTATGCTGACGCCGGCGTAGACATCAGCCGCTCGAACCGTACCAAGCAGCGGATCAAATATCTGGCTCACAAGACCTTTACCCGGGGCGTCTTGAGCGAGATCGGCGGCTTTGGAGGACTTTTCGCCGTCGACAAGATGAAATATACGGACCCCGTATTGGTGTCGAGCGTCGACGGCGTGGGGACGAAATTGAAGATTGCGTTCGAGATGGATCTGCACTCCACGGTGGGAGCGGATCTGGTGAACCACTGCGTGAACGACATTGCGGTACAGGGAGCGGCGCCGTTGTTTTTCATGGATTACCTGGCGACGGGGCAGTTGGATCCGGCAGTGGCGGAAAAAGTTGTGGAAGGGATTGCCGATGCGTGCAAGCACAATGGCTGCGCACTGATCGGTGGAGAGACAGCGGAGATGCCGGGATTTTATGCCGACGGCGAGTACGATCTCGCGGGATTTATTGTGGGTGTGGTGGAGCGCGAAAAGATCATTACCGGGAAAGAGGTGCAGATTGGCGACATGATTCTAGGCTTGCCGTCGAACGGACTGCACACGAACGGATACTCGCTGGCGCGGAAGCTGCTGTTTGAAGTGGCGCACTACTCGCCGGAGACGTATGTAAACGAGGTCAAGAACAAGGTCGGCAACGAATTGATGCGCACGCACAAGAGCTACTGGCCGGTTCTGCGAAAACTGATTGACGGTCAATGTGTTTCGGCCCTGGCGCACATCACCGGCGGGGGAATTACGGAGAACTTGCCGCGTGTGTTGCCGCGAGGAACGGCGGCGGTGATTGAAATGGGATCGTGGCCGGTGCTTCCCATCTTCGAGCACCTGCAGCAGTTGGGGAACGTTCCGCAGGATGAGATGCTGCGCACGTTCAACATGGGGCTGGGAATGCTGCTGGTGGTGCCGTCGGCGAAATTCAAGAAAGCGCAGACCGTGCTGGAGCGGGTCGGCGAGAAGGCCTACACGATTGGGCGCATCGTGAAGGGCGAACGCAAAGTGACGTACAGCTGATCGGCCCGTTCGGCGCCCCGCCTCTGTACTGGAGAAGACTCTGTGGCTGAAGAAAAAGTAATCAAGCTCCTTGAAGAAATTAGAGATCTCCAGAAACTGCATGTGGAGAACTACAAGGACGCCCTGAAGAACCGGCAGGAATCGATCGAGATCCAGAGACAGGCGATGCGTCGCCGGAGGATAATTCTTTGGTGATCGGCATTGTGCTCATCATTTTCCTGGACTTCATAGCCTGGTCCTCGTACACCCCGAAATAATGCATTCACTCGGTATTCTTCTTTCCGGACGCGGTTCAAATTTCGTAGCGATTGCCGACAGCGTCGATGCGCCGCGGATTCCCGAGGCGCGGATTGCTGTCGTCATTTCAAACAAGGAAGACGCGCCGGGAATTACGACGGCGCGGCAACGCGGGCTGACGGCGCTGGTAATTCCATCGAAGGGAAAGCAGCGCGAGGAACACGATCGCGAAGTGGTCGCGGCTTTGAAACGGCACGGCGTAGATCTCGTCTGTCTCGCGGGATACATGCGGCTGCTTTCGCCGTGGTTTGTGCAACAGTTTCCCAAGAGAATTCTGAATATCCATCCATCGCTGCTGCCGGCGTTTCCCGGTCTCGAAGCACAGGAGCAGGCGTTCGCGTATGGCGTGAAAATTACCGGCTGCACCGTGCATTTTGTGGACGAGGAACTGGATCATGGCGCGATCATCGTGCAGAAAGCGGTGCCCGTGCTGGATAACGACGATGAGCATACGCTGGCGGAGCGGATACTGGAGCAGGAACATCTGGCGTATACGGAAGCGATCGGGATCGTGCTGGGCGGAAACTTCGAAGTGGTGGGAAGAAGGCTCGTGCACGGGCAGAAGTAAAAAGTCAGAAATCAAAATGAAGGAGGAATGCTGCCGGTTTCCGAGCCGAACCGGGTGATCCTCTTCGCGGCGCGTGGACTGCGGTGGGCGCGTTACTCCTGCATTCTGGCTTCTTCCTTCTGACTTCTTCAACCTCCGTTCCTTATAATGTCCTTTCTCATGTCAAACTTCGCTCCGGTAGACGAACAACTCACCTATTTGAAAAAGGGCGCGGCGGAGATCATCCGCGAGTCGGACCTGCGCGCCAAGCTCGAAAAGTCGCGCGCGACGGGCAAACCGTTGCGGGTGAAGCTGGGGATGGATCCGACCGCTCCCGACCTGCATCTGGGCCACACTGTGGTGCTGCGCAAGCTGAAACATTTTCAGGATCTCGGACACACGGCAATTTTTCTGATCGGCGACTTCACCGGGATGATTGGCGATCCCAGCGGACGCTCGGTGACGCGGCCCCCGCTATCGCGCGAGCAGATCGAGCAGAATGCGGAGACGTACAAGGCACAGGTCTTCAAGATTCTCGATCCGCTGAAGACGGTGATCGACTTCAACCGGCGCTGGTTCGGAGCGATGAATTCGGATGACTTCGTGAAGCTGACGGCGAAGTACACGGTTTCGCAGCTGCTGGAGCGCGAGGACTTTCACAAGCGATTTACCGAAGAGAAGCCGATCTCGGTGCATGAACTGCTGTATCCGCTGGTGCAGGGATATGACTCGGTGGCGCTGGAGGCCGACGTCGAGCTGGGCGGGACGGATCAGAAATTTAATTTGCTCGTTGGCCGCGAGTTGCAGCGCGCGTATGGACAGGAATCGCAGGTAGTGCTGACGACACCCATTCTGGAGGGGCTCGACGGCGTGCAGAAGATGTCGAAGTCGCTGGGAAACGCGATCGGCATTCATGAGCCGCCGCTCGAGATGTATGGCAAGGTAATGAGCATTTCTGACGAGATGATGTGGAGATATTACGAGCTGCTGACGGATGTGCAGGTCGCCGAGATCGAAAAGATGAAGCGTGACGTGCATCCCATGCAGGCGAAGAAAGATCTGGCGCGGCGCATCGTCACGGACTTCCATTCGGCGGAAGTGGCCGCGAAGGCGGGGGAGGATTGGGCTAAACAGTTTCAGAAGGATGAGGTGCCGGAAGCGGTGGAGGAAGTTACCGTCGGCTTTAGCGAGATAGCTGGCGGTGGCGAACTGGACATTCGCCTTGATCGGCTGCTTGTGCGAATCGGGCTCGCTGAATCGATTTCTGACGCTTCTAGAAAATTAAAGCAGAACTCAGTGCGTGTCGGAACGATTGTCAGAACGCACCACAGTTATCGGCTGGAAAAGCTCCCTGTCAAATTGACCTTGAGGGTGGGGAAACAGGTCAAGGTCGCAGTGATCCAGTAGCATCTTTCGTCGGTCTCGCCAGTGGAGCATGGGCAGGCTGGGAATTCTGCGCTTGCGGAACTCCGCTTCCTCAGGATGACAGTCATACTCTAGACGCATCAGCTTCTACGGCAGCAGGCCGAAGACGGCGACGCCGTTGGTCGTCGCAACGAAGACCTTGCCATTCACGATCATGGGCGTGATGAACTTGTTGCCAGGACCGAACTGATCGCGGCCGTTCGCGGCCTGGTTGCTATTGTAGAGTTCGTTCAGCGTGGCCGCATCGTAGGCGTGGAGCACGGCGGGGCTGGCGTTTTCGACGGCCCAGACAATCCCACTGCTGGCTCCGTTGGCCGAGATGCTGGGCGTCACGCCGGGGTATCCGAAAGTGTTGGCAGTCTTCGCGGTCGCCGAGGTCGCGAGTTTCGCGTTCGTGATCTGGAAGGCCTGAAGGTTATTGCCTACCGAGCCGTAGTAGACGGTGCTGTTGAAATAAGCCGGCATGGCCCACACGCCTCCGGAGAGCACGCCCGAGAGTTCCTGATAGGCATTGTTCGTGTTCGTTGAGAACTTGCCCATTGAGTCGCGGTTCACCACGTAGAGGTTGCCGTCTTTCCCGGCGCCGACGGCCAGATGCGTGGTCTGGCCTGAGCCGTTGGTGAGATCGGGGAGCACCATCGCTCCTCCGGAGCCGAGATCGGTGTCGCTGCCGTTCTCGGAAGCCTGGTTGTCCATCTCGAAATAGTCGGCGACGGCGAGCTGGTTGCCGGAGGTCGAGAGCTTCATGAAGGCGTTGCCATAATCGCCTTCGCTGGGAAATCCGCCCGCGTTCAGAGTTGTGTCGAAGTAGCCGTTGGCGTCGAGGAAATAGATGTTGGCGGAGCTGTCTGCGGCAAGTCCTGCACCAGCCATCCAGATGGCGCCCTCATTGCCGTTCGGCGTGATGTTCAGCACCGAGATTTGCGATAGATTTGCGGCGCTGTATCCGATGATCCATCCCGTGTAAGGGCGATAGTCACAGTGGGAGGCCCAGCTAGTATAGATAACGCCATTCAGCAGAAGCAACCCGGCGCGTTCTTTGTATTGTCCGGGATCGAAGATCACGTCGGTACCGTTGCTGTTGTCGCCGGTACCGGGATAGGTGGCCTGCACGTCGACGGGACCACCGAGAATTTCGCCGCCCAGCGCGAGATCGAGCGCGTGCAGGCGCTGATGGTAGTTGCCGGAAACATCCTTCGACATGGCGACGACGTACACGGCGCCATTGGGGCCGCTCGAGCGGGCGATCACGGGAGTGGAGGTGACTCCGATCTCGGGAGTCACCTGACTGCAGCCTCGATCATCGGAAGTTGTCTCGCCGGACTTGAGAGTGGAGGTGCTCCAGACTTTTGTTCCGGTGTCGGCGTCGAAGGCAAAGACGGTGCCGTGCTCGGTGGCGGCAATCAGAAGATTGTGGGTTCCATTGCCGGGGACATTGACGCTGGAGGCGTAGAGCGGTTCGGCGTCGACGAGGCCATCGACGAGAAAGAAATTGATTTTGCCGAAGGTTGCGGAGTTGACGTTGGTGGTAGTGAGAATGGTTTCGCTCAGATTCTGGCCGGTACGCGCGATGTCGTTGTGATAGGTCACGACATCGATAGAACTCGTCGGGGCAGCGACCGTGAGCGTCGCCGACGAACTGGTCAAACTGCCGATGGAGTTGCTGACCACGACCGAATATGCGGAACCGCTATCACCGAGCGCAGTGGCCGGAGTGGTGTAGCTCGCCGAGGTCGCGCCGGGAATGGCAGCTGTCCCCTTCTGCCACTGATAACCCAATGGCGCTGTGCCCGAGGCCGTGACCGAGAAGGTTGCGGTCTGACCGACGATGACGTTCTGATTCGAGGGCTGGCTTTGAATCGTGGGAGCGGTCGGGTTGCTGCGGGTGTTCGTCGAAGCGCCCGACCCGCAACCCGCAAGGATCAGGCTAAGTGCAAGAAAACACACGAGCATGATCGAACGTCGCAGAGACATCGGTCCTCCCCAAGCGTATGCCGGATAGAGAATGATGACAGGGTGATCTGACTTTGGCGAGAGGTTCAGCGATTACGGAGGGGCATTCTCCGCACCTGGCAGATGGGCAATGGTTTATCGGGCCAAACTCGCGCCGGATGGACTCGCCGGTGGCTCGACTCTGGTAGGCTGTCGGCGCAGATGCGCGCGGCGGCCATTCTCGGGCTGGGATGTTCTCCAAGGGATTTGAAGCCCTTTCAGGCGGACGCGAACCGGGCCGCGAAGGTTGAGTGGCGGATGGGGATGCCGGCTGCGCACGACGACGCAGATGTGATCGTGCTGCTCGGCGGGGATGGGACGATGCATCGGCATCTGGGACAGTTGGTGAGGCTGGGGTTGCCGGTATTGGTCGTTCCGGCGGGAAGCGGAAATGATTTTGCTTCCTCTTTGGGGCTGCGAAGCGTGCGCGCTGCGCGAGAGGCTTGGCGGCGATTTTGCGGCGCCGGTGGCAACGTGCGCGAGATTGATCTGGGGGTGATTTCGTTCAGCGAAAACGCGGGTGAGATGGTGACGGCGCATGGCCCGCGATATTTTTGCTGTGTTGCCGGGGTTGGTCTCGACGGCGAAGTCGCGCGCAAAGCAAATCGACTGCCACGCTGGCTGCGCGGGCGTGGCGGATATGTGCTCAGCCTGGCGCCGACAATTTTCACCTTCGATGCGGTTCGGATGAAAATCATGACGCCGGGGCAGGAGGAGCCTTCGTCTGGATCTTGGAGGGTGCGCAGCGATCAGCCAACGCTGCTGGCCGCGTTTGCGAACGCTCCGTTTTACGGCGGAGGCATGAAGATCGCGCCCGAAGCAAAAATGGGTGATGGGCTGCTCGATGTTTGCATTGTGGGCGGCGTCGATCCGTTCAAGTTGTTCTGCCTGTTTCCCACGGTATATGCAGGGAAGCATCTCAGCATCAAAGAGGTCAAGTACTTTCAGATCGACCGAGTGCGAGTGGAAACCGAACAGCCTCTCGATGTGTATGCGGATGGGGAATTTGTTTGTCGAACGCCGGTGGAGGTTGGGATTCAGGGGGGTGCGCTCAGGGTTGTTGTTCATCCGTCACAGACAGGTTTCTAGTTTCTAGTTTCTAGTTTCTGGTTTCTGGTTTCGAGTCTCTGCGTTCGACGGTCGCGTTTGCCTGGTCCGGAGTCCCTTGGACTTCGCTCAGGGCAAGCTTGTGCGGCTGTCCCTACATGGCCCGCCGCCAAGTGCTAAACTTTCCTCATGTCTGACGGACGTTCACGCACACTGCTCTGGGTTCTGATCGGCGGAGGAGCATTTTTCCTCTTCGTCCTTGCCGTGTTTACGCTGGTCTATCTCACGCTGCATGTGGGAGGTACGGAGGCGGGACTTACCGGATTCGGCGATCGCATTGGCGTGGTCGATCTGGAAGGAGTGATTCTCTCGCCGCACCCGGTGGTGGACGAACTGAAGAAGTTCGCGGACGACTCGTCGATCAAAGCGATTATCCTGCACGTGAATTCGCCCGGTGGCGGCGTGGCTGCATCGGAGGAGATTTATCGCGAAGTCAAGCGCGTGCGCACGGAAAAGAAAAAGAAAGTTGTGGTTTCGATTGAAAGTGTGGGTGCGAGCGGCGCCTATTACGTGGCGTCGGCGTCGGACAAGATTTATGCCGACCGGGGCAGCATCGTGGGTTCGATTGGCGTTATTGCGGAGTGGGTGAACTACGGCGACCTGTTGAAGTGGGCCAAGTTGAAAAATGTCGTGATCAAGACGGGCGAATTCAAGGACACGGGAAATCCGGCGCGTGATCTGACTCCGGCGGAGCAGGCCTACATGCAGTCGCTGATCGACAACATGTTTGGGCAGTTCATTCAGGCGGTCGCGGACGGGCGCGGGTTGAAGTTTGACGACGTGAAGTCGATTGCGAACGGAAAAGTCTGGACGGGTGAACAGGCGAAGTCCATGAAACTGATCGACAACCTGGGAGACTTCGAGGCCGCGGTCTCGGACACGGCGAAATCAGTTGGAATCACAGGCGAACCGACGCTGGTGCGTCCGGAGAAAGATCGCAGGACGTTGCTGGACCTGCTGCTCGGCGACGTTTCGCAGTATTTGCCAACCCGCGAAAAGTTGATGGAGCAGCAGGTGGGATTTTATTACTTGTGGAAGTAGGCTCGGAGTCGAGTCTCAGGTCTCATGCCCCGATAGAGAGTGCTCTCGGCCGTCGGGGTTCCATCACCTTTCAAGGTTCGGATCCCAAATCTTCCATCGCGGAGGCGATGGACGGTTAGTAGCGTGCCTGTATACGACCGCATCGGGCGCTCTTGTTGCCCAAACCCTTGCGATCGCTCCAAACCGTATTTTGTCGGATGAAACGGCGCGGTTCGGGCCAGTGGCTTGAAGGCCAACGGGGCGTGACCATCCAGTTGAGCACGTCGGCTTGCAATAGCGCCGACGATCCCACCGAGGCCCAGGTTTGTCATCGTCCCCAAAAGGGAGACTTGCATTAAACCCCTGAAATTTGAGAAGGTTATGGAGGGTAATGGGCGGACTCTGGGTTTTGACGGACCGCCTCGAAGAAATCTTGCGGCGCATCCGGGAACCTGAGTTGTGCGCCGCATCATCAGGAAGAAGGATTTATGACCAAGGCCGATCTGATTGACGAAGTGTCGCGTTTGGCGGAACTTACGCGGAAAGACAGCGAAGTGATCGTGGAGACGATTTTTGACAGTGTGGTGCGATCGCTGCGCGCCGGCGACAAGATCGAGATCCGGGGCTTTGGCAGCTTCCGGACGCGCCAGCGCAAACCGCGCATCGGCCGCAATCCCAAGACTGGCGAGCGGGTGGAGGTGCCCGCCAAGAAGATTCCGTTCTTCAAGCCGAGCAAGGAATTAAAAGATCTGGTGAACGAAGCCGCCGCCGGGGCAACGCCAGCCGCTACTCCGCCCGCAACTCCTGCGCCTCCCACGGCTTAGGCCGGGTTGCAAATTCGCAAGAGATCATTTAGAAGCCAGACTGTCGTCCGTCATAAAGATGGAGCAAGGCGAGCTCTTCGGCGCGGACTTCTTGCAACCTTTCAGCGCTTCCTTTCCCGCATCCTGCGTCGTGCGACGACCCACACTCATAGCGACACCGCCCGCCGACGAAACGGCGAAAGCCTTGTGCGGTGCACTGAGCAGATATCTCTGAAATTCGTCGCGATCCTTGTCCGGAAAATTCGCTGGCAGTTCCACGGCGGGAACAGGAATCCGCAGCAGCGTATCGCGCAGAACGGCATTTTCTAGTTTGAGGAAGTCGTCGACGATCGGCGCCCAGGTCGGGATGCCGCTCAACGAAAAGAGATGATGGCCGTCATCGCCAAACGGTGGCGCCGCGATGAAGGTCGCCTTTCCTCCAGCCTGGGTGAAAGCGTCGTAGAAGTGCTTTGCCAGAGGCAGGGAGAAGAAATGGTCGTTCGCGGAGTAGATCCAGAGCATGGGCACTTTCGAGTGAGAACCGAAAGTGCCGAACGCTCGGATTAAAGCTTCCGGATTGCAGACCTGATCAGGCCTTCTGGATCCGCGACCGCCTGCGAAGTTGATGGCAGCAATGAGTCCGGGCGGCGGGTCAGCGGCGAGACCGACCATTGCAAGCCCCCCAGTAGAAACTCCAATGGCGATCATGCGGGAAGGGTCGATTTCCGGGCGGGTGTCGAGATACGCGGCCGACTCGCGGAGATCTTTGACCGCTTCTTTGGTGGGACCGATAAAATCCGGGAAGGGGCCGCAAACCTGATTTTGCTCGGCATAGCCGCCGCCAGAGTCGCCGAATCCGCGTCTCAATACGATGACTGCCGTCCAACCACGCCGGGCAAATTCGCGCGCCTGGGGAATAAAGCGGAGCGGCGTCATGTCTGGGCGATCGGTTGCTTCGCGCGGAGTTCCGTGAGTAAGAAGTGCCAGCGGGTGACGCACGTTGTCGTTGGGGCGGATCATGACGGCCTCAAGCCCCTTTTTGCCAGACTGATGCGTTGGAATGCGAAACTCGCTGATGACAATATCCTGCGAGTGCGCGATGACGACGGACAAGGTCGCGAGCGAGAATGCGACGAGGAAAGCTCGATTCGAGTGGCTACTTTTCATGTCTCCGCCTCTTCCGTCACTCAATCGGCGAGGTCGCCAGGCGGCGACTCGATTGGGAAGGATATTAAAGGCCAGAGCGTCTCAGATCAAAGAGGATTCAATCTGAGGCGATCGCGGCATGCTCGAGGGTCAACGGCGGATGCCGGCGATCCCCATCATGCGCCCGGTCTTGCCTTTCTCGGCACGATAAGAGAAGAGCAACTCGGGATGACAGTTGGTGCAGAGCGGGGAGGATTCGATATTTCTCTTCGGCACGCCGGCGGCGAGCAACTGCTGCCGGTTCGCCTCGACGAGGTCGAGAAAAAGTTTGGGGGGCAACTCGCCGTGTCCGGGAGCGCGCGCAGTCAGGAACAGAAGTGGATATTTTTCGCGGACGGGATCGGAATCCTTGACTTCCCGGAACAATTTTGCCGCGTAGGCAAACTGCGACTCGAACTTGGTGCGAACCTCTTCGCCGACTTCATAGCAGCAGCTCTGGACGCCGGGGCCGATCGCGGCCTTGATATCGCGGGCTTGGGCGCCGAAACAGCGAAACATTTCGCCTACGCCTTTCTCGACGATGCGCTTCACGGTGCCGCGCCATCCCGCGTGAAAGACACCGACCGCATGGCGTTTGCTATCCACGAGAATGACCGGAAGACAATCGGCAGTCTGAATCGCCAGGAGCAGGCCGGGAGTTGCGGTGATGAGCCCGTCACCGGTCAGATGCTCTTGGGGAACGGAATCGACTGAGCGAATGACGTCGGAATGAATCTGGCGCAAAGTGATCAGCGGCCAGAGAGCGTTTCGCGATTTGAGCGGTGCCCCGACGGCTCCCGCGGCGCGCAAGAAGTTTTCGCGATTGCGCTCGACCGTGGCGCGTGAATCGTCGTTGGTGAAGCCGAGATTGAGGTCGGCTTTGCCATAGGCGCGGGAAAATCCGCCAACGCGAGCGGAAAAGCCATGAACCAGCCACGGGAGCGTGGACAGATGGCGGGTTTGGAGAACGTTGAGTCCAGTTTTGCTGATTTTTTTCGAGGGAGCCTGCGTCGCCACAATTCAATGTTACAGGAATGACCGATCCGCGTTTGCCTGACGAGTAGGGGTCCGCTATAGTTTTAGTCATGTTTGAGAACTTCATAGCCACCGATCGCTGGACCAAAAAACAGGTTCACTGCGCTTACGAGGCAATGATCGTCGCCATCGCCACACGTCACGCGGACGCCGTCGACGTCAAATTTCTGGTCGATGGGCGGAAGGTATGGGTGGCGCTGCCTCATCCGGCATGGGTGGAATACAAAAAGCGCACGGGAAAATCGATCACGGATTCGCTGGCCGTGGAGATTGCCGGACATTATCTGAAAACGGCGCTCGAAGCCGGTGAAGGCCTGGGGCGCGAGATGTATTCGCTGACGGTGGAAGAAACTCTGGCGCATCTCGATGCGGCAGTGGCGGAGATGCAGACGCAGCCGGCGTAGAAACAGCACACTGCCAGCGAATGCCTGGCAGTCAGCCTCGTGGGCAGCGGACAAGGTGTTTGTAGCTGCGGCACTGGCGAAGAACCAGATGTGCTGGCCCCGTTTCGCGCAGGCGAGAGGGAGAAACAAATCGCTCTCCCGAGTTGAGCAAGGGGCAGACGACTTCGTTCGCCCCCTCGCACTCTAAACCAGGCCAAACCTAAATCACGATCGCTTCCTTGTACTCTCCGAACACCCTGCGCATGGCGTCGGCAATTTCGCCGACGGTCGCACACGCCTCCACCGCGGCCAGGATGCGCGGCATGACGTTCGCTCCGGAGCGCGCTGCATCTTCCACACCCGCCAACGCGGCTTTCCACGGACCCGCATCGCGACGAGCGCGCAACGTGCGAACTCGTTCGACTTGCTTCGGTTCGAGCGCGGGATCGATGCGCTGAATCGGAATCGGCTTTTCTTCTTCCACTTCGAATCGATTCACGCCGACGATGATCGCTTCCTGATGGTCGACTTGCCGCTGATATTCGTAAGCGGCGTTCTGAATTTCCTGCTGCACGAATCCGCGCTCGATGGCCTTGAGCATTCCTCCGAGGACTTCGATCTTGCCTAGATACTCGGCGGCGCGTTTCTCGATTTCGTTGGTCAGCGATTCGACGTAATAGGATCCGGCCAGCGGATCGATGGTCTGCGGCGCGCCCGACTCGTAGGCGATGATCTGCTGCGTGCGAAGCGCGATGCGGGCGGCCTGCTCGGTGGGCAGGGCGAGAGCTTCGTCGTAGGAATTTGTGTGCAGCGATTGTGTGCCGCCGAGCACGGCGGCCATGGCTTGAATCGCGGTGCGGACGATGTTGTTCTCGGGCTGCTGTGCCGTGAGCGTTGAGCCGGCGGTCTGGGTGTGAAAGCGGAGCATCCAGGAGCGTGGATTTTTTGCCTTGAAGTGTTCGCGCATGATGCGCGCCCACATGCGGCGGGCGGCGCGGAATTTCGCCATTTCTTCCAAAAAATTGCTGTGCGCGTTGAAGAAGAAAGAAAGACGCGGAGCAAATTTGTCGACGTCAAGACCGGCTTTGAGGGCGGCCTCAACGTAGGCCATGCCGTTGCCCAGGGTGAAAGCGACTTCCTGCACGGCGGTCGATCCGGCTTCGCGCATGTGGTAGCCGGAGATCGAAATCGTATTCCAGTCGGGGAGATTGTCTTTGGCCCACGCGAACATGTCGGTGATGACGCGCATGGCTTGTTGCGGTGGATAAATATAAGTGCCGCGAGCGATGTATTCCTTGAGAACGTCGTTCTGCACGGTGCCGGAAAGTTGGCGAATGTCTCTGCCCTGTCGGCGGGCGATGGCTACATACAAGGCGAGCAGGATGGATGCCGTCGCGTTGATGGTCATCGATGTAGAAATCTTGGTCAGTTCAATGCCGTCAAAGAGGCGCTGCATGTCTTCGATGGAATCGATGGCGACACCGACTTTGCCGACTTCGCCTGCCGCGAGGGGATGGTCTGAGTCCATGCCGATCTGTGTGGGCAAATCGAAAGCGACGGAGAGTCCGGTGGTTCCGTTGGCGAGCAGGTATTTGTAGCGCTTGTTCGATTCTTCGGCATCGCCCATACCGGCGTACTGGCGCATGGTCCAGAGGCGTCCACGATACATAGTGGCCTGGACGCCACGGGTGAAGGGATATTCGCCCGGATAGCCGACTTCCCTTTCGTAGTCGGAGCCCTTGAGATCGGCCGGAGTGTAGAGCGGCTGGACTGGAATGTGGGAAGAGGTTTCGATCTCGATCGAGGATGGCTGGTGGGACGTGGGTTTTTCTAGCTTTTCTGTCATCGGGAGTGTCCGGAACGACGAGTTCCAGTTTCCATCAAAAAAGACAAGTCAAGAACGCTGACCTTTCCGCCTCACCCTCCAGAATGAGCTCAGTCCGAACCAGGCAAAAGTCAGGGTGAAAGCCACTGCGATGGCAACGCGACTGGCGGTGGTGCGGCCGGCAGAGTACTTCACGTACTCACGCACGAGCGTAATGGCTCCGAAGGCAGCCATCGCCAGAAAGACCGTGCCGGTGACTTCGAGCCACAAATGATGGAGGGCGTGTCCGAAGGAGCGGGCGGTGGCGCGCACGCCACTCATGATGGCGCCCAGGGTGCGGCTGCGTCCGGCCTGCTCGCCGGCAACCCGCGCTGCTACCCCCAACTTCCGTAAAGTCGAAACCTTGCTCACACCCTCGATTTTAGCAGCCTCCGGCGCTACAATAACGCAACTCAGCCTGGCAGCGAACCCGCTCTGTAGCCTGGGGCATCTAAAAGAGGAGAACGCCGTTATGTCGACTTCCGGGCCCGACCTCACGCAACTCAAATCTCGCATGAAGGCCACATGGATGGCAGGCGATTTCGGGCAGATTGCGCAATATAGTGCCGCAGAAGCGGAGAATTTTGTGAGCCGCATTCCGATATGGGCAGACGCCAAGGTGCTCGACGTTGCCTGCGGCACCGGGAATACGGCAATTCCCGCTGCAAAAACCGGGGCGTCGGTAACCGGCGTCGATATCGCTCCGAATCTGCTAGAACAGGCTCGAAAGCGCGCCTCCTCGGACGCGGCCAAGGTTCGCTTCGAAGAAGGCGACGCCGAGGATCTGCCATATGCGGATGCGAGCTTTGACGTTGTTCTGACCATGTTTGGAGCCATGTTCGCGCCTCGTCCGGAAAAAGTCGCGGCGGAATTGATCCGAGTATGCAAGCCCGGCGGGCTGATTGCCATGGCGAACTGGACTCCGCAAGGCTTTGTGGGCAAGACGTTTGAGACGACGGCCAAGCTGGTGCCGCCACCGCCGGTTCCACCCCCGCTTTTGTGGGGAGATGAATCGATTGTGCGCCAGCGTTTGGGGCAAGGGACAAAGCAGGTGCACTGCAAGCGGCAGAACGTGCAATTTGCCTATCCGTTCCCGCCGAAAGAAACGGTGGAGTTCTTCCGCCGCTACTTCGGTCCAACTCAAATGGCGTTTTCCAGACTGGATGAGACCGGGCAACAGTCGTTGGCGGAACAACTGGAAACACTGTGGAAGGAACACAATACGGACAACAATGGCGGCACAGCGGTGGCTGCCGAGTATCTCGAAGTACAGGCATTTCGCGCCTAGGCGAGATCGTGGTAACGTGGTTTCAGGCAGGGGGACCAGTGGATCCGCAACTCAAACAACTCATGAAGGAACTGGGCGACGCCATCAATGAATCTCTTTCCGATTCGGAACAGATCTCCGAGGTGGTCGCGCGAATTAAAGAGGGCGGATACGACATCTTCCTGGTCCTCGAAGCGACGATCGGCGTCAGCAAACAAGGGGAGAAATCATCCGATAAGACCTCGCTGGTGACGACCCTGTCGACCAATCCTGAGTTCAAGATCAACGATCAGGACCTCAAGTTCCTGAAGTCGCTGAGGATCAAGATCGACGAAGAAACGAAGGACAAGTAATTCCGCTCCTGAACGATCCAGCCGGCGGGATATTGGTCCTCGATTCGCGAACACATCCCTTCCGGCGCAGCCACATAGTCAGTCTCAAACCGCCCTCCGGCCCGTGATGTGCGTCGATAACTACCCTTGGGGACTGTGCTAACATCTACTGTTTTCTTTTCGCGTCTGCCGAGCGAAAGGCGACTCCGGCTGCAACCGGCAGCGCGGAAATGGAATCTGAGGGGCAGTGATGAAAGATACTCTCGGGGTTCTACTGGCAGGTGGCGCCGGAGAGCGCCTGTATCCTCTCACCCGCGATCGAGCCAAGCCGGCGGTCACGTTCGGCGGCATTTACCGCATCATCGACATCACGCTGTCGAACTGCCTCAACTCCGATCTGCGCCGCGTTTACATCCTCACCATGTACAAGGCGCTGTCGCTGAACCGACACATCCGCGAAGGATGGAACATTTTAGGCCGGGAAGTGGGAGAGTTTATTGAAGTGCTGCCCCCGATGAAGCGGGTCAGTGACCAGTGGTATCAGGGAACGGCGGACGCGGTTTATCAGAACATTTATTCGATCGGGTCGGAGCAGCCGAAGCACGTGCTGATTCTTTCCGGAGACCATATCTACAAGATGGACTACGGCAAGATGCTGAAGCAACATCAGGACTCGGCAGCCGATATTACGTTAGCGACCATCCAGATCAATCTCGAAGAGACGTTCCGGTTCGGCGTAGTGGACGTTGACAAGGATGGCCGCATCAATGGTTTTGAAGAGAAGCCCAAGACAACTCATCTGCGTTCGCCGCTGAATCCCGAGAAGGTAGCGGCGTCGATGGGCATTTACCTGTTCAACGCAGACGTGTTGATTCCGGTGTTGCTGAAGGATGCGGAAAACGCCCAGTCGAGCCACGACTTCGGCAAAGACATCCTGCCCAGGATGGTCGACGATTACCGCGTCTTCGCCTACGACTTTGTCGACGAAAACAAGAAGGAAGCGCTCTACTGGCGCGACGTGGGCACGCTCGAGGCGTATTACGAAGCGAATATGGATATCGTTTCGGTGTCGCCGATCTTCAATCTTTATGATGAAGAGTGGCCGATCCGGACGCACCAGCGGCAGTATCCGCCGGCGAAGTTTGTGTTCGCTGAAGCAGGACGAACCGGAACAGCGCTGGACTCGATCGTCTCCAATGGATGCATCGTGTCGGGCGGACAGGTGAAGAACTCAGTGCTGTCGCCCGACGTGCGCGTCAACTCCTACTCGGAAGTGGATGACAGCGTTCTGTTCTCGCATGTCAGCGTGGGACGACGATGCCGCATTCGCAGGGCGATTCTGGACCGCGATGTGCACATTCCTGAAGGCACGACGATCGGCTACGATGCGGAGGCCGACCGCCAGCGGTACTTCGTCACCGAGAGCGGCATCACGGTGGTCACGCGCGATTATTCGCTGTTTGAGAATCCCGTGACAGTGGACTACTTCACCAGCGAGTAAGTCGGACCTGGGCTGCTTGTTGCTCGGATTTTTCCCAGACTTCGTTCCGACCCTGAATCTCTGCGCAGAGAGTCGTTTTCTTTGTCTTAGTGATGGAAGGGCCTTTCTGCTAAGGTCGTCGAACAGCAGGGCTCGCTCGCCGGGCTGCCCGCGGCCAGAAGGCCGGCGACGCACCCGCAAGTGAAAACGAAACACTAATTCAGAGGGCGCAGTCGGGAGGATGCGGCTGCGCCTTCGCTTCTGGCTTTACGGTGGGGCACTCCGGTGCGCCACTTTTTTATTCTGGAGCAAATGATGCCTGGACCGAAATCCGGTGGCGGAAGTGGCAAACGGTGCGGATGCCACTGACTTTCGCAGCAGCAGCGGCTTACTTCGTCTTGCGCTGCGCGGGGCGAGTAGCGGCCGGGCCGCTCGCCGCCTGGCTCTGCAGTGTCTGGGCTTGATTCGCCAGCAGCAGGGCTCCATGCTCGCGAGCGTCTTTTTCAAGGGCGGCCAATTCAGCCTTGGCCGATGACGCACCGGAAGCGATTTCCATCTCGCCAATCGCGAGCCGGGCCTGATATTCGTATAGCCGGTATCCAAGCTTGTGGGCGGAAGAAAGCAGGCCCTCCAGCTCCGAGCGAGCTTCGGCGGTCTTCCCCGTCCTGGCTTTCACGCGGGAATCGGCAAGAGTGGCTTCGTAGCGGGGAGACTGTCCAGCGCTTTGCCGGGACAAGGTAATGGCTTTTGAGGCTGCAGCCTCAGCTTCGGTTAGCTCGCCGGATCCCAGCAGATTGCGCGCGAGGATGGCTGCGGCCCAAGCCTCACTGCCAGAGGAGTTCGTCTTCTCATATTCCCGCACGGATTGTCTAGCGAGCGCAACGCCATCGGCATACTTCTGTTCAACAAGATCGACCACCGCAAGCGACGCATTCATCTGGGTGGCGAAATCGTCGGCATTCAGTTCCTTACTCAAGGCCAGCGCCTCCTGGTATTGCTTGCGAGCGCCGTCCAAGTCAGCTTCGAAGTAACGCGTATCGCCAAGGCCGGCGATGGGGGCCGGCTCGCCACGCTTGTAAGAAGTCTCCTGCATCAGGGACAGCGCCTGGTCGTAGTACTGCTTCGCTTTCGTCAGATCGCCGGTTTCCACGAAGAGATTGGCGATGTTATTCATGGTGTCGGCGGCGCCGCGGCGATTGCCCACTTCGTTAAACGCCGCCAGCGCCTGTTGCTGCATCTGCAGCGATTGTGTCAGCTCCCCGAGACCGTCGAGAGCGTTCGCGACATTCCCGTAGTCACTGGCGAGGCCAAACGGGTCATGGATTTCCTGATCGAAGCGCAAAGTCTGCTGGTAATAATTGAAGGCCTCGCGCAACTGCCCCTGCGAATAAAATGTATTGCCGATCCGCTCCAGCATGGCGCGGATGCTCTTCTGGGCACCGATTTCACGGAAGCTCGAAAGAGCATTTTCAAACTGCTTTCTCGCGCCCGGAAAGTCTCCCTGGTCGTAAAGCAAGTCCCCGACGATCACGACGCAGCGGGCCGCCCCCTGCCGGTCGCCCGCGACACGATAGAGTTCGCGCGCCCGATTCGATAGATCGGCAGTCTTGTCGGACTGGCCCATGCGCTCGAACGCGCGCCCACCGAGTTGCAAAGCCTGCGCAACCATGAGATTGGCTCCGACCGCGAGGCCACTCACTTGCGCCCGGTCGGCAAGTCCCTGCGCCCGCTTAAAATCGCCGAGCGCGAAAGCCACGTTGCCCTCGGCAAGATCGATACGAGCCCGATCGCCCCCTGAGACGTTCAACTTGCGCAGGCCAGCGAGAGTTTTTTCTGCATCATTCGGCCGCCCTGCCGCAAGTTGGGCACGAACCAGAAATAAACCGTAGTCGACGTTATCAGGAAAGAATTCCCACAGCGCCTGATAACTCTCGACCGCCTGGTCGTGTTCTGCCAGCAGTTCGTGGGCGCGGCCTTCGATCAGCAATCGCTCTTCCCGCGAGAATTTTGCCGAGAGAGCCAGCGCCTGCTTGGCCTGATCGGTCGCCTTCGCTTCATAGCCGAGTTGCAACCAGGCCTCCGCCAACGCGGAGTGCGTTGGTGCGTGCCCGGGATCGAGCTTGGCGGCCTGCTCCAGGAGATCACGGGCGGATTGTGCGTCGAACAAGCGCAGCTTTTGCAGGCCGGCGGAATACAGGCGAGCCGCTTCGGGGTTCGATGGCAGTGACGCCCGGACCAGCGCGGATTGCTCCTCGGAAAGAGCTCCGACGCCGAGCTTGCTGCGCAGTTCGACGCCCGCGCGATTAACCAGATCGTCGATCTCAGCTTCGCTTCCCTTCTCTGATACCGATGCCAAGGTCACGCCGGCGACGGCGTCTTGTAAGCGGACATCAAGGCGCAGCAGGCCATTTCCCAGGGCGACATAAGAGCCCATGACCACGTCGTCGCTGCCAAGGTTTTGCCGGATGCGGGTGAGAGTTTGACCACTGAAACTGTCCGCATCAGGCAAGGCAAGGCTGGCCTTCATCTGAGCGATGCTTTCGCCCGGGATCGTGCGAAGTTGATCTCCCTGGCTGAGTTCGGTGGTGAGCATTTCGGAAATGGCGGTCGAAAGCCAGGATTTTTCGGGACTCTGGGACAGATTCTTGAAGCCGAGGACTGCGATGGAGCGGCGGCGATTCACGGCGGATGAGGCGTTGGGACGCGGGGCGCGGCGCAGATACAAATATCCTGCGGCGCACACAAGGATCACGATCGATACGGCCGCTAATATCCAGAGGCTTGACGGACGGGCGCGGACTACTGGAACAGCGGCCGACGTCAACGCCACTGGACGTTCAAGGTCGGCTTTCAACTCGGCAGCAGAGGGATAGCGTTGTGCGCGATCGCGCGCCAGCGCCTTCAGAATTACCGCGTCCAACAGTGGCGGGACAGCAGGGTTAATCCGGCTGGGACAATCGGGAGTCTGGTTCAGAATCGCGCTGATCAGAAGCGCTGGAACGCCCTGCTGAAACGGCCGCTTGCCGGTAGTCATTTCATAGAGAACGGCTCCGGCGGACCAGATATCAGTGCGCGCGTCGGCGACTTCCCCGCTCAGCTGTTCGGGAGACATATAGGGCAGAGTGCCAGTGGTTTCCTGCGAGTGCGTCAGGGTGAGGGTCAGACCCTGCTCGCTGGCATGCGGCATCAGCTGCGCCAGCCCGAAATCGAGAATCTTCAAACGCCCGTCGGGAGTGAGTCGCAGATTGCCGGGTTTCAGGTCACGATGCACAATGCCCTGCTGATGCGCGGCCTCCAAACCTGCGGCGAGCTGCACTCCCAATCGGATGACTTCGTCGGGTGGAAGCGGGCCGGAGGCAAGCTTTACGTCGAGGGTGATTCCTGCGATGTACTCGGTGACCAGAAAGTCCATAGAGTCCTGGCTACCGAATTCGTGGACGGTGGCGACATTGGGGTGATTCAGGCGGGCCAGGGAGAGCGCTTCCTTACGGAAGCGTTTGCGAGCAATGTCGTTGCTCAGAGAACCGGCAGGCAGAACCTTGATCGCTACATCGCGGTCGAGCTGCTCGTCGTGGGCGCGGTAAACCACACCCATCCCTCCGGCGCCAATGTGCTCAACGATCGTATAGTGTGAAAGCCGTTCCCCAATCATCCCCAGCCCTGCGAAAGGGGCCCCGAGCAAAACAGCCTCTTGAAATGGTGAGATCGCAGCCTGAAGCGTTACACTCCGCAAACCCCAGTTTTGTTGAATTGTACTCCCAAGCGGGAGTTAGGAACGCGTGCGCCCTGGGGAGGAGTGGAGCGTGAGAGTCGAGGCAATGTTTCTGCGGTCACAATCGGCGCGGCTCCGACTTGCTACAATGCCCTGTTTCACATTCAGACAGGATTGAGCTCGAACTTCGCGCCTGACAACCGCGTACTGTCTTGTGGGCAAGTTCGAAGGACAGAGCAGCTCAGTAGTCCGAATCAGACCCCAGGATCGAGTCTCGCAGGTCAAGCAGGGTTTTCCGGGGAGAGCAAGTGGAAGACGTCCAGGTCGTAGCGATGCTGGTCCGGCGCTGTATTGCTGGCGATGCTGCCGCCTGGGAGGAAATCGTGCAGACTTACAACCGGCGCATCTATAACATTTGCTATCGCTTTGCGGGATCGTCCAATGACGCTGAAGACCTCACCCAAGAGGTCTTTATCAAGATGTACCGCACGCTCTCGAGCTACGACGCGACCAAAGGGGCATTCGTGACGTGGGTCACGACCATCGCGCGCAACCTGCTGGTCGACCATTTCCGCAAAACCAAACAGGACCGGATGACCGACTCGATGGATACGGCAACGTCAGATCACGAAGACGCCCAGCCGCTCAGTGAGCAAATTCCGGACCGATCGGCGCCTCCCGACGCCAAGGTGCGCAGCCGGGAGGTCGGTGAGACAGTGCATGCGGCCTTGGGGAAGCTTTCGCCCGAGCTTCGGGAAGCAGTGATTCTAAGGGACTTACAGGATATGGACTATCGCGAAATTGCCACCGTTTTGAGGGTTCCGGAGGGTACTGTGAAATCACGAATAAATAGAGGGCGGGCGGAACTTGCCCGCCTCTTACAACGTACCTATAGGCAGGTGATGTGATGCCAGACAACACCAGTAATAACGGAATGCAGTGCCACGAGTTCGAGCTGTTGCTCACGGACGCGCTGGATGGCGTGCTTGGCGGAGCGGAACTCGACCGATTCCAGGCGCACGCCAGCAGTTGCAAGGCGTGCGGGCCGCTGCTCGCCGAAGTCGAGGCGGGCCGCGACTGGCTGAAGGGTCTCACGGAGGTCGAACCTCCAGCCAACCTGGTGAACGACATCCTGGCATCCACGACGGGCGTTGACACCCAACGCCTGCGAGTCCCGGTACGAGCCGCGCAGCCGCGAGTTTCGTGGCTGGAGCACGTGCAGGCCTCGTTCCTCGAGCCGATCTGGGCAGCCGTCCGCCAGCCGCGCTTCGCCATGTCGTTCGGCATGGCATTCTTTGCGTTGTCGGTGGGCTTGACGGTCGCCGGGGTGAAACCCGCGGACTTGCGGGAGATCAGCCTGCGGCCTGCCGCGATCCGGCACACGTACTACAATACGCAAGCCCGCGTGGTGCGCTATTACGAAAACATCCGCTTCGTATATGAAGTGGAGTCGCGGGTGCGTGAGCTGAAGCGCAACGTCGCGCCGGCCGAGCCGGGATTGCGGGGAACCACTCCGGCCAAGCAAAAAGACGAGAAGAACGACACAACACAACAGCCCGAGCAGAAGCAGGAGCGCAATTACAGCCAGACGGAGAACAGTCTCATTCTGGCAAGCGCTCCTCTGGGTCCATCTGTCGTTGATGGGTCAATTGTTGATCCATCAAGTCCGGATCTGCCTGTAGTGTCGGTGACCACGTACAGGAGGTTCGTATGAACTGCGCCACGCACAGTGATACTGCTGCAGTGGCCTTCTGCCGCACATGCGGAAAGCCACTTTGTAACCAATGCACGCGGGACGTCCGCGGCGTGATTTACTGTGAGGCTTGCCTCGCTGCGCGTATGGAGGGGACGGCTCCGGCTGCGGGATTCGTTCCTCCCGCCGGATTCGTTCCTCCCACGCAGACAGTGTATCCATCGGGATCGGCACCGACCATGCCTGGTCTCCGCCCGGCGGTCAGTAGCGGTCCGAATCCGACGGTCGCCGGAATTCTTGCGGGGTTCTTTCCCTTCGGCGTGGGCGCTGTCTACTGTTCGCAATACGCCAAGGGATTGGCGCACCTGGTAATCATGGTGCTGATGATCATCGGCGTGAGTTCCGATGTCCCGTGGTACGTGCACACAATCCTGGGGCTTGGAATTGGTTTCTTTTACGTCTACCAGATCATCGATGCGGTCCGCAGCGCGAGGGCGATCCAGATGGGCGAACCGGCGCCGGATCCGTTCGGATTGGCACAGGCGTTTGGTGCGGGCGAGAAATTCGAAGGCACCAAGGTTCCGGCCGGAGCGGCCATTCTTATCGGTCTGGGCGTCTTGTTCCTGCTGCACACCGCGGGATTTTTTGAGTTCGGCCTGGACCGGTTCTGGCCGCTGATCCTGATCTTTCTCGGCGCGTGGCTTTTCGCCAGACAGTGGGGACTGATGGGCGGCCTGGCCGGCAGATGCCAATGCGAGCGTTGCCGGACGCGAAGGCTGATGGGTCCGTCGATGCTGGTGACTCTCGGCGTGCTCTTTTTGCTCGATACCACGTCGAGCTTAAGCTTCGGGAGGACTTGGCCGGCGATTTTGCTGGTAGTTGGAGTGGTCAAGCTGCTGCAGAGCAACGCCTCGTCGACCGGACACGTCGGCCCGCTGCCGCCGGGTATTCCGCCCAGCATGCCGCCGAACGTCCCGCCGGGCATGGCTCCGCCGCAGGCACCGCAGAATCCCGAGCAGTCCCCCTCTTCCGGTGAGGTGAAAAATGTCTAGTCCAATGACAACTCCGGGAGTTCCACCTGTGGCGCCCTTGCCGCCACGACGGCATCGCTCGTTCGCGGGACCGTTCGTGCTGATCATTGTCGGCATTGTCTTCCTGCTGGGCACGATGCATGTTTTGTCGGTGGGAAGACTGGCGCACTTGTTCGCCGACTATTGGCCCGTCCTTCTCATATTGTGGGGCGTGATCAAGCTTATCGAACATCAACAGGCGCAGCGCGAAGGCGCGCGTCCTACGGGGATCGGCGCCGGCGGAGTTTTCCTGATCATCATGATCGTCGTGTTCGGACTGATTGCGACGCAGCTTGAGCGTGTCAATTGGTCGGGATTACACGATCAGTTCAACTTTGACGACGACGATTTCAACGGCATATTCGGCCAAAGCTACAACTACAACGACAATCTCGAACAGGATTTTCCGGCGGATGCGAGTCTGAAGGTCATTGACAATCACGGAGCGGTAAGCGTGCATGCCTCCGACGACAAGAAGATCACGGTGGTTGTGCGCAAGCGCGTGGGAGCGGAGAACCAGACCGACGCCGACAAGTACAACACGCAGACCAAACCGACGATCACAGTCATCGGCGGGCTGGTGACGGTCGATGCCAAGGTCGAGGGCGCGGGAGATCATCCCGTCGAAACCGACCTCGACATTTCTTTGCCGCGCAAGGCTGCGGTTTCCATCGTTTCGCGGCGTGGCGACGTGAATCTTGTGGGCCGCGACGGCAACATTGATATCTCCACGCAGCATTCCGACACGTCCGTCGAAGACGTGACTGGTAACCTGAAAATCAGCCAGGAGAGAGGATCGGTAAAAGTCGAACAGGTTACCGGCGATGTGCACGTGGAAGGCCGGGTGAATGAAGTCTCAATCGCCGACGTAAAGGGCGGGGTGCAACTCGATGGCGAGTTTCAGGAGAGCGTGAAGGTTGCTCGTGTGAGCAAGACCGTTACATTCAGGTCGTCGCGCACGGACCTGGAGTTCGCCCGGATCGACGGTTCCTTGGATCTCGATTCCGACGACTTGCATGCCGACCAGATTATGGGACCGCTCCACTTGACGACACGGTCGAAGAACATACGGCTCGACCAGGTTTCTGGAGACGTGCGCCTGCAAGACAACAATGGAACAATTGAAGTAATTATGCGGGCGCTCGGCAACGTGCAGATCGACAGCCGCAATGGCGACATCCAGTTAAGTTTGCCGGAGAAGGCCGGCTTCCGCCTGGATGCGTTCACGCGCGATGGTGAGATACAGTCGGACTTTCCCGGGCTGAATGTCAGCAACGATGAGCACCAGGCCAAAGCCAGTGGCAGTGTGGGCAACGGTGCGGCGCACATCGTGTTGAACAACGAGCACGACGGCATCGAGATTCGCAAGGCTCCGGTCAACGGAGGCCCGAAGGAAGGAATCTCTGGCGGCATCGAGGGTGGACTGGGGGGGCCGAAACAGACCAAACCCGGCAAGACGCTGCCCGCGCCAAAGGCTAAGGTCGAGCCGACGGAAAACTGACCGGGCAAGTTTCAGAGTTTTCCGGTTACAAACTTCGAGTTTTCGCCGTGACATTCTCAGCCAGGGATCGCGGGATCCTCGAGACTGAAAATCTGCAACTCGGAACGTCTTCCTTCAGCTCTTTTGCTTCGCTAGTTCTTCTACCTGCGCCAGAACTTGGTCCTCGCTCAGCGCACTCGAATCAATCACAACGGCGTCTGGTGCTGCTACTAAGGGAGACGCGGCCCGCGTGCGATCGCGCCGGTCACGTTCGCGGAGGTCGGCTGCGAGACTGGCGGCAACATCACCCTTGATCTTCTGCTGCGCCATGCGCCGCTGCTCGCGCACGACGGGATCGGCATCGAGAAAAATCTTCAGATCAGCGTCAGGAAAAACTTTCGTGCCAATGTCGCGGCCTTCCATCACTACTCCGCCGCCTGCTCCCAACGCTCGCTGATGCGCGACCATCCACTCCCTCACTTTCGGATGGACGGAGACGCGCGAAGCTGCTTCGGTCACGTCGCGCTCGCGAATGCGAGCAGAGACGTCTTTCCGGTCCAGCAGAGTGCGATTGCCGCCAATCGTCGGCTCAAGGTGAATGCGAGCGTTCTCGGCCAGATTGACCAGAGCCGCCTCGTCGTCGAAGGAAATATCTCTCTCGATGGCCTTCAGCGCCAGCGCGCGATACATGGCGCCGCTCTCGAGGTTTACATAGCCGAGTTTGCGCGCCAGCCGGGAGGCAATTGTGCTCTTGCCGGCGCCCGCTGGGCCGTCAATGGCAATAATCAGTTTTCGGGGAGCGGGAGGCTGAGTGGAGTCGTCGTTCATCGAAGCTAACGATTGTACACGGACATTTGGGGGATGGGTTGGACGGTGGCTTCGGTAAGCGAGCGGAGAAGGAACGAGCGAACCGTGAAGTTAACGGAACACGAGTTAACGGGAGATGGATTGAGCCGCGCGGACCTGCCCGGGCGTCCACCCCGCCTCACGCAGCTTGCGGATGCTGAGCGCATCGTGCCGCTTGGCGAGCCGGACCCCGGCTTCATCGCGCACGAGATCGCAATGGTAGTAGCTGGGTACGGGAAGTCGCAGCGCACGGAACAATAGAATCTGACGAGCAGTTGATTTCAGCAGATCGGCACCACGGACGGCTTCGGTGATCTGCATGGCCGCATCGTCCACGACAACGGCCAACTGGTATGCGGGCACGTCGTCACGCCGCCAGACAATGAAGTCTCCGAAGTCGCGCCCGGCGATCGCACGCTGCAGACCGAAATGCAGATCGGTGAAAGCCACGTCTTCACCATCCGGAACGCGGAATCGCCAGTTCATGCCTTTCGGTTCGGCAAAGTGCACGTCATCTGTTGTACGCGTTCGGCAACGACCCGGGTAAACAGGTTCGTCATCGGTATCGTTGGGCGCCGCCGCTGCTTGCGCGACGTCCTTCCGCGAGCATGTGCAGGGGTAAATCAGTTGCTTGTCGCGCAGCGTCTTCCACGCGTTGAGATAATGCTCACGACGCTCGCTCTGTGCATAGGGACCGAACGGGCCGCCGCAATCCGGGCCTTCGGACCACTCGATCCCGAGCCAGCGTAGATCGTGGAACATGGCTTGGACAAATTCCGGCCGGCAGCGCCGAGGATCCAGATCTTCATTCCGGAAAATCAACTGCCCCTTGTGTTCAGCTGCGCGCTGCGCCGCGATCCAAAAGGTGCGCGCGTGGCCGAGGTGCAACAATCCGGTGGGCGAAGGAGCGAGGCGTCCGCGATAAGATTGGCGATTGGAGTCGACTGACACGAGTGGCACCAGGAGTTCGCCGCGGGGTTACCGCGCCGCGCTATGTGGAGCCGGACTTGACGCAACTCTCTCCGGCGTGATCTGCAGCATCGATCGCCCGCTTACATGGACGAAGCTCAGCTCGCGCGCGGCCAGCAATGCGTTAATCGCGTCTTTTACTTTTGACCGGGCGATAAAGTTGCCGAAGAAACTTTCCAGCTCCGCTTGTTCGATCGCGACAACGCAATCCAGATATTTCGAAACCAGCGCCGTGAGCGCCTCGGGCACGGAGAGTCCTACGCCCTCTTTCACAACTTCAGGCGCCCAGCGGTAAAGCAAATCCCACACTGCCCCCTCACTCGGCTTGTAATCGACCCGCGTGATGCGCAGCTTCGACCAAAGCTCCGCCAGAGCCTTGTCGAGGGCGGCCGTCGAGAGAGCGCCGCCCAGGCGCTCGAGCAATCGCTGCTTCGAAATCGCTCCTTCGCGTTGAACCAGGGCGAACGCGTCGCAGGCCAGCGCGGAATAAGCAGAGCGCGAACCGGCCTTGGGAGCGAGCTTGGGATTGCGCTCGCCCACGAGCGCATAAAAAAAAGGAAACGCGGACTTGGCCACGAGGAATCCGTTGTTCTCGTCAAAAAGATTAGCCTCGAAGGCGGTCCGCTCCCGCAGCAACCGGACCATCAACTCGGTGGCCTTCGCGGCTCGCGGATCGTTGAACGCGTGCTGCCAACCCGGCAGCCGATCTTCTGCCCCGACAAACGCACCGATGAAGGTCGGGACCAGCAGCGGAGGACGGTGCGGATACATCAGGCAGAATCCGACATCCTCGAGAAAGGCACGCGCCTCCTCGATGGTCCGGATGGGCTTGCCATCGATCCGCCATTTTTCGCGCCGTAGTTGCTGTAGTTCCAGATCAGTCATAAAAGCAGTTATCAGCCATCAGCTCTCAGCCAGGGCCAACTGCAATCACTGAAGGCTGCGGACTGAGGACAGCAAGCTAGATTCTCTTAAACGCCTTTTGAATGTCCTTCACAGAATACCTCAGTACCACCGGCCTGCCATGCGGGCACGACATAGGGTGATCGGTTTTCGCGAGTTCGGCAAGCAACCACTCCATTTTGTTCTGCTCGAGAGGATGGTTCACCTTGATCGCGGCGTGACAGGCGATGGATGCGGCAATACGCGTGCGAATCTTCTCGAGGTTGAGCGACTGCTCCTCTCGCGAGAATTGATCGAGCAATTCGTGGAGCATATGCTCGACGGCCGAGGCTTCGACACCGGCCGGAGCAACTTTCACGGCGACGCTGCGTGCACCGAAGGGCTCGGCTTCGAATCCGTTGTGCCGCAGTTCGTCCGAAATTTCGGAGAACACGGCCTGTTGTGCGGGAGACAACTCGAGCACGATCGGCATGAGCAGCCGCTGGCTCTCAACCTTCTGGATTGCGCGCTGCCTCAAGATGCGTTCGAACAACACGCGCTCGTGAGCCACGTGCTGGTCGATGATCCACAGACCGTCTTCGTTGACGGCAAGGATGAATGAATTCCGAATTTGACCCAGCGGCTTCAGGGTGCCGAGCGACAATAGCGATGGCTCTTCTTCGCGGACATCCAAAGCTGGAGCGCAGCCATTGTCGGGAATCGCTTCAAGACCGCGAGTCTCGAGTCCGCGAGCCACGGGGATCGCAGCGTTCGCCTCGACGGCGATTCCGCCCTCAAACTGGAATCGGGCAGAAATGGGTGGCGGGACAGGCGGGCGCAGCGCGAATCCGGCGGAAGAGGGTTCATATGGAGCGTGCCGTGCCAGCGGCGCTTCTATCGCGGAAGCGGCGCCAGACGAGGGTTCCCACATGCCTGCTCCCGGCGTTAAGGATCCCGGAGTAAGAGCCTGACTGGCGGTCGCGTGGGCCCGAATTTCCGTCATGAACTGCGGGACGGGACGAGCCTTCATCAGAGCTGCCCGAACGGAGTCGCGGACAAAATCATGCATGACGGTCTGCTGGCGAAACCGGACTTCTGTCTTCGACGGATGTACGTTCACATCAACCTCGCCAGCCGGCAATTCCAGAAACAAGAGCACAACGGGATACACCGTGGGCGGAATGATGTTGCGATAGGCCTCGGTGAGCGCATGTTGCACGAGGCGATCGCGAATGAGGCGCCCATTGACAAAAACGAAGATCGAATTACGGTTGAGCTTCTGAATCTCGGGCTTGGAAACGAAACCGTGGAGGTGAATCTCGCCCGGATCTTTCGGCAGCGCTTCCTCTTCCTCTAATTGCTCGCGGCGCCAGGGCGGAGGCTGCGGCAAGCCGACGTGCTCCAGCGGCTGGCGCGAAGCGATGGGAATCAACTGGTCGAGTGTCTCCTTGCCAAAGACCTGATAGACGCGCTCGCCGTAACCGGCGACCGGGGGCGCCACGAGCATCGCGTTTGTGGCTGAGTGCAGCTCGAAATGTTTTTCAGGATGGGCCAGCGCATAATGCGTGACCAGCGAGGCGATATGCGAAAGTTCGGTTGACTCGGACTTAAGGAATTTCTTGCGGGCCGGGGTATTGAAGAACAGATCGCGAACCGTAATGGAAGTGCCCAAAGGGAGGCCGGCCTCTTCGATTCGGCCAATCTTTCCGCCGTTGATCTCGACCACTGTGCCGGCGGGCTCCTCGGCGGCGCAGGTCTCCAGGCGCAGGCGCGAAACCGAGGCGATCGAAGGCAGGGCTTCTCCGCGAAAGCCGAGGGTGGCCACCCTCAGCAGGTCTTCGGCGTCTTTAATCTTTGAGGTCGCGTGGCGCTCGAAGGCAAGCATAGCGTCGTCGCGGACCATGCCGCAGCCATTGTCGGTGATCTGAATGAGCTTCTTTCCGCCCGCCTCCACGGCGATCTTGATACGGGTCGCACCGGCATCGAGAGAGTTCTCGAGCATCTCTTTTACGACGGAGGCGGGGCGCTCGACAACTTCTCCGGCAGCGATCTTGTTGGCGACGATCTCGGAAAGGACGTGGATTTTACCCATGGAGTGAACAGGGGATCAGTGGTCAGTTTCGCAGATGGGATGCGAAAAGCAAAGTTGCACAAGCCTTATCGAGCGGACGGCCGCATTCAAAGCCGCGATCTCGGGCGGGCCCGATGGCGGCACTCGTGAGCTCGCGCTCTTCCCGGTTTGGGTGTGCACTGAAACATGAGACCCGTTAACTTACACGTTGAAGAACAGTATCAACGGGCGACGGACAGGAGTGTCCGTCCTCCAAGAACAAAAGCGCTCCGCAAGGAGCGGAGCGCCATGGACAACTTGGAGGGACGATCAATTGGCCGTCACGGTCAACTGGAACGACAGGGCCGGGGTTCCTGTAATCGGAGCCGACCCGCCCGTCGTGGTGTTAACCGTGATGGGATAGGTTCCCGTTGGCGTTCCCGGATTACTCGTGGTGCTGCTAGTGCTGTTGCTGCAGGAATTCAGCCCGAGCGTCGCGAAACCGAGGACGAGGACCAGGCCAAGCAAGCGCAGGCCTCGCAACGAGCGCTTGCGGGATCGCGCCGTGAAGAGGATTCCGAGCAAGCCTGGAAAGAACAAAGCGTAGAAGAGTCGCGTTCCGAGGTCGAAGGGGCGGCGCAACGACGCCGTGGGAGCGGTCGTTGTGATCGTCAGCGTCACCGAAGTTTGGCTTGAAGAACTGCTGGGACTGAACTGGCAATTGGACTCACTCGGCAAACCCGTGCAGCTATAGGTCACAGGCAGTACCGTCGCGTTATCCACGATGAAGCCAGTCGAGCTGTTTACGATCAAATTCACCGGGCCGCTGGTTTGACCCTGGGCGACAGACAAAGTGGTGACAGACGGATTCGAGGACAGCGAGAACGTTTCGGTGGTCGCCGTCACGGTGAGAGTCACCGTCGTCGTGCTGGAAACGGCCCCGCTCGTGCCCTTCACGGTGACGGAGACGTTGTTTGCAGCCGCCATGTTGGCGGCGGTCTGAATGACGAGCGAGCTCGACGTGGAATTGATCGTGGTGAAGTTGCAGGTCGCTCCGGATGGCAGGCCGGCAGAGCAGCTAAAAGTGACCGTTCCGCTGAAACCGTTCTGAGGAGTGATCGTGATGGTCGTGCTGTTGCTGTTCTGCCCGGCGACGGCGGTTAGAGACGAAGGGCTGGGCGAAAGAGAAAAGCTGGTGAGCGTCCCGGCCCAAGCTTGCGCCAGATTGAAAGCATCGACGGATCCTAATCCGGTGACCTGGTCGTAGCCAACGCCGGCGGTGAAACCGATTTCGGTCGTGCCCGCCGGACAATCGGTAGTTCCGCTGGTACACGGAACCATGTTATTTCCAGACGTCACATCGTGGAAAGCCTGCGAGGTCGCATTGTCGGCATAGAGCGAGTAGAGCATCGGGTTGATGGGAGCCAGCCCAGTTGTGGAAGTATTGCCGAGATACTGGTTGATCAGGGCGAGGATGGCCGTGAATGTGGGGGCAGCCGCTGAGGTTCCGCCGACAGCAGTGAGACTCCCACCACTACCAGTGCGGAAGCCTGAGGTGCAGGTAGACACGACCGTGTCGTTGGGGCCGTCCTCGGAACAGAACAGGTAAGGATCGTGATCGGGTGAGGCGCTTAGCGAGATATCGGGAACGTCGCGCTTACCATCGGTTGGCACTCCCGTTACAGTCTGCCAGGTTGGTTTGGTGAAGTATATGCTGGCTCCGCCGCCGGAAGCGGAAAAGGTACGGTTTTCGGGCGTATCGTTCCAGGCTTCCTCAGGAATGTATTCCAGAGCCGAGGAAATTGTGTCGCTGCTGGCCCCAGCGGCCGCCCAGTAGGGCGGATCAGCGCCGGGAGGGTTATCGACGGTGTAAGTGGGGCTGTCGCCGGTAAATTCGTTGCCGCCAGCGCCCGTAACTTCGGGGATGGAGGCGGGAGCGTCCACAGCGAGGCCGGTGGTGGCGGACGTGCTAGAGCTGGGCTCACAGTCAGCGGCTCCCGCATCGCCCGAGGCGGAGACGAGAGTCACCCCGAGTGACTGTCCGGTCTTTATCCATGTTTCAAGAGTGCCGTTAGGACCCGCGAAAGAGGAGCCCAAACCTGCCTCGCAATAGCCGTAGCTGGTGCTGACGAAGCGTGCGACGGGAGAACCACCTATGCCCGTCGTGGAGCCCGTGAGAGCATCTTCGAGGGCGTCCCAAACACTGTCGAACCGACTCGAACAGCTATCCCCGGATCCGAGGCCGGCGTAGATGAAAGTAATGCCGGCATCCTTGGCGACACCCCCGGACCATTCCAAGTCCAGATCAGACTCGCCTTCATCTCCCGTGCACCGCGTGGAGGTGCCTTCCATCAGAGTCATGGTGACCGTGCTCGCGGGAAGACCGGCTGCAGTGCGGAAATTATTCAGGTCGGTAGTGCTGACCGTGCTTTGTCCAACGATCACAATCTTCTGATTCGAGCCAGTAGCGCCTGCCGAATAGAGGGCGTTCACATCGTAGATGGTCGCGAAGTCGTCTGGCGACAGGAAGTGATTGCCACTGACATAGGAGGTGAAGTTTGGGTTGACCTTCACTCTGGGCTTGGGTGCGAAATCGTTCAGATGCCCTACATAGAGGACCAGTCCGGAAAGCGCGGACGGGACGGAGGGATTGACCGCATTGGCCAGATGAACGTTGCCCTCGTTGAGGTAGTTGTGCATCTCAAGCGCGAAAGCCGACTCGATCTGCGCTACGGTTCCGTCAAATGAAATCTTGGTGCGAGTGGGCGCTA
>Ga0335073_10000089_pt1 | contig 101721 bp, 90 predicted proteins | sample Lox_Sample_22_FD_207093 | JGI IMG/M metagenome (GOLD analysis project Ga0335073, IMG submission 207093) | Soil microbial communities from Loxahatchee National Wildlife Refuge, Florida, United States - Lox_Sample_2.2 | ecosystem: Environmental > Terrestrial > Soil > Wetlands | place: USA...
CCAAGCGAAGGCCAGGTGCGAGTGGAAGGGCGAAGCACGCTCGAATGGGATGCCATCGCGCTGCGGCGAAAAATTGGATACGTGATTCAAGAGACGGGATTATTTCCTCATTTCACAGTCGAGAAAAACATCTCCGTGGTGCCTAAGCTCGAGGGCTGGGACGCAGAGCGAATAAAGGCGCGCGTCAACGAGCTGCTCGAACTGGTGGGGCTGCCCGCGGCGCAATTTCGCGAAAGATATCCGCACGAGCTTTCGGGCGGGCAACGGCAGCGCGTGGGGCTGGCGAGGGCGCTGGCTGCAGATCCGGGAATTTTGCTGATGGATGAGCCATTCGGCGAACTCGATCCGCTGACGCGCGCAGAGGTGAGAGAGGAATTTTTGACGCTTGAAAAGCGAATACGGAAGACGATTGTGCTGGTGACGCACGATGTGGCCGAAGCACTGCTGCTGGGGACGCGAATCGCCGTATTTGACGGAGGGCGCGTGCACGGCGTCTATACGCCTCGGGAATTTCTGGATTCTGACGAGCCGGAGATTGCAGCGTACCGGAAACAGATCCGGACGCGGGAGGATTTGGAGGGAGTGTAAATGGGACTCGAGCAATTTTTTCTGCAAAACGCGAGTGCAATTGGGGAAGCGACTCTGGAGCATATTTGGCTGACTCTTGGCGCGATGGCGCTGGCAATAGCGATCGGAGTGCCGCTGGGAATTGTGTCCGTGCGAAGGCCGGGGCTTTCGAGAGCGATACTCGGAGGCGCGAACGTGGCCGAGACGATCCCAAGCCTGGCGCTTTTCGGTTTTTTGCTGCCGCTGCCGTGGCTCGGCGAGCGCGCGGACCGGATTGCGGTCGCTGCGCTGACACTGTACGCGCTGCTGCCGATTATCCGCAACACCGCGACGGGAATTTTGTCAATCGATCCGGCAGTGCGGGAATCAGCCAAGGCGATGGGAATGACGCCGAGACAAATTCTGTTTCAGGTGGAACTGCCGTTATCGTTCCCAACATTGCTGGCGGGCGTGCGAATTGCGACGGTGCTGACAATCGGTATTGCGACGATCGCGGCGGCAGTGGGAGCCGGAGGGCTGGGCGAATTTATTTTCCGGGGCCTCTCGATGGTCGATAACCGGCTGATTCTGGCGGGCGCCATTCCCGCAGCCGCGCTGGCGATTGCCGCCGACGTGATTCTGGGAACGATCGAGCGGCGGTTGAAGCCGGCGAACCGATGAAGGCGGGATTTTGCGAATGCGGCGCGTGGCTCCTGCTGGTGAGCACGCTGCTGTGGGGATGCGGACCTGGACGCGAGCATGAGATTGTCGTTGGTTCAAAGAATTTCGCGGAGTCGGCGCTGCTGGGCGAAATCCTGGCGCAACAGATCGAGAACAAGACACATCTGCCCGTGGTCCGGCAATTCTATCTGGCGGGATCGTTCATCTGCCAGCAGGCGATGCTGGCGGGACGAATCGACATGTACGCGGAGTACACGGGAACAGCGCTGACGGCAATTCTGCGCGATCCGATCGAGCGCGATCCCACTGCCGTGTATGAACGAGTGCGCAGCGAATACGAGAAGCGGTTTCAATTCCGCGTGATGCCTTCGCTAGGATTCAACAACACGTTTGCGATCGTCGTGCGCGGAGAAGACGCAAGGCGGCTGGGGCTGCGAACAATTTCCGATGCGGCACGCTACACGCCGCAATGGCGCGCGGGATTTGGTTACGAATTCATGGAGCGGCCAGATGGATACGAGGGGATGGCGCGAGTCTACGGGCTGCGCTTCAAGGAAGCGCCAGTGATTTTGGATTTGGGACTGCTGTACCGATCGCTACTGGACAAAAATGTGGACCTAGTGGCGGGAAATTCGACCGATGGCCTGCTTTCCGCGCGCGATTTGAAAATGCTGCAGGACGACAAGCACTACTTTCCGCCATACGAAGCCGTGCCCGTGGTGCGTGAAGAGGCGATTGCGCTGCACCCGGAAATTGCGGTGGCAATTCAGGAGCTTGCGGGGAAGATCTCCGATGAGGAGATGCAGAAGATGAATTACGAGGTCGTAGGGCAACAGCGGCAAGCCAGCGTGGTGGCGAAGGAGTTCTTACAAGCAAAGGGATTGGAGTAAGGCTTGGAAAAACAGAGTCTTGCGCAATCATGGTTGACGGGAATACCCGGAGGAAGAGAGACCCCGCCGCTGCATCCCCGCATACACATAGATGTCCGCAAGAGCAGATTCCTCGGCATCTTCGATGCCTCGGAATAACAATTCCCTTGATTTTGCGCTTGAAGTTAATCTGAGCCGGTGGCGACGCCGTTCGCGGGAGGAGCGGGATCGTCGCTGAAAGAATATTCGTTTTTCAGATCTTTGTAAGGCTGGCCGTCGAGCTCCGCATAGGGAAAGACGAAATAATTCAGCGGAGCGCCGGCCTGCGGCGGATTCAGGCGAATGTCGCGGCCGAGAGACATCTTGATGCGATTCTGATCGACGGCACCGAAGAAATAGTCCTGCTTGTCTTTGTGCTTCCAGGCCTCGGAAGCATCGATGGGCACCCAGCCGACTCCCTTGGCATAAAACAAAGCCCAACAGTGATAGCTCGTAATCGCGCCCTCGTGCTTGTCCGCGGGAAGCGGGAAGCCGATTTCGAAACCGGCGGGAATCTTCTGCGCGCGGGCGAGAGCGATGAAGAGGGAATGAAAATCGGTGCAATTGCCGTGATGAGAATCGCAGGCCCAGACGGCATCGCCGCGGCCCCACTCGGTGCCGTCATGATCGTAGTGCATATGTGCGATGACGTACTCGTAGAGCTTGCGAGCTTTGTCGACCGGATCCGTCACGCCCTGCGTGACTTGGTCCGAGATCTCCGTAATTTGGGGGTTCGACGGGACAAGACGATCAGGCTCCAGAAAACGAACCGTCGAGTATTCCGCAGAGACGGCGGGGTGCGATGAAACACTCAGCGGCGTAGAATGTTCGTAGCGCACCGCGTGGAAGGAAATTTTGATATCCACGGGCTGCTTGGCCTGGTCCGCTTTCAAGACGAGGTAAGCATACCGATCGTGGTATTCAGGCTCGGTATAAATGCGGAAACGAACGGGCGATTCGATTTTTTCACGCGTGATGATCTGATAGCGCTCGTGGTACGGAAGCGGGATCCAGAGGTGCAGCTCATGGGAGCCTGCCGGAAGCGCGGGGACGTGGACGACATAGGAAAATTCAAAGCTGCGCGACGGGGTGGGGGAGGAATCGGGCGATGCGGGAGTGAGAAAAGCGGCGGACAAAACTGACAAGCTGAGAAGGACCGCAACTGCGGTCACGGGTTTCGTACATCTCATGATTCACCTCCTGGGTGCCGGGAGATGATAGCGCAAGTCCGTGATAGGGCGGAAGAGGGCGGGAGACGCGATAGAGACCAGCAGCGGCGGAGGCGGAATACGACGCCAAAAGGAATTTATAAGGCGTGTCCTAGTCGGAAGATTCCGCGGACTGGAAGTGAGCCTCGAGTGCAGCGGAATAGGAGCGCGCGGCATCGAGTTCGGCCTGGAGCTTCTTGACGAGAAGCTCGAGGCGGCGAACTTCGCTGCGCAGCTTTTGGATTTCGGCGGAAGATGCAGCCGCCGGCGGAGCCGGGGCAGGACGGAACGAAGACGCAGGAGGAGCAGCCGGATAAGCCGGACGAGGTGGCGCCACCGCGACAGGAGCCTGCGCGGCAGGCGCGAAGCCAGGAGCGGGAGGATAAGATGCAGCGGCGCTCGCAGGAGGAGCGAACAAGGTCGAGAGCGGATTCGCAGGAACGCCTGCCGAGGAGCCGTCAGCTCCGGACCAAACAGGAGCATCGGAAGCCACGTCCGAAGATTTTGCGGAAGAGGGATTGAGCAATTTTTTCACGCGAAGAATCAGATCGTGCGGCTGAAAGGGTTTGCGGATCAGCTCGTCGGCCTTTACGGTCATGGCCTTTTCCGCGACGGTGCGGTTGACAACGCCGGACATAAGCAAAACGGGCGTCGAACTGAAACGCTCGTGATTCTTGATGTAGTCGCAGACTTCGTAGCCGTCTTTATCGGGCATGATGACGTCGGTGATGACGGCGTCGGGAGCGACTTCTTCGAATTGCGCGAGAGCCGTTGCAGCATCCGGACAGGTGACGACCTGAATATTTTCCTTACGGAAGGCAATCTTCATCACTTCGCGCATGGTGGCGCTGTCGTCGATGAAATAGACCGTCGGAGTACGCGGTGCTGCGAGTGTGACGTCGCTCATTTCGACTCCTTTTCCACTTCTTCTTCGTCGCGATGGTGTTCGTCGAAAGCGCGCATGGCATCGAGCATGAGATCGGTGCCGGAGCGAAGGACGGTGCGCTGCGTAGCGACTGCGCCGTAGACAAATTTGTAGACGCCGCTTTCGGCGCCTTGACAGGCCTTCACGATGTGCATGACGGCTTCGTCACCGAAAAAGCTGCCGCATTCGGCATGGACGATCTGGCCGCCCTCGAAAAAGATAATTCCGTCGGTGTCAGCCGCGTTGATGTGGAGACCGCCCGATTGGCGCGCCTGCTCGAGCATCTGGATGACCCCGGGAAGATCGAGATGCGAGAGGCTGCCACTCAGATCCGTATCGGCGCTCGAAAGCATTTGCGTCGGCTGGAAGCCATCCTGGCGGCTCAAGAGAAAACTGCGAATGTGCGCGGCAAGGTCGGCGGGCGGGCGGCGGCGGTCGATATAGTCGTCGCAGCCGGAGCGATAAGATTCGAGCAAAGCTTGGTCGCCGCCGGCGCCGATGGCGATGAGAGGAATATTGGCCGTCTTGGGATCGCTGCGGAGGATGGGAGCGATTTCGTAAGCGCCCATTTCGCGGAGATTCGTGGCACAGAGAATGGCGGCGGGAATGTTGTATTCGATCATCGTGAGAGCGTAGGCACCCTGCGTGCAGGGAACGACGTCGAATCCCTGCTGCTTCAGCGCGTCGGTGAGACGCTTGGAGAAGTAGACATTGCTATCGATCAGCAGGACGCGCGGGAGCTGGGCGGGCGCGTTCATGACAACGCCTCTCCTGTGGCGGCGGACGATGGCGCAGCCGATTGCGTGACGAGTGCTTCGAGATCGAGAACAGGAATGCGTTCGCCATTGGTTACGAGAGTTGCCGAAATGTAAGGAGGCGCGTCGGCGGCGGGCGAGAAGACTTCGCCGGTAGCCAGCTCGCATTCGCCTTGGAGAGGAATGGCGCTCGGCTCGGCGGTCCGGCCGAAATAAAGACTGGCGATGAGATAGAAGCGATGTGTGCCGGAGGAACGGCCGGTGAGAACCGGCGCGACATCGTAGACGGGAACGATGCGACCGCGACGGACAATCACTCCGACGACAAGAGGCGACTCGTGCGGGAAGGTGTGCAAGCGAACAGGAGGCGCGAGTTCCGCGACGTGGCTGGCGGAAAGCGCAAAGCGGCGCTTGCCCACCTCCAGGAGAACGAAAGAGCCAGTGGAGTTGGCGGGGGTCGCGCTCATGAGTTTGCGGCTCCCTCGAATTCGCGTTCGGCAAGCAATGAGGCGCTATGAAAATCGAGGCGCGCGATTTCCTCGGGCGTGAGCACGCCAGCCGGATCGAGGACCGGAATCACGCTGTCGTCGATATATGCAAGGCCGCGATACCAGCGGCGCTCCTCGCCGGAAAAAGCGCGCGGAAGAGAATACACGGCGGAGATTTCGGCCATGCGCTCGATGTGATCCACAAGAAGCGCGGCACGAGCCTGACGAAGAATAAGAACAAGCATCGGGCGCGTGACAGGCAAGCAAAAATGCGCACAGGCGTTGACGATGAACCAATTGCGATGGTTGCGCTCGAAGAAGTGCGTGACTTTGGCAAAATCGGGCGCCGAGATTTCGACGGCGGCGGATGCGAGGCCGTCTGTACTGCGAATCTCTTGGACCGCCTGGGCAGCGATGGCGAAGAGCTGGCGGCCGGTGGAGAACAGGATCATGGCCTCCGGCGCAGCGCGGCGACGAGGCTTCGACGCATCGTGAGGAGCGATTTTCATCGAGCCCCCACCGGCGCCAGGCGATTGATCTTGGCGACGCGCTTTTCGATAGCCACACCGATGTCGTCGAGCGGAAGAACTTCGTCCACGGCGCCGAGTTTGATGGCTTCGGCAGGCATTCCGAAAATCATGGAAGTAGCTTCGTCCTGCGCGAGCACGTAGCCGCCGACGGCCTTCACAGCTTTTGCGCCCTTCGCAGCGTCGTTGCCCATGCCCGTCAGGACGACGCCAAGGGTGAGGGGACGCGCATAAGCAGCGATTGTTTCGAGAGCGACATCGGCGCAAGGGCGATAACCGTCGATGCGAGCGCCGGAATCGAGCTGTATTTTGCCAGTGGGCGAGAGGCGCAGATGGTGCGAACCGGGGCAAAGATAAATGGAGCCGCACTGAACGAGCTCGTTGGCTTCCGCTTCCTTCACGGGCAACTGCGAGACCTCCGCAAGCTGCAAGGCGAATTGCGAGGTGAACGTCGCAGGCATGTGCAGGACAAGAAAGACGGCCGCAGCGAGATCTTTCGGCAAGGAAGACACGACGCGAAGAACGGCGGCGGGGCCTCCCGTGGAAGCGGCAATGACGACCATGGGGAATTTGCCGCCGTTGGATGCGGGAGATGCGCCTGGAGGCGGCGGAGCAGGACGCGATGCGGGCGATGGCGCCGCCGCGGGTTCACCAAGTTTTGACCGTGTGGCTGTGCGGACGACGCGAACCTTGGCGGCCATGCGAATTTTGCGCGTCAGGTCTTCGCCGACGTTGCGCATATCGAGATCGACGCCACTGGACGGCTTGGGGACGAAGTCGATGGCGCCCAGCTCAAGAGCGCGCAAGGTGCTGGCCGTGCCTTCGCGCGATTCCGAGCTGACGATGACAATCGGGCGGGGATGCTGCGACATGATCAGCTCGGTGGCCTGCAAGCCATCGATATGAGGCATGTTGATGTCCATGGTGATGACGTCGGGACGCAAGGATTCGGCGAGCGCCACGGCATCGCGGCCGTCGCGGCCGGTGCCGACGACCTCAAGGTGCGGGTCGGCGCTGATGATTCCCTGCAGGACGCGGCACATGTAGGGAGAATCATCCACCACCAGCACGCGAATTTTATTCTGGGCCGAAGTCATATCCTCAAACCTGCATCAGTCCTGCACCAACGGGACACGCGGAGCGGGACGTCCTCTGGGCACGTCGGAGCCGATGAGGCCCTCGACGGTGGCGACCAATTGATCTTCTTGAACGGGCTTGGTGAGAAACGCGGCGGCGCCTTCCTTGATGGCGCGGTCGCGATGCTTGGCACCAGCACGCGAAGTGACGACGAGCACGGGAATGCGCCGCGTGACCGGGTCCTGGCGCAGATGCGCCATGAGCTCGTAGCCGTTCATGCGCGGCATTTCGAGGTCGGTGATGACGAGATGGCAGCCCGACTGAGCGACGACTTCCGAGGCTTCGAGGCCGTCGGAAGCGAGCTTCACGCGGTAGCCAGCTTTTTCAAGCATCCGGCCGACAAACTTGCGGACGCTGATCGAATCGTCCGCGACGACGATGACACGCTCGTTGAGAACTTGATCGACGGCTTCGGAAGGAATGGTTCCGGCGGCGACCGCCTCGGCCCCCGGGGCGAATACACGGGCCGCAGGCGAGGATGATGGGAGAGCGTTACGCTCGGACGAATCCGCAAGAATCAGGCGATTGAGATCGATCAGCAGAATCAGACTGCCATCCGGAGCGATCGTGGTGCCGGGAAAGAGTTTGACGCGGCGGAGGTAGTCGCCGAGGTGCTTGATGACGATTTCGTCCTTGCCCAGCACTTCCTCGATAACCACGCCGACGTGCTTTCCGGCAACTTTTACGATGACCATGTGGAAGTAGCCGTTTTGCGGCTCGAGCGGCGGAAGGCCGAGCTGCAGATCGAGGCGGACGACATCGGTGACGACACCACGGACGCGCGTGAGAAGCTTTCCGCCGACGTCTTCGATCTCTTCCGGGCGCAGGCGGCGGATTTCCTCGACAAACGTGAGTGGCAAGGCGAAAGTGGATTTGCCACAGCGGACAAAAAGAGCCTGAGAAATAATCAGCGTGAGAGGAACCTTCACAGTGAAGCAAGCGCCCTGACCGAATTCGGAGCGAACTTCGATTTCGCCGTTGAGCGCATGAACATTGGCGCGCACAACGTCGAGCCCCACGCCGCGGCCAGCAAGTTCAGTGCGCGAGCTGGCGGTGGAAAAGCCGGGGCGAAAGAGATATTCGCGGAGCTCGCGTTCGGAGAGTTCGGCGGCGGCTACGGGCGAAGTGATTCCGGATTCGACGACGCCGCGGCGGACGCGGTCGTAGTCGATGCCGCGACCGTCGTCTTCCACTTCGATATAAATGTGATTGCCTCGGTGATAGGCGCGGACGGAAACGCGGCCTTCCTCCGCCTTTCCTACCTCCCTTCGAACGCCAGGATCTTCGATGCCATGCGCGACGGCGTTGCGGACGAGATGGATGAGCGGATCGGAAATGTGCTGAATGATGTTGTTGTCGAGCTCGGTTTCGGCGCCTTCGAGCTGCAATTGGACGGGCTTGCCGACCGCCTTCGAAGCGTCGCGAACCGTGCGCGAGAGACGCGTATAGAGGTTGCCGATGGGCACCATGCGCGCGGCGGTGATTTCGTCCTGCAGATGATGGGCGAGCTTGCTGAATTCGTCGATGTCGGCTTCGACGCGGCCCATGAAACCTTCAAGCTGCGTGAGGACTTCGGTGACGTCGGCGGAAATTTCGGTGAGCGAGCGGGAAAGGATGTTGAAATCGTCGTAACGATCCATTTCGAGCTCGCTGAATTCCAGCAAATCGCCGGAAGTGAGCGGCGTCAGCGAGGGCATGTGGCTACGGAAGGTGTCCATCTGCGGCGGCTGGCTGCCAGGGACGAGAGACACCTGCAAGCGATTGAATTCGTGCTTGTCCTGAAAGTCCGAAACTTTCCCCGTGAGACGGCTCTTGGAGAAATTGAGGACCTCGACCAGCTTGGCAAGCTCGGAAAGGCGGCCGATCATGCGCGTGCGGTTGATAACGAGCTCTCCGACCGCGTTCATCATGCGATCGAGACGTTCGAGAGAAATGCGGACGGATTTTGCCTGAGGCACAGGCTGCGCGGGGCGAGAAGATGAAGAGGCGCGAGCCGCAGAGGGCGCCGCGCCGTCTGCGGCGGATTCACGTGCTGATTCGCCCGCAGGAGACGCCACACCAACCGCATCTTCAGAAGCCTCTTCGGGCACAAGCTCGGCGATGCGCCCGAGAAGCGGGTCCACGGCAGCGTGCATTTCCGCTTCGCCCGACCACTGGCGATGCAGAAATTTCTTGAGGATGTCGACCGACTGCAAGCAGATGTCGATAATTTCTGGCGAAGGCCGCAGCACACCGTCGCGAAGTTGGCCGATGAGGTCCTCGACGCGATGCGCGACCGCGGAAAGACGGTGCAAACCGACTTGCGCCGCCGAGCCCTTGATGGTGTGCATCGAACGGAACAGGCGATGAATCTCGTCGGGATTCGGCGCCGATTCGATGGAAAGTAGGCATTCCGTGACCACCTGCAAATGCTCTTCGGCCTCCGGGACGAAAAATTCGAGAACTTCGTCTGGAACTTCGGCGTCTTCGGGCAGGTTTGACACGTACGCCGGCGCGGACGGCTCTTCCCCGCCCTGCGACACGCTTTCGGGATAAGGCTGCGATTGCGGCTCAGCGCGCGGAGGAGCGGGGAAGGCAAACGCATAGCGCTGCTTGAAAACGGCGATATCGTCCGCTGTCTCCAGGGCCGACTCGCTGATTTCGAGAAGATCGAATTCGAGCACGGAGATTGCGTCGGAAATGAATTCCGTGAGCGGGCCGTGCATTTCCGGCGTGAGTGTGGCGTGCATCGCGTAATGAAAAATGTGCGCCATCTTCGCGGCGACTTCGGAGAAAAGCGGAAATCCGTAGCTGGCGGAAGTTCCCGCAAGCGTGTGCGCGGCGATATAGAGCTTTTCGAGTTCCTCAGGCTTCGTTTGCGCCTCCTGCAGCAGGCCGGAGTACTCCCGCAGATACTGGAGGTGCTCGGAAGCCTCCTGGAGGAAGAGTTCGACCGATTCCTGGTTTGGCCCGTTCATACGTTGGCCTCCAGAGGAACGGCGAGACCGGCCGGAGCCGACGGCTTGCGGTACAAGCGGCATTCGCCCAAGACTACGGGCTCGAATTTTACGGGGACGTTAGTAAGCGTCTCGGCATGGCCGAGAAGAAAATAGCCGCCAGGCTCGAGTGCGTCATAGAAGCGCCGAAGAATCGAAAGACGACGCTCTTCGGAGAAATACATGAGCACGTTCATGCAGAAAATGCAGTCGAATTTCCCGACGTAAACGGACTCCGCGAGATTCATCTGCGCGAAGGAAACCATCTTGCGGATTCGCGGGCGAATCTGAAGACCTTGCTTGGCGGGCGCGAAATAAGTGTCAGCCTGCCGAACCGAGGCATTCTGGACACTGCGCTTCGCGTAGAGGCCACGCTCGGCGTGGCGAAGCGCGCGGCGGCTGATGTCCGTAGCAAGAATTTCGATCTCCCAGGCCTCGGCAAATTTCAAGGCGTCGCAGAGCGTGATGGCGATGGAATACGGCTCCTCGCCCGTCGAACAGCCCGCGCTCCAGATGCGCAGGGTGCGCGGCGATTGCCAGAACTTGCGCTCCTGCACTTCGGGAAGAATCTTCGATTCGAGAGCTTCGAAGACCGCGGGATAGCGGAAGAAAGAAGTCTCCTGAGTGAGAAGCGTTTCGAGAAACGCCTCATATTCAACGCTCGACGCGCGAAGGCGATTGAGGAGCTCGGAGCCGCCGGGCAAACCCTTTTCCTCGAGATATTCGCGGACGCGCGTGGAGAAGAAGCGCTCGCGCGAAGAATCGAGAAAGATCGCCGAGCGTTGCTCGATCAGCGCACGAATGTGGTCGAGCTCAGACTCGCTGAGCCTCGCCGTCGTAATGGGATGCGCTCTCATAGGCGGCACGTTTCACCGGCCGGGCCATTTTGCGGAACGGCGCCGGCGCGTGAGACAGGCGCAGCGCGTCAGCGGGCGGCACCGACGGGCGCTGCCGGATGCGACACCTCCAAGGGCTCCTGCGTCCGGGAACCGGACGAGCGGAACTGCGCCAGCGCCTCGTTGAGCTGCTCGGAGAGCTTCACCATGTTGCCGACGGTGGATGCGGTCTGGCGAGCGCCCGTCGTGGTCTGGCGCGTGATGCCGGAAATAATTTGCATCGCGTTGGCGACGCCTTCTGTGCCGCGCACCTGCTGTTTGGAAGCGAGCGAAATTTCCTGAACCAGCTCGGCCGACTGGCGGACGACGCTCGAAATCGCTTCGAGAGCTTTTCCGGCCTGATCGGCAAGGCTCGCGCCGCCTTCCACTTCGCGCGTGCCTTCTTCCATGACGACCACCGCCTCGTTTGTTTCCGCCTGAATGGCCTTGATGAGGGCGGCGATGTCTTTCGTGGCGCTGCGGGAGTGTTCGGCGAGCTTGCGGACCTCGTCGGCGACGACGGCGAAACCGCGGCCGGCATCACCAGCGCGCGCAGCCTCAATGGCGGCGTTGAGCGCGAGGAGGTTGGTCTGCTCGGTGATGTCGTTAATCACGTTGATGATTTCGGAAATTTCGAGCGAACGGTCGCCGAGGGATTTAATTTTCTTCGAGGAGGCCTGCACGGAAGCGCGGATGCGCTGCATGCCTTCGAGAGTGTCGCGAACGGCGCGGTTGCCCTGTTCGGCGGCGTCGAGAGCGCGGCGAGCGGCTTCGGCGCTCGCTTCGGCATTGTTCGACACCTGCTTCATCGAGACGGTGAGCTCTTCCACGGCGGACGAGGTGTTGGTGATTTCCTGGTCCTGCTGCGTGGCGCCGGCAGCCATGTCGTCGGCGGCTTCCAGAATGCCCCCGGCGCTGGTGTTGACGTCAACGGCGGCCTTGCGGACGCGTTCGAGGAGCTTCACGAAGTTGTCGAGCATGAAGTTGACGGAATCGACGACGTTGCCGAGCGCGTCATTGGTGACTTTGCCGCGAACGGTCAAATCGCCGCGGGCCACCTGGTTGATCATGTTCAACAGGTCGGTGATGCTGCGTTGGAGCGATTCCTGCGCCTGCTGATTCGTGACCGCCTGCGCGACTTTGGCGGCGCTGCGGTTGAAATTTTCGGCGATGAAGCCGAACTCGTCTGTCGAACCGATTTCGGCACGGGCACGGGCGTCGCCGGCGACAAGCCGCTCGGAAAATTTCGCGAGCTCATCGACGGGAGTCAGAACCCGCTTGCTCAACACGAAGATGAGGAGCAGCGCGACAAACACGGCGAGGCCGATCGCGCCGAGCAGCGCGGGGCTTGCGCCGCCGGGCAGCGCGCCCGATTCGGAAGCTCCGGCCGCAGCGGCGGCTTTGCCGCCTTGATAGGCGAGCCAGACCACGCCGGCGAGAGCGGCGCTCGTGGCGAAGAGGAGCGACCAGATTGCAGAACTCAAGCGAGATTTCATGACTTCCTCCCAAAAGCTTGTGCGCTCAGCGGCGCGTGTTGCCGACCCCCGAAAAACGACTCAAATCACCGGAACCGGATACACATCCACGAGGCGGCGAAGATCGACGACGAGCGCGAGACGATCCTCATGCCGCAACAAACCGCGGCAATGCGGCACGTCATTGGGCGCCTGGTCGAGCAACGCATCCTCGGTGGCAGAAAATGTGCCGATCACTTCGTCGGCAGCGATGCCGATGCGCAAGTCCTCCCGCGACAGATCTTCCTTCAGGCGCGCGACGACGACGTGCTTGGGCAAAAGGCCCGGGCGACGGCCCTCCGTGAAGGCGATGTCGATCAGCGGGACGATGGTGCCTCGCAAATTGAACACGCCCATCAAAAATGCCGGCGCGAGCGGAATGCGCGTCACGAGCGGCCAATCGACAACCTCCTCAACTTCCAACACGGAAAGGCAGAAGCGTTCGCGTCCGGCGCGGAAGACGCAATACTGCCGCTCCGGAAGACGGAGATCCGCGGGCGCTTCGCCCTCGATGAACTCGGCGCCGTCAAAATCCGGAGGCAGCATCGAATTTTGGACTTCACCCACCATCAAGAGAACCTCTTTACGGCGCTAACCAGCTCGTCGGGTGTGAAAGGCTTGGCAACGTAGCCGTTGGCCCCCTGCTGTTCGCCCCAGTAGCGGTCGCTTGGCGCCGTCTTCGAAGTGACGAGAATGACGGGGATACCCGAGTGCGTCGGCTGCGCCTTCAAATCGCGGCACACCTGAAAACCGTTGCGCTGCGGCATCACGACATCGAGAAGGATTACATTCGGGCGCTCCTCGTCGATCGCTTCTTCGACCCGCGTAGGGTCAGAGATGCCGACGGAGTGATAGCCCGCCTGCTGGAGAAAATTCTGCATGAGCCGGACTTCGGCCTGTGAATCGTCGACGATCAGGACTTTCGTAACCACAACATCACCTCCCCAGATTGATCCGCAAGAGAGAATGCAAATTCAACGCCACCCGCGGACCGGATTCGCGCTTTGCGACCGAACTGCAAAGCCCTTTGCCGACAGCAACTTGGCGAGGCGCGCGGGGCACTTAGGAGCGCATGGCCAAGCCGTGAGACGCCAGAGGCGTCTCAGACTGAGACTCTTTCTCAGCGATGCGCAGTTCGCTTGAAAGCGATGAGAATCGCTGCATGATTTCGTGCAGTCGCAAAGCCATGGAATGAATGGTCTGGATCTGCTCGTGAGATTCCGCCGTTGTGCTGCCGGGGTCGAGCAGCAACAGGTCCGCGTTGCCCAGGACGGAAGTAAGCGCGTTGCTGATGCTGGGGCGCATTTCCTGGATGTAGCGGCAGAGCAGCGCCTGACCCTGGCATTCGGCAGCGAGGCGTTCGGCGCGGTGCGCCCGGGAGACCGCCTCTGCGCGGCGGAGTGCTTCGGAGGCAAGCAATACAAGAGTGTTTGCCCAGCCGTCCTGGCGCGCGATGGCAAGGACGCTCGGATAATCCGCACGAATGGCCAGCGCCTCGCGCTCCTCAGCGGCGACATAGACAACGGCCAAGGTTGCGTTCGAACGCAAGGGAGCGAGAAAGTTGTTTGGAGTTCCTTTCTCGGTGGGACCGAGAATGACCAGGCTATTGGCCGAGGAGACTCCGCGATTCCAGACATCGCTGGTAAGGATGGTGATTTCGGGGACGTGGCGCTCGGCCTGCCAGCGCGCCACGACGGCGCGCGCAAATTCGTTATCGTCTGAAACGATGAGAACGCCTTGCTGGCTCACAAATCCCCCATGGGTTGACTCACATGACCCAAAACACCGAATAGGCAGCACGAGCAGCCGCGCCGCCACAATCGCCGCAAAAACGAAAAGGGCCGGACATTGACCTGAACAAGAACCTGAAAGCTCGGACCGCGGTGCACCCTGTCGAGATCAGGGCTCGAGCTTTTCTGCTTCCTCAAGAAAGGAAAGCAGACGTTTCGTACTGATACCGAGGTTGACCGCCGCTTCGGTGTTTTTCGAACGCTTCGCGGCCTCCACACGGCCCTGGAAATAGGAAACTTCCGTCCGTGCCAGATTCATCGAGACGGTCAGCTCGCCCATTTCGCCGGACCGCTTGCGCTCGTCCATCGCGACGGCAAGAAGCGCGCGGGCCACAACGGCGCGGCGCAGATCTTCGGCCTCCTGGCCCCCTTCGGTGACAAACGCTGCGACTTCCCAGGAAGACAGCAAAACCTTTGTATCGCGAAGGACGACGGTCGACATCGAGCGCCCACGCGACGGCGGGGCGGCGATCAACTGTTCCCAAATCGTCTCCATGCACTTGTCGGCATCGAGTGCAGGCGCTGCCTGCGAATCGCCAGCCGGCTTTAGCGGTTTTGCAGACGAAGCGGAAGGCGCTGCGGAAGAGGCGCGCGACGTGGATTTCTCAGATTGTCTTTCGGACGCGGGCGAATCGGCAAAGAACGATTCAGCGCCTGGAAACGAGGGAGCCGCAGGAACCGGGCCGTGAGAGGCGTCGCGCTCGCGAGCACGAGAAGCCGATTCTTCCAGCAGAGACGCAGCAAGAGATGTATCCATGCTGGCGGGAAGCGCGTGAGCAACGGCGTCTTCCAGGTCGGCACGCAGGGCGAGCAATTGCTCGAAAGCGCGATTGACGGAATTCTCCGTGTAGTCCTTGTGAAAAGGCTGGCGCCAGTTTTCCGCGTAGTAGCGGAGCTGCGCGGTGGTCTCGGCGGCGGAAAAGCCGGCCCGGCGGCAGTCAGCTGTCTTGAAGCCTGCAGCGTCGAGCGTGTCGATTGCATGCAACACCGCCGCGAGGTCGGCGTGCAGCAGACGAATGAAGGCGCGGCGAACGAGAAAATTGAAACGGCAGAAGGCAACGAGCGCCGCGGGGTCGTAAAACATGGCGCCGGCGGAATCTTTCAGCATCCGGCCTTTTTCCAGCACTCCTTGTTCAAGAAGATCGCGAAGGCTCTGGCAATGATCGACCGTGGCAAGGATCGCATCGAGAGGCGCGCACCATTCAAGGGGAGTGGGGTCCGCTTCGGATAAGACAGGCTGCAAAACCCGTGCAACGTCCGCGAGCGCGATTTCGCTGCGGTAGAGCGTCTCCGGGGCGCACAGAGCGAAATATTGCACGAGCAGGAAGTCGATTTTGTCGCGGTCGGCGTTGGTCTTGTCTGACTTGCGCAACTGCCTGTGGGCAAAGGCGCGAAGAGCATCGGAGCTGGCATTGAGCACTTCCGAGGGGAGCTGGCGAATCTGGTAGGCGCGCACCACATCGTCAATGGACGCAAGCCACTTCAGGTCCTTGTCGAAGGCTTCGCGCGTGGGACGTTCCGGCGGCAACTGGCCCTCCGGATAAGGCGGCGCCGCGAAGCTAAACTGCAGTGCGAGCCCGGCGTAAAGAGGGTATGCAAGCCGGGCTTCGGCCCATACGTTGGCATGATCCTGCGAACCGGCGGCAGACGATGGCGCCGGAGAGGACAGCTTGATCGGTATCGGAGTCTTTGTGGTCATGGTTTGATGATCCAGTTGCCGACTTCTCCAGAAAACCTCGCGGCGATGGCTTTTCGCCCTTCGTGATAGCGGACGGCAACGACAGTTGCTTGCGCGTCGAGAGAGCCATCCGAATTGGACAACTGAATGCGATCCTCGAATTCAAGCGGGAGAGTTGAACTGAAGAGAACTTCCGCCGCCGTTCCGAACTCGATGACGGCCTGTTCGTGAAGACGCGAATGACCGTTGCCGAGCGTTGCGATTTTCACGGGAATGCGCACCGGAGTTGCGCCGGGAAACAATTCAGCGAGACGCTCGACGCACGTCCGCGGCGAAACCGGCGCGATTTGCGTTTCCGTTGGCACAGCCCCTTCGTCTCCCCGTTTGCCGGCGCCCATCGATACAAAAATGGCGCCGTAAATCCCAAGTAAGGATGGACGCAAGATAGTCCACGAATGGGATTGCACGGAAAGAGCCAAAGGGATTGGGCGAGAGAGTGGATTTTAAGTGTTTGAAAGGGAGGAGGTTGCGGCAGCGATGGGCGAAACCAATCTCAGAAGCGTCTCAGTGTGAAACGAATCCGTCTCAACGCGTGTCTCGGGCTCTTCGAATATTCAACTGGCAATCGGGACGGTTTCTCTTTCCTTCATTTTGTGAATGGGGCGCAACGGAATCTGATAGAGCTTGAGCTTGCGGTAGAGAGTGGCGCGGCTGATGCCGAGCATTTTCCCCGCGAGTGCCTTGTCGCCGCCGGCCTGCTCGAAGACCCGCAGAATGGTGATCCGCTCGAGATCGGCGAGGGCCGTGGTCGAAAGCGAAGCCGATTCGGCTGTGGGGGGAAGCGCTTCGCGACTGGCTTGAATTGTCGGAGGCAGGTCGGAGGCATCGATTGTGCGGTGGTCACCGAGAGCGACGGCGCGAGCGATGCAATTTTCAAGTTCCCGGACGTTTCCAGGCCAATCGTATTGCAGGAAGCCCTTCATCGCGGCGGGCGTCACCTGAATGTGCTCGCCGGGTGCGTGACGATCGAGAAAGAAATGGACGAGCTGGGGAATATCGGAGCGGCGGTCGCGGAGGCTAGGCAGATGCACGGTGACGACATTGAGGCGAAAGAACAGATCCTTGCGAAAGGCACCCGCGCGGTAGGCGGCTTCCAGGTCGCGGTTCGTGGCGGCAATCACGCGCACATCGACGGGAATTTTTTCGTTACTTCCCACCGGACGGACTTCCTTCTCCTGCAGCACGCGGAGAAGCTTCGCCTGCATTTCAAGCGGGAGTTCGCCGATTTCGTCGAGGAAGATCGTTCCGCCGTTGGCGGCCTGAAACAATCCAGACTTCGACTTCAGAGCTCCAGTAAAGGAACCTTTTTCATGGCCGAATAGTTCGCTTTCCATCAACGTGGGAACCAGCGCGCCACAATCGACGGCGATAAACGGCATCTGCGCCAGCGGGCCGCCGAAATGAATCGCCCGCGCGACCAATTCCTTGCCGGTGCCGCTCTCTCCCGTAACGAGCACAGGCGTGCGGGCCTCTTTCAAGCGGGAAATCATCCGCAGGACATCCTGAATTTTTGGCGATCCACCGACGATGCCGAACAGGTTTTCACCGGCGTCGACGCGCTCGCGAAGGAACTGGTTTTCTGCGACGAGACGGAATTTTTCAGCCATGCGCTGGAGAAGCTGGCGGAGTTTTTCGACTCGAAACGGCTTTTCAATATAGTCGTATGCGCCAAGGCGCATGGCTTCCACAGCGGATTCGACGGAGCCGTGGCCGGTCATGATGGCCACTTCCGCGCGCGGCGCGAGTTCCTTGATCTTGCGCAGCAAATCGACGCCGGAAAGGCTGGGCAATTTCAGATCGGTCACAATCAGGTCGGGCGGAGCGGAATCAAAGGATTCAAGCGCTGCTTCAGCCGAAGCAGCCTCGGCGCAATCGAGACCAAGGCCTTGTCCGACCGTGACACAAAGACGGCGGATGCTTTGCTCGTCGTCGACAATCAGAAAGCGAAGGCGGGGTTCCGGTTTCATGGTTGTCCTATTGTTTTCTCGACCACGGCCAAAAGGTCGTGGACGCGGAAGGGTTTTGTGACGCACGGCGTGCCCGCGCGAGCGAGAAGCGTGAGCGTTTCGTCGCTGGCGGTATCCCCGGTGATAAAAACGATGCGTGATGCAAGCTCAGGACGATGACGCGTAAGCCAATCGTGAACATCCGCGCCCGTGATTCCACCGGGAGTGCGGAAGTCGGAGACAATTCCGGCGAAATCATAAGAAGCGAGGCGTTCGAGCCCCTCCGAGGCGGAGGCGGTATGGACGACTTCGTATCCTCGCCGTTCCAGCGCAATGCGAAGGAACGCAGAGACCGACGGCTCATCCTCGATGAGGAGAATGCGGGCGCGCGACAGAACCGGTGCGGCAGCTGGAGCGTTCAAGAGAGCACCTCGTCAGGCTTTTCCACGCCGCTGGATACAACGGGAAGGCGGACTTTAAAGGTGCAGCCGGGACCACCATCGTTGTTCTGCGCAGAGATGTCTCCGGCGTGGGCGCGCACGATGCCATAGCAGATGCTGAGCCCAAGCCCGGTTCCCTTCCCCACTCCTTTAGTGGTAAAGAAAGGATCAAAGATGCGGTCGGGCTGAGCGATGCCCGGCCCGTTGTCGCGGAAGAGAATTTCGAGAAAAGCGTCGCGCAACCCCGCGCGAATTTCGATTTTCCCCGGCCGGCGCGTGTCCTGAACGGCGTCATAGGCATTATTGAGAATGTTGAGGAAGACCTGCTGCAACTGGTGTGGATCGCCGACGACGAGCGGAAGATTCTCAGGATATCGTTCGGTGACTTCGACGCCATGGTTTGAGAAGTCGTAGGCGCGGAGCTTAAGCGTCTGGCGGATGATGTCGCTGACTTGAATCGGTTCGCGCTGTGGGGGCATCTGACGCGCAAAGCTGAGGAGATTCTGAACGATCAGGCGCGTTCGCTGCGCCTCCTGGAGAATGACGCGGAGATCCTCCTTTGCGGCGCCCGGGACCTCAGAATTTTCAAGCAACAAATCCGTGAAACCGACAATCGCCGCAAGCGGGTTATTCACTTCGTGAGCGACGCCGGAGACGAGCTGTCCGAGCGCGGCCATTTTCTCGGTATGCATCAGCCGGGATTGCAACTCGGCAGCGTCAGTGACGTCCGTCATCACGACGACGATGCTGATGATCTCTCCAAGGTCGTCGCGCATGGGACTGAGGCTGACGGAAAACTGCCGCGAGGCGCCTGAAGGATTCGCGAGCGGAACTTCCAGGTTGTCGGCGGGAGTACCGTCGAGAGCGCGCTTGAGTGCCTCAAGAAAAATCGGGCGTCGTGCGGGAGGAACCTTGTCCGCCAAAGGAAGGCCAAGGAGGTCCTGCTCAGAATAGCCCGCCTCAAAGCAGCGGCGGTTGGCGTAGCTCACAAGGCCCGCCGTATCGAGCACGAGAATCATGCTCTGCGTGTTGTTCAGAATGTTCTTGTTGAAGTCACGCTCGCGGCGAAAGCGGCGCTCGGCTTCGCGCCGGTCGGTGATGTCTTTCAAGATATGTACCGTCCGCGGGCCCTCCTCGCCGCGGGTCCGGATTCTCGATGCCGAGACAAGGAAAAAGCGGTCGCGAGTCTCGTGAACGAACTCTTCGCGCTCAGCCTCGGAATCGCGGCAGAAGGCGCACCGGCCGGGGAGGGAACGTGCGCCCAGAATTTCGAGCGAATGCATCGGTCGGCCGGCGGCGTCGACCAGCCGGACTTTCAAATGATCGGCCAGCGCGCGATTGAGACGCAGAACGCGGTTTTCCGTATCGTGAACGACGATGTAGTCGGTAATCGCATCGAAATCCTCCACCCACTGCTTGCGCGATTGCTCGATACGTGAAAAGAGGCGGGCGTTCTCGAGCGCCACGGAAGCGTGACCCACGAGCGCTTCCAGAAGCTGCACCTCAATCGTCGAAAGCGGCTCCGGCAAGTCGATGAGCCCTAAAACACCCAGAACAGACGCGTCGCTACCCTTGAGCTTCACGGACAGGAGTGATCGCCATCCAAGCGTTTCCGCTAACTCAGGGCCCAAGACTTGAGACGCAGAAGCAGGCCGAGACCCTGCTGACGGAATTTCAGATTGAAAAGCGAGCACCCGCGCGAGGGCATCCTTAATGCGCGTGTCCCAGCGAGTAGCAGGCCCGGAAAGAGAAGCTATCTCCCACGCGGGCCCTCGAGAGATCGCGAGAATTGCCGCCTTTGCTGCGAACATTTCCGAGGCGCGGCTTGTGAGGCGCTGGGCAAATTCCGAAGCGCCGAGAGATGGATTGATTTCGAGAGTGGCAGAGGAGAAAAGAGCCAGGAGCGTCTCAAAAGAATCATCGAGGCGCGCAGCGAATGCACGGTTTGGCTTTAGAGCACGCATGGAGGATCGGGGCCCGCGCGCAAATCTGGATTTTTCACCTACGACGGTACGGTCTCATCTCAAGTTGAGTCAATCGAAGCGGAGGAGAAGGTGCTGAAAGGAGCACTCGCGAGATGTCGCAAGCTGAGACGCGATGACGGACGGAACGAAACGATTGAGACAACCAAGACGGCTCTATGACGAGCGCTGGGGAACCAGGACGATTGCTATCTAGTTGCTTTATCGAATCTTAGCGTACTTCTTGCCTCGATCGAACGTTCGCGATCAGCAGTCCAACCGCATGGCAACGACCGTGCAATCTTCTCGAAGGGGAGTTTTGTCAATCCTGAGGAGGGCCTCGCAATGAAACTCGGGAAGGGATGGGCAACAGCGATCGTCGGGCTGGCGCTGCTTTTGGGGACCGCAGCCGCCATGCCGCATACGACGGCTGCGCAAGATGCGGCGACCGACGCGGCAAAGCGAAAAGTGCGGACGCGCATTGTGCCTGAGTATCCACCGCTTGCCAAGCAAATGAACGTGACGGGCAAGGTGAAAATCGAGGCCACGATTGCCGCTGACGGGCATGTGATGTCAACCAAAGCGGTCGGCGGAAGCCCACTGCTAGTCAATGCCGCTTCCGACGCCCTGAAGAAGTGGCGGTTTGAACCAGCTCCCAAAGAATCCATCGAAATTATCGAGTTCGACTTCAACGGCCAGTAACTGGCGCATGCTCCTAGGGGCGGGGATGAGAAGGAAATTGGGGGAGGCTTGAGACATGACGATTAGCAAGCAATTGAACTGGGGCTTCGGCACAATTTTGGCGACGATGCTGCTGCTCCTGATCATCAATTTGTTCACGGCACTCCGCGAAAGCAGCGCGCGAGCAGCGGCGCAAGCGACGCTTCAGGACGTGCAGACCATCGAGGACCTGCGATTCCAGATGATGCAGAACCGAGTGAATCTTGGAAATTACCTGCTCAGCGGAAACTCGCGGGACGAAGACAAAGCCAATCGCGGCATCAGCGATCTACTGGACGCCCTGAAAGCGGCAGAGAACAAGACGGCGAACTCGGATTTCCGGAACGCTCTTTCGCAAGTGTCCGACAACGAGCAGAACTGGTCCGACAATTTCGCGAAGCCAATGATCGCCAAAAGACACCAGGTAGATTCGGGTGACGTCACCGTCTCCGATCTGCAGATCTTCTACTTGCAGCATGATCCGGTCTCCTGGACAAACAAATCGGCGGAAGTGCTGGACGGCGCCGACCATGAAGTTCGCATGGCGCTTGACACTTCCACGGCATCGGCAGAAGCGGTGACTCACTGGAGCACGATCATAACCACGCTGGGAACAATTGTGGGAATTCTTCTTGGCGGATTTATTGCCTACAAGACCGCATCCTCCATCAAAGGCCCGCTGAATCATCTGATCGAAGTGGCTCGCCGCATCGGCGAATCCGGAGACCTCGATCAGTCGATCGACATTCATCGCAACGATGAAGTGGGGGTGCTGGCGGACAATTTCGGGAAGATGGTGATCCATCTGAAGGAGATGGCGGACGTCTCAGCGGCAATTGCCGAAGGCCAACTGCAGGTGACCGTGCATCCGCGGTCGGCGCAAGACACGATGGCTCGGGCGTTCGCGCGGATGACGCAAGGATTGCGCGACATCGTCCGGCAGGTGCGCGACAGCGCTTCGCAGGTGGCAAGCGGCGCCGGTCAGATGGCGACCGCTTCGGACGAATCCGCGAAGGTGAGCGTGCAGGCGGCGAGCGCCATCGACGAAGTGACCAGCACGATGCACGAGATGAGCATCAACGTGCAAAACGTCGTGAAAAACACGCAGGTGCAAGCATCGAGCGTTGCCGAGACTTCGGCCTCGATCGATCAGATGGTGACGTCGATCCAGCGCGTGGCGGATACCGCCAAGCTGCTGGTCGATATTTCCCACCGCTCGCGCGAGGAAGTGCAAGCCGGCACGTCCACGATGAATAAGGCGACCGAAGGCCTCAACCGGACCAGCCATGCGATCTCGGCCTCGGCCGAAATCATCGACGTGCTCGGGCGCCGCGCGGACGACATCGGAAAAATCATCGAAGTGATCGACGATCTGGCCGAACAGACCAACCTGCTCGCGTTGAATGCGGCCATCGAAGCGGCGCGCGCCGGAGAGCACGGGCTCGGTTTTGCCGTCGTCGCGGAGGAAGTCCGGAAGCTGGCCGAAAAATCGACGCAATCCACAAAGGAAATTTCGGAGTTGATTCAGGGCATTCAGAAGGAAGCGCGCGAAGCCGTCGAGAACATGGAGAAGAGCACCTCGATGGTACAGGAAGGGTTGGTGCTGAACAAAGACCTGACCGAAGCGCTTTCAAAAATCTCAGAGGTGGTCGCGGAAGTCTACAAGTTCTCGCAGGAGATCGGCGCCGCAACCACCGAGCAATCGAACGGCTCGTCGCAAATCGCCAAGGCCACAAATCGCTTGACGGAAATCACGCAGGAAATCACGTCGTCGGTGGAAGAGCAGGCATCCGGAGCCCAAGCCGTCGTCAGAGCGATGGAAAAGATGCGCGAGCTGGTGCAGCAGTCCACGTCGAGCTCGACGCAACTGGCCGCCGCCGCCGAGCAAATGACGAAGCTTTCGCGCGGTCTGGTCGATTCCATGGATCGCTTCGTTTTGGAAGATGGTATCGGCGCAGGCCGCCGCGCCGCCGCACGCCGTTCCAGCGGCGCCGGAGACCGGTCGTTCGAGTCGCAAGAATACGCGGAGCTGGTTCGCTCCTAAGGGTACGGCGAGCAAATGAACAAGGAGCAACAGATCGTCGGTTTACGCGTCGGGCGCGAAACGTTCGGGCTGCCGATATCGATTGTCCGGGAAATCGTGCGGGTGCCGGAGATCACTTCGGTGCCGAACGCGCCCAGCTACATCGAAGGCGTGATCAACCTCCGCGGCCGCATCATTCCCGTCGTGGACCTGCGCAAGCGATTCGGGGAAAAAGTTCCCGAGCCAAGCAAGAAAAACCGGATCGTGGTCGCGGAAGTGGAAGGGCGCATGATCGGGCTTCTGGTGAACTCCGCCTCGGAGGTTCTGCGAATCGCCCCCTCGCAGATCGAACCGCCGAACAACGTCTTCCGCGAAGGCGAACTCGACTACATCACCGGCGTGGGGAAATTGAACGGGCGCCTTGTGATTCTTCTTGAGCTGAGCCGCGTCCTTCAGCAGGGCGAACTGGGCCAATTGCAGGAAGCGGCAGAGAACGCCGCCGTACCCGCCGGAGTCACGGCCCGAGAGTTCTGAGCCGAGTCCGGTGACGCAAACGACGGGGGATGAATGTCCACACTCACGACGCAGGTCCCGCTGACCGAAGCCGAACTCAAGCTGCTCCAGACGCTGGTCTATCAGGAATGCGGAATGTATTTCGACGAGCGGCGCACGCATTTTCTGCGCGACCGTCTGCAACGGCGGTTGAAAGCCTGCCAGCTCGACTCGTTCTACAGTTACTACCGACTGCTCACGAGCCGCGAGGGAAAACAGGAACTCTCCGCACTGCTCGAAAATCTGACGGTGAACGAAACAAGTTTCTTCCGCATCCGCCCGCAACTGGAACTGTTTCAGAAATTCGTGCTCGAAGACCTGCTGAAGCGGAAACAGGAAAGGCGTGATTGGTCGCTGCGAATCTGGAGCGCAGGTTGTTCGACAGGGCAGGAGCCTTACACACTTGCAATCCTGATTTGCGATGCGCTGGCGTATTACTATTTGCGGAATCCGCTGCCGTTCGAAATGCCCACGCCGAAACCCCTGATTCCGCCTCCGTGGAAGGTGGAAATCCTCGCTTCGGATATCAATTACTCCGCACTACTGGCCGCGCAGCAAGGCGTTTACACGGAATCGCAGATGGAGACGGTGGATTACACCTGCCGGCTGCGTTATTTCGACAAAATCGGCGACAAGTACGCGGTAAAACCTGCGCTGAAGAGCCTGGTGCAATTCGACTTTCACAACCTGAAGACGGAATACCTGCCGCAGCGCAACGACGCAATTTTTTGCCGCAACGTGATGATCTATTTCGACGAAGCCGAGCAAAAAAGGCTGATCGAAAAATTCTATCGCTGCCTGAATCCCGAGGGCTTTCTCTTCGTCGGCCACGCGGAGAGTCTCTTCGGCCTGACGACGAAGTTCCACATGATTCATCAGAACAATGCCACGGTGTATCAGCGAATCGAGGGGGCGCAGTGAGCTTGACGCCCGACGAACGCAGTTCCGAGCTTCGCGAACTGTTTTTCGAAAGCTCGGCGGAGATTCTCCAGTCCATGAACGAAGCAGGGCTGGCGCTCGAAGTGCGTCCGGGCGACTTGGAGAAGTTGCGCAGCGTCCGCAGGGCCGTACACACGCTGAAGGGCGATTCGGCAGCGTGCGGCTTCCGGGCGTTGAGCGAATTGGCGCATGAACTTGAAGATGTGTTGACGCCAGAACTGGCGACGGAGAATGCAGGGCTGCTGCCGGACGTCGTTCTCGCCGCAGCGGACACATTTCACGAAATGCTTGCTGCCTACCGTAGCAACCTTCAGCCTCCCGACGGCGGAGCGCTTCGCGAACACATCCGCAGACTGCTTCGGCAACCCACGGCTGGCGCAAAGCCGCAGGCAGCGAAGCAAGAAGCGAAATTTGCGTGGACCGAATACGAACGACTGCTAATTAACCAGGCGCTTGCGGAAGGGACCAAAGTGTTTCAAGTGGCGCTCCATCTTGACCAGGACGCGCTGCTGCCTGCGGCGGCGCACGAACTGGTGAAAAAGGCTCTCGAAGCCTGCGGCAAGCTTCTGGCAATCCACCCGGAAGCAGCGGCCCCGCTCGAACCGGGCGGCTTGATCGAAGCGGTGATTGCAAGCAGCAAGGGCGCGGAGACGATTCGCAAACGCTGCCACGTCCCGTCGGTTGTCGGCAAGGTTTCTGTGGAAGCCGTGACGGCAAAGCCGGAAGCGCCGCGCGATTTGCTGGAAATCCTTCTGGAATCCGAAGCGGCGGCTGTGGCTGCGGGCGTAACACCGGCTCGCGGCGAAAACGCCAGCACGCAAGCGGACGAGCATGGAAGTACGACGGCGGGCAGCTCACCCGTCCACCTCAACGAGAACACGCTGCGAGTGGATGCAGGGCGCATCGATACCGTCATGAATCTTGTGGGAGAGCTCATCATCGGCAAATCGATGCTGCAAAGAACGATTGCGGAGTTTGACCGCCAGCATCCAAGAGACCTTCTCCGGGCCAAATTCTCGGACGCTTTGTCCTTCCAATCGCGCGTGCTGGGCGAGCTGCAAAAGTCGGTGATGAAAATCCGCATGGTGCCCGTTGAGCAGCTTTTCCGCCGCTTTCCGCGCGTCGTCCGCGATGTGGCGAAGCTAAGGAACAAGGACATCGCCCTTGAAATCGCCGGCCAGAACACCGATCTCGACAAAGGAATTCTCGACTCGCTGGCCGAACCTCTGGCGCATCTGGTCCGCAATGCCGCGGATCATGGAATCGAATCGCAAGCCGAACGCGAAGCCGCAGGAAAACCAGCAAGAGGAATGATCCGGTTAAATGCCTACCATGAAGGCGATCAAGTGGTGATCGAAATTTCTGACGACGGCCGAGGGCTCGATCGCGAAAAGATCGTGCGCAAGGCAATCGAACGCAACATTGTGACGCCGCTTGAAGCCTCGCGCCTCAACGAGATGGAAGGCTTGCAATTGATTTTTACGCCCGGATTGAGCACGGCGGACGAGATCACAGAGATTTCCGGGCGCGGCGTCGGATTGGACGTAGTGAAGACCGCGCTCGAATATCTGAAAGGCACGGTCGATCTCCGAAGCGAGCCCGGAAAGGGAACAACCTTCCGGCTGATGATGCCGCTAACTCTTGCCAGCATTCAGGCGCTCCTCTTTCGCGTGGGCGAACGGTTATACGCCGTGCCGCTGGCCTCCGTGGTGGAAATCACACGAGTCACAGAAGAGGAAATTCACCGCGTGAACGAGCGCGAAGTCTTCCAGTTGCGCGATGAGGTGCTCAATCTGGTGCGTCTAGCCCATCTGGATCCAACCGGGCCAAAGCAGCGAGCGCGTCGGCTGTTTGTCATCGTGATTGGTGCGGGAACACGGAAATTCGGGTTGGCTGTGGACAGCCTGATGGGCGAAGAAGAACTAGTCATCAAGGCTCTTGAAGACCATTTGGTGACGTCGCCTCTTGTGAGCGGCGCATCGATTCTGGGAGACGGAACGGTGGTGCTGATCTTGAACGTTCCGGTAGTTCTCGCGCATCTTTCACGAATTCCGGCAGTGGGAGCCACGGCATGAGCGAAAAAATCCGCGTGTTGGTGGTCGACGATTCTGCGCTCATGCGGAAGCTGATCCCCCAGGTGCTGCAACGGGATGGGTCGATTGAAGTGGTGGGCACGGCGATGGACGGTTCGATCGGGCTGAAAAAAATCGAGGAGCTTCGCCCGCATGTGGTGACGCTCGATCTGGACATGCCGCGGATGGACGGCATCGAGATGCTTCGACAGATTATGCGGAAGCACCACACGCCGGTGATTGTCTTCAGCGCGCACACGAAGCAGAGCGCCTCCGTCACGCTGAAAGCTCTTGCGCTTGGAGCCTTTGATTTTGTGACCAAGCCGGAGGAAGCGGCTTCGGGGCGGATCGAGGAGATCGCCGAAGAGCTGGCAATCAAGATCAAGGTCGCGGCGGCGTCCGGCGCGCCGAAGATGATCATCACGGTCCCGGCGGGGCGCAGAAAACCGCCGCGGCCGCCGTCGCAGCAGCGGAAGCCCACGAAAGTCGTGGCCATCGGCGTCTCGACCGGCGGGCCCAACGCGCTGCAGTATCTGCTCTCGCAGATTCCGGAGGATTTTCCGGGCGTGATTCTCATCGTGCAGCACATGCCGGAGGGATTCACGGAAATGTTCGCGCAGCGGCTCAACGAGGCCTCGGCTCTCGAGGTGAAGGAAGCGCAATCGGGCGATTTGCTGCTCGCCGGGCGCGTCCTGATCTGTCCGGGCAACCGCCACCTGAAGGTGCGCCGGATGGCGCACGGCGATATCGCCGTGCTGGTGGACCAGCCGCGCGTGAACGGCCACCGGCCTTCGGTCGACGTGCTGTTCGAATCGGTAGCGCAGGAATTCGGAAAGCAAGCCGTAGCCGTATTGATGACGGGAATGGGAGACGATGGAGCCGCCGGAATGAGGACGGTTCTCGAAGCAGGAGGCTTTACAGTGGCGCAAAGCCCGGACACGTGCGTGGTCGATAGCATGCCGCGCGCGGCCATTGATCGCGGATTTGCAACCCGCGTCGTTTCGCTCCCCAATCTTGCCAGCATTTTGCTCTCGAAATGTTCGCCCGAAAAACCGCCGGCCGGACAGCCGGCAACGGACCAGCCCGTTGCAGCGGCCGCAACCGATACTGGGTCTCGAAGGAGAGAGTCATGAAACAGTTTGAGCCATTGACGAGGAAAAAAGACAACCAACCGGTCCGCTATTTGGTCGTCGACGATTCCGTGTTTGCCCGCAAGAGCCTGGCCAAGATGGTGGAATCGTTCGGCGGGCAGATCGTCGGCGAAGCCGGGGATGGCTACACGGCCATCGCCGAATATGCGCGCGCCAAGCCGGACATCGTCCTGATGGACATCACCATGCCGCAGATGGAGGGCATCGAAGCCGTGGAGCGGATCGTGCGCGACCATCCGGAAGCGCGAATCGTGATGGTCTCGTCAGTCGGCTACCAGGACAACATCCTGGCGGCGCTCCAAAAGGGCGCGCGGCATTTCGTTCAAAAGCCTGTAAAGCCCGACGCGCTCTACGAGATCATCCGCTACGTTCTGCAAGACGACGGCGTGACGGCAACCGTTGCGGCCGAGGAGAAGACTCGATGAGAATGGAACTGATCCAGCCTTTCATCGGCTCGCTCGACGCAGTGTTGGCAGAAATGATGAAGGAACCCGCAAAAATTGTGGATTTGACGATGGAAGAGGAAGGCTACCGGCGGAAGGGATTGGCCGCCTCGGTGGGCTTTCGCGGACAGATCGAAGGGCGTGTGATTCTCGATATGGACCCTGCGGCAGCGGCGCATGTAGCAAGCTATCTTTCCGGCGAGGAATTGAGCCCGGCAGAATCGATTGTTCCCGAGACCGTCTGCGAACTGGCCAACATGGTGATCGGCAACGCCGTCACCCAGCTAAACGACCGTGGTTTTCAATTCAAAGTGCTGCCGCCGGAAGTCCTGACCGCCGAGCAGGTGGAAAAAGCAGGTTTCGATTCCGAGGCGACGATCTTGAGCTTCGAGACACCGAAAGGGACCGTCCATCTGAATATTTCGATGGAATATCACAGCCGGCGCGTGCGAGAGAATTCAACGGTCTCCGTTTCCTAAAAGCACCCAATCGGGCTGTTACGATAATCTCTAGTGGGCTCGGGGACCGACACGCCGGTATTCCGTGCCATGACGAAACAATCCTGCCTTTGGAATCTCCTCGGAATAGACTACGCGTGCAGGTAAAAAGATATTCGCCGCATTCGGAGCGTATGGAACCGCCACCTGAATCTGAGTGTTCGGATCGTAGCGCCGTTTGCTGCGGAAGCACATGCCAATCGGCGAGATGTCCTCGCAGACAGCCAGTTCGTCGTCTGTCCCCGCCTGGCGTATGCATGCCGTAAGCCGCGTTTGAATGCGTAGTCGCTCCCGTTCGCGCTGCTCGACTTCCGCCAGAAAGGGCGTGGGAGGCTCGGCGCGGCGGCGCGTACTGCGTGCGGAGATCTTCTTTTCGTCTTCATGCGGAGCCTGCACCCAAATGCTGGGCACTCCGCAGGATTTACAGTGGCGGGCGATGCCACGGTTGGTTTCAAACCCTCGCAATTCCAGCTCATTCAGATAGGCCACTTCCCTACTGCGGCAATAGGTGCATTCCAGCAACATGCGCGCTACGGCTTCCTCGGACTCGGCAACCGGAGGAAATTCGACGGCCCACACGTCGCTCTTCGAGTCGAGAAACTCGATGCCGTAGAGATAGCCGTCTTTCTGTTGTCCAAACTGGCCGACGATACGGGCGTCGGTTTCGCGGTGCGCTTCTGCCGGCGATTGCCGCCGAATGCGGACCACCTGGTCGTTGCGCAGGTCCCGATTCAGAATGATGACTCCACCTGAGGCGTTGATCAGAAGCGTCTTTGCCGGCTCCTTGAAGTCGCGTCCGGCGGCGTCTTTTCCAGTCACTTCCAGTAAGAGCGTAAGGGAAACTCGATCGGTTCGTCGAAGCGATGGCGACGACATCCCGGCCCTCCTTGAGGGGTGAATGGCCCTGCGTGCCAAGATAACATACACGATTGCCGGGTTAGGCAGCGGCCATGCGTTCCTGTTCCTTCTTGCTCAATGAACCCTAAGAGTTGCCGGATGGAAAGACTCATGGACTGTGAGAAGCTCTAGCATTATTTTCGACTCGGAAAAGGGCTTAAGACGCGACATGGTTTGGAGAACATCGGGACTCACACGACTCGCGACTCTTCTTACAGTGCTAATGCCTGCGCTATCCAGCTTGGCGCCGACGACCGGCGCTCAGACGCCTCAGCAAGTCCGGGTCGAGGGAACAATCACCGATTCGAGTGGCGCGTCCATCCCCGGCGCTCGCGTGGAGCTTCACTGCTGTGGCTCTTACTCTGCCACCGCTCTTACAGGGCAGGACGGGCGCTTCTCCTTCTCGGTTGCCGCTGGGTCGTCTGCGTCCGGTGGCTCGGCGCAGGTCGCGGGAACCATCGTCGTCACGGCGAACGGCTTCGCGCGCACTGAGAAACCCTGGACTGCAGCCCCCGGTTCTCTGGCGTCGCTTGAAATTCAACTTTCACCGTCGTCTGCGTCACAACAGGTGGTTGTATCCGCAGCGAGGACACAAACGCAGATAGGCGATACACCGGTTTCGATCATGCAACTCGACAGAAGCGATCTCGACGCCACCCCTGCCTTGCGTGTGGACGACCAGCTCCGCCAAGTTCCCGGCTTCAGCCTGTTTCGTCGCTCAAGCAGCCGCACCGCCAATCCAACAACGCAGGGTGTTTCATTGCGCGGCCTGGGGGCCAGTGGTTCAAGCCGCGCGCTGGTGCTGGAAGACGGGTTTCCACTCAACGATCCCTTTGGGGCGTGGGTTTATTGGGATCGCGTCCCCGAAGAGTCGATTGAAAACGTCGAAGTAGTGCAGGAAGGCGCGTCGAGCCTCTACGGCAGCGACGCACTTGGCGGCGTGGTGCAATTCATCACGCGGCCGCCATCACAAGGGGGGATTTCGCTCGAAACTTCCTACGGCAATCAAAATTCGCCCGACCTCTCTCTTTGGGCAGGCGGGGCGAAAGGGCCTTGGGAAGCAGCCTTTGGCGGCGACGTCTTTCACACCGACGGCTACATCCTGACGCCCGAAGACGAACGCGGGACGGTGGATACGAAGGCGGGAGTCAGCGATGGAACCGCCGATTTGCTGATTGGTCGCCGGATTGGCTCGACAAGCGAAGTCTTCGCACGCGGGTGGTTCTTGCAGGAGCAGCGCGACAACGGAACGCCCTTGCAAACGAACCGGACGCAGCTTGGAGAAGGGGCGCTGGGTGCCAATTTGCAGCTCGCAAATGCCGGCTCGCTGCAGCTACGGTTTTATGGCGAAGTGCAGACCTATCACCAGAATTTTTCCTCGGTCGCTACCAACCGCGACAGCGAATCGCTCACGGATATTCAGGCTGTGCCGTCGCAGGGCGTGGGCGGCTCAGCCGTGTGGACGCGGCAGGCGGGGAGGCGGCAGACACTCGTCGCCGGGTTTGACATGCATCAGGAAATCGGCGGCAGCAACGAGCGGATCTTTTCGATGAGCTTGCCCTCTGCATATCAAGACGCCGGTGGACGGCAACGAAACACGGGGATCTTCGGCGAGGACCTGATCCAGGTGACGCAGAAGTTCGTGATTACGGCGAGTGCGCGATTCGACCACTGGAGCAATTTCGACGCGGAATCGGTTCGCACGCCTCTCGCACCTCCCGGCCCGCCCATCGTGACGCCATTCGCCAACCGCACCGAAAACGCGTTTGATCCACGGCTCGGATTGCTCTATTCGCTGAACCCGCACGTACGCTTTTCCGCGTCGGCCTATCGTGCCTTCCGCGCTCCGACGCTCAACGAGCTTTACCGGCAATTCCGCCAAGGAAACACCCTGACGCAGGCCAATGCTCTCCTGCGTGCCGAACGGTTGACGGGAACAGAGGCGAGTGTTGCAGTGAACGGCTGGGACGAACGCGTGCAGTTGCGCGGAACCTTCTTCTTCAATGAAATTGTGGACCCTGTCGCGAACGTCACGTGCAGCGAGCCTCCCAATCCGCCACCCTGCACCCCGCTTTCGACCTCTACTTTGATCGTCCGCCAACGGCAAAACCTGGGCCGCACACAGGCGCCGGGCTTCGAAATTGACGGGGATTGGAGAATTTTCCCGCGGTTCGAGCTGACGGGAGGATACCAGTTTGTGGCGACCGAGGTGATCAGCGCGCCCGCGAATCCGGGGCTCGTCGGCCTATGGGTGGCGCAGGTGCCAAGAAACGTGCTGACATTTCAGGCGCGCTACACGAACCCCGCGCGCATCAGCTTTACCGTAGGCGGCCGCATGGTGGGCAAACAGTTTGACGACGACCAGAACCAGTTTCCGCTTGGGAGATTCTTCGTGCTAGACGCGTCCGCTTCACGAGACATCGGCAAGGGTGTCTCTTTGTTTGCGGCGGCAGAAAATTTGCTGAACGAAAAATATGCGACGGCGGCAACGCCAATTCCACAGCTGGGGTTGCCGATCACCGCGCGTTTCGGCTTCCGCTTCGACTGGCCACAGCGGTAGCGGCGCCGACTACGCGCCAATTCCGCTTCTAACAAGAATTGCGATAGTTACCCGAGGTTCCTATTTTTCCTTCCCAAGCTCACGCACGTAGGCGACGAGGCTCTTGATCTGCGCCGCGGTGACTCGCCCCTTATTCGGCGGCATTTTGCCTTTGCCGTTGGTCACTGCGTCGATCAGTTGTGCGTCCGTCTGTTCCTGTACTTCGGGAGAGTGAAGATCTACAACGTCGAGCGACTTCCCGATATCTGAACCACGACCGTCGTCCCCGTGGCACACGGCGCATTTCGTGCGGAAAAGCTTCACGGTCTGATCGTCCGCGCCTCTCGTCCCCGACGCGGAAGCAAGAAAAACCAGCGCCAGCGTGCTGAACACCAAGGCAAGAATCCTCGACTGATGGCCCCTCATAAGTCCTGCTTCCTCCGTTTCGTCCGATGAACGAATTCCTGTGAAAGTAGCACAAATCCACTGCATCAAAACAGGTTTGCAACCAGATTTTTGGGCCGCCTCGTCTTGCGAACTCTGGAGAGCCGTGCGAAAATTTGGGGAGTAGTTGGTCTATGTCCGCTCACTTTTGGTCCGACGGCGATATCGTCTAAGGGTTAGGACGTGGCCCTCTCAAGGCCAAAATCCGGGTTCGAATCCCGGTATCGCTACCAGAATTCCGCGCAACAATTTCTCCCAGTCCCCGCTCCGCATCGCACCAGCACGCAGACAAGTAGTAGCAAAAGCATCTCGCCAAGACTCTCTTTCGCATCCAGGAGGACTGATCATTCTTTCGCGATTCCCGCACCCTCAACTATCGTTAGATAGCGATCAATAGGAGGGTTCTCAATCCTTTCAACGCGGGTGCTCGGCAGAGGCCAATGAATTTCGATCCAGTCCACCTTTGTCCGCGGGCCGAGCCCGAGCACCATCCGGGGATCGTGCGATGCCAAATAGCTTCCCCCACCCACCTTCATGCGCTCCCGTTTTAGATCTCCCGACTGGTAGGCAACGCGCGCGCCGACGGCGTCCCGATTTGCCTTCTTGCCCACGAGCTTGAGACCGAGCCAGTGATTCTGCCGCCCGGCATTGTTGCGCAGCAGGATCGGCGCGTCGTCGTTCACGGACACCAGCACGTCCACTGACCCGTCGTTATCAAAATCTCCCAGCGCCAGGCCGCGACCGGCAATCGGCCGCGAAAAGATCGGCCCGCTCTGCGAGCTCACGTTTGCAAATCCGCTTCCTGTGTTGCGAAACAGCAGCATCGGTTCCAGATACTTCACTCCGAAAATCCGCCCCTCGATCCGGTCGTCCGGATGGCCATCGCATAACAGAAGGTCGATGTCGCCGTCGTTATCGTAGTCAAAGAACTTCAGCCCCCAGCCACTCATCAGGCGCGTGGTGGAAGCGATACCCGTCGCCTGCGCCATGTCGGTAAACGATCCGTCCTTATTGTTGTGATAGAGCGAATACATTTCGTGGTCTACGTTCGCCACAAACAGGTCCATCCATCCGTCCTGGTCGTAGTCGGCGGAATCCACACCCATGCCGGATCGAGAACGTCCAAACGCGCTGTAGCCGACGCCAGCCAGCAATCCGTCCTCTTCGAACTTTCCGTTGCCTTGATTGATGAAGAGAAAATTCGGCACCGTGTCGTTGCCGATGAAGAGATCCATCCGCCCGTCATTGTTTACATCGGTTGCGACCACGCCCCAGGCTTTGGCGAGCGACTCGGCGATTCCTGACTCTTTGCTGACGTCGGTGAAGGTTCCGTCACCGTTATTGCGAAAGAGCCAGCAGGGCATCGGCTCGTAGACGCTGGGAATACAATACCAACGCTCGCCAGTCTGAAGATTTCCGCAAAACTTGTTCTTCGATTTGTCAAAATTGACGAAGCGACAGACAAAGAGGTCCAACTTTCCATCGGCATCGTAATCGAACCACACGGCGCTTGTTCCCCAGCCCGGCGCTTCGACTCCTGCCTTTGCGGTCACATCGGTAAACGTGCCGTCCCCGTTGTTGTGATAGAGAATGCTGCGCGCGTATTGCGTGACATAGAGGTCCTGAAATCCGTCGCCATCATAATCGCCCGCCGCCACGCCCATGCCGTAGGCATTTCCGAGCACGCCCGCCTTTTCGGTGACGTCTGTGAACGTGCCGTCGCGATTGTTGTGGTAAAGCGCATTGCGCATCGGCCGATCGGGGGTGTAGAAATCGCACGGCCCGCTGTTCACCAGATAAATGTCCATCCAGCCGTCGTTGTCGTAATCAAAAAACGCGCAGCCTGCGCCCACGGTCTCCGGCAAATACATCTGCGCCGACCGCCCGTTGTAATGCCGCCAGTGAATTCCGCTCGCTGCCGGCGGAATTTCTTCGAAGGCCGGCAAATTTGCCCCTGCGACAAATCTTTTCGCAACCGAGGTTTCCACAGCTCTTCTTGATGGAACTGCCAGGCCCGCATAACCGAGAATTTGCAGCAAGCGTCTTCTTGACAGCAACGATCCCTGTCCTGATCTCAGTGGCTGCTTGCCGAAAGAGAGAATTTGGCTAGTCTCACGGTTGAGGCGCCGACTGCCTGGCGGGATCCTCGCCTTGTCCTTGAGCTCTTCGTACGGCATCGTCCGCTTCCCGTTGAAGTTCCATTTGGCGTTCTGCTTCATCTTTGCGGCCCGAGCGCGCATACGCAATCGCAAGTTGGTAATGCCCTGCCGGGTCGCCGGGCGCCATCTTCACATACCGCTCGAGTGGCGCAACGGCCTCTGCGTACTTGCCGGTCGAGTTTAGCGACATTCCCAAACCGCGAAGGGCCGCGGCAAAATTCGGCATTAGTTTCGCGGCCCGTTCGAAATGCACGATTGCCTCATCGTACTGTTGTTGCTCCCGCGCCAGTTCTCCAAGAATGTATTCGGCGTCGGCGTTGTTGGGATCAATCTTCAGCTCGGCCTCCAGCTCTTTGCGTGCGTCGTCGGGAGTCGTCGGCGTGGGAGACCGTGAGAGGATCAGCCGCGCCAAACGAAAATGAATGCCGGGCAGGTTGGGATTCTTCGCGAGGATTTTCTTGTACTGTTCCTCGGCCTGATCCCACTTCCCCTGCAGCTCGAGGGCTTCGGCGTTCAATTCGAGCGCCTGGTAGCTGCCGGGCGCTTCCTGCGCGAGACGCAGCGAGGCGCGCGTCGAGAGATCAGAATAGGCATGCGTGGTGACGTAAAGGACTTCCGGGTCACGAGGGAAATCGCGGTTGAGCATCAGCAACGCATCGACCGCCGTTTCCGTCTGGTCCAGCATCATGGCGCAGCGGACGGTGGCAAGCCCGGCTCTACGCTCGACATCCTTGTCCGCAGGACGGCCGCCTTTCTTCAAGAGCGGGAGAGCCTGCACGCAATTGCCCTTCTCCGCGAGATCGATGCCTCGCTGCAGTTCCGATGCTGCGCCAGAGGCGGGCGCGGCTTTCGTCTGTTGCGCAAATCCATTTGACGAGGAGAGAAAAAACGCCAGGGCCAAAGAGGCGAGGGCCGAAATGTGACGTTTCCGCATATGAAAGATGGGGCAGGAGAACGGCTGCCTGCCCCATCTTACCGTGGGTGGGAGAATTAGAAGTAGAACTTCAACGCGAACTGGATATTGCGTTCTCCTTGTGACGTATTGACGACCCCAAGGCCGGACGTGCAGGGCGTTCCCGCATCACCGCTGCAACTATTCGCGGGGCTGTTGAGGATCGGGTGGTTGAACGCGTTGATGAAATCGGTTCGGAATTCGAGCCGTCTTACTTCGCCAAAGCCGAAACTCTTCTGCAAGCTGAAGTCGAGTGTGTTCAAACCTGGACCGCGAACAGGCGCAACACCGCAGCTGCCGAACGTCCCATCCGCCGGGTTTGAGTACACACTTGGATCGAACCACTGAATGCCCAAGAGGCTCGGATCGTATTTCTTGATGTAATGTGGTTGACCGTTGCAATCTGCGCGGGGTCCCTGGCTTCCCGTACCCGAAAAGTCTCCGGACGAGATATCGATTGGGAAACCGCCGTGCCATGTCCAAATCGGACTGATAGACCACCCGCCGACAACAGCATTGACCCCCTTGTTCACGTTGTTGCCGTACTTCTTGCCGTTCCCAAATGGCAAGTCATAAACGGCGTACGCCGTCAGGTCGTGGGTCAAATCGTAGTAGCAATTGCCGTACTCGGCCTTCGGGTCGTAGAGATTTTGGAAGTATGGAGACGTTGGCGTGGTCTGCCCACCCCACGACCCGTAATAGCCGCTCGAGTTTGTCAGACAATGCGAATACGTATATGACACCTGATATTGCAAGCCGTTGGCATAATGCTGCTGCAACACTGCCTGCAATGCGTCATAGCGCATTGAGCCGTCGGAAAAGGTTCCTTTTGCCGAGACACCGTCCGCCAGGAGATTTGGATTGCCGGCCAAGTACGGGCTGGGCGTAACCGTGCCGTTCGGCTGAAGGTCCCCTTGCAGAAGCCACGTGGGCACCATCAGGTGAGTCCCCTTTTGTCCCACATAGCCAAGCTGGAAAGTTGTCGAATGGTTAATCTGCTGCTGAATTGTGGCGTTCCATTCCTCCGCAATCGCTGGACGCACGTTCGGACTCCAGACGCGCAGGGTTGCTCCCGCCCACGGATCCGTTGGCGGCGAAAGCGTCAGACCGTCGCTGATGAGAGTTGGAGGAACATTCGCGTTGAGCGGATCGTAGTTTGTATAGTCTTCTGAAGCGAACGGCGGATTGAGAGGCAACCGAAGGTTTGTTCCCGTGCCTTCCAGATAATCGGAAGTTGTGAAGGCGGCGCGGAAAACTGTCTTCCCTCCCAGACGCGCCGGCGACCAAGCGATTCCGATCCGAGGCTCGAAATCGTCAATCCCGTAGTAGCCGTTGTAAAGCGACCGGCTGCTTGCATTGACGCCAGGATTACAACCGGGACAGTTCACTGCCGGGATTGCGAGTCCGGACGGATATTCGACCGTGCCTGTCGTCAGATTGTAGTTGTCCTGCTGATTGTGAACTTCATACCAGGGAGTATGCGCTTGGTAACGCAACCCGAGATTCAACGTGAGGGTGTTCGTGATCCTCCAATCGTCTTGGCCATAAGCGCCAAAGATGCTGGACCTCTGCCCCCAAGTGCCACCCACGATTCCGCGGCCGTTGTGGTCCGCCATGCCGAGGTAGAAATCCGACTCGGACGAACCGCTATACTGGCCGCTGAAATCAAAGAATCCCAGCACCCCGTTGTTTCCTGAGTAGTAGGTATTGATTCGCTGGCGGAAATACTGGAAACCCACACGGAACGTGTGCCGCCCGTGGTTAATGGTGAGGTTGTCTTCGTATTGAAATACCGTGTCAGCAAACTTCTGCGTTACCCCTGCGCCCCCAAAAGCCGTCAAATTGCCGAGACTATCCGCAGCATTTTGATCCGACGTGGAGATACCGAGAAGACCAGGGCCATTTTGGTTGGCGTTCGCTATGCCGAGAGTCACACCCAGGTTTCCGAGCGTCGGCGATGTGCCTGAGTTGACGGTATCGAGGTCGACATAATTCGCGCCCGCGCGCGCCTCGTTGACGACTGAGGGGCTGATGATGTGATCCCAATTGAAGACGCCGCTCCGTATCTTTGCAGTGCCGGTATCCACGGGGAAGATGGGCACGGAAATCGTTTCTGGATTGTCCATGTGCTCTTCCGAATAGCGTCCCATCAAATGGTCCTTCTCCGAAATGTTCCAGTCGACCTTTGCATCACCTTGATCGACGTTCAGAGCGCTGCTCGTCGTGTATTCGGAGTTGTTCAGGAAGCTGTCATTCATGGGTTTCGGGTAGAAGGAGTTTGCGAAAAGGTTGGCGGCTACCACATTGGGCGCCAAGCCTGCGGTTGCCAGATTGTTGAAAGGGATCAGCGCCTGCGTTGATGGATTCTTCAACGCAGACTGAGTTTTTGCCGCCCCTCCCGGCTGTGGGATCGTACAGGAAGTTCCACCCGCGTTCCACGTGCCGCCGACACCGGTGCAAAGGCCGCCAAAATCTCCGCTACGTTCCGCGTCGGTGAACACGGTCGCCAATGTAGTCGTCGCTGGATGGTCGAAGCGCTGTCCTTGGTAATCGACAAAGAAGAAGAGCTTGTCCTTCTTGATTGGTCCGCCGAGCGTCGCACCAAACTGGTTCCAACGAAGAGCCGCCTTTGCAATCGGTGGACTTCCTGCCGCTACAAGGCCGTTCTGCCAACTGTTTGCGTTGAGAACGTCGTTGCGGAAAAACTCGAAGGCGTCGCCGTGGAACTGATTGGTTCCAGATTTCAGCGAAACGCTGACGATGCCTCCTGAAAAATTTCCGAATTCTGCCGGCGCGTTCTGCGTGATCAGGTTGAACTCCTGAATCGCATCGGGACTCGGCTGATATCCCACCAGGTTGTCCGACACCTGGTTGTTGTCCATTCCATCCAAAAGAAAGTTGTTGGATTGCTCGCGGTTCCCGTTGATATAGGGCCTGCCGGAATTGTCAATTCGTTGCGCCGTGGTCAGAGTCTGCGGGTTAGGATTCACGCTGCCCGGGGCTAGTAAGGTGAGCTGGATATAGTTCCGCGAAGCCAGCGGCAGAGCCACGTTTGTCCTGGCATCGATGACCGTTCCAAGTTCAGTCGTTTGCGTTTGCAGTACGGGCGGGGCAGATGTTACCTCCACTGTCTGCGAAACTTGCCCGACCTTCAGCTGCACATCAATTTTTGCGACCTGATTCAAGACGAGAGGAAACGCGGATTGAACGAACTTCTCAAAGCCCGGAGCCTCAACCGTCAATCGGTAGTTGCCTACAGGAATCCGCGTGATCAGGTAGTAACCCAATGTGTTTGTCTTCCCCGTGAATACGGTGCCTCGATCAACGTCGGCTGCCGTTACGGTCGCGCCCGTGACAGCCGCGCCCGATGCGTCAGTCACCGTTCCGGTGATGGACGCGGTTGTTTCCTGCCCCCATGCGGGAATTCCCGCTAGCAGGAAGGCTGCCGCCGTACAAAGTGCGAGAACGATCCCCATGAAAAAACCCCATCGCTTCGCTTTCACAAGTACCTCCTGAATGGACCAAAAGGAAAAGCTGCCGGCACCCACCCCTGAGCGGTCCGTACAGCTATATAGCACGGTGAAGAGCTATATAGCTCAAACTTCCTCTTGTCAAGCGAAAAAAATTAGGCTTATATGTTCAAGAGATTTTTTGAATGGACTGCTCTATAGCAGGGAGCACTTCGGAGGCTGCGGGAACCTTCCGGGAACTTGACTCGTATGCTTTCTCCGTGCGTCTAATTCTCCGCAAATATGCGCCTGGAGCCTAAATGAAAGCCCTTCACCGCAATAGCCGCAACGGCGAACCTGCTTACAGGCGCATCCAGACGGCTATTCGCCGCCGCATCGAGTCCACCGAACTCAAGCCCGGCGATATTGTGGAGTCCGAGCGCGAACTGGCCCGCATTCATAAAGTCAGCCTGATGACCGCGCGCCACGCGCTTGCCGACCTCGCTCGTGAAGGTCTTGTCGAACGCCGCCACGGCGCTGGCACCTTCGTCGCACCCCCCAAAATTCATTTCAATAAGTTGATGAGCTACACCGAGCAGATGGCCAGCCGCGGCCTTGCCGCAACGTCCAAAGTGGTCATGAGCGCCGTCGTCAGCGACGAATCCGAAATTGCCGCGCGCCTCTCTCTGCCAGCTTCCGCACGGCTGTTCGAAATCGTCCGCATCCGTCTGGCCAGCAACGAGCCTTTCGCTCTTGAGACTTGCTACCTCTCCGCCGATGAGTTTCCGGACCTGACTGCCGGGCTCCTCGAGCGCACCTCTCTTTTCTCTACCCTCGAAAATGAATACGGCATCGAGCTCGCCTACGCGGACGAGGAAATTGACTCGATTGCCGCGGACATCAGGATGGCTGAAAATCTCGCCGTCCCGCGCGGCTCTCCTCTCCTTCGGATCCGCCAGTTGATTTTCTCCGCGAAAGGAAAAGCCGTAATTTACGTGGTGGGTTTATATCGCTCTGGAAGGCACACGTTGATGATTCGCAGGTTCCGCTAGAATCTCATCTCTCCGCCTCAAAAACAGTTGCGCGCTCCTTGGCGCAATTCAATTCATGACTTTTCGGGCTGGCGCAGGTTTTTCCTTCGCAAAGCAAAGAGCGGCAGCACCTGCCAAGCCGGCCTCGGCGCCGAACTTCGCTTCGACAATGGCAATCTTTCTCTTCTCCGGCGCAATCGCCCATTTTTCCCACTGCTCGCGAATTCTCGGGCGGTAGTTCATCATCAAGTGTCCAACGCCGCCGCCGAAAATGAAAATCTCTGGCTCGAACAAATCCACCACGGTTCCCATCCAGATTGCGAGGTGGTCCGCAGCCTCGCCGATCACTTCTTTCGCTAGAGAGTCCTTTTGTTGTGCGGCTTTGGCCACCATCTCGGCGGTCACGCGCTCTGCATGATCGCCGGAGAGTTCGTGCAGGAGAGAATGCCTGTGCGGCTCGGATTCGAGCTTTTCTCGTGCACTCCTGGCAATCCCTGTCCCGGATGAATACGCTTCAATGCATCCCCGCTTTCCGCATGAGCATAGCGGCCCTTTGAAATTGATAGTTATATGCCCACCTTCGCCCGCGCCCCCCGTCGCTCCCGCGAGGACCTTTCCGTCCAGCACGATTCCGGTCCCAACTCCCGTCCCGAGCGTGACGTAAAAAATATTGCGATAGCCCTTCCCCGCGCCCCAGGTTGCTTCCGCCAGTGCCGCTGCGTTCGCATCGTTCGCAAGCAGCGCCTTGGTGCCATAGCGCTTCTCGACCGTCCGTACGAGCGGAAAATTCTTCCAGCAAGGAATGTTCGTTGCGCCAATCAGTACTCCGCGCGCGGGGTCCACCCAACCCGCTACTCCGATTCCCGTACAAGCAGGCGTGATGCCCGGCATCTTCCTGCGCAATCCGTCGATCGCTGCGAACACGGATTGCGCGCCAGCCCTCGCCCGCCCTTGCACCATCATCGGCGCTCGGTTCTCCGCAAGAATGTGTCCCGCCGAATCGACATATCCCGCCGCAGCTTTTGTCCCGCCGATGTCGATGGCGAGCACAACCGGTTTTCTGGGTGTTTTCATGCGATCTTCTGTCGTAGGGATTTTCCACTCAATCTGGCGAGGTGCAATGGATTTTTCTTCAAGACTTGTGGAGAAGAGCGTTTCACCTCGGAGTTCACGCTTGGCCGGCAGCGCCTGAGAAGTAATTCTCAATCTCTTCGAGCGTCTTGCCTTTCGTCTCCGGCAGGAAAAACGTCACGATGACGAAATACACCACGGTGCATCCCGCAAATCCTAAAAACATAAGAGCGTAGCCGTAGTGGCCGACTGCTGGCAGAAAGATCGCCGCAATAAAACTTGCGATCGCTTCATTGATCAACAGTGCGATACTCATCCCGTTCGAACGGATCCGCGTCGGCATCAGTTCCGACAGCGCCAGCCACACGCAGATCCCCGGTCCCAACGCATAAAACGCGACGAACAAAAATAGGCACCCCGCCACGAACCACCCGTTCGCCTCGTCCGGCAGCGGTGTGATCAACGCGTGCTGGATACGCAAGGGGGCCCTGCGCGCTCGTTCCAGGTCGCCGAACGGTTTGGAGAAAAACGCCAGCACACGATTTGCCGGCACGCAATTCGATCGTTCGATATTCACCGTCGCTTGCGATTGGTTCGAACGCACGACCGGCGTTGATGCGCTGAAATCGCCGTAGGAATAAATTACGGTCAGAGCCGCGGGCTCTCCTGCCAGGTCACCGTGTCCCGCCGCGCTCACCCATTCCCGCTCCTGCTCGGGCGTGAAGCTAAGCTGCAAGCTCGATTGCCCGTTCACCATCGCTTGCATTGCTTGTGCCACGTCCACGCGGCGCCTCTCGCTGCGCCCAAAGAGCAGCGCCGTCAACACCATCGACGCCACCACGCCCGCCGTGCCTACCGACAACAAAAACTTTCTTCCTTTGCGATCCACCAGCAACACGCCAATCACTGTCGCCAGCGCGTTTACCAGCGTGAAGAGAATGTATCCCCAGTGCGCCTGCAAATCTGTCAAGCCGCTCTGAATCAAAATTGCCGTGTTGTATCCGATGATCGAGTTGATCCCCGTCGTTTGGTTGAGCCCCAGAATCAGGCAAGCCAACAGAAACGGAATCACGTACTTGCGTTTGAAGAGCGACTCTTCTGCGATTCGCCCGCCCGCACCACCGGTCTCCGCCTCGCGGGTGCGTTCCATTTCCTCTAGTTCTAGGCGCGCATGCTCTTCACGTCGCGATCGCCGCAGCGCTTCCAGAGCCTCTTCCTTCTTTCCCCGCCGGAAAAACCATCGGGGCGATTCCGCCACCCAAACGCTGCCGAGCACAAACAGCGCACCCGGCGGCAACGATACCCAGAAAATCCCCCGCCACGCGTGGTCCTTGAACGCAAACAGTAATTGGCTGTTCCCAGTCTTCGCGACTTCATCCACGCGCAGGCTGAAATACATCCCCACAAAAGCCGCCGCGACGATCCCAATCGTCAGCAGCCATTGGAACATCGCAGTTCCTTGGCCGCGCTGCTCCGGCGTCAGGCACTCGGCAAGATAGAGCGGCACCACCACTCCGATCAATCCAGCGCTCACTCCCTGGCACAGTCTTCCCAGGATGAGCGGCTCATATCCGTGCGATAGCGCAATGATGGGGATGCTTGCGGCAAACAGCAGCCCGCTCAAAATCATCACTGGCTTGCGCCCCAACCGGTCCGCCAGCATGCCGGCAAATAATGTCGAGATCACTGTGCCCATCAGTACAGCAGCCACAACGAATGATAATTGCCCCGCGTTCAGCCCCGACGTTGCCTCCAAATACGGCAGCGCCCCGGCAATAATTCCTACATCTATGCCGTAAAGCAGGCCTCCCAAGCCGGCAACCAGCAATAGAAGACGGTTATATGTGCTCGGGTCAGTTTTCATTGTCTCGGGAAGGCAATGCGGCGGCTCGCGATGTGACGTGTTTTCATTCGCCTGCCGATGTGGTACAGCTATATAGCAGATATCGCCTACTTCTGCCAAAGATATCTCGCGATGTCTTGGAAGGCAGGACGCTTGGAAATCGAACCGGCCCGGCAAACTCGCACTTTCCGGCAAGACGCAGCCGTAAGCTCCCACTGGTCCACCAGCCTCGTTCTATGTTTGGCCCTCGCTGCTTTTCTCATGGGAGCTGCTGCCGTGTCCTCTCGAGCGCAAACTTCGTTTCCCTCTGCCCCAAATCTCAATCTCATGCCCGTTCCTGCGACACTGCAACTTCGTCCCGGACGCCTTGTTGTTACGGAGGCCTTCACAGTTGCCGTCGTTGGCCCCCGCGACCCGCTCCTCGACCGCGCGTCGCAGCGCTTTCTCCGGCATCTCTCTCAACTCACCGGAATTCCTTCCTTCGCGACTGCCGCCGATCCGTCAAGGTCCACGCTGATTCTGCAATCACGTGAAACCAGCAAGCCATATCCTGAACTCGGCGACGACGAGTCGTACGTCCTCGACATCGATTCCTCGCAGGCGCGCATGACGGCTCCTACACCGCTCGGAATTCTCCGTGGCCTCCAAACCTTTCTCCAACTCGTAGAGATCACGCCCGACGGATATTCAGTGCCCGCAGTTCATATCGAAGACCGCCCGCGCTTTCCCTGGCGCGGCCTGATGATCGATTCTTCGCGCCACTTCATTCCTCTCGACGCCATCGAGCGAAACCTCGACGCGATGGAAATGCTGAACCTGAATGTCTTCCATTGGCATCTTTCCGACAACCAAGGCTTTCGCATCGAAAGCAAAGCCTTCCCGAAACTCCAGGAACTCGGCTCCGACGGTCTCTATTACACGCAGGACCAAGTACGAGAAGTGATCGCCTACGCGCGCGATCGCGGCATTCGCGTCATCCCGGAATTCGACATGCCAGGCCACGCCACTTCCTGGTTCGTTGGCTATCCGGAACTCGCCGGCGCTCCCGGTCCATATTCAATCGAGCGCCATTGGGGCATCTTCGATCCGGCGATGGACCCCACGCGCGAATCCACCTACAAATTCCTCGAAAAATTTATCGCCGAAATGGCGCGCCTTTTTCCCGACCCCTACTTCCACATCGGCGGTGATGAAGTGAACGGCAAGCAGTGGGCGGCAAATCCAGAAATCCAGGCCTTCATGAAGGCACACGGTATGAAGGACACGCTCGATATCCAGCATTATTTCAATTCGCGCGTGGAGAAAATTGTCGAGAAGAACCACAAAATCACAGTCGGCTGGGACGAAATCCTTGCGCCGGGGCTCTCTAAAAATACTGTCATCCAATCCTGGCGCGGCCAGGCGTCGCTTGCCGATGCGGCACGCCATGGATACCGCGGAATTCTCTCCTACGGCTATTACCTTGACCTGATGTGGCCCGCCGCGCAGCACTACGCCGTCGACCCCCTCGCCGATGGCGCTGCAAATCTTTCGCCGGAAGATTCCGCGCGCATTCTCGGCGGGGAAGCGTGTCTTTGGACCGAATTCGTCTCTCCTGAAAATGTCGATATGCGCATCTGGCCGCGTACCGCTGCTATCGCCGAGCGGCTGTGGTCGCCCCAATCCATCCAGGACGTATCTTCAATGTACGAGCGCCTGAAAGTCGAGAATTGGCGCCTTGCGCTCTTTGGAATCGAGCAGCGCTCGGAAAGCCGACTTATGCTCGAGCGCCTGGCGGGACCGAAGGGCCTGCCCTTGCTCCAAATTCTTGCCAACGTGGTTGAACCCGTGAAGGGTTATGCACGCGAGGAAATCGCGGCCAAAGCGGGCGTCCAGCAAACGAGCTTCGATCCTCTCAACCGTCTCGTGGACGCCGTTCCGCCGGAAAGCGAAACAGCTAGAGAATTCGGAGTCGATGTCGATAGCCTCGTCGCCGCCAAATTCAAAGACGCACATGCCGAATCGCGCATCCGCGCACTGCTCGAATCCTGGCAGGACAATGACGCTCGCCTACAGCCTTTGCTCGCCGGCACTTCTCTATTGAAAGAACTTTCGCCTCTTTCAACGGGGCTTGCTCAGTTGGGCGCCGCCGGCCTCGCCGCTCTTGATGCCGTCGATCATGGCATCCCCATCTCCGACGGGCAGATCCAGCAATGGTCCGCGCTTGCCATGCAAGCCGCAAAACCCCAGGCCGATTTGCTTCTGATGGTCGCCCCCGCCATGCAGCGGCTCTTTGCCGCCAGTGGAAACCCGAGCGGGCCCGCGAACGCCGTGCCCGCATCGAGCCCTGCGAAATAGGGAAGGTTGCAGAAGCGGTTTAATTCGCTACACGCTGTTCTTTGGGTACGTAGGTCATCGACGGCAAGATTCTGCGGGAACGCCGGAAACTGAAGAACCGCGCCCGGCACGGGTCGCAACGATAGGCCGGGGCTCCCAGCCTTCGCCATACTCCGATAAGCATTCCTTCCTCGACGCGGTCGCGTGAAATCCGCTCCAAATCGAAGTTCCCGCATCGGGGGCAATGAGCGTAGCGCACGAAAAGCAGAGCCACGCGTCGGGCATAGAAGCGCTTGTCACATGTCTGGCAGCGCCACGGAAGGATTGCCACTGCCCCAAACAGCAGATCGAAAACGCCCCGCCGGTGCGAACGATAGCAGTCGTTGCTCCGGCACTGCGGACAAATCATCCCGTGAGCCCACCTGGTGTAGTTAGCCAGCGAACAATACTCAAGTTTAACCCGTCCGGCAACTCCCCGAAACCTCCCTCTCACATTCCCGTGCCCCCTCCCTCACTCCTTCGTCCGCGCTCCACGCCCCCCAGAAAGGTCCTTATCCCGCCTCTCATCCCTTCACATATCACGCGACACACTTTTCCCCGTGCCGCCTAGACTTCCTACTCGGCCTCGTCCATAATTTTCCTCAGCCGAAGCCTCTCTTGTGCTTCCTAGGAGGGTTCCATGAGTTCGTCACCCAATTTGCCAGCGGATCATGAGGCGCCGGAGATTGCGTCCACGCCTCGCTGGGTCGTCCTTCTCTTCGTCGTGGCATTTGCTCTGGTCGCTTATCTTCTTTACGCCAGCTATTCCGACCGCCAGGCGTTTCGCAAGAGCCTCGACGACGGCGCGAAGCGCGAGCAGGCCCTCGGCATGGAACTCGATAAGACCAACGCAAGGCTCGCGGATCTGAAAGGCCAGCTCGACGTCACTTCCCAAAAACTCGGCCTCACGGAAGACGAACTTGCCCACGCGCGCAGCCTCGCACAGCAAATTAAGAAGGACCAGGAGAAGAGCGACGCGCAGTTGCGCCAGCAGATTGGCGACGTGCAAACCGATACGACGCAGAAATTCGGCCAGATCGCTTCCGATTTGAACGGAACGAAGAGCGATGTGGCCGCCACAAAAGCGGATCTCGAAGCCACCAAGACCAAGCTCCAGAGCACCATCGGCGATCTTGGCGTTCAGAGCGGTTTGATCGCCCACAATCACGAAGAGGTTGAAGAGCTTAAGCGCCTGGGCGAGCGCGACATCTACGAATTTTCGCTGACAAAATCGAAAAAACCACAGCGTTTGGGTCCCATCCTCGTCCAGCTGCGCAAGGTCGATACCAAACACTATCGCTACACGATGAACGTCGTCGCCGACGACCGTACAATCGAGAAGAAGGATAAGACGGTCGGCGAGCCTGTCCAGTTTTACGTTCGCGGCGCGCGTGTGCCGTATGAAATCGTCGTCTTCGATGTCGGCAAGGATAGCGCCAAGGGCTATCTGAGTACTCCGAAGCAGACTTCTTCTCCCGCTCCGTCTTCGTCCGCTGCGGCACCGGCCGCTTCGGCTCCGAGCAATTGATTTTCCGGGCGAGACCGGCTGCCGCCCTCTCGCCCGGAATTTCCCTCCGTTCGTTGAAACCCGCAGTGTTTTTTTCCTTCTCTTTCGCCGTCCTGATTTTGTCCTCTTTGTCGATTCCATCCGCTTTCGCGAGAACTGCTTCCGCCGGGGAAAATCCGGCGCAGCAGCCACAGGCTCAGGCTCCTTTGCGCGTTTCCTCCGAACTCGTCAAGATCAACGCCAGTATTGCCGATGCGAACGGCAACTACGTCGGCGGGCTCGGCCAAAAGGATTTTCGCGTCCTCGTGGATGGCGTGGAGTCTCCGATTCTCTTTTTTACGCCGACGGAAGAGCCCGCGCGGATCCTCGTCCTCGTCGAGACCAGTCCCGCCGTCTACCTGATTCAGAACGACCATCTCGCTGCCGCCTATGCGCTCCTTGAAGGTTTATCTCCGCAAGACGAAGTCGCTCTCTTCACCTACGATTCCGCTGCTCACGGAATTCTCTCGTTCACCTCCGATAAAACGGCCCTTGCCGAATCATTGGCCCGCATCCAATACGTCCTCGGCTCCGGTCAATTGAATTTTTACGCATCTCTCGCGGAGGTTCTCGACTGGCTCTCCTCTCTCCAGGGCAAGAAGGCCGCTGTTCTGCTGACCACGGGGCTCGATTCATCCGATCCTTCGTTCTGGGATTCACTCGCGCGGAAATTGCGCGCCACCGACGTCGTGATCTATCCGGTCGCCCTCGGAGGCTCGTTTCGCAATTACAAAGGAAAGAAAAAATCGCGGAAGAAGAAAAATGCGGCGGATAATTCCGGCGAACCTGCGCCTTCAAACCCTGACAATCCTCTCAGCTTTGCGAAGGCAAACACCGCCCTCCAGAATATCGCCTCCGCCACAGGCGGCCGCGCTTATTTTCCGGCTTCCGCCGCCGATTTCGTTCCCGACTATCGGGAAATTGCCTCCGCCTTGCGCCACGAATACCTTCTTGGCATCGCTCCGCTTCACGATGGAAAGTTTCATGTCATCTCGGTCGAACTCGCTCAGCCAGCTCCCATGCTGGAAAAGAAATCCAAACACGCGCCTCCGGCGTTCAGAATCTATGCCCGTTCCGGCTATCAGGCCCCTTCGCAATGAACGGCGCGCTCTCGTAAAATTCCGAGGCACCTTTCTCTTGCATCCAAGTCCAGGCCCTTTTAATCTGCGCGCCGGAAGCCATCTGGAGGATTTGTGAAGCGACAACTGTTCGTTACCCTCACAGCAATTTTTCTTCTCGCGGCTGCCGCGAGCCCCCAGGAAACTTCCGCACCCTCCCTCCTTGCCCCGCAGGCGCAAGCTGGTTCGCAGGAAAATTCCCCTGTTCGCTTCGCCTATGGCGGCGATGTCGCCCAGATACCTGCCCAATTCGTCTCTGGTCTCGTCCTTCTCCCTGTCTCCATCAATCAGGGTGAGCCGTCGCTCTTTGTTCTCGATTCCACTGCTCCGGCCTCTTCGATCGATCCCAATCGTGCCGCCCAATTAGGTCTCGCTGACGCTCCCGCCGCGGGCCCGCTCCGCGGTGCCGTCCTCACGCTTCCGGGAATCGTCTGGCAGCCGCCTGCACTCAACGTTGCCTCGCGCGACGCACTCGGTTCGCAAATTGGCAAGGCCTACCAGGGCACGCTCGGCCTCGACTTCCTCAGCCGCGTCGTCGTTCAGATCGACTATGCTCGCCGCACGGTCCAGATTTTCGATCCGAAATCCTACACGCCTCCCCCCAAAAAGGGCTTGATTCAATCCTTCCCGTGGAACGGCGGCGCTCCCTATATACCCTGCAAATTCAGCGTGCACGGGGAGCACGATTCCACGGCCTCATTTCTTCTCGATTCGGTGCAGCCCGCCGGCATCGTCTTTCGCAATCAATACGTATCCTCGCACCAGCGCGAATTCGAGCATCTCAAAACAATTCAAACTACGTATGCGGGCGAATCCGGCGAAGATCCCGCGACGATTGGCCGGCTCAACGCCTTCGGCCTTGAAAAGGCCCCTCTCCCCAATTTGCTCGCCGTGCTCCCGCGCTCGGCCATCGAGGCCGGAGCCGATTCTTCTTCCGCAGGACTCATCGGCGGCGGTTTTCTCCGCCGATTCATCCTGACCTTTGACGCTCCCAGCCAGCAAATCATCTTCGTCCCCAACATCGAATTCGTAGACCGCGACGACATCGCCATGAGCGGCCTCACCATCCTTGCGCGCGGCTCGAATTTCAAGACTTTCGAAGTTGCCTTCGTCAGTCCCGGCTCGCCTGCCGCACAGGCAGGCGTACACGTGGGAGATGTCATCGAAGCGGTCAATGGCGAGCCCGCAGCAGACTTGTCTCTTGAACAGGTGCAGAATCTCTTTCGCCAGCTCGGTGAGAAGTACAAAGTCCTTCTCTCGCGCGGGGGGAAAACCGTAAACGTGGCCCTTGAAATGCGCCGCTTGATCTGATTGCTTGGGGGCTTGCGGAGCTTTCGGAACTTATGTTTATTCCTGCCGGGATTCGGTTTCGTTCGCGCTCGTCGCAGGTTCGGGCGGGCGGGACAGCCGCCCGGCCTTTCGCAAATTCTCTCTCAGCAGATATTCGATCTGTGCGTTCAAGCTGCGCAGTTCATTCGCGGCCCACTTTTCGAGCGCCGCGTACGTTCCCGCGTCGAGCCGCAACAGAAATGGCTTTCGCTGCGCCATCATTCTCGCCTAGCCAGAATACAGCGTCCCGGCGTTCACCACTGGCTGCGGGCTTCGCTCCCCGCACAATACCACCAGCAGATTGCTCACCATCGCCGCGCGCCGCTCCGGGTCCAGGTCCACCACCTTGTTCTTCGCCAGTTCCTCCAGCGCCATCTGCACCATTCCCACCGCGCCCTCCACGATCGTCTGCCGCGCCGCCACGATCGCCGACGCCTGTTGCCTCTGCAACATCGCTCCCGCAATTTCTGGCGCATATGCCAGGTGCGTGATTCGCGCCTCGATCACATCCACGCCTGCGCGCGCCAACCGTTCCTGAATCTCGTCCTTCAGATGCGCCGCGGTTTCCGCCGTATGGCTCCGCAGGCTCATCTGCCCGTCCGTGTGTGAATCGTAGGCATACGATGTCGCCATGTTCCGCAGCGCCGACTCGCTCTGCACCTGCACGAAGTTCTCGTAGCTGTCCACCTGGAACATCGCTTCCGCCGTATCCACCACCTGCCATACCACGACGCATGCGATCTCGATCGGATTTCCGTCCAGATCGTTCACCTTCAGCTTTTCCGTCTCGAAGTTCCGCACGCGCAATGAAAGCTTTCTCTTCGTCGTCAGCGGATTCACCCAACGGAACCCTGCCTGCCGCACCGTCCCGCTGTAGCTTCCGAACAGTTGCAGCACCTGCGCTTCATTCGGATTCACGACGATCAATCCGCCGAACGAAATCAGTTCCACCACAAACACGACGCCGCACAGCACCACTCCTGCGAACACCTGCGCTCCCGCCGCCTGGACCAACAGGTAGATCGTCGCCACCATCGCCGCCAACAGGAACACGAGCATCGGTCCACCCGACAAGGAAAATGCTGGCTTTTCTTTCATAACCTCCTCCTGCTTCAATATCACTATGATATCATTATGATTTCATTTGTCAATGGAAATTGGTATGGAAACTAAGTGTAATCCTTATAGCAACTTATAGTAATCTCGGGAAGAGGAAACCTAGCAGACAAGTCCTGGTTGGAAGTAAAAGACGAAGGAACAATAGCTCACGAATCGAACTTATGCAGCGTTTGCGCCATCCCTTTCAGCCGCGCGTCGGCCCGCCCAAACACGCTGTCAGGCTCGAACCTCCCGCTTGCGCCCCGCGCTCCCGCCGGGACGCCGGTCAAAATTTCAATCCCTTGAGCGATCGATTTCACGGGAAAGATGTGGAATCGCCCGCTAGCCACGGCCTCGATCACTTCGCTCTTTAGCATCAGGTCTTCGACGTTTTCCGCCGGAATCAGCACTCCCTGCTTTCCCGTCAGGCCTTTGATTTTGCAGACGTCGTAGAACCCTTCAATTTTTTCATTCACTCCGCCGATCGGCTGCACGTCGCCTTGCTGATTCGCCGACCCTGTGACGGCCAGATCCTGCCGGATCGGCAATTCCGAAAGCGCGGAAAGCAGCGCGTACACTTCGGTCGAGCTCGCGCTGTCGCCGTCGACGCCCGAATACGATTGCTCGAAGCATACGCTCGCCGCGAGCGACATTGGCTTGTCCTGCGCAAAAACTCCCCGCAGATAACCGGCAATAATCTGCACGCCCTTGTCGTGAAATCGCCCGCTCAAATTGGATTCCCGCTCGATATTGATAATTCCCGTCTTGCCCAGCGCCACCGACGCCGTGATCCGCACCGGCTTGCCGAACGAATATCCGCCGATTTCGAGCACGCTCAATCCGTTCACCTGCCCCACCCGCGCTCCCGTCGTGTCAATGAACACGACGTTCTGCTCCACCATTTCCCGGATTTTCGTTTCCGTCAGGTTGTGCCGCTCGATTTTCGCCTGCAACGCCTTCTGAACGTGCTCGCCGGTCACCACGCTCTTCTGCTCTTGCCGCGCGATGTAATCCGCTTCACGCGCCAGGTCGGCCAGCTCGAAAAATCTCGATGTAATCTTCCCCCGACGCCCCGCCTGCCTCACGCCATACTCCAGAATCGACGCCACCGCCGTCCGGTGAAACGGCGACAGCTTTTCGTCGTCCGAAAGCTTGCGCAGCCGCCCGGCATATTGCCGCATCACGGCCTCGCTCCAGCTCATCTCCTCATCGAATTCCACGCGAACTTTGAAAATTTTCTTGAAATCGTCCTCGTAGTCGTAAAACAGCTCGTACATCTCGCGGTCGCCGATCAGGATGATTTTCACGTGCACGTCGATCGGCTCGGGCTTCAGCGCCGCCGAACTGAACGGGAAAAACACGTCCACGGGTTGGATTTCCAGCTTTCCGTGATTCAGCGTCCGTTTCAGCGTGCGCCACACGCCCGTCTCTGTGATCGCGTCCAGCGCGTACATCACCAGGTAGCCGCCATCCGCGCGCAGCAGCGATCCGCCCCGCAAATCCATGAAGTCCGAATTCCAGCCTCCACGCGTGTCGTAGCTGCGGTGAATCGTCCCGAACAGGTTCGCGTACGTCGGAACGGTCTCGAAAATCACCGGCACCTTTTCGCCTTCGCTGTGCGCCAAAATCACGTTCACGCCGTACACTCGAAACGGATCCCGCTCCTGCCGTTCCGGCCGCTGCCCGCCGCCTTCCGACGGCGGCTGATCCTCTTCCCCTTCGCGCTCCTTGAACGGATCGAGATTGTCGAGGATGTGGTGCCGCACCTCTTCCAGATATTCGCCCACGGCCGCCGTGTGATATTTCTCTTTCAGCTCTTCGATCACGCCGTCCACCAGCACCGACGCCGCTTCCTGCTCCAGATAGCTCATCTCGCTCGCCAACTCGCGCGATAGCGACAGCGTCTTCCGGTACACCACCGTGAACTCCTGCCGGAACTGGTCATATTTCCGTTCGAGAGCCTCGGCGGCCTCCGCTTCGAGCTTTCCGTCTTGCACCATCTTCGGAATTTCCTCGATCGGCACCATCTGCCCTTCGAGCACAGGAAAAATTTCAGGCAGCGCCACCGCGCCCACCTGCATGCGTCCCAGCGCAAATTGCTCGCGCGCGATGCGCCGCGTGAAATCGTCCATCAACTCCTTTTCGCGCACCGTAAACCGTTCGACGATCCGCGTCTTCTGCCTTTGAAACGGCTCGCCCTCGAACACTTGCGGAATCCGCCGCCGCAAAAAATCGATGCCTGATTCCATCTCTTTCTTGAACGCGTTTGCCTGCCCGCGCGGCAGAGTCAGCAGCAGCGGACGGTCCGGATACTTGAAATTGTTCACGTAGCAGCGGTCGGGCGCCGGCTCGGTCTCGAGCTTCATCTCCTCGATCATCCTCACGATCATACCGCCGCGGCTCGTCCCCGAAAGCCCGCACACGAACAAATTGAATCCTGGCGCCCGCATTTCCACGCCCATACGCAGCGCTCGCAGCGCCCGCTCTTGTCCCAGATCTCCCGAGGCCGGCGCGACTTCCGCCGTCGTTTCAAACGGCAGGCTTTTCGGGTCGCACGTCCACCGCAGTTTCTCCGGCGTTAGTCCCGTATGATTCGGATTGGATTTTTTTGGCATTGGTCGATATCAAGATCTCTGGGCCGGTGTCGTGTCGCGTTAACTGCTGCCTTGTGCGGCCTTCGTTTCTGTTGCTCCGTGCAGAGGCGCATAGAGTTCCAGCATGCTCGCCGCCAGCGCCACAATCGTCGGCCCCAGCACCACTCCCAAAAGCCCGAACACCGCGATTCCTCCCAGCACGCTGATGAACACCAGCAATCCGCTCATTTCCGCGCGCCCGCTGATCACCCACGGACGTACCACATTTTCGAGCACGTTCACCAGGACGCCGCAAATCGCCACCACTACGATTGCGCCAATGTGATGCCCCTCCAGAAACAGCGCTACCGTCGCCGGTACCCAGATCAGTGCCGTCCCCACCACCGGAATGAACGAGCAGAATGCAATCATCACTCCCCAGAAAATCGGCGACGAAAGTCCCGTCGCGGCAAACGCGATCCCGCCGAAAACTCCGTGAATCGCCGCTGCCACCAGGCTCGACGTGACGCTCGCGACGATCAGATCTCTCGCGTCCCGGATCATTCGCTCGCGGTGTGCATCCTCAAACGGCAGCACTTCCCGCAGTCGCGCCATGACTTTGTCACCGTCGCGGTAGAGGTAGAACATTACCAGCAGCGTCACGCACAAGTGAAACAGAAATGATGCGCTGTTTTTCAAAATCGTTCCCAGTTGTCCGGCCAAAAAACCGGCCACCTGCTCCGCATATTTGTCGAGCGCCGTGGCAAGATCGGTGGGAACCGCGTTCGGGAATCTTGCCTGCAAGTCTGCCCAGATGTGATTTACCCAGTTGAATTTTCCATTGGCGATTCCCGCCTGTATCGACCGACCAGCTTCGATTCCTTGCTGGATGAACGCGCTCATGATGAACAGTGTCGGAAGGATGAGGAGCAGCATCACTCCCGCCGTCGCCGCGGTCGCCGCCAGCGTCCTCCCATATTTCTTCGCCAGCCAGTCGTTCACCGGAGAGGAGACCACAACCAGCACCGCCGCCCATACAATCGCATCCAGGAAAGGGCGGAAAATCAGGAAGGAAAGATAAGCAAGGATTGCGACGATGGCATAGAACAACACTGTCCCCACGCGCTTCTGGGCGCTCGTCTCCGTCACCGTGCCTCTCGCTTTCTCATGGGGCAAGGAGACACATAGTGGCAATCCCTGAGTTTGTCAACTGCCGGATACTGCGCAGGGGCGCAAGCGCAAACTCGCAAAAATCCGCCGGACCGCCGCAGCTGCCTGTGTCCTCTCACCCCGCGAACGCAAATGCTATAATCACCCGTGAATATGGCCGCTCCCTCAAATCCTGAATCCGCATGTCCTCATGCGCGCACGCGCCTGATCGCCAAAGACGACGACGCGCAGTACGTCGAATGCCTCGATTGCGGTGCGCTTCTCGAAAAGAGCGAACTCCAGCCCGCGCCCGCCAATTTCGGCGAATCGCTCGCCGACGCCTGAGCCTTACTCCCAAGGCGATAATCGTTCTTTTGTTCTCCGTCTTCGCGGAGTAAAATCCGCGCCAAGTGGGCTCTTCTCGCCACGACGCGAGGGGGTGCAAATGTCCAGGATCCTTTCAGTAGTTCTGCTCGTCGCTCTGAGCGCCTTCGGTGCGCTCGCCCAAGACACAACAAAGCCGGCGCAAAATCCGCCCGCTCCCTTGCCCAAAATTCCCGATGAAGCCAAGAAGCAACCGAATCCCGTCAAGTCCACGCCCGATTCCATTGCCGAGGGTAAAAAGGAATATGGCACGGAGTGTGCCATGTGTCACGGCGACACTGGAGATGGTAAAGGAGATCTGGCCAGCGATATGAAGGCGCCGCTACCTGACCTTCGCGATCCTGCGTCGCTCAAGGGTGTCACCGACGGGGAAATCTATTATGTGATTAAGAAGGGCAAGGGCGAAATGCCGGGCGAAGAGGGGCGCCTGAAAGACAACGACATCTGGAATATCGTCAACTACGTCCGCTCGATCCCGAAGAAAGAGGCAGTGGCAAAATAACTCGCTCTCCGCCGGTTGCGTTGCGGGGGTTCATTCCTCGCTACGCGGCAAACAATCGATCTGTCTCTCATCCTTAGTGAAACTTGAGCAGATCGATGATTCGCAGCACGTCCGCCACGGATACATCGTACAGCGAGTGTTCGTCTTCCTGCTCCAGCCGCTCGCGCAGGTATTGCGCCGCGATATAGCTCGCTTCCCGGTCGGTCAAGTCGCGCTTTGCCCGCTCCCGGAACTCCACGAACGCCAGATGGGCCAGGCCCAGCACCACGCCCTTTCCATCGACTAGAAATTTGCAGTCGATCGTGTCGCTGTGCCGCGTCGCAATGCCGTTCCACACGTGCGAAAACCGGCAGTGATATACGAAATCCGTCACCTTCGAAGGCACATCAAACGGGGCTATGAATTCGCTCATCGCTCCCGCGTTTGGAATTGTCGGATAGATTGCTTGGGCCATGGGTCTCGCTACTTTCTCGCTCCCGCCTCTGCGGGTTGCGCAAATTGTTGGTACGCTCGGATGGCGGCGCCCACCCCCGCGCCCGCCGGAACGCGGTGTCCTTGGTCGAGCAGCGTTTTTTCCAGCGCCCCCAGGAACAGCAATACGTTTGTTTTCTGGCTCGAATATCCCATCAATCCAACTCGCCAGATTTGGCCTTTCGTCGGGCCGATGCCGCCGGCGATCTCGATATTGAATTCATCGAGCAACTGCTGCCGCAAGCGGCGGTCCTCGATCCCCGCGGGGATTTTCACGCCTGTGACGGTCACAAGCCGGTCCTTGGGATTAGCCACAAAAAGCTCCAATCCCATCGCCTCGATTCCCGCCACAAGCGCCGCTCGATTCTGCGCATGGCGCTCCCAACGCGCTTCGAGCGTCTCCTCCAGAATCAGCCGCAACGCCTCGTGCAATCCATAAATCAGCGGAATCGGCGGGGTGTGATGATATGTCCGCTCCTTGCCCCAGTAGTGCAAAATCGGCAGAAAATCGAAATACCAGCTTTGCACCGGCTTCTTCCGCGCGCGCACCACTTCTTCCGCGCGTGTGTTCACGGTAATGGGCGCCATCCCCGGCGGCGCGCTGATCGCCTTCTGCGTTCCGCTGAAACAGATGTCGATTCGCTGACGGTCCACATTCACCGGATATCCGGCCAGCGTCGCCACGGCGTCCACCACCAGCAGCGCACCCAGCTCGTCGGCGACTTTGCGAAAATCGTCCAGATGGTGCACCACCGCCGTCGAAGTCTCGCCGTGCGCGAGCCCCACAAATTTGATCTTTTTCCCCAGCCCCGCCCTTCGCACATCTTCGGGATCCACGGGATGCCCATTCGGAGCGGTCACGCGGATCACGTTTGGCGTTGCCCGCTCGGCAATCACGGCCATCCGCTCGGAAAACATCCCATTCGAGCAGACGATGCACTCATCGTCCTCCTCAAGCAAATTCAAGACGGAAGCTTCGATTCCTCCCGAGCCGGAAGCGGAGACGGGATACGTCACCCGATTATTGGTCTGGAACACGCGCCGCAGCAGCTCCTGCACCTCTCCCATCATTTCCATGAACCAGGGATCGAGATGGCCAACCAGCGGAGCGGAGAGTGCTTTATAGACGCGCGGATCCATGCAGGAGGGGCCGGGTGTCAGCATGATGCGGCTGGGCGGGACGAGTTCTCCTATGACTTCTGGCATGGTGATCCCTCCCTTTGCCGGCATGGCGCTACGGTAGTTTGGCAACCAGCGGCGACGCCTGAATCGTCGCAGCGAAGCCAACCGGCCTAATCAGCACGCCTAGTGTCCCTAATTCCTGGCGGAGAGGTCAACCGTCTCGGCGCGCTTGTGGCACATTTTGGCTGAACCAATTTGGTCTCTCCCACGGCTCTTCCGGGGAGCCCCAAAAGCCCCTAAAAAAGCCCAGAAACCTGTTGATAATAAGATGTTAGCGGTTTCGCAACTTGTTCCCGCCCAAGTTGAAAGGCCTATATCCGTGTGCTAGATTTCAAAATTGACCACTTTTTTCACATGAGCGACGCGAAATCCAGTGCGGTAGCGAAGCCGAAGATTTCCCGTGTCGAGGTGTATTGGCACACGGTGAAATACCGCACCGTCGCGTTGTATGTCATCGTCCTCGCCGCAATTTTCTTAGCCTCCACCTATCTCATTTTTCCGGAAACCTCTGCAACGCTCATCAAAAAAGTCAGCGATGCCATCACGCCGGCGGACAATGGCGTCGCGAAAATCACGGCGCGCCAGGCGCGCTTCGTCAACCTTGATGGGAAGGTTCAAGTAAAGAAAGCGAATTCCGTCACCTGGGCCACGGCCGATTACCAGATTACGCTCGACAAAGGCGATCTCGTCCAGACCGGTCCCGACGGCGTGGCCCGCATCGCTTTCGCCGACGGCACCACGTATACTGTAAAGGGCGATACGCTGATTTACGTTGAAGAGAACGTCGTCGCGCAGGACAAGGCCTCGAACGTCGCTGTCCACATCAACTCTGGTGAAGTGAATTTGAACACGGGATCCTGGGAAATTCCGGGTTCAAAGGCCGAAGTTTCGTTCCAGAACGCGGTCGCTTCTTTGAACGCGAATAGCCGCGCGGCGGTTCGAACGGATCCCACGACCAAGGAAGATGAAATCACCGTTGATTCCGGCAGCGCGGAATTGACGCGCGGGAACGAGCATCTGGATATCGGACAGTGGGAGCGCGCCACCGTCACGCCGTCCGCACCAATCACGAAAACGCAGGTGCTCGCACCTCCGGACCTGGAAGAACCGCTCAACCTTGCGCCGATCATCGTTGCCGATCCGAAACAGGACCCGGTGCACTTCTCCTGGAAGCCGGTAGCGACCGCGACCTCCTACGACTTTCAGGTCAGCGCCACGGCGATGTTCAATCGCGTGGTCGCAGAGCGGAAAGTGACCACGGAAAGCGCGGATATCACCGGCCTTGCGCCGGGCGAGTATTTCTGGCGCGTGCGGGCCATCGATGCCAAGAACGCCGTCAGCGAGGCGAGCGACGCTTTCAAATTCACGCTCGTGGTGCAAGGCAAGGAGCAGGAAATGCTCCTCGAAGTCGACGATCTTCAGATTGAAGGCAGCGTCGTGGAAGTAAGCGGCCGCACTGAACCAGGCGCGGCATTGATCATCAATGGCGAGCAGGTGGCGGACATCCAGTCCGACGGGCGGTTCCGCTACTTCACGCAACCCATGACGCGCGGCAGCCACGAACTCGTTATCACGGGCCAGAACCGCCGCGGGGGCACGGCGATCGTGCGCAAGGAAGTCGTCATTCCGTAACCGAAATTTTCTGACTGGACCGATCCTCACCGATTGGGCTCGAGCAGAATCTGGGGGAAGCAACACGTGACCAAGAACGGCTACAACATGCGGTCGGTCTTCAGTCTGTTTTCGTCCGACCTCGCCATCGACCTGGGGACCGCGAACACTCTGGTGTTCGCGCGCGGCAAAGGGATCGTTGTGAACGAGCCCTCGATCGTCGCCATCAACAAGAACACGGGCGAAGTCGTCGCTGTGGGCCGCGAAGCGAAAGACATGCTCGGACGCACGCCCGGCAACGTCGTGGCGATCAAGCCCATGAAAGACGGCGTGATCGCAGATTTCAAAGTCACCGAGCGCATGCTCACCTATTTCATCCAGAAGGCGCACAACCGGCGCGTTTTGGTGCATCCGCGCATCGTCATCGGCGTCCCGAGCGAAATCACGCCGGTGGAAAAACGCGCCGTGCAGGACTCCGCCTATCGCGCGCGCGCCAGCGAAGTCTATCTCGTCGAGCAGGCCATGGCCGCGGCCATCGGCGCCGGCCTGCCGATCGAAGAGCCCTCCGGCAATATGGTGGTCGATATTGGCGGCGGCACCACCGACATCGCCGTCATTTCCATGAGCGGTATCGTCTATTCGCGCTCGGTGCGCGTGGCCGGGAACGAAATGGACGAAGCCGTGATGCATTATCTCAAGCGCAAATACAACCTCCTGGTCGGCGAGCGCACCGCCGAGCAAATCAAAATGGAAATCGGTTCGGCGTATCCTCTGGAAAAGCCGCTGACGCTCGAAGTCAAGGGCCGCAACCTGATCGAAGGCGTGCCGCGCACGGTGACCATCGATGACAGCGAAATCCGCGAAGCGCTTTCCGAATGCGTCTCGACAATTTTGAACGCGATTCGCGTGGCGCTCGAACGCACGCCGCCCGAACTTTCCGCGGACATCAGCGACCGCGGCATCGTTCTCACCGGCGGCGGCGCGCTGATCAAAAATCTCGACAAACGCATCCGCGAAGAGACGGGCCTGCCCGTGTCCGTCGCGGACGATCCGCTGGCTTCCGTCGTGCTCGGCACCGGAAAAATGCTCAGCGATTTCCGCTTGCTTCGCCTGGTTTCCATCGACTGACATAGAGAAGGAACATGCTCGACGTCTACTCCCGCCATCGCCCGTACGCGCTCCTGGCCGCCGTCGTGCTCATCCAGGTGCTGATGCTGGCGTTTCAAATCAAGCGGGAGCACGACGTCCGGCTGATCCGCTTCTGGGCGGTGCAGTTGATGACGCCGGTAGAGCGCGCGGGTTCGTGGATGACCTCGAAAGTCGACGGCGTGTGGTCCGGTTACATCGACCTGCGCTCGACGCACGCGGAAGATCAGCGCCTCAAGAGCGAACTCGACGAGCTGCGCATCCGCAACCACGAACTTGAAACACAAGCGGGAGAAGCGCAACGACTGGAAACGCTGCTGAATTTCCGCGACGCGCATCCGGAAGCGCCCATGCTCGCGGCGCAAGTGATCGGCGCGAGCGCCGATCCCACGTCGCACACGCTGTTTTTGAATCGCGGCGAGCACGACCATGTCCGCCGCAATCAGGCCGTGATTACTCCCGACGGAGTAGTGGGAAAAATAGTGGAAGTGTTTCCCTCTGCCTCGCAAGTGCTTCTCATCAACGACAAGGACGGCGCCGCCGGTGCTCTCTTCGAAACTTCGCGCACCCAGGGCATCGTGAAGGGCACCGGCGACTCCGATCCGGTAATGGACTACGTTTCGAATGATGAAAAGGTGCAGTCGGGCGAATCAATTGTCACTTCCGGTCTCGATCGGATTTTCCCGAAAGGTTTCCCCATCGGGACCGTCGAAAGCGCGAAGCCGGGAAATCCCTTTCAAAGCATCAAGGTCAAGACAGCGGTGCGCCTCGACCGTCTGGAAGATGTCCTGATTCTCCTGACGACGCAGGACATTGCTGTCAAAAAACAGGCGCCGGAAACTGGGTCCGCACCGCAGGTCTCCGCCCCGGTGCCGCAAACAGAAGCGGCGAGGAGGGGCGAAACCTCCGGCGCCAAGAAGGAAGAAACGCGCAGTGTGCCCGCTCATAAGGTGCCTCCCGCGATGGAGAATCCTGCACCGCCCGCAACGAATCCGCCCGCAAATCCGGCGCCGGCGCCCGCGGCCGCCGCTCCCGACGAGTCGCACTGACCGTGTCGCTCATGCTCAATCCGACCACGCAGTCCGAGCCGAATATCGAAGTCCACAAGTTTTATAGTGGTGCGATTCTTCTGGTCGCGTTTCTCGCGCTGCTGCTGCAGGCGTTTCTCCACAAGTACGGACGTCTCGCCGAACTTCTCGACCTTCCGCTCCTCGTGACCGTCTATTTCGGATTGAGCCGCCGCAATCCCGTCTCCGGAATGTTTCTCGGCACAGCCATCGGCCTGTTGCAGGATGGCCTCGGCCACGACAATCCCATCGGAATGTACGGCATTGCGAAAACGATTGTTGGATTCGTGGCGGCGTCGATCGGCGGGCGCATCGACACGGAAAATCCCTTGAGCCGCTTCCTTCTCATTTTTGCTTTCTTCCACCTCCACCAAACCATCCTCACCCTGACGCAGCGCGTGCTCCTGAACGAACCTGCGCATTACTTCACATTGCGTCTGCTGGTGGATTCGCTGGTCAGCGCTGCGTTTGGGGTCCTGCTGTTCTCCCTTCTCGACAGGCTCCGCAAGCCATCCTGAGCGGTCACCTGCTGCCCTTGCCTCTGGTACGTGAACGTGAGTGGCAGCCTTCGTGTACTCTGCACTCGGAGAACGAGGCGAGTGGCGAACGCCCCGCGAAACGCAACGACAGAGTTGACAAAAAGAGCATGTCCAGGTTGCGGGGGCGGAGACGGGGTGCTAGCGTAAAGATTCGGCGCGAGTTGTGGCGCGCAGGCGCGGGCGCCGAAGAGCAAAACTCACCCTTCCGGCAGGAGTTTGGTTGGCATCCTGGAACAGTAACGACCAGAAAATTCCACAGGGCCGTCTGGCGCTGTTTTCCTACATCTCCGTATTTTTCGTCGCCCTGCTTCTCGTAGGCTTCTGGAAATTGCAGGTGGTGCAGACCGGGCACTTCGCGGACTTGGCCGAGCGCAACCGCGTGCGGTCGATACCCATCATCGCGCCACGCGGCACGATGCTCGACCGCGAGGGCCGCGTACTCGTTGACAGCTATCCTTCGTTCAGCATTCTCCTGCTGCGCGATGATCCGAAAACCGTGCAGAAAAACCTTCCGGCGATTTCCGAAGGCCTCGGAATTTCGATGGACGATTTGCAGGACCAGCTCGAAGCGGCGCACGACGAGCCGAAGTTCTTGCCGATTGTGATCAAGCCGGCAGCGTCGCTCGCGGATATCGCCTTCGTCGAGTCGCACCGCTCGGATCTGCCGGTGCTCGACCTGATGATGGTCCAGCGTCGGAGATATCCGCACGGCGACATGCTCGCAAACACCGTTGGGTATGTTGGAGAAGTCTCGGCGGATGATTTGGAGAAGAATCCGGACAAATACAAGCCTGGCGACATCGTCGGCAAGACGGGGCTCGAAAAGGAATACAACGACCAGATTGTAGGCGTCGACGGAATGCGCCGTGTCGTCGTGAACAGCGTCGGCAAAGTGGTGCGCACGCTCGACAATGTCGAGGCCATTCCCGGCAAGCCCATCCAGTTGACGATCGATTACGACCTGCAGTCCATAGCCGACGCCGATATGCAGGATAAGCAGGGTGCCGTCGTCGCAATGGACGCCCGCACGGGCGAAATCCTGGCAATGGTGAGCAAGCCGACGTTCGATCCCGACGATTTCGCCGTGCGGATTTCGCCGGAAGAGTGGCGGAAGCTGAATTCGGACCCGCATACCCCGCTCCTGAACCGCGCCATCCAGGCGCAGCTCGCGCCGGGTTCGGTTTTTAAAATCGTGATGGCCACGGCGATGCTCGAATCGAAAATCCTTCCCGCAAGCTACACGGTCTATTGCCCGGGCTACGCGGAATTTTACGGCCGGACGTTCCACTGCTGGCGGCCGCAGGGGCACGGTGAAGTGGACCTGCACCGCGCGCTGGTGCAATCCTGCGACGTCTTCTTTTACAACGTGGGTAAGTCGCTGGGCATCGACGTGATCGACCAGTACGCGAAGGGACTCGGCCTGGGGCAGAAAACGGGAATCGATCTGCCGGGCGAAGAACCGGGGCTGATGCCGTCGGAAGACTGGGTCGAGCGCGCCTTCCACCACAAGTGGTATGCGGGCGAGACGATTTCGGTGGCCATCGGGCAGGGGGCGATCACCGTGACCCCCATTCAGTTGGCGCGCATGGCGGCGGCCGTGGCGAGCGGCGGCACGCTGGTGCAGCCTCACCTGTTAAAAAATGATCCGAACGTGAGGACCACGCGCTTTCCCCTCTCGGACAATACAGTGGATCTTGTGACCGATGGGCTTTATGGCGTGGTGAACGAAGGCGGCGGGACGGCGTACCACTTGCGTCTGCAGAACATCGATTTCTGCGGCAAGTCCGGCACGGCGCAGTTGATGAGCTACAACGCTGCCGACCGCATCGGGAACAAGAAGATGGACGGGTGGTTTGTGGGCTTCGCGCCGAGGAAAAATCCGGAGATCGTCGTCGCGGCAATCGTGCAGGATACGGTCGAGCACGGCGGCGAAGCGGCCGGACCCGTGGTACGTGACATCGTGAAGGCTTATTTCGACAAGAAAAACGGCGTGCACACGGAAACTTCGACCGCGCAAAATGCCGCGTCGCCAGAGCGGCCGCTGGTGGCCACCGTGGGGGCGGGGCGTCCATGAAGGACCGGCCGAGAATCCAGGATTTCGACTGGCCGCTGCTGGCGATCGTTGCGGCGATTTCGGCGCTGGGTTTGGTGGAGATTTATTCTGCCACGCACGCCAGCGCAATGGCTGGGATGCAGTGGAGGCAGTTGATGTGGATTGGCATCGGCGTGGTGGGGATGTTCTTGATCTCGCGGATCGACTACCACACGCTGCTCGACCAGGCCCCAGTGCTCTACATGGTGGGAATTTTCAGCCTGCTGATCGTGCTGGTGGTGGGCTATTCGCGGCTGGGTGCGAAGCGGTGGATCGCTCTCGGCGGCGGTATAAATTTCCAGGCGTCGGAACTCATGAAGTTGATTATAATTATAGTGCTGGCTCGCTTTTTCAGCGAGGTCCACACGGACCAGCTCACTCTCAGGGACTTGGTAAAAGTTGCCCTGTTGACTCTGGTACCTGTTGCCTTAATACTAAAGCAGCCGGACTTGGGTACGGCGATGGTATTGATTCCCGTAGCAGGTGTGGGAGTTTTCCTCGCCGGAGTTGAATTTCGCCATGTCGTGGTCGGCGCGGTTCTGGTGGCGTTGCTTATCCCCGTTGCTTGGCATTTGCGCACCCACCTCAAACCGTACCAGCAGCAAAGGATTCAGACCTTCCTGCATCCCGAGGAAGATCAGCGGGGAGCCGGATACCAGGTTTCGCAGTCGGAAATCGCGGTGGGCTCCGGCGGCTTCTGGGGCATGGGCCTTGGAAAAGGCACCCAGAGCCAATTGGGTTTCATCCCGGTCCGCTACTCGGACTTTATTTTGGCCGCTCTGGCGGAAGAACAGGGATTCATCGGCGTCTGTGTGGTGATGTTGCTGTACTTGGGCTTGATTCTGCGGCTGGTGGACAACGCGCAGAAGGCGAAAGACCGGGCGGGAATGTACGTGGTCATGGGAGTGACCGCCATCCTGGGATTCCACGTTTTGGTCAACGCTTCGATGGTGATCGGCTACATGCCGGTCACCGGCATTCCTCTGCCATTGATGAGCTACGGTGGATCCGCCACCGCGTTCGTGTTTCTGGCATTGGGACTCGTGATGAACGTCCGCATGAGGCGTTTCGTCAACTAGATTTTGATTTTTATGTGCCCGCGCCCCGCTCTGATTCGGGGGCGGGAATCCGACTTGATGAAGAAGTGCTTCGGGTGAGGAAAGCAAACCCGCAATTTCGGGCTATTTTCCCGGACCGTCTGTCCTGGCAATCCGCAGTCTCTGCGTCCCGCCAATCAGACCCTTCCCTCGCGCAGGTGTGCTCCGGCGCGCCCCGTCCGCACTTGAGGAGCAGTCTCCATGGCAAAGGAATTGGTAATTTCAGCGACCCCGCACGAAACGCGGGTCGCGATTCTGGAAGAAGGGCAACTATGTGAGTTTTATGTCGAGCGCGAAAAGGAATTCGCCCTTGTCGGCAGCATCTACAAAGGGCGGGTCACACGCGTGCTTCCCGGCATGCAATCCGCGTTCGTCGATATCGGGCTCGATAGCGACGCGTTTCTCTACGTCAGTGATTTCCTCGAAGAGATCGAAGAGCTGGACCACGTTGTAACCACCGTCGAAGAAAAAGTCCAAAAAATGCAGGATCAGGGCGGCCAGGTGCTCCCGCCGCCGGGTTCGGACGCGCCCGCCGTTGAGCCGGCGGACGTCGAGCCGGGCTCGATTTGGCCTGCCGTCACGCCGGAGCACGCTTCTGCTGAGGCGTCCACTCCGGCGGCAGGACACGTCCTCACGCCGCTGCCCGGCGAATCAATCTCGGGAGGCGGCGGTTCGCCGAACTCTTCCTCTGAAGGCGGATCGACTTCCACTCCCTTTTCGCGGCATTCCGGGCCGCGCGATCGCGGCCGCTTCGACCGTGGCGGGCGCGGACGGTTCGACCGTCGCGGCGGGCGCGGACGGCACGGGGGGCGTCGGGGAGGACGCGATGGCCGCGACGGCAACCGTCCCTTCAACCGCGAATTGCCCTCGTCGAAATACGCTTCGCCTCATTCCTACGAGAACGCGCCGACCGAACCTCCAGCGGAGGGGCATGTGCCGACGATTCTGCCCGGCGAGTCGCTGGCGAAGTATCGCGACCGGCCGCAACCGAGCTTCGGTGAACCAGCCGTGCCGGTGGGCGAATCCCTCGTCGTTGCTCCTCTCGAACCCTCTGCTCATGTGGAACCGGAGCGTGTCGAGCCTGTGGAAGACTCTGTGACATTTGGCCGCACCGAGGGCCTCCCGCTTTCCGCAACTCTCACCTCGCTTCCCGGCGAATCGATTTCGAAATATCGCGCGCCTCTCGAACCGGAAGTCGAAGAAATTTCCGAAGCAGAACATCACGACGAAGACTTTGTCGAAGCGCACGATGAACATGAAGCTCACGACGAGGTCGTACTTCCCGAGGAACACGCCGAGTCTGCGCATGAATCCGAAGTTCATTTCGACGCGCATGAGCCTGAAGTGGAAGAAGTGCACCTTCAAGCCGAGCAGATTTCGCAAGCGGCCGAAGCGGCGGGGCTGACCCCGGAAGAAGCGCAGCACATCGCCGAGCACATCGCAGAAGCGCAAGCCGAAGAAGCGTCGCGGGAAGCACGCGAAGCGGAGCACGCTCACGAAAACGGGGTCGAGGAACACGCGGCCGCAGTTGCGGAAGAAGAGGAGCTCGAAGCCGAGGAATCCGACGCCGAAACCGAAGGCATGCTTGCGCCCGCGGAAGAAAATGGTTTCGCGGAGCCTGTTGCGGCCGACACCGCCTCAGGCGAACCGGCCGCCGAAGCCATCGCCGCCGCCGCGACCCAAGCCGAAGATTCGCAACCCTGGCGCGCCAGCGTCCGTCACGATTTCCGCGCCCGTATGCAGCATCCCGCGCGCCGCGGAGGACGCGACCGAGGACGCCGCGATGATCGCGGACGCCGCCCGCATCACGGTCACGGCGGGCACCATCGTCCGCAGCGCCGGCCTCAACTGATCTCCGACATGCTGAAGCAAGGGCAGGAGATCATCGTGCAGATCGCGAAAGAGCCTCTCGGCAAGAAGGGCGCGCGCATCACCAGCCACGTGGCTCTGCCGGGCCGCTATCTGGTCTATATGCCAACGCTCGACCACACCGGCGTATCGAGAAAAATCGCTTCGGCGGAAACACGCGCGCGTTTGCGCCATCTGGTGAACGATGCGAAAGGCTCGGCAAGCGGCGGCTTCATCGTCCGCACCGCCGCGGCTAGTGCGCCGCCGGAAGACGTCCGCGCCGACGTCGAATTCCTCACGAAAACATGGGCGGAAACGAAGGCGCGCTCCGAACAACGCAAGGCGCCCGCGCTTCTCCATCGCGACCTCAATCTCGTCGAGCGTATCTTGCGCGACTATCTGACGCCGGATTTCGCAGCCATTTGGGTGGATTCGGAGGAAGAATACACAAAGGTGGTCGATTTCGTCAGTCGCTTCCAGCCGCAGCTCGTGAACCGTGTGAAGCTCTACACCAAGGAAGCCCCCGTCTTCGAAGAATTCGGCATCCAGCAGGAAATCGACAAGGGCCTCCGGCCGAAAGTCTGGCTCAAGTCCGGCGGCTACATCGTCATTAACCACACCGAAGCGCTGGTGGCGATCGACGTGAACACCGGAAAATTCGTCGGCAAGGGTTCGACGCGCCTCGAAGACACCATCGTCCGCACGAACCTCGAAGCGGTGAAGGAAATCGTTCGCCAGATGCGGCTGCGCGACCTGGGCGGCATCATCATCATCGACTTCATCGACATGGAAGAGCGTCGCAACCGCGAAAAAGTGATGGCCGCGCTCGAAGACGCGCTCCGTGCCGACCGCGCTCCTTCCAAGGTGCTGCGCTTCAACGAATTCGGCCTCGTCGCCATCACGCGCAAGCGCACCAAGCAGGCGCTCGAACGCACGCTCTGCCAGCCTTGTCCGTATTGCACAGGCTCCGGCATGGTGAAGTCCGTGCCGACGCTCTGCTACGAAATTCAGGCGGAAGCGAAGAAGATGGCGCCGGAGCTCGACTCCGGCAGCATCACGCTGCGCGTCCATCCGGAAATTTCCAAGGCGCTCAAGACGCGCGAGTCGGCCCTCATCGAAGAGCTCGAGCGTTGGACAAAAAAGAGCGTCATCATCCAATCCGACCCGACGCTCCACTGGGAGCAGTACGACATCTATTAGGATTTAGGTGTTCGTGGCAGCTAGCCGAAAACACTGGTCACACGGTATGCCCCGGCGCGATTCTGGCCGGGGCATACTCTTGCTCGATGGCATGCTTCGGGGCACTGTGAAGCTTCGATTGACTGCGAGTCTGCTCAAGACCTCGTTTACTTGCCTCGCAGTGGTATGCGGCTTGTCCGTGATTGCTCAAGACGATTCCGTGCGTGTAACGCAAGACTCCAAGGAGGCCGCCGTGACGCATCACGCCACAGGAACTTTCGACGTAAAGCTCTCTCCGGTTACACCCTCCGCCGGGAATCCCATCAGCGAGATGACTCTCGACAAGAAATATCACGGCGCGCTCGACGCCACGAGCCAGGGCATCATGCTCGCCTCTGGCAGCCCGGCCACGGGCTCCGGCGGTTACGTCGCGATGGAAAAAGTGACGGGAACGCTCGACGGCCGCAAAGGCTCTTTTGTCCTCCAGCACACAGGCATGATGAATCACGGCGCCACGGAATTAAGCATCACAGTTGTCCCCGATTCCGGCACAGATCAGCTCGCCGGCATCTCCGGAAAAATGTCGATTCAGATCGCCGGCGGCAAGCATTCCTACGATTTCGAATACACACTGCCCTGAGCGTCGCAGTTTATCGCCAACTAGCCGAGCTTCGCCTCAATCGCGGAAGCAACTGCCAGAGGCTGCATTTTGCCTCAGTGCGAAAAATCTTCGTGCCCCTCGACCATTTTTCGCAGTCTAATCACCGCGCGCACTCTTAAGTGACTCACGCAAAGCAAAATATCTTTTTCAGCGCAAATGGCAAACGATGTGCGCTCTCTGTTTGTCCCAGCAGAAAACCTACCGTGAGGTGGAGCATGAAAATTTGTGTCCTTACGACGTTGACGCTCGCCGCCCTTTTCGCGATAACTCCTGCTCTCGCTTCCTCTAACCATGAAGTCCTGGCATCGGCCAACAGATCCGCCGCCGTGACGCAACGCCAGCCAAACGACCGCAATCCCAACTCGAAAGTCGAAATTTTCACCGGAAAAATTGCCAAGGCGGGCGCGGCTTTTGTCCTTCAGGACGCGGCCATGAACGCCACATTCCGGCTCGACGATCAAACGGCTGCCAGCAAATTTGTAGGCAAGAACGTGCGGATCATGGGCACGCTCGACGCTTCCAACAATATCATTTACGTTCAAACCATCGAAGTTTCCTAAGCGCGCACCCTCACAAAAGGGGAGTCGCCACCCCGGCTCCCCGCTTCCTTCTCTCGCTTAAACAATCTCCTTCCGTGGGCTTGTGGGCTTCTCCAGACGGCTTCATCCCCTCCGGCATCTCCCTCTGTTCTTTTCATCGCTCGCGAGTGCTCCCGTTCGGATTTTGCTATCATGATCGTTCCGAGTTCTTGATATTTCCGCCAGGGGAAATGTGGCTTGAGCGCACGGATTTTGAATGGCAATGCCATCCGCGATGAAATCTACGCGGAGCTGGCGGGCGAGATTGCCTCGCTCGGCGCGGCGGGAATCCGCCCGGGGCTCGCGGCCGTCCTTGTCGGCGACAATCCTGCGTCGAAGCTCTACGTGAACAGCAAGATTGCCGCCTGCAAAAGACTCGGCCTCGAAAGCTTCCTGCTCACTCCTCCGGCGACCATTTCCACCGGCGATCTCCTGCGCATCGTCGCGGAACTCAACGCTCGCAACGACGTGGACGGCATTCTCGTCCAGATGCCGCTGCCACCGCAGATCGATAGCAAGCAAATACTCGACGCCATCGACCCCGCAAAGGACGTTGACGGTTTTCATCCGATAAATGTCGGCAAGCTGGTGGCCGGACGCCCGAATCTCGTTGCCTGCACTCCCGCGGGCGTGATGGAAATTTTGCGTCGCAGCGGCATTCCCACGGAAGGCGCGAACGCCGTGGTCGTCGGCCGCAGCGACATCGTCGGCAAACCGATGGCGCTTCTCCTGCTCCATGCGAATGCTACAGTCACGATTTGCCATTCGAAGACTCGCGATCTCCCCGGCACTGTCCACCGCGCGGATATCGTCGTCGCCGCCATCGGCCGCGCAGCCATGATTACGCCGGACTATATTCACCCTGGCGCGACGGTCATCGATGTGGGGCAGAACGTCGTCACCAATCCCGCCGAGGCCGAAAAAATCTTCCGCAATTTTCCCGAGAAGATCGAATCTTTCCGCGCCAAGGGCACGGTGCTGGTCGGTGATTGCCATCCCGATGTCGTCCACACGGCGGGCGCCTTCACGCCGGTTCCCGGCGGCGTCGGCCCGTTGACGATCGCGATGCTGATGAGCAACACGGTGCGCGCAGCGCTCCTTCGCCGCGGTTCCCATGGCGCGGCAGCCGCGCCGATGATTGCCGGCGCGCAGGCGGCAAAATCCTGATGCTGCGCATCGGATTGACCGGCGGAATCGCTTCAGGCAAATCGACGGTGGCGAAAATGTTGCGCGCCCGCGATTGCCTCGTCCTCGAAGCCGATCCCCTCGGCCACGAATTTCTCGAGCCGGGGCAGAAGGCCTATGCCGAAGTGGTTCGCGAATTCGGCACGGAAATACTCATGTCCGGCGGCATCGTCGATCGCGCGAAGCTCGGCGACATCGTTTTCGCGGATTCGGCGCGGCTGGCGCGGCTCAACCAAATCTTGCACCCGCCGATTCTTCAGGTGATTCGCACCTGGTTCGGCGCGCTGGACCGCATGGGCGGCCCGCCGCTCGCCTTCGTTGAAGCGGCGCTGATTCTCGAAGCGGGCTTCAATCAGGAGCTGGACAAAGTGGTTGTCTGCTGGTGCAGCCGCCAGCAGCAGATGGAGCGCCTGCAAGCCCGCGGATTGACCCCGCGGGAAGCCGAAATGCGCATCGCGTCGCAAATGCCGATCGATGAGAAGCGGAGGCGGGCGGACGAAGTTATCGACTGCTCCGTTTCCATTGCCGAAACCGAGCAGCAAGTGGACCGCGTGCTCGCGCGTCTTCGCGAGGCGGCGAAGTAGAAAGGAGTCCCGCGATGCCACACGGCGGCACATTCCGGCGCTCCGTTCGATTGCTGGCGGTCGGGCTGATCATCGGCCTTGGAGCTTATTGGACCGGTTCGCACTGGGGAACGCGATTGCCCTCGCAGGTCGGCGCGGTTCCGGAACCAGGAGTTGCCTCTGCGACCGAGGGCCTCGATCCCACCGAAGCCGAAAATGTTCGCATCTACAAGCTCGCGTCACCAGCCGTCGCGAACATTGTCACGCGCACCGTCGAGTACGATTTCTTCCTCAATCCCGTTCCCGTCGAAGGCGCGGGCTCTGGCTTCCTGATCGATAACGACGGCCACATTCTGACGAATTATCACGTCGTGCAGGGTGCGCAGACGGTCGAAGTCACGCTCGGCGATCAATCGCGCTACAAAGCGAAGTTGATCGGCGCCGACACGCGCAACGACATCGCTCTGATTCAGATTGACGATAAAGGAAAGAATATCAAGCCGCTTCCGCTCGGCGACTCGCGCAACCTGCAGGTGGGGCAGCGCGTCCTCGCCATCGGCAATCCCTTCGGATTTTCCGGCACGCTTACGACCGGCATTGTCAGCTCGCTCGGCCGCACCGTGCAAACCAGCGATACCACGTTCATCGACGATGCGATTCAAACCGACGCCGCGATCAACCGTGGCAATTCCGGCGGCCCGCTGCTCGATTCCCGCGGCGAAGTGATCGGCATCAACACGGCCATTTTCGCTCCCAACGGCACCACCGCCGGAATCGGCTTCGCCATTCCTATCAACACCGCGAAACGCGTGGCCGAAGACCTGATCAAGACCGGCCATGTGCGCCGCGCATCGCTCGGCATCGAAGGCCGCGCCCTCTGGCCCGGGCTCGCCGATGCGCTCAATCTTCCCGTGCAACAGGGAATTCTCGTCGAGCGCGTCGCCCCCGGCGGCCCGGCGGCGCAAGCGGGAATTCGCGGCGGTTCGCGCTCCGTTCTCGCCGGCCTCCAGGAGCTTCGCATCGGCGGCGATGTTATCGTGGCCATCGACGCCCAGCCGATTGCCACGCAGATGGATCTGAATCTGCGGCTCAATCGCGACCAGCCCGGCAACAGCGTTACGCTGACCATTGTCCGGGACGGCAAAAAAATCAAAGTCCCCGTGAAACTCGGCGAAGGCTGACCCGTATTTATTCCTGATGACAATGAAATGGCAGAAGCCTGACTACGGCCTGGATGCTCCCGGCCTCGTTCGTGGTTTTTTGCTCGGTGGGCCTGCCTTGATCGCCGCCGGATGGCTGCTGGCAAGATGGGGTTTCAAGGGGGGCCACTTTTTGCCTGCTAGTGTTCCAATTTCATTGGGGTCCGCCATGTTTTGGACGGGAATCGGCCTTTTCCTGGAATCCTTTCTGCTGATGGCGAGCAGCTATTACGGCAAGTTCCGCGCGCGCAACCTCTTGCTCGACGAATTGCAACTGGCAGGAAATGAAGCGCTTCTCGACGTCGGCTGCGGCCATGGCCTTCTGCTGATTGGCGCCGCCAAACGCCTCCCTCACGGCCGCGTTGTGGGCATCGACCTGTGGTCCCAGGTGGACCAAGGAAACAACTCGCGCGAAGCGACGCTTCGAAATGCGGCGCTGGAAGGCGTGCCAGATCGCGTCGAGGTCCAGACGGGCGACATGCGGAAAATGCCTTTCGCCGACGCGACATTCGACACCATTGTCGCCAACCTCGCGATTCATAACGTGCCTTCTCGCGAGGGTCGCCGCCAGGCCATCTCGGAAATCGTTCGCGTGCTCAAGCCTGGCGGGCGCGTAGCCTTGATGGATTTCAAAAAAGTCGGAGATTATGTCTCTGATTTACAAGCCTTCGGCATGTCCGGCGCCCGTGCCAGCGGCCCGATTTTCTGGATATTTCCACCCGTCCGGATTGCGCGCGCACAAAAACCCACCAAACCCGTGTGATTCCCGCAAAAGACTACATTCCGGTTGCCGCATTTGACAGCCGCATCCGGTCCGCTCTGGAACTTTTCATCCCTTACGTGTAGAGTCCTTTTTCAATGGGCTCGGAAGCAATTGAATTCGGCAGCTCTCCGGCCGCGTCGCAAGCGGCAGCGCGCCGCAATGTGTTTGTGCGGACTGCCGAGCTTATCGTAGCAGCCGCCAGTGCCGTGGCCATTCTGCCGATCGCTGTTCTTTCCTTCAGCTTTTACGGCGTCCTCGCCCTGCCCAACAAAATCCCCCCCCTGCGCCGCTTCTATGAATTGATCTCCCATGCCTACGACGGATTCATTGACCGCCTTGGCCAAAAAGTTCTGCGCGATCCGCGCGACGCGCCTGCGCTGCGCCTCATGGTCTCGCTCACGCTCACAGCGCTGCCGATTCTTGTTGCTCAGTTTGTCTGGAAAAAACCAAGCCTTCTGCTTGCCGTCGCATTTTATCTCGCCCTCTACGGCCCGAAATTCGAGCGTTTCGTGCGCATGTTCAGCGCCAAACATCTCGAAGCCCACCGTCGCACCGGTTATTTTTCGGACAGGTACGAAAAAATCTTCGGCCGCTACATGGAATTCTTTCTTGGCTTTCTCTATGGCAACGTCCCCGAGCTTGACCATACCGTGCACGTTCGCTTGCACCATCGCGAGGATGGAGGCCCGGACGACACCACATCGTCGCGTGCGTACGACCGCACCAGCCGCATCGATTTTTTCTGGTATCTGGCGGACAACGTCGGGACCGTTATCGGTCTCGCGCCCTATTTCTGGTTCCGCGCGCACGGCGACGCGAAAAACGCCCGGCGCCTTTTGCGTGGAATGGCGCTCTACTACGCCTACTTCATCGCGATTTTTCTATACAGTTGGCGCATTGGAATTCTCTACGCACTCGTGCCTCTGCTTTGCATGAATTTCATCACCGCGCTCACCGCGTGGGTGCAGCACGCTTTCTACAATGCCGAGCGCCCCGACGACTATTTCGCGCACACCGTCACCGTCTGTGACGACTGGAATTTCATGAACGAGGGCTATCATCTCTGCCATCATCACCGTTCCGGACTGCACTGGACGGAAATGCCCTCGCATATGGAAGAAATTCGCGGCCAGATGTGCGAGTCCGGCTCGCTCGTTTTCCGCGACCTCGATTTTATCGGCCTCTTTCGCGAGCTGACTCTCCTCCGCCGCATGGATGTCCTCGCCGAAAAGCTCGTCCCGTGGGAACCGATGACCCACGAACAGAAATTAACCTTACTCGCGAAGCGCACCAGTCCCACCTTCGGCGCCTCCGCGTAAGTCATTGCCTTCGGCAATTCTCGGCATCGCCGCGTCCGATGTGCCTCCGGAACCCCTCTCGCTCCACTCTTCGCGCAGCCGGTCTTTCTCTTCTTCGCCCAAGCCGAACCACGCCTCCGCGCAATCGCGCACGCGTTCCAGAGCGCGCTGCATTTCTTCCTGCTTCGCTTTCATCGTCTCCGCGTCCGCATGCACCGGAACGCGGATTGGCGGCGCCACAAACATCACCGTGCGCGAAAACGGGAACGGCACGCGGAATAAATCCCACGATTTCTCGAACGTGTAGCCGCGCTCCACTCCGATGTGAAACACGGAAATCGCCCGCCCCGTGCGCCGCGCCAAAATCACCGGCCCCGGCTTCGCCACATATCGCGGGCCGCGCGGGCCATCGATGGTGAATCCCACGTGCCGGCCGCGTTCCAGGCATTCGGCCATCACCGTCAGGCCCTCCACTCCGCCGCGCGACGAGCTTCCCTGCGCGGTGCCGAATCCCAGCCGCTCGATCACGCGCCGCGTCCATTGCCCATCGAAGTTCACCGTGTTCAGGATCACGATCCCGCGGTCGCGCCACACCCACGCCGCCGGAAAAATGCAGCGGTGCCAGAAGACGCCGATGCCCGGTTCTCCTCCGTGAGGAATCTGCACGGCGTTTTGAATGCCCAGAATTTCCAGGCGCAGCGTGGGGCCGATCATGCGAATGACTCCGTAGACGATCCCGGCGATCACCGGAATCTGCATGCGGCGGAACCAGGACAACTTTGGGTAAGCGAGGCCTGGTGATGTGGTGGGCGGATTCACTGCGGTATAGTATAGGCGAACGCCGCAATGTCACATCCCGCCCAATGCGATTGCCGCAATTCTCGTGCCGCAGCACGGACGGCATATTTGGCGATCGCCGCTTTCGCTCTGGCGATATTGCTTTCGCCGCTGAACGCGCGCGCACAGGAAGCGCCGCCGAACGCCATCGGCCAGGTTACAGGGCCGGACCTGACCGTCGACAGCGGCTCGGCCGCCGGAAGCGGCTTGCCGTCGTCCGCGCCGTCGATCTTCGTGCTTCCCGGCAGCGTGGTGACCGTCCACTCCGGCCAGGCGCAGATGAAGTTTTTCAGCGGCGGGCACATCGACATCTGCGGCCCGGCGAAATTCACCGTGCTCGAATCGGGCGGCGCCGTAACGCTGGCGCTCAACTTCGGCAAAATGCACGTCCAGCTTCCCGGCGCGACGTCGCTGCGCATCTACACGCCGACCATCATCGCCACGCCGCTTGAAATCGGCGGCGGCGCGCGCGACGTCACCATCGGCCTCGACCTGCAGGATTCGCTTTGCGTGCATCCGGCCACCGGAGCGCTGCAGCTCGAAAGCCAGTTCACCGGAGAAAAACTCGTCGTCCCGGAAAACGCGGAATTTTTTCTCGCGGGAGGAAGGCTGCTGCCCGTCGCGGGAACGCCGGGAAGCTGCCAATGCGTAGCGGCGGAAGCGGCGGCGACGCCCCCGCCCGTGCCGCCCGCCCTGGCCGCGGTGAGCACGAAGCCGATTCCGCTGCCGCCGCCGAAGCCGGGACAGTTCGCATCCTCTGCGCAGCCGGATGCGCCGGCGATCGACGCGCCGCCCGCAACCTACGCCGTGCCGGTGGAGACGCCTGCGACGCCGCCGAAGCCGGCGGAATCAGCCGACGCGCATCGCGCTGCGGCACCGCCGCCCGCCGCAGCAAGTGTCGCCGCGAATCCGTCGCCCGTTTACAGCGTCTCGAAGCCTGCGCTCAGCTTCACGGCTCCGACGGGCCTCGCTCCGACGCAGCCATCGGTGGAAACTCTGATGCTCGTCACGCAGGCGCGCGTTCAACCGGAGTACGAATTTCAAGGTGTCGTCGCGCCGGATTTTGCCGCGGAGATGCAGAACGCGCTGGGAGAAAAATCAGCAGGCTCGGGTGCGCCCGCCACGGGAGCTGCGGCAAGCGCGCCGGAGGCCGCTCCGCAAAAGAAAAAAGGCGGCTTTTGGCACCGCTTGTTCCACCCTTTCTGAGCGGACTGAGCCCGAAAGTAATGGTTTGAATTTGAGTTGGTCGCGGCCGGTCGTCATTTTCAGTCCCAATTCCCAGCTTTCACGTACGAGTCTCGAAGAGAGATCCCTGCCTGCGGCAGGCAGGCCTCGCTCGCGTTGCTCGCTTCGGGATGACGATGCTGGTCGTATCGTCACATTCCCTCGTAGTTCGGACCGCCGCCGCCTTCCGGCGGGACCCACTGAATAATCTGGTAGGGATCGGCGATGTCGCACGTCTTGCAGTGAACGCAGTTCGCGGCGTTGATTTTCAGCTTCGGGCCGTCCTTGTCGTTGACCATCTCGTAGACCGCCGCGGGACAAAAGTACTGGCAGGGGTTGCCGTACTCGCGCACGCAGCGGTCGCCGCAGATATTCGGGTCGAGCACCACCAGATGACACGGCTGGTCCTCTTCATGGCGCGTGCCAGAGTGATAGACATCCGTCAGCCGGTCGAAGGTCAGTTTGCTGTCGCCTTTGAAGCGCGTGGATTGATCGACCAGCACGCGCTCGCGATGGAGATTTTCGTAATTCTTGTATCCCGGCCCCGCCCGCATCGGGTCCACCAGCCCGCGCCCGCCGGTGACGAACTGGATGCCGCTCAAGAACAGCCCTTGCCACAGCCCGCCGTGAAACGCCTGATGAAAATTGCGGACGGGATAGAGCTCTTCGCGCAGCCAGCTCGCATCGATTTTCTTTTTGTAGGCTTCGAGCTTCGCCGCTGAAAAATCATTCGCGCACAGCGCCTCGTAAATCGTTTCGGCGGCGAGCATGCCGCTCTTCATCGCCGTGTGAATCCCCTTCAGCCGCTGCGAATTCAGCAGGCTGGCGGAATCGCCGATGATCAGCCCGCCGTCCATATAGACGCGCGGCATGGAATACCATCCGCCGTAGGGCACCGTCTTCGCGCCGTAGCGGACCAGCTTCCCGCCCTCCAGAATTTTCCGCACCCAGGGATGCGTCTTGAATTTTTGAAACGTCGCGTGCGGATCGAACAGCGGGTCCTTGTATTCGAGCGAGACAATCATCCCGAGCGACACGCGGTTGTCTTTCATTCCCGGCGCGCTCTGCGCTCCACTCATCCCATAGACCCAGAAGCCGCCATACAGGTCGGACGTGAGCGGCCAGCCCAGCGTGTGCGCCACGTAGCCCGCGTCGATGCGCCCCGGGGGAACTTCCCACAGCTCCTTGATGCCCAGCCCATAGACCTGCGGGTTCAGGCCGTCGAGCTTCAATTTCGAAACAACGTCTTTCGTCAGCGATCCGCGCGGGCCTTCCGCCAGCACCGTCACTTTCGCGCGCAGCTCGTAGCCGGGCGTGAAGTTGTCTTTTTGCTTCCCGTTTTTGTCGACGCCCTTGTCTTCGGTCAGCACCCCGGCAATGCCGTTTTTGTCGTAGAGCAATTCCCTGCCCGCGAATTGCGTGAAGAGGTTGACGCTTTTTTTCTCCACCAGCCCGCCGAGCCACTTCACGAATTTGTTGAGCGAGATGACGTAGTTGCCGTGATTTTCAAGCGGCGGCGGAGTGATGGGCAGCTTGTGCGCGGCGGTTTCCGTGAAGAAATAGGCGGCGTCGCCGGTGACCGGAGTATCGAGCGGCGCGGATTTTTCGAAGTCGGGAACCAATTCGCGCACCGCGCGGGGATCGAGAATCGCGCCGGAGAGCTGATGCGCGCCGATTTCGCGCGCCTTTTCGAGGACGTAGATGTTTTCGGCAGAAAGCGCGGGCTGTTTTTTGGCGGCGTTGTGCTGCTCGATCAGGTTGGCGAGGTGCAGCGCGCAGGAAAGCCCGCCCGGCCCCGCGCCGATGATGAGTACGTCCGCTTCGAGGGTCTCGCGTTCGATTGCTTCGCTCATATTGCGCTCATAGTATCAAAATTACTCACGCGGACAGCACCGCCGAGCACCACAATAAACAAAAATGTCACGCTTTCCGACGAGCAAATGTCAGACTGCCCGCCTTCGGCTCCATTGACAGGAAAGGGGAAGATTCAGAAGCGCACGACGCTGAGGCCGGGGATGCGCTCGAAGTGCCGGACGTTGACCGTGAGCACGGAAAAGCCGAGTGCGAGAGCCGTTGCGCCAATGAGCAAATCGGCGAAGGGCACGACTGCACCCTTGGCTCGTTGCTGTCCGTCGAGCTTCCCGGCCAGCGTTGCTGTCTCCTTGGTGTAGGGGTAGACCGTGAAGTCCGCTAGTAGCTCGTCGAGGAACCCCTCCCGGCGTAAACGTATCTCCGGAGTGGAGGCGCGGTAGATTCCATGCACGATTTCGGTCAGACCGACGGCGGAGAGCGCCGCGTCTTCATCATCGGTCGAGCGCAAGATTCGCTCAATCAACTGCTCGACGGTCTCGTGACGCCTTTCTGCGTCGATCACAACGCTGGAGTCGAGGATTAGTCCCATGCCGGCGGATCGAGGGGTTCGCGATGGCTATTTACGGCTTCTTCGAGATCACGCCCAAAATCTCCATCGAGCGTCACCGTTGAGCCATGTTCCCTTGCCAGGCGAAGGGATTCCGAGAGCCGTCGCACGTAAGGCTCGGCAGGGCGCACTACGGCCACCGGGCGCGCGTCGTGTTCGATGACGACTTCTGTGCCGGCGCGCACGTGCTCGAGCAGCGAGGCGAAGTCGCTCGCCGCTTCCGCATCCGAGACGTGGATCACGTGCTTGGCCATGGCCTGATTATACATCGCCTGTCGCTTCGCACCGCCTCACTCGTAGCGGAGGGCGACCATGGGATCAACTTTGGTGGCGCGGCGGGCGGGGATGTAGCAGGCAAGGAGCGCGACGGCGGCGAGGAGCAGCGCCGTGGCGGCAAACGTGGCGGGATCGTCGGCGCGGACGCGATAGAGGAGGCTGCCCATCGCGCGCGTGAAGACGAACGCCAGCGCGAGTCCGGCGACGATGCCCGCGAGAGCGAGGCGCGCGCCTTCGCCGAGAATCATGCGGAAAATGTCGGCGCGCTGCGCGCCGAGCGTCATGCGCACGCCGATCTCCTGCGTGCGCTGCGCCACTCCGTAGCGAACCAAGCCGAACAATCCGATGGCGGCCATCAGCAGCGCAATGGATGCAAACACGGAAAGCAGCGCGACGGCGGAGCGCCGAGGCCCGAGCGAGAGAAGAATGCGCTCGTCCATCGTTTTCACGTCAGAGAGAGGCTGGCCGGGATCGACGGAGCGAACGGCTTCGCGAAGCACGGAGCCGAGAGCAGCGGGATCTCTCTTCGCGCGCGCCACCAAGAATGCGGCGGATGTTCCGTCCTGAAAGAGCGGCGAATAATAAACGCCTTTGTCGAAGCTGACGTCGCCTCCGGCGGCGGCTTCCATGCCGGCCACCTGCGAATGGCGCACGGCTCCGACGACTCCAACAATCGTTGCCCACGGGTCGTCCTTGCCCGCGCGAACGTGCTGGCCGACGGGATCCTGATTGGGCCAGTAGAGATGCGCGAGAGTCGCGTCGATGATGACGACGGGCTCGGAGCCGGCGGCGTCTTCGGAAGAGAAGTCGCGCCCGCGGAGAATGGGAATGCCCATCGTCGCGAAATAACCGGGGCTGATGGTGCGGACGTTCGCGTGCGGGCCGGGATCGCCGGGGAGTTCCGCGCGGCCCTCAATATGAAACGAGTTCGAGCTGTTGAAACCGCTGAAGGGCAGAGGCACGGCGGCTGCGGCGGAAACCACGCCGGGAGAGGAAGCGAGACGGTCGAGAGTCGCGCGGAAGAAGGCGATTTGCCTGGCGGGCTTGTCGTAGGAATTGTCGGGCAAGGTCAGCGCACCGCTGATGAGCCCCTGCGGGCGGAAGCCGACGTCGACTTGCTGGAGATTGGAAAGCGCGCGGAGAAAAACGCCGGTGCCCGCGAGCAGGACGAGCGCGAGAGCGAGTTGCGAGGCGACGAGCGCGTTGCGAAAGAGGTGCCGCGAATGCCCGGAGGCGAGAGAGCTGCGGGCGTCCTTCAAATTCGCCTGCGGATCGAGGCCGGCGATGTGCAGCGCGGGAGCGGCTCCAAAGAGAAGAGCGGCGACGGCGCCGACGGCGGCCGTGAAGATCAGGACGCGAAGGTCGAGCGAGACAGTGAGCGCGTCCGGCATGTTTCCAGGCGCGAGGCGCAACAGCCACTCGACGGCAGCGGAAGCAATCAGCAAGCCCGCCAGTGTTCCTCCCAGAGCGAGCACGAGGCTTTCGACAAGAGTTTGCCGCGCGAGGCGCCAGCGCGACGCTCCCAAAGCCGTGCGGACGGCGAATTCGCGCGTGCGAGCCGAGGCGCGGACGAGAGAAAGGCCGGCGACATTGGCGCAGGCGATGAGAAGAACGAGCGCGACGGCGCCGAGAAGAATCAGGAGCGGAGTTCGCATGTTGCCGTACATAAAGGTGGTGATGGGAATCGAGAACATGCCCCATCCGGCGGATGCGGGAAAACCCTTGGTGCGCGGATCGTCGATGACGCGCTTCGAAAGGACGCTCATATATGCGGAGGCTTGGGCGAGGGAGATGTTGGGTTGCGTGCGAGCGATGGCGAAATAATTCTCGTTGAAGAAATTATCGGGAGCGAACGCGCTTGCCGGAAGAGCCAGAGGAGCCCAAAGGTCCGTCGAGGCAGGCCAATCGAAGCCGGAGGGCATGACGCCGACGACGCGGTAGGGCTGCTGATTGAAGATGAGACTTTCGCCGACAATGGCGGGATCGCCGCCGAAGAAGCCCTTCCAGGCCGAATAGGCGAGGATCACTTCGTGCTCGGAGCCGGGCTGGTCTTCCTGCGGAGTGAACAGGCGGCCGAGCAGAGGCTTAGCTTCGAAAACATCGAACCACTGCGAGGAAACTTTTGTGCCGCGCAGGCGAACGGGGAAATCGCCGGAAGAATAGTTGAAATCGGCCTGCTCGGACAGAGCGGCGGCGGAGAAGACGTCGCGCGAATCGCGAACCATGGCAAAATCCGGCGCCGACACCTCGATGCTTTTCAGGTTGAGCTTGTCGTAATGGACGCGGATGGTGGCGACTTGCTCCGGATGTGCGATGCCGGAGGGATGCAGGAGCAGGCCGTTGATGAGTGTGAAGATGGCCGTATTGGCGCCGATGCCGAGCGCCAGCGTGAGGACGATGACGGCGGTGAAACCGGGAGATTTCGCGAGCAAGCGAATTGCGTAGCGAACGTCTTGCAGCAGGGTGTTCATCCATTCACTCCTTCCCGCGCGTGCGATTCATTCATAGCGGAGGGCCGACATGGGATCGATGTGCATCGCCCGCCACGCAGGCAGAAAGCAGGCCAGCATCGCGACGCCCGCCAGAAGAATCGCGACGCCGGCAAACGTCAGTGGATCGGTGGCGCTCACGCCGTAGAGCACGGACGCCATCAGGCGCGTGAGCGCCAGCGCACCGAGCAGGCCGATGCCCACTCCGGCCAACGCCATCTTTGCCCCCTCACCCAGCACAAGGCGCAGCACGTCGCGGCGCTGCGCGCCGAGCGCCATGCGAATGCCAATTTCCTGCGTGCGCTGGCCGACGATATAAGAAATCACACCGTAAATTCCGATGCTGGCGAGAACCAAGGCCAGAGCCGCGAACGCGGAGAGAAGAATCATGGCGAAGCGCCGCGAGGCCAGAGATTCGGAGGCGATGTGGTCTACCGTGTCGGTATCGTACACGGTGGCCTGGCTGTTGAATTCGGCCACGGCCTTGCGAATGGAGGCGAGGAACGCATCCGGCGGGCCATCGGTGCGCACGACAAAACCTACCGCGCTGCCGAAGGTCTGTTTCAGGTCATCCGGGAGCTGCATCTGAGACGTGTAGAACTGGACGAGAATCGGCGAATGGTAATTTTCGTCGAGACCGAACTGCTTCACATGGCCGACGACCCCGACGATTTCGAGCTGCTTGTATACGAGGTCGAAGTTAAGGTGCTTGCCGATGGGGTCTTGGTTGCCGAAATATTTGCGCGCGAGATTTTCGTCAATCACGCAGACGCCGGGGGAATCGGCGTTGTCCTGATCGGTGAAAAAGCGGCCGCGCAGGAGCGGGATGCGCATGACGTCGAGGTAGCCGGGACCGGCGATGTACCAGATGGCGTCTTGCATGCCGTTTTCGTTGAGGGGCTTGGGCTCGCCTTCGATCCAAAACGGCAGATCGGATTCGCCGTACAAGGGGAAAGCTCCGTTCATCAAGGAAACGGCGCGAACGCCGGGGACCGCGGCGATTTTGGCGGTGAGCTGGAGCGTGCTGGCGCGGACTTGCGCCGCGCTCTCCCCGGCGATGGAGGGAGGCAGGCCAACGTTGAAGCTGAGCACATTGTGGGGATCGAAGCCGGGATTGACGCGCCAAAGGCCCACGAGCGTGCGAATGGAAAGTCCGGCGCCGATGAGCAGGACGACGGCGAGCGCGGTTTCCACGACGACGAAAACGCCCTGCACGCGGTAACGCGCGCCGCTCGAGGTGCGGCCGGCTTCCTTAAGAGTGCCGTGGACATCCGGCTGAAAAGTCTTCAGCGCCGGGGCGAGGCCAAAGACAATTCCGGAAAGCAGAGAGACCGCGAGCGTGAATGCGAGCACTCGGGGATCAATGCGGACATCGCCGGCCCGCGGCAACGTGCTTGGAAGAATGGAAAGTCCGGCTGATGTGCCCCAGGCGGCGAGCGCCAGGCCGAGCGCGCCGCCGGCAAGAGCGAGCAGCACACTTTCAGTGAGAAGCTGGCGGACGACGCGGCGCTGGCTGGCTCCCAGAGCGGCGCGGATGGCGAATTCGCGGGCGCGCACGTTCGAACGCGCGAGGAGGAGGTTGGCGACGTTGACGCAGGAAATCAGGAGCACAAATGCGACGGCAGCGAGCAGGACGAGGAGAAAGGGCCGGATGTTCTGGACCATTTCTTCCTTGAGAGGAATGACGGCGATGCCGCGGTTCTTATCGGCATCGGGATACTCAGAAGCCAGGCTGTCGGCGACGCGGCCCATATCGTCGCGCGCCTGCGCCAGGGTAACTCCCTCGCGGATGCGGCCCACCCCGAAAATTCCCGGATGGATCTTGCGGTCGTTCATCCAGGGACTCTTGCTCTGGGCCAGCGGGACGTAAACATCGCCCGCTTGAAAATTGTTGTATTCGCAGCAGAAATAAAAACTGGCGGGGAGAACGCCAACCACGGTGTAGTCGGTGCCGTCGAGATTCAGCGTCTTGCCAAGAACGTCCGGCGAAGAGCCAAACTTGGATTTCCAAAAGCCGTTGCCGAGGATCACGGCGGGCGGGCCGCCAAGATGATCTTCCGCGGAAGTAAAGTTGCGCCCGAGATGAGGGACGACACCGAGGGTTGGAAAATAATTGGAGGTAACTTCGACGGCGGTGACGCGCTCTGGCTCCCCTTGGCCGATCAGATTAAAGCTTAAATACGATTTATAGGCGGCCAGCGAGGAGAAGGTGCGGTTGTCGCGCACCCAATCGAGATAATCCGGATAGGAAATGGACGCCTGGGGGAAGGATGAGAGTTTTCCGGCAACCGTGACGAGCTGCTCGGGTTGGGGATACGGAAGCGGATTGAGAAGCACTCCGTTGACGACGGAAAAGATGGCGGTGTTGGCGCCAATGCCGAGCGCAAGCGTGAGGACAATGATGGCCGTGAAGCCGGGCGATTTTGCGAGCAGGCGGATTGCATAGCGAATGTCTTGGAGCAAGGTGTTCATCCCATCACTCCTTCCGCCCGGGATTCATTCATAGCGAAGCGCTTCCATGGGGTCCATGCGCGAGGCGCGGCGGGCGGGAATGAAGCTGGCAGCAAAGCCGATCGCTGCCAGAAGCGCGACGGCTAGCCCGAGCGTGAGCGGATCGCGAGGCTTCAGGTCAAACAGCAGCGAGCCAGCGGCTTTGCCGGCGGCGAGAGTGAGGATCGCTCCCGCGGCAACCCCGATAAGGATGAGCGCCGAAACCTCGCGAAGGATGAGACGAATGACGTCTGTCCCCTGCGCGCCAAGCGCCATGCGCACGCCGATCTCGTTGGTGCGCTGCGAGATCGTGTAGGAGATCACGCCGTAAAGTCCGACCGCTGCGAGCAAAACGGCGAGAGCGCCAAAGAATCCGCAGAGTGTGGCCATGAGTTCGTCCTGCCGGAGCGAATCATGAATTTGCGTGTGAAGAATGCGGAAGTCGATATCGATTTGGGGATTGACGCCCACAATCGTGTCCTTTACCGCGTCGGACAGGCCGGCGAAGCCGGCGCGCGAGCGGATCAGATAGACAGTGTTGTCGGCGGGCTCGTCATCCTGCACGCGGGGCATGTAGGCGATGGGGAGAAATGCTTCGTGCAGGTCGCGGTACGTGGTGTCACCCACGACTCCGACAACGGTGAAGTAGCTGAGTGGTTTCCCCGGAGGCGCCCAGAGCCGAAAACGCTTGCCGACCGGGTTTTTTCCGCCGAGGTATTTCTCGACGAACGTCTGATTCACGATGGCCACTTTTGGCGAAGTGGCAGTGTCCGAATCATCAAAATCGCGGCCTGCGAGCAAGGGAATTTGCATCGCTTTGAAATAGCCGGAGCTGATGGAGTCGAGCCACGAAGATCCCTCCATGTCACCGGATTCATTTCCCAGCACTTCGTCATTCGAGTTCCATCCGCCCAGCGGAGAACGCATCGAGCTGGCAGCGGATTCCACGCCAGGCAATGCCCGGATGCGGTCGAGCAAATCCCGGTCAAAAGGGGAGCGGCGATCGGAAGGCAGATTGAGATGCGTGAAGTCCACGTTCGCGACCAGGACGCCATTTTCGTTGAAGCCGGGATTGAGAGTGAGCAGATTGCGCAAACTGCGGGCGAACAGCAGTGCGCCGGCAAGAAGCACGAGCGACATCGCCACCTGGCATCCGACAAGAATACGCTGCAAGCGGAAGCGCTCGCGCCCAGCCGTCATTCCCCGGCCACCCGATTTCAGCGCCGAGCCGGGCGCGATGCGCGAGGCGCGCAACGCCGGGACAAGGCCGAAGAGAGTGGTCGTCAGAACGGCCAGAGCCGCGGCGAAACCGAGGACGCGCCAGTCCGTGGGAATGTCGAGAAAGATGGGATCGTGCGGCGTGCTCATAAATGCCACAAGAGAAGCGCTGAGAGTCTTGGCCAGAAACGCGCCGCAGGCTGTTCCTGCGATGGCGAGAATGGCACTTTCCACGAGCAGCTGGCGGATGAGCCGCACAGGCGACGCTCCCAGCGCGCGACGAACGGCGAATTCACGCTCGCGGCCGTTCGCGCGTGCGAGCATCAGATTGGCGAGATTTGCGCAGGCGATCAGCAGCACCGCGCCGGAAAGAGCGAGCAAGAGCGCCAGCGGCGATGAAGTGTCCTTGCGAAGCTGAGAAAATCCGTTGGCCGCGGGCTGCGCGTCAATTTGATAAGCGAGGTAGTGCTTCACGCCATCAGCGTCGTAGTCCGGCGGAATCGTTTCCTGAAGAACTGGTGTGGTGATGGATTGCAACTGCGCTTTGGCGCGCGCCAGAGTCCATCCCGGCTTCAAACGGCCAATGGCGGCGAGCCACCAGTATTCCCGCGTGCGAGGTCCGGTGATGCGCGAGTATTCGCCGTGGATGAGCGGCTCGGCGCAGACGGGAACGGCCACGTCGAATCGGTCGCCGATCGCGACTCCTTGAAAGCTGGGCGGCGTAACGCCGAGAATCGGAAAGGGATGGCCTTCGAGCGTCAACTGCTGGCCAACGACGGAAGCCGAGCCCGCGTAGCGCCGCTGCCAGAAGGAATAGCTGATATCGACGCCGCCCGAGCAGCCGGGCTTGTCATCCTCCGGAGAAATCAAGCGGCCATAAACAGGCTCGACGCCCAACGTCTGAAAAAATTCGCCGCTGACCCAGATGCTTCTTGCGATGTCTTCTTCTCCGCCGGTGGCAAGATTGAGCCCTTCAGCACCCCACACAGCCGCCGATGAAAACGCCTGCTGGCGCTGGGAAATCTGCTGCCAGATCGGGTAGGTCATTTGTGCGTAGTCACCGGTGAAGCTGCCCTGTCCCCAGTGGTGCATCTCGACGTAGATGGTGGCAAGCGTCTGCGGGTCCTTCACCGGGAGGGTACGGAGGCGGACGGCGTCAATGAGCTGAAAAATGGCCGTGTTGGCGCCGATGCCGAGAGCAAGCGTGATGACGGCGACGATGACAAAACCCGGTGCTTTGGTGAGTAGCCGAAATGCGTAGCGAATATCCTGAAGAAATGTCTCCAATTCCGCCCCCTGTCATGAGCCGCCGACATCGGCTTCCCGCCCCCGCCAATAAAAATCAGCGAGCTACACACAAAAACGCAGAAGCGATGTGGCAGGTTCCCTTCCAAAGAAGAAAAGCGCAACCCATTGCGACGGAAGGAATTACATGCTTGGGGATGTAGCCACCAGCCAGAGGGTGCCCGGATGCGGGATGCAGCGTCGCAAAAGCGGACAGGGGATTGCGAAGATCAGTGAGGCTTTTCGAGCTCTTCGATAAGGGCGGGAACAATTTCGAAGAGATCGCCGACGACGCCGTAATCGGCGACTTCGAAGATTGGCGCGTTCGCGTCTTTGTTGATGGCGGCGATTGTGCGCGAGCCCTTCATGCCGACCACGTGCTGAATCGCGCCGCTGATGCCGAGAGCAAGATAGAGCTTTGGCGCAACGGTCTGGCCCGAGCTGCCGATCTGGCGCTCCATAGGAAGCCAGCCTTCGTCGCAGATGGGACGCGACGCGCAGATTTCGCCGCCGATGGTTTTCGCGAGTTTTTCGGCAAGAGGAATATTTTCAGGCGCTTTGATGCCGCGGCCGATGGAGACGAGAATTGGCGCTTGCGTGAGATCAACGGCTTGTTTTGCTTCGCGGAAGAGTTCGAGCGGCGTGGTGCGGATTTGCTCAGGCTTCAAATCCACGCTGACGGCGCGGACGGGAGCTTTTCCGCTCGCGTGTTTTGCGGCGAGATCGGCGCGAAAGGCTCCCGCCTGAAACGTGGCGACCCAGGGAGCGTCGCCGAGAAAAACAACGTCGGCGACCGTACGGCCTTGAAACATCTGGCGGACAAAAACAAGTTTGCCGCCGTCGTGGCGATAAGCGACGCAGTCGCCGATCATTCCTTTGTCCAGGGAAGCAGCGAGCGCGGGGGCGAAGTCGCGGACTTGATAGGTGTGCGGGAGCAGAACGAGATCGGGTTTTTCGGCGGCGATGATTTGCTTGAGCGCGAGAGTGAAACCGTCTGGCGTGTATTTGTCGAGCAGATCGTGTTCGACGAGGAGGACTTCGGCAAGCTGATACGCGGCGAGATCGTCAGCAAGCGCGGAGACGCCTTTGCCGATGATGACGCCTGACACGGAGCCACTCGTCTGCTGCGTGATCTGCTGTGCCGCCGCAAGCGTCTCAAAACTGACTTTGTTCCATTTCCCTTCGCGCTGCTCGGTGATCAGAAGAATTTTCATGAGTTCGCTTTCCTCGAAAAATCAAATGACCCTGGCTTCATGGCGGAGTTTCTCCACCAGCTTGGCGGCGATTTCCTTGGGCTGGCCGGTGATGAACTCCGTCTTCTTGGTTTTTTGCGGCACGTAAATTTTCTCGACGCGCTCGGTGGGTGAATCGGGAACGCCGAGCGAGGCGCGATCGATTGTCGCAATTTCCTTTTTCTTGGCCGCCATGATGCCCTTCAGCGTGGCGTAGCGAACTTTGTTGATGCCGGACTGAATTGAGAGCACGGCGGGAAGCGGCAGCTCGACCCACTGGAACCATCCGGCTTCGAGCTCGCGCTTGAGCTTCATTTTCGCGCCTTCCACTTCGATGGCCATGATGATGGTGGCGTGCGGGCGGTTGAGAAGCGTGGCGAGGAGAACGCCTGTCTGGCCGAAGCCTTGATCGTCGCTCTGGAGGCCCGTGAGGATGAGGTCGAAATTTTCGGGCTCGATGGCTTTCGCAAGCGAGCGCGCGGCGGCGAGAGGATCGAGCTGGAAGAATTTATCGTCGGCGACGTGAATGCCGCGGTCGGCGCCTTTGGCGAGAGCTTCCTTGATAGTTTGCTTGGCGCGCTCGGGTCCCATCGAGATGGCGACCACTTCGCCGCCGTGCTTTTCCTTCAGACGCAGGGCCTCTTCGAGGGCGAAACTGTCGGGCTCGTTGGTTTCGAAGCCGATGTCGGATTCGCGAATCCACGCGCCGCCTTCGACGATGGCAAGCGGCGCATCTTTCGCGGGAACCTGTTTGATGCAAACACCGATTTTCATTGGGTTCTCCTACCAAAACGGAGCAAGGTGGCTCGCCTGAAGGCGGTCGCTCCACTACAAAAGCGGCATCACGCGTCCCAGCGGCGGAAGATGAGTGAAGCATTGGTGCCGCCAAAGCCGAAGGAATTCGATACGGCGTAGACGACCTCCGCTTTGCGCGCGTGATTCGGAACGTAATCGAGGTCGCATTCCGGGTCGGGCTTCTCGTAATTGATCGTCGGCGGCAAAATCTGGTCGCGAATCGCCAGGATGCTGATGCCGGCTTCCAGTCCGCCGGCGCCGCCCAGAAGATGCCCGGTCATCGACTTCGTCGAGCTGATCGGAACTTTCTTGGCGCGCGGGCCGAAGACGTTGCGAAGCGCCATGGTTTCGAGAGCGTCGCCAATCGGAGTGGATGTGCCGTGTGCGTTGACGTAGCTCACGTCGTTGGCGGAGATTCCCGCGTCCTTGAGCGCCGCGAGAGTGACGCGGTAGCCGCCGTCGCCGCATTCGGCGGGCTGCGTGATGTGGTAGGCGTCGCCGGACATGCCATAGCCGACGATTTCCGCAAGAATTTTCGCGCCACGTTTCTGCGCGAGATCGAGAGCTTCGAGGATCAGCACGCCGGAACCTTCGCCGACGATGAAGCCGTCGCGATCGGCCTCGAACGGACGGCTGGCGCGCTGCGGCTCGTCATTGCGCGTCGAAAGGGCGCGCATGGCGGCGAATCCGCCGACGCCCATCGGCGTGATGGCGGCTTCGGTGCCGCCGGCAATCATCGCGTCCGCTGCGCCGCGCTGGATGATCTTGAACGCGTCGCCGATGGCATGGGCCGAGGCGGAGCACGCAGTTGCCGTGGCGGAGTTCGGGCCTTTCGCGCCATAGCGGATCGAGACGTGGCCGGAAGCAAGATTGACGATGGACGCGGGAATGAAAAAGGGCGAGATTTTGCCGGGACCGCCCTGGAGGTATTTCGAATGCTCGCGCTCGATGACGTCGAAACCGCCGATACCCGAGCCGATGTAAACGCCGATGGCGGGAGCGAGCTCGGGAGTGATCTCAATGCCCGACATGCGCACGGCGAAATCGGAAGCGGCCATCGCAAGCTGGATGAAGCGCCCGGTCTTTTTCAGATCTTTTTTCTCGACCCAGAGAAGAGGATCGAAACTCTTCACTTCGCCGGCGATGCGGCAGTCGAAACCGGTCGCATCAAAATGAGTGATGGGGCCGATGCCGCTCTCGCCCGCAAGAAGGTTTTTCCAGGATTCTTCGGTGCCGATGCCGCAGCCGCAAACAAGTCCAACACCAGTGACAACCACACGACGATTCAAAGTGCGAATCTCCTGTTGGGATCGGGACGGACGGAGGAGGGCCTACTTGCCCTTGGAATGCTTGTCGATGTATTCGACGGCGTCCTTGACGGTTGCGATTTTCTCCGCGTCCTCATCGGGAATCTCAATGCCGAAGGCTTCTTCGAAAGCCATGACCAGCTCGACCGTGTCGAGCGAATCGGCTCCCAGATCGTCCACAAAGGAAGCAGTGGGCGTAACCTCAGCTTCATCCACACCGAGCTGCTCGACAATGATCTGTTTTACGCGCTCTTCGACGCTGGCCATTCTTGATTTTCCTCCGATTTTCGGCTTTTAGAAACTCCCGGGGCCACGCCCAGGACAGGACTCGCGCCTACCGCACAACCTTGCCATTCTATGCGTGGCCTGCGGCGGGGTCAACCTTGCGCACAGCTTATTGCGGCCTCGCGCATGCTCAGGACCTCGTTTCGCTCAACCCATGTGCAGGCCGCCGTTGACGCCGAGGACTTGCCCCGTGATGTAGGCGGCTTCGTCGCTGGCAAGGAAAACGACGGCCGTGGCGACATCGCGATCCGTGCCGAAGCGGCCGAACGGGATGAGCGACTTCATTTTTTCTTTCAGTTCGGCGGGCAGCGGCTCGGTCATCGGCGTGTCGATAAAGCCGGGCGCGACGGCGTTGACAGTGATCGAGCGCGAGGCAACCTCGACGGCAATCGCGCGCGTTAGCCCGATCAGCCCCGCTTTTGCGGCCACATAGTTCGACTGGCCAGCGTTCCCCATTTCTGCGACAACGGAGCTGATATTGATGATGTGCCCCGAGCGCTGCTTCAGCATCGCGCCCAGCGCCTGCTGAATGCACAAATGCGCGCCGGTCAGGTTCGTGCGCAGGACGGCTTCCCAGTCTTCGAGCTTCATGCGAAGAGCGAGCGTGTCGCGCGTGATAGCGGCGTTGTTGACCAGAACGTCGAGGCGGCCAAATTTTGCGAGCACCTGCTGGAAGGCGGTCTTAATTTGTACGGCGTCGGAAACGTCGAGAGGAACGGCCAGCGCTTCCCCTCCCTTTGATTCGATCTCGGATACGAGCCCCTTGAGCTTTTCCGTGTTGCGCGCGGCGGCGGCGACCTTCGCGCCGGATTCGGAAAGAGCGAGTGCCGTGGCGCGGCCGATGCCCTGCGATGCGCCGGTCACCAACGCGACTTTATCTTTGAGAGAGAACATTTGGCTCCTAGATTGTGTGTGATCGGATCAAAGCGCGGCACCGGAACGCTCGCGCTAGGACTCTGTGACGTCCGACCGCGCTTGGGCGATCTTGTCGAGCGTCGCCTGCAGGCTCGCGGAATCCTCGACGTTCAAGCCGCGCACGGAGCGGTCGATCTGCCGCAGCAATCCCGTCAGAACTTTTCCGGGCCCGACCTCGACAAACACAGTAACGCCGGATTCGAGCATCTCGCGAATCGAATCGAGCCAGCGTACAGGTGCGGTGACTTGGCGCACGAGCGCGCTGCGGGCTTCTTCGCCCGCCGTGACTTCCGACGCGTCCACATTGGTGATCAGCGGAAAGCGCAGGGGTCCAAACGCTGCGGCGTGCAAATCCAGCTCGAGCCTCTGCTGCGCAGGAGCCATCAGCGCGCAATGAAACGGCGCCGAGACCGGCAGCATCACGGCGCGCTTGGCGCCGCTTTGCGAAGCAATTTCGACGGCGCGCTTCACGGCCGCGGCAGCGCCGGAAATCACCGTCTGCTCGGGCGAATTCAAATTTGCGGGCGAGACCACTTCGTTGCCCGCCGCCTTGCGGCAGACTTCCCCAACATCCGCAGGAGACATGCCGAGAATCGCGGCCATGGCACCCTCGCCGGCCGGCACCGCTTCCTGCATGTAGCGTCCGCGCGCGCGGACCAGCTTCACGGCCGCGGAAAAATCGAGCGAGCCGGAGGCGACGAGAGCGGAATATTCTCCGAGGCTGTGCCCCGCGACAAAATCCGGCAGCACACCGCGCGATTCCAAGGCTCGAAAGGCGGCGATGGAAACCGTGAGAATCGCCGGTTGCGTGTTTTCGGTAAGCTTCAGCGCATCTTCCGGGCCTTCGAAGCAAAGCTTCGAGAGCGGAAACTCAAGGGCGGCGTCGGCTTCCTCAAACACCGCACGCGACTCGGGAAAGTGCTCCGCCAAATCGCGGCCCATGCCGGCGTACTGCGAGGCTTGTCCTGGAAATAGAAACGCGGTTTTGTCCATAGGGCGTTCCGGTGTCGGCCGCTCTCAACCGCGCGCAACGACGGTGGCGGCGGAAAGCTCCTGTTCGATTTTTTCGTTGACCCGCAGGCGGCAGAGTTCGTTGGCGACGCGAATCGCGTTCTTGACAGCGTTGGGATTCGAGCGGCCGTGGCCGATGATCGTGATGCCGCGGACGCCGAGCAGCGGCGCGCCGCCATATTCCGAATAGTCGGTGCGCTTGCGGAAGCTGTCGAAGGCGCGCTTGGAAAGAGCGTAGCCGAGCTGTGAGGTAAGGCTGCTCTTGATGGCTTTCTTCAACATGCCGCCGATATGCTCCACCAGACCTTCGCTGATTTTCAATGCGATGTTGCCGATAAAGCCGTCGCAGACGATGACGTCCACATCGCCACGAAACACGTCGCGGCCTTCGACGTTGCCGGTGAAATGAAGAGCCGTCTGCTTGAGCAACCCGGCCGCTTCGCGCGTCAGCTCGTTGCCCTTCATTTCCTCTTCGCCGATGGAAAGCAGCGCCACGCGCGGGCGCTTCACGCCCCAGAGCGCGCGGTAATATATCTCGCCCATCACGGCGAACTGCTGGATGTGCACAGGCTTCGAATCGACATTGGCGCCCACGTCGAGAATCACCGTGACCTTTTCCTTCATGTTGGGAAAGGCCGCGGCCAGCGCCGGGCGGTCCACCGAAGGAAGCGTGCCGATCACGAACCGCGCCACGGTCATCACCGCGCCCGTATTCCCGGCGCTGACCATCGCGTCGGCCTTTGCGTCTCGAACCAGCCGGGCCGCCACATGCAGCGAGCTTTCCTTCTTGCGGCGGAAGGCCTGCGAAGGCGAGTCGTGCATGGTGATGACTTCCGTCGCTGGGACGATTTCGATCGGCAGCCCGCGGTGGCGATGCCGGTTCAACTCCGCTCTCACCGTCGCTTCGATGCCGACGAGCAGAATACGGCTGCCGTACTCACGGGCGGCGAGCACTGCCCCTTCGACTTCCGCGCGAGGGGCGTGGTCGCCTCCCATGGCGTCCAGAGCGATGGTGGTCATGAATGTACCAGCCGGCAACCGTGTGCCGTGGCGAGCGGAGGAAAGTTAGGCCGACTTTGCCGCGGTGTCAATCACTTCGCGTCCCTTGTAATAGCCGCAACGAGGGCACGCCCGGTGGGGCAGCTTCTTTTCGTGGCAATTGGGGCATTCGGCAAGGGACAAGGGCGTCAAATGGTCGTGCGCCCGCCGGTTGGACGTGCGGCGCTTCGAATGACGTCGTTTTGGATTGGGCATTGCTGCTCCTCTTGACAGGCCACACCTAAGGCAGGCCGTAATGGAAACCAATAGTGTAGCGTTTTATTGCTTTTTGAACCAGTCCTGCTTGAGGCGCGCCAGGGGAGCCATGCGCGGGTCGGACGAGTGCTTCTCGCAGCGGCATTCCTCGTTATTGAGGTTCGCGCCGCAGTGAGGACAGAGGCCGCGGCAGTCGCTGCGGCAGATGACCTTCATCGGCAGCGCCAGATTCACCTGCTCCGCCAGAACGTCGGCGAGAAACAGGCCGTCGCCCTCGAAGAAACCAATTTCGGTGTCGTCCGTGCCCAGGTGAACTTCCTCTTCGACGGCGATTGAAGTCATCGGGCGGTAGAAAAGGTCGAAATCGCGGGAAATTTCCTCGACCACGGTGTCGAGGCAGCGCGCACAGACCAGTTCGACGCGCGTGTGCAGGTTGCCGTAAATGCGGATCTGCCCGTCGAGAAGCTCGGCCGTCGCGCGGACTTCCAGAGGCTCGACTTGGCGGAACTCGCCTGTGTTGAAGTCGAGCGTGCCCGGAGCATAGCTTTTCCGGATGCGAATTTTTCGAAGGGCGAGTTCGTTGACGTCAAGAAACATGGGACTTGCCGGACTTTTCATCCGGATGCCTCATTATATGTCCGGTGCCGCGCATGTCAAGAAAGCCGCCGCGAATGGTGATTTCTTGACACCAATCTGGCAATGCGATTCTGGATATGAAATTTCCCGCGCGTCTCGTTCGCAACCAGCAAGAATTGGAATCGATGAGGCAGTTCGATCCTCAAGAACGAGGGCGCGGTGAATTCCAGCGTTGCGGCTTTGCGGATGCGTGCTCGATCAGCGATTCGCAAGCCGCCATACACGCATGGCGCAGTTCCCTGTCGATTCTTTCGCGAACTCCTTCGGCCAAAATCATCATGACAGTCCCATGCAACAGCTCCCCGAGCGCGAGTGCCAGCCGCGTGTGTTGCGAGGGCTTGCCGCCGAGTTCGCTCGCGAGGCGATCCTTGATGAGTTCGAACGACGGCTTCCGCTCCCTCCGCCCCAGGCGAACGGCCCAATCCGCCACGAGCAAACGGTATTCGTTCGGGTGCGCGGAAGCAAATGCAAGGAACTGGCGGCAGGTGCCGGCCGCCGTTTCCGCCGGTTCGATGGCTCGAAGAAAATTGTCGAGCGCGTGGGCGCGCAAAAACCGGAGGAGATCCTTCTTGTCCCGGAAGCGCTCGTAGACGGTGGGAGTTGTTGTCCCGGCGGCGCGGGCAAGAGCGCGCATGGTCAAAGCCCTCTCGCCGCGACGTGTAAACAACTGAAAAGCCGCGTCGAGGATTCTTCCTTGCGTTCCGGCATCGCGCTTTCGAGGCATCCCATGCCCTCCCTCTGGCAGGCACAGTCTAGCATAAATATATTTGACACTGTTAAAGAAACGCTGTATAAATAATTCACGTTCGGCCAGCCCTCCGGTCTTGCCGCACCAAACCCCTGGATTCCAATGGAGGAAAAACCAGAAAGTTATGCACCACTTTGAGTACACGGTCACCACGCGCGCCAACATCGACGCTGCCTGGAACCTCTATACAGATTGGACGCTGTGGCGGAATTTCGCCAACGTCTATGGCGACTTCAAATGGTCGGAAGGCTCGCCATGGGAGGCGGGAAGCCGGCTTGATATCGAGTTGGTTCGGCCAGTCAACATTGTGATCGACCATTTGATCATCGCTTGCGAACCGCCGCGAGAGATCGCCTGGATCGATCGCGCACTGGGCGTCACGATTTGCCAGAGAGTAGAGTTCGAGCCCATGCCTTCCGGCAGGACACGGATCCGCACCTGGGGCGAGGTGTCGCCTGCGGACACTTTGATCGATGGAAAGCCAGTCTCCCGCCTGGTCGACGTATTCATGGAGACGTGGTACGAGAATTACCGCTGCGCCTGCGACGAATCTTCGCAAGTCCTCGTGTAAGCAGAAAGCTATTCGCCGCCTCTACCTCCAGTTTCAAGCGCTTCCTAAATCCGGAGCTATGCCGATCTCGGCTCGGGCTCGCCTGCAGCGGCGGGTGAGCCGAGAAGCTCGTGACACTGGCGCAGAAGAAAATCATCGGTCATGCCGGCGATGTAATCGCAGACCACTCGATGCGCAGGAGCCCCGCCGCCCGCGACTTCCTCCGCATAAAACGGCGGCATTTTCTCCGGATGCGCGAGGAAAAGGGAAAACAGCGCGTCGAGAGCGGCGACGGAGCGGTCGCGATCCTCGGCGATGGCCGGTTGGGAATACACGTGGCCGAAAAGAAAGCGCTTGAGCGCGGCATTTTGGCGTGCGACGTCCGACGAAAATGCGGCCAGCCGCGCGGGATGCCTGCGAACGTCTTCGACGGTCTTTACGCGAGCTTCTTCCGCACGAAGGCGCGTGGCGACGATCAAATCCGTAGCGAGCGTGTCGAGAACTCGCTTCAGGGCCTCGTTGAATTTCAGTTTGTCCCGGCCATGAGGATGCGTCCGGTCAACTTCGGAGTAATGCTCGTCGAAGAGGGCGACTTCGGCGCGAAGCTGGCCGATGTCGATCAGGTGGGCTTCGAAGCCGTCGTCGAGATCGGCTGTGTTGTAGGCGATTTCATCGACCAGATCGATGAGCTGCGATTCAAGAGGCGGCCGCTCGTCGAGGCGGTATTCGGCAAGCTCGGGAAAATCGGCGGCGGAGTAGTCGCGTGAATGCTTGATGATGCCCTCGCGGACCTCGAATGTGAGATTGAGGCCGGGAAAATCGAGATAGCGCTGCTCGAACGTTTCGACGATGCGCAGCGCGTGGAGATTGTGATTGAAGCGGTCGCCATATTCCTTCATGCGCGCGTCGAGTTGCTTTTCGCCTGCGTGGCCGAAGGGCGGATGGCCGATGTCGTGCACCAGCGCGAGCGCCTCGACGAGGTCGGTATTGAGACCGAGCACGCCGGCGACCGTGCGGGCGATCTGCGCCACTTCGAGCGTGTGCGTCAGGCGGTTGCGAAAATGGTCCGAATAACGTGTGGTGAAGACTTGTGTTTTGGCTTCGAGGCGGCGAAAGGCGCGGGAGTGGATTACGCGGTCGCGGTCGCGCGCGTACTCGTTGCGGTAGGGATGCCGCGGCTCGGGATAGTGCCGCCCGAGAGTGCGCCGCACATCCATCGCGTAAGGAGCGAGAGGCATTGCATTCATTCTAGTGTAACGATGGGACCAGAACCACTGCTCACCTACGTGAGAGACGGCAACGGTCAGAGGTCTTAACAGATACAAAGAAGCGCTTATATTGGCGGCAACCACATCTCTGAGGAGCCGGACTGGAATTCTCCCTTTCCTCACTCTCCTCGACCTTGTGATTCGGCCGCGTTTCTAACGATCAAGTCAAACCGCAAACACAAAAGGAGGATTCAACTGTGTTGAGCAAAATTGTGATTGGATTTGCCGCGCTCTCGCTCGCTTTCGGACTTTCCGCCTCCGCGGCATTCTCCCAGAACTCGGGGATCAAAGAAAAACCACCGATGTATTCCTACGTCGCCAACTGGGCCATTCCCCGCGCGCAGTGGGCGGAGATGGATAAGGCAAACGCAGAAAGCGCGAAGATCCTGGACAAGGCGATTGCCGACGGCACGCTGGTCGGATATGGCGACGACGAAAACCTGGTTCACACGGTAGAAGGTGAAACGCACGACGGGTTTTGGTCGGCGATGTCCATCGCCGGTCTGCTGAAGACTCTGGACCAGTTCTATAGCGGAGGCGACGTTAGCACGCCGGTTTTGGAAAGCGCCACGAAACACTGGGACGAAGTCCTCGAGGCTCGCTATTTCAACTGGAAGCCAGGAACGTACTAGGGCGCCTACACCCACGTCGGGGCCTACAAATTGAAAGCCGACGCCCCGGACGACGCCGTAAGCATGTTGAGCAAGAACCTCGTTGCGCCTCTTCTCGAGAAGCTTCTAGCCGACGGGACGATTGTGGAATATGAAATCGACACGGCAGCGGTTCACACTTCCACGCCGGGTTATTTCCTCATCGTCTACGTTTCGCCGAATGCCGAAGGTCTCGATAAGGTGAACGCAGCGGTGGAAGCGGCGATCAAGCCCGATCCGCTCGGCGGCCAGGCTTTCGGTTCGATGGAGGATTACTCCGCGCATCGCGACCAGCTTCTTCGCACCAACGCCACCTGGAAATAGCGAACGCCTCCGGAGCAACCAGTTTCGCCTCGGAGCGGCTACAATCGGGCGTCCCTCGCTTCCTACACGCGGGACGCCCTCTTTTTTTGCAGGACAGTTCGCGCGGGAGTTGGCAGGTGAAAAATTCGCAGAAAGCGATTCTCGCAAAGCTGAGGAAGATCTGCAGCAAGCTGCCGGATGCGAAAGAGACCTACACTTGGGGACACCCGCACTTCCGCGTGCGTGGAAAGATTTTTCTATCGTTCACCGAGTATAAAGGCGAGTGGGGACTTTCGCTGAAAGTCGGAAAGCTGATGCAAGGCGTCTTTCTCAACGATCCAAGATTTCTCCGCGCGCCTTACGTGGGGAGGTACGGCTGGGTGATGCTTCGCCTCCATGCCGCACCGCTAAATTGGGTGGAGATTCGCGAACTCATCGAGGAAAGCTACCGGCAAACATCGCCGCCAGCAAAGAGAACGCCGTCGCGACGAGGATCTCGCAAGCGATACACACACGGTGATTTTTGAGGGCGTATAACGAAGACCAGCGCGCTCAGGATTTGCCCGGAAGAAGCGCTAGTTCCTGATCGGCTTGCTCGGCCACCGGCGTATCGGGATATTCCGATTTGATCTGGTTGTAGAGCCGCGTCGCTTCGGCGGGATTTTTCGCGGCGTAGTGCTGCGCGAATGCCAGGAGCACGAGCGGCTTGGGCACGAGCACAGACGGTTTGTCGAGAAGCTGCTGGTAAAGCTTCGCGGCGGCATCAGCCTGCCCATTCCGGTCGTCGAGTTGCGCCAGTTCGAAACGCGCCATGGCCGCAAAGTCGGAATCTCCATTTGCCAGCGGCTGGAGATATTTTCGTGCGTCGCTATCCTTATTCAGCTTTTCGTAGCTCAGCGCGGCGTAGTACCCGGCCAACTGGCCCTGGCGCGTGCGCGGAAATTTTGCGGCGGCAGCGGCAAACTTCTGGGCTGCTTCAGAGTACTTCGACGCATCATCCGCAAAGCTGACCTGGGCGGGGTCGATGGGCTGCCCAAGGGTGCGCACCGGCGCGTTGAACGTCTTCATGGCCGCATCAAAGACAGCCGTGGCCTTCACGGTCTGCCGCTCGGAGTAGGTCTTCCAGCCAAAAACGGCCAGAGCCGCCACAATCAGAACAACCAGAGCATAGATGGAAGCGTTCTTGTGGGAGAGAATCGCCTCGGCGCCATGCGCCAGAGTGTCGCGAAATTCGTCCTTCTTCAGTTCCTTGCGAGTGATATGTTCGGGCAAATTCGCACCTTGCGGAGTGTTTACAACGAAATATTATCACAAACCGTCGCAAATCCTGGCATGGCGGCGGAACCGGAAACCCACATTGCACGGGAGCTGGAGGAGAGGATGGCCTCCCCCCGCGACATGCGAGGACCGAATGAGGTCGCCTCAAGAGTCCTTAGAAAACGAGAGATTGCCCGCAAGCCTCGCCGATGGGAAAATGCAGGGATGCAAAAACACATGGCATTTTCTTCTGTAATCCTTCTCGCGATCGCGGGAGTCTGCGGCGGCGCACAAGCGCAGCAATCCTCGGCGGCAAGTTCGTCTCAGGCAGCCGCGCCAGCGAAGCCTCTGGCGAAAACCGCCGAGCCCGCAAAATCCGCGGCGAAGCCCGCGGCAACCGGTCCTTTGGCCACGGACAAGGAAAAGCAAAGCTACGCAATCGGAATGAGCATCGCAAGGAGCCTGCAGAGGCAGCCGGTAGAGATCGATCCTGACCTGGTGGCGCGCGGATTGCGCGACCAATTGGGCGGCGGGAAAACTCTGATGACCGATCAGGAAGAGGAAGAGACCATCACCACCCTGCAAGCGCAGATGCGCCAGAAGGAAGAAGAGCAGATTCAAGCGCTCGCCGCCTCAAACCTCAAGGAAGGCGATGCGTTCCTGACGGCCAACAAAGCGAAAGACGGCATCGTCACCACCGCCAGCGGTTTGCAATACAAGATCCTGACTCCCGGCACCGGCCCGAAGCCGAGCGCCGAGGATACTGTGGTGTGCAACTACTCGGCGAAGCTGCTGGACGGAACGGAGTTCGACAGCTCCTACAAGCGCGGACAGCCGATTACGATCAAAGTCGGCGGCGTAATTAAAGGATGGACCGAGGCGCTGCAGTTGATGCCCGTGGGCTCGAAGTGGGAGCTCTACGTTCCGCCCGATCTTGCCTACGGCGACCGCGGCAAAGGTCCCATCGGTCCGAATCAAACGCTGATTTTCGATGTGGAATTGCTCTCGATCCAGCCCAGGATTACGTCCGTCCAATAATTGCTTCGCAGAAGAAGAGCGGTAAAAAAAGAAAGCCCCGCTCCGAGGGCGCGAAGCGGGGCCCGAATCAGTTGCAGTCAGACTTTGGTTACGTTCTCAGCCTGGAAGCCTTTGGGACCCTGCTTCACTTCAAACTCCACAAGCTGGCCTTCGTTGAGCGATTTGTATCCATCCATTTGGATGGCGGAGAAGTGAACGAAGACGTCTTCCCCCGACTGGCGTTGAATGAAACCGTACCCCTTCGATGCGTTGAACCACTTCACCACACCCTGTTCTCGAGCCAACGTACACACTCCTGTTTGTAGGTATCCCGAAAGTCGGTTGTAACACCAGTCGGTGACAGGAAAGACCCCGCGCCACAGGGCTGCTCCTTCCCTCCAGGCATACAGGACCGCCTCAGCGGGCGGATTCTTGCACAAACTTTTTCGAGTGTCTACATCATATGAAAAGGGAATACCCGCCTGTCTACTTGAAGCTGCGCAGCGCGGTGTGTTCGTCGGTCTGCACGTCGAATACGGTGAAGAGGCGCGTAATCTGGATGATGTCGTGGACGCGCTTGGTGAGATGCACCAGCTTCAATTCGCCGCTCAGGCCGCGCACGGTGGTGTAGGCGCTCACCATTTCGCCGATCCCTGAGCTGTCGATGTAATCCACGTCGGAAAGATTCAGCAGGATTTTCCGGCTCCCCGCATCAAGCGCATCGCGAACCGCCTTGCGCAGCGTCGAGCTGCCCTCGCCGAGCGTGATCTTCCCGCTGAAGTCGATCACCACAACGTCGTCCACTTGCCGGATTGTCCCCTGGAGCGACACGGTCTGCCTCTTTCGTGCTTCTTAGGAGCGCGGCTCTTTGCCGTTGCCCGAAGACGCGGAGGGAAGGTTTTTCATCAGGACCAGCTCGGCGCCGCCGCCCGGGGCGTGCAGCACATCGAGCCCATCCATAAATGCGCGCATCAGGAAGAGCCCGCGTCCTGAAGTGCGCAACAAATTCTCTTCGGCCAGCGGGTCGGGAACTTCCGACAGCTCGAAGCCTTTGCCCTCGTCCGTAACCCGCACAACCAATTGATCGGGAGTCAGCTCAACTGTCATGCGGATCTTCTTGTTGCGGTCCTGCTGGTTGCCGTAATTATACGCGTTGATGACGCCTTCCCGCACCGCCATGCCGATTTTGTGCATTTCGTCTTCTGGGAAATGCGCCGCCTCCGCCACGCGCATGACAATGTTTTCCGCCAGGTCCACGCTGTCGAGCAGCGTGTCCAGTACCACGTGAACCTTTTGCGTTGTCGCCGCCATTCGTGGTCGCAAGGCACCCTTGAGAGAAAGTATGGGTATCATAGCGCGGAAACGCAAGTCAATGCGCCGTTGAGTGGCGCGCCGTTTCCAGCGACCCCTCCGCCCGGTCGCCTCCGTTCAGTCGAGCAAATCCACGAAGCTCAAAACCTGATACGTCGACGGGTTGTAGACCACGCAATATCCGTCAAAATATCCCACCACATAGCCCGGAGGAGGAGGAGGCAGGTACATCACCATGTGCGGCGGCACGGGTGTGAAATACCGGCGATCAGTGATGGGAATGTAGCCCCCGATGAAGAATACCGGCCGCCGGCCTCGATTGATGTAGCCGAAGTTCCTGTGATAGTAGTGCTGCATCCGCGCGCGATCTCCTGGCCGGAAATAATAAGGCGGAAGCGGCCGCACACCAGGAGGCGGAAGAGGTCTCGGCGGAGGCGGCCCAGGGCGGTATCCAGGACCCGGAGTTGGCCGCGGTCCCGGCACAGGCTGAATCGTCGGCTGGCCCGGTTGCGGCCGTCCGGGCTGAGAAATTGGGTGCCGCGGTGGTTGCCCGGGCTGCTGTGGCTGCCCTGGCTGAGGTCGCCCGTGCTGCGGACGTCCCTGTGTTTGCGGGTCGTTGTTGGGACCGTTTTGCTGCTGCGCTTGTCCGGACGCGCCCGGTCCGCCATTTTGCGGCAACGGCCGCGCCGAAGCCGTGCCGGCATATATGCCGCCCGCCAAGGCTACAGCAAGCGCCAGAGAAGGCACTGTCGCAGAGCACCAGTCTCTGAAAACTCTCACGTTTCCTCCGTCCGCGCCTTCCTGTCTATGATGCGTTCGATGGGACAAAAGTCTACACCGGCACATCGGTGGCTCTCCAATCCAGAGAGAGTCCCTCAAATCGGCGCTTCTACGACCAATACGACCTGTCGAGTGTGCGGTATTGAATCGCCTCGCTCAAATGATTCGCTTCAATCGAGACCGCCCCGCTCAGGTCAGCAATCGTCCGCGAAACTTTCAGGATGCGGTCATGCGCGCGCGCAGAAAGTCCCATGCGCTGGATGGCGGTCTCGAGCAGCTTTTCGCCGCCCGCCGAAATCGCGCAGTATTTTCGCAACAGGCGCGGCGGCATCTGCGAATTCGCAAACACTCCCTTTTCGCCGCGAAAGCGTTCGAGCTGCACCTGCCGGGCGCGCACGACGCGCTGGCGGATTTTTTCCGATGGCTCGATCTCCGC